>Ga0335070_10004156_pt1 | contig 16902 bp, 7 predicted proteins | sample Lox_Sample_13_FD_206722 | JGI IMG/M metagenome (GOLD analysis project Ga0335070, IMG submission 206722) | Soil microbial communities from Loxahatchee National Wildlife Refuge, Florida, United States - Lox_Sample_1.3 | ecosystem: Environmental > Terrestrial > Soil > Wetlands | place: USA: Florida... | reverse complement strand
CACCACGCACACCACCGGGAACTCCAGCCCCTTGGCCGAGTGCACCGTCATCAGGGTGACCCGCGCGGTGTCCTCGGCCATCCGGTCGATGTCCGCCAGCAGCGCGGCCTCCGCCAGGAACGCCTCGAGCGTGGGCTCCTCGGCGCGGGCCGCGAAGGCGCTGGCCCCCGCGATCAGCTCCTCGACGTTGGCCAGCCGCTCCTCGGCCGTGTCCCGGTCGGACTCCTCGAGGTAGCGGCGGTACCCGGTGCGCTCCACCAGCTCCGCCACCAGCACCTCGATGCTGTCCGCGCGCAGCGGCGCCAGCCCGTCCAGCAGCTGCAGCAGCCGGCGCGCGCCCGCGTGGCGGGCCGCCAGGCGCTCCTCCGCGGCCTGCCGCCGCAGCGCCACCAGCAGCGGGGCCAGGCCCTCGCGAGCCTCGGCGTCCAGGCGCTCGAAAAACGCCTCGCCCAGGCCCCGCGGCGGCACGTTGGCGATGCGGCGGAACGCGAGGTCGTCCTCGGGGTGGAGCAGGAGCCGGAGGTAGGCCAGGAGGTCCTTGACCTCCCGGCGCTGATAGAACGCCACCCCGCCCACGAGCTGGTACGGCACCCCGGAGCGGCGCAGCGCGGTCTCGAGAGCCCGGGATTGGGCGTTGGTGCGATAGAATACCGCAATGTCCCCCGGGGTCAACCCGGCGGCCGCGGCGCTGGCCACGCGGGCCCGCACCAGCTCCGCCTCCTCCTCCTCGTCCCGGGCCTCCAGCCACTCCAGCTCCGCGCCGCGCGCATTCTCCGTCCACAGCTCCTTGCCGCGGCGGGAGAGGTTGTTCCGGATCACCGCGTTGGCCGCCTCCAGAATCACCTGGGTGGAGCGGTAGTTCTGCTCCAGGCGGATCACCGTGGCATCCGGGTACACCCGGTCGAACTTCAGGATGTGCGACGGGTCGGCCCCCCGCCAGCTGTAGATGGCCTGGTCGTCGTCGCCGACCACGCACAGGTTGCGGTGGTGGCCGGCGAGCAGCCCCACCAGCGTGGCCTGGGCGGCGTTGGTGTCCTGGTACTCGTCCACCAGCACGTGCTCGAAGCGCCGGGCCAGGCGCTCCAGCACCCCCGGCCGCTCGCGGAGCAGCCGCAGGGTCTTCATGATCAGGTCGTCGAAGTCCAGCGCCCCGGCGCGCCCCAGGGCCTCCTCGTAGCGCGCGTACAGCCGGGCCACCCGGCGGTCCAGCGGCCCGCGGGCGTGGCCCTCCAGCTCCGCCGGCCCCACGCCCGCCTCCTTGGCCTCCGAGATCCGCGCCAGCACCTGCCGCGGGCTGGCCTCGCGCTCCGCCGGGGCGCCCTCCTCGCGGAGCAGCCCCCGCACCAGGCTCACCTGGTCGTCGTCGTCGTAGATGGAGAAGTCGCGCGGCACGCCGATCTCCCTCCCCCACCGCCGCAGGATGCGCACCCCGGTGGCGTGGAACGTGCCCACCCACAGCCCGCGCAGCGTCCCCAGCAGGCCCTCCAGGCGCTGGCGCATCTCGCCGGCCGCCTTGTTGGTGAAGGTGAAGGCCAGGATGTGCTCGGGGTCCACGCCGCGCTCGCGGATCAGCCAGGCGACCCGGTAGGTGAGCACCCGGGTCTTGCCGCTGCCCGCGCCCGCCAGAACCAGCAGCGGCCCGCCGGGGTGGCGGACCGCCTGCTCCTGGCGATCGTTCAGGTGTGGCTGCGGCTCAGAACTCGGGGCCAATGGAGAAGTGCCACCTGGGATGCTTGTCCGGGTTGGTGGTGGTGGGCTGGGTGGGCCAGGCCACGTCCACGTGCACCAGGAAGTAGGCCACCGCCGCCCGGATGCCGAAGCCGAAGCTGGCGCGCGGGTCCACCAGGTGCAGCGATCCGCCGTCGTTGCTGAAGACGCGCAGGCCGTCGTTCCAGGCGGCTCCCACGTCCGCGAACGCCACCCCCTCGATGTTGAAGAAGGAGATCGGCAGCGGCGCCCCCAGCCCCAGGTGCCGGATGAACGGGAACCGGAACTCCAGCGTGGACAGCACCGCCTTGCGCCCGCTCAGCACGTCCACCGACACGTCGGTGGTGTTGTCGATGTTGTCGTAGCCGCGCAGGGTGGTGGCCCCGCCCAGGTAGGTGGGCTGGGGGTTGCGCCCGAAGCTCCCGACGGCCAGGGTCCGGAACGCGACGCTGTAGCCGCCGCCCAGGTGGAAGTAGCGGCGGTAGTCCATCGACAGGGTGGTGAAGCTCAGGCTCCGGTCCCCCAGCGGCAGCGCCTGGGTGGCCGAGAGCATCCAGCGGCTCCCGTCCAGCGGACCGAAGTAGCCGTCCAGGGTGTTGTCGGACACCAGCGAGATGGTAGGGGCAGCGATCACGTAGGTGATCGAGGTGTCGGTGTTCAGGAAGTAGCCGGTGGTGTCCACGCTCAGGTAGCCCAGCGACAGCCCCTGGAGCGACAGGTCCAGCTCCGCCCGTTTGTACTTGCTGAACGGGTAGCTCACGTTGCCGATCAGGCCGTAGCTGCGCTCCGAGAAGTAGTTGGGGTTGGTGAACTGCTCGCCCAGGCTGTTGACCCGCGAGAAGTAGTAGTTCTTGAAGTGGAACAGGCCCACCGCGAAGTCGGTGCGCCGCGGCAGGTAGTTGTACAGGGCCAGGAAGTTGGTCTCGCTGAGCGAGGCGGTGAACAGGTCGGTGGCCAGGAAGAACCGGTCGTTGCCCAGGAAGTCGCTCACCGCGATCTGGGTGCTGCCGCCGAACCCCACCAGGGAGTTGTAGGCGAACCCCCCGGACAGGAAGTCCGCCGAGAAGTGCGCGTGGTAGGGCTGGGCCTTGAGGACGAACGCGGAGTCCGCCGCGCCCTCGGCCTTGAGCGTGTCGGCGCGGGTCAGCGCCCAGCGCGGCGCGGCCAGCGTGTCGGCGGCCAGCGAGTCCGGGCCCGGCGGCGGCGCGGACACCGCCACCGCGCCCGGGGCGGCCGCCGCCAGGCGCGCGGCCGCGGAATCGGGCGCCGCCGGCGGAACCGGGGCCGCGCCCAGGCGCGCGGAGGCCGAATCGGCCGCCGCCGGCCGAACGGTGGAGGCGCTGTCGGAACGCGCCAGGTGCAGCGCCGGCCGGGCGGTGGAGGCGCTGTCGGAACGCGCCAGGTGCAGCGCCGGCCGGGGCGGGGCGGAGCTGGGCGCGGCGGAGCCGGGCGCGCCCGAGCCAGCCGCCGGAGTGGGCGCGGCGAGGGCCGGCGCGGAGGGAGCCGCCGCGGGCGCCCCCGCGGGCGCCGGGCCGGCCGGGCCGCCCGCGGCCGCGGTGGCCGGCGGCGCGGCCGCCGCCGGGCGCAGCGCGAAGTCGGCCAGGCGGAAGCTCTCGGCCGGGTTGGCGGTGCGCAGCCGGGCCACCACGCTGTCCGAGGCCAGGGGATCGCGCGAGGCAAACACGTCCCAGCCGCCCTTGTTGAGCGCCGAGAACACCAGCCGGTCGGCGCGCCGCGCCCAGGACACGCTGTAGATGCCGCCGATGAGCTGGGTCACCTGGGTGATGGTGGAGTCCGCCGGGTGGAACAGGTAGAGGTTCTGGCCGTGGTCGCGCAGCGACACGAACGCCAGGCTCTTGCCGTCCGGGGACCACGCCGGGGAGGAGTCGTCGTACCCAGTGAACAGCACCTCGTGCACCGCGCCGGTGGCCGGGTCCAGGCTGAAGATGCCGTAGGTGCCGGCCTCGCCCGCGCGGTGCGCGGCGCTGAGGTCCACCACCGAGGCGTGCCGGTCGGAGGAGAAGGTCAGCTGCCCGTCGGGCGCGAACACCAGGTCCTTCTCGTCGTAGTCGTCGTCGGTCAGGCGCCGCAGCGCGCCGGAGGCGAGGTCCACCAGGTAGATGTCGTTGCGGCCGCCCTTGAGCCCCTCGAAGGCCAGGCTCCGGCCGTCCGGCGAGACCGCCGGGTAGGCCACCGCGTCGAACTCGAAGGGCAGCTCGCGGACCACCTTCTCGGAGTTGACGTCGTACACGTACAGCACGTCCGAGCCCTCGGACTTGGCCACGAACACCAGCTGCTTGCTGTCGGGCGTCCAGCACACCGAGTTCTGGAAGCTGGGGATGTTCTCGAACTGCTTGCTCTGCGCGGTGTGCACCAGCCGGGAGAGCACCCGGCCGTCCAGCGCCGACATCAGGTACAGGTCGGTGTACACCCGGCGGTCCGACAGGTACGCCACCTTGTCGCCGTCGGGCGAGATGGCCGCCGAGGTGTTCAGGTTCGAGTGGTCCTTCTCGTGGTCGGTCAAGCGCCGCGCGAACTTCTCCGGGTCGTCCAGGCTGGCCACCTGCGGCCAGTACTGCTTCTTGAGGTCCTTGGCCCAGTCCTCGCTCAGCTTCTGGACCTCCACCCCCAGCACCCGCTCCACCGCCCGGTCGGTGCTGTGGTAGGTCCGCACCCGGCGCACCAGCTCGGACAGCTTCTCGCGCCCGTAACGGCGGACGATGAAGCTCATCGCGGCCTGCCCTTCCTTGTACACCAGGTAGCCGCCCGGGTCGTACTGCAGCGGGACCAGGTAGTCGTGGATGATGCCGTCGCGCATGAACTGCTCGCAGCCCGGCTCCATCCCCAGCGACTCCCACTCGGCCAGGCCCTCGGCCAGCCACAGCGGCACGTTGATGAAGGCCCCGCTGGAGAACAGCGACTGCACCGTGCCGCCGTACAGGATGTCGAACATGAACGCGTGGGTCAGCTCGTGCACCACCACGTGGCGCAGCTCCTCGTAGGAGCCGGTGAAGGGCACCACCACCCGGCTCTTGAGCGGCTCGGTGAACCCTCCCACCCCCTCGTCCAGCAGCTCGTCGGTGAGGTTGGTCTGGGCGAAGTCGTTGTGCGAGTTGTACAGGATGATCGGGATCTTCTTGCTCAGGCGGTGGTCGAGGTCGTGGCTCAGCTTGAGGCTGGCCCGCTCGGCGATGGCCACCACGTCTTCGGCCACCTTCCGCCCGCCCTCGTAGAAGTACACGTCGAAGTGCGGGGAGCTGAGCACCTCCCAGTGGAACTGCTTGTACTGGATCTTGTTCTTCCCGAAGGTCTGGGCGCCGGCCTGGGGGGAAAGGAACAGCAGGCCCAGGGCCAACACGGCTCCGGCGCGGTGCAGCTTCATGGCGGTGGCGTCCTCCGGGGGTCCTAGTAGTCGAACTTCAGCTTCAGGTCCATGTTGTAGTCGGTTTCCAGCGAGTTGCTGGGGTCGTTCGCGTTCAGCGCCCGGCGGGCGGTCTGGCCCTTCAGGAACAGGTACTTGTTCAACCGCCACTCCAGCGACAGGTCCCGCTCCTCCTTGGTGGTGAGGCTCTGCCCGTAGCGCACGAACACGTCGCGCGTCACGTACTTGCCGACCCCCACCCGGGAGACCCCGATGCGCTCGCTGGTCGGGTCGCTGCCCAGCTCCAACACGTCCAGGAAGCGGCTGAACCCGATGCCCAGCTCGCGCTGCACCCGCAGCAGCAGCAGGTTGCTGAGCGGCACCCCGATCCCCGTGCGGCCCGGCGCACCGGGCGTGCCGGGCTGCGCCTCGCGGCCGGCCTCGTGCGCGGTGTCCGGGGCGGCTTCCCCCAGGAACCGGCCCACGGTGAGCCAGTTCACCAGCGCGGCCTCGCTGGCGTCCCCCGCGGACAGGTGGAACTTGCCCGGAGAGTTGAGTTCCGACACCCGCGTGCCGGGCACGTTCAACTCCACGGTGCGGTCACCCACCTGGGCGGTGGCGGTCACGGTGAGGGTGGGGTTCTCCAGCGGGCCGTTGAACACCACCTGGCCGGGGGGATCTTCGGAGATCCGGAACGAGGTGTCGTACACGTCGAAGGTACCGCGCTGGATGTCGAACTCGCCCTGCCCCTCGTTGAAGCCGTTCCCGTTCCGGGCCCGCAGGTCCCCGGCCACCTCGATGTTGGACTGGCTGTTCTTCCACCACAGGTCGCCCGGAACCTGCACGTCCAGATCATAGTACCACCGCAACGTGGGCTTCTCACGGGTTTCCTGCAACGTCGGCGGGGTCTGCCCGAACTCCATCAGGATGAGCCCCTCGCTCACGGTCAACGCCCCGTGCACCAACGGGTTCAGGTCGTGCGCGGAGACCGGGTCCACCTGCAGGGTGCCGCGCACCAGGCCGGAGTAGTTCTGCTGGTCGCTGATCGGCACGTCCCGGGCCGACACGTCGAAGTGGTAGCTGCGCACCGCCCCGGCGTCCCACGCCAGGCTCCCGGACAGGTCCACCGATCCGCGCCGGCCGGACTCGGCGTGCAGGCTCTTGACCCGCACCTGCTGGTCCTCCAGCACCGCCTCGCCCACGATGTCGCGGAACACCTCCTCCCGGCCGGCCAGGCGCAGCGTGGCCCCCGCCAGCCGGGCGGTGCCCTGGAAGCGCGGGTGGAGCGGGCTGCCCCGCACCTGGGCCTCCACCTCCACCCCGCCGCTGGCGTAGGCGATGACGCTCGGGAAGAGGCCCGCGATCAGGCCCAGGTCCGCGTGGGGCACGTGCACCGCCAGCTCCATGTCCCGGTCCAGCCAGCGGAGCTGCGGCGGGTCCAGCGACAGCCGGCAGGGCACCGCGCCGGTGACCGTGGACACCACCCCGGCGGCCTCGGCCGAAGCCTGCTCCACCGTCAGCCGCTCCCCGGCATAGCTCAGGGCCAGCCGCACCTGCCCCAGGCGCAGGTCGCTCTGGGCCACCTCCTCGCCGGTGATCTCGGCCTCGAACCGGGGCTCCGCCAGCCCGCCGTGCAGTTTCACCCAGCCGGTGGCCCGGCCGGTGAGCGGGCGCAGCGCCTCGGAGAAGTCCCCCAGCGCGGCCAGCTCCAGCGCCTGCAGGTCGGCGCGCCCCTCGGCGGTGGCCCCGCGCAGCAGCGAGTCGGGCGCCTCGGTCAGCGCCCGGAGCCCGCGCGCCCGCACCCGCGGCAGATCGATCCGGAGCTGGCCCTCGAGCCGGCTGCCCCCGTGCTGGACTTCCCAGCGCGCCAAGTCCAGCCGGCCCTCCAGGAGGGTGCCGTCCACCTGTACCTGGTCCACCGGGTGGCCCCCGAACTCCCCGCCCTCCACCTGGGCGTCCAGGACGCAGCGGGGCTGCGCCAGCGAGCCCGAGGCGTGGATCTCCCCCGAGAGTAGCCCGCGCGGCGCGCGCTCCTTGAGGAAGTGCGCGGTCAGCGCCTGCAGGTCCCAGCGCCGGGCGTGGAAGTCCAGGGCCACCGCCCCGTCCCGGGGCCGGTACGACCCGGACGTGCCGATGGAGTCGCCGTCCGGCGAGCGCCAGCGCACGTCCTTCCAGGCGACGCTGTCGCCGGCCCACGAGACCCACGAGACGCCGCGCTGGTCCCAGCGCTTCTCCCCCAGCACCAGCGCGCCGCTCTCCACGGTCACCCGGCGCGCCCGCCAGTCCACCTCGCCGGTGCCGGAGACCGAGCTGTCGCCCTGGGTGGCGCTCAGCCGGAAGCGGGTGACCGGCCCGCCGGAGCCCTCCAGCTCCGCTCCCGACACCTCCACGTCACCCAGGTGCAACCCCTTCAGCGTCGCCTGGGCCACCAGCCCGGACACCCCCGGGCCCTGCCAGCGCACCCGCGCCGAGGCCGCCGCCGCCCCCACCCCCCGCCAGCGGAATCCGCTCAGCTCCACCTGACCTGACACATCCGGACGCTCCAGGCTCCCGGCGAGTTCCCAGCCCCCGCCCAGGCGCCCGCCGAAGTGCTCCCCGGAGGCCCGCTCCAGCGCCTCCAGCGAGTCCAGGGTGACCTCCAGCGAGCCCGCCCCGCGCAGCGCCGAGCCCGGGCCCAGCGCCAGCCACCCGCCGGCCTGGCCCGCCCCGGTGCGCACCCGCAGGGAATCCACGCGCGCCACGCCGGGCCCGAATTCGAACACCCCGGCGGCGCGCTCCACGCGCTGCCCCAGCACCCGCAGCTGGCCCAGCTCGGCGCGCCCGGTGACTTGCGTCCGCCCGGCGCTGCGCCAGTCGAGCAGCAGGGTGCTCGTGCCGTTGACCACGGTGCGCGGCACGCGCCACGTGGCGGGCAGGAAGGCCAGCCGCTCGGGCTGCACCTGGCTGGCGGCCACCTCCAGGCGGGCTTGCCCCTCCAGGTCGATGTCGCCGCTGCCCGAGGCGCGGCCCCCGGCCAGCTCCACCGCGAAGTCGGCCAAGTGCACCCGCCGGTGGTACCAATCGCCGCGCGCGGCCAGCGCCGCCGGGCCCAGCGGCGAGCGGGTCAGCCGGCCTTCCTCGTCGAAACTCAGCCGCGCCCCGGCCTGCCGCAGGCGCACCCGGCCGGCGAACGCCCCGTAGGGCAGCGGGTGCGCCAGCCACGGGGAGATCAGCGCATCCCCCAGGGAGTCAACCCGGGCGTCCAGCAGAAAGTCACGCGCGGAGGCGAACCGGCCCTCCGCCCGCCCGCCCACGCCCGGCCCGGCCAGCTCCAGCCGGTGGAACTCCCAGCCGCGGTCCCCCAGCGACAGGTCCGCGGTGAGGCGCTCCACCCGCAGCGCGCGCGGCGCCATGCGCCCGCGCAGCGCCTCGACGGCCACCCGGGTGGCGGGCCCCAGCTCCACCCGGAAGCGGCCGTCCAGCTCCGCGCCCCAAGTCACCGAAGGCCGGCCCGCTTCGGCCACCACCAGCGAACCGCCGCGCACCTCGAGCGGGGCCACCTCCAGCCCGCCGCCTCCCCCGCCGCCCGACTTCTTCCGGATCTCCGGCAGCAACACCGAGCCCGAGGAGTCCACCGTGAGCACCACCGTGGGCCGCTCCACGGCCAGCTTCAGCCGGGCCGCCTGGAGCAGCTGCGGGACGCCGGCGTCGGCGGTGACCCGCTCCGCGGACAGGAAGCGGTGCCACCGGCCGCGGGCGTCGCGCAGGTCCACGGTGAGGTCGACCACGTCCACCCGGCGGAGCGGGTTGCCCTGCAGCGCCCGCCAGCCCAGGCGCAGGTTGGTGGCGCCGGCCAGCTGGCGGTTGGCGAAGCCGCGCGCGATGCGGTCCAGCTCGCCGAAGCGCAGCAGCCAGACCCCCGCGGCCACCACCGCCAGCGCTCCGCCCAGCAGCGCCCAGCGGAGCACCGGGGCGCGGCGGGCGCCGGGCGGCCGGCGGCCGGGCGCGGGGCTCGAGGAAGGGAGATCGTCGCTCATCTAGTACGCCTGTCCCAGGCTGAAGTGCCACGCGGTGCGCGGGCGGGCGGCCGCCGCCGGCACCTCGGGCGGGTTGAGCTTCACCCCATAGTCTACCCGGAACGGGCCCACCGGGGTGGACAGCCGCAATCCCCCGCCCGCGGAGTACCGGAACCGGTCGAAGCTGGCGTTGCCGCGCAGCGCGTACGGGGCGAACACCTTGAGCGTGAGGTCGCCCGGGGAGCGCCACACGCCCCCGCCGTCCAGGAACAACACCCCCGAGATGAGCCCCCACAGGGGGAAGCGCAGCTCGGTGCCCGCCAACAGCAGCACCCGCCCGCCGTAGTAGGCGCCCTCGTCGGTGCGCCCCGGGATGTTGGCCCCCGACTCCAGGTCGCCGCCGATTTCGCCCTCCGAGTAGCCGCGCACCGAGCTGGCCCCGCCGGTGGTGAAACGGTCCTCGGTGCGCAGCAGCTGCACGCCCAGGGTGTCGCCGGAGGTCCGGGTGAGCGGCAGGGCCACGCCCCCGCTCAGGCGCATCGCCAGCACCAGGCGCGAGCCCAGGGCGCGGTAGTGGCTCACGCTCGCCACCGGCCGCAGGAAGGCGGTGTTGCCGCCCAGCACGCCGCCCGCGGCCTGCACGCTGGCCTCCTGGTACGAGCCGCGGGTGGGCTCGAAGGAGTTGTCGCGGACGTCCCGCTGGAAGGCCAGGTTGAAGCTGCGCGTGATGTAGAAGGCGGGGCTCTGGCGCAGGTGCGAGGTGACGCCCTCGTGGGAGAAGGAGGCGGTGAGCTTGGAGCTGGCGGACAGCTCGCGCCGCAGGTACACCGAGACCCCGCGCCGGAAGTGGGGCAGCGTGGTGTCCGGCTGGGCCGCGTAGTACAGCGCCAGCTCGCCGCGCGTGTCGGTGCCGAAGAGGTGGGGCTCCACCAGCGACAGGTCCAGGCGGGTGTCCTGGAACTCGAACGCGTTGTTGTTCACGTACGGCCGCCGGCCGAAGCCCAGCACCGAGTTCAGGGAGAGCCGCCGGCCGGTCCAGAACAGGCTGCGGGTGCCGTTCTCGGCCAGCACCCGGAACTGGTCCTGCGAGCCGTAGCCCACGCCGGCGCTCAGCCACCACGGCTTGCGCTCCCGCAGCCGCACCTCGAGGTCCACCGTGTGCCGGACGCTGTCCCCGTTCACCGGCACGATCTGCACGTCTTGGAACAGGTCGGAGGAGTACAGGCGGGCCTTGTCCTCCTCCAGCGCGGTGCGCGACAGCAGGCTGCCGGGGGCCAGGCGGATCTCGCGCCGCACCACGAAGGGGCGGTTGTGCAGCGGCTCGGGGGAGCTGAAGGTGACCGCCCGCACCCGCACCGGCTGGCCCTCGACGACGCTGAAGCTCACCCGGACGCCCAGGGAGTCCACCTCGGCGGTGTCGCGCACCTGCGGGTAGTAGCCCAGGTCGGCGTACAGCAGCAGCAGCCGCTCGCGCTCCGACTCCCGCGCGAACGGGTTGTACGGCTCGCCGGGCCGGAGCAGCGCCCCCTTCTGGGGCTGCGGCGCGGCCAGCCGGGTGACCCCCGGGTAGTCCACCTGCAGCACCCGGTAGCGGCGCCCCTCGCTGATGGTGAACACCACCTCCACCTCGCGGGCCTCGGGGTCCACGGTGGTGCGGTCCTCCACCGCCGCGTCCAGGTAGCCGTTGCGCCGGTAGAAGGCCACCAGCGCGTCGGCGTCGCCGCGGATGAAGTCGGGCCGGTACAGGCTCTTGCGGAACGGGTGAAATGGCAGCGAGGGGGTCTGGGTGCGGATCCACTTGCGGAGTTCGCCGGCGCCGTAATGCTCGTTGCCGTCGAAGGCCACCCGCGACACGCGCAGGAACTCGCCGGCCACCTCGGAAGCGCCCCACGCGGGGCCGGCCAAAAGGAGCCCGATTCCCAGCAGGGCGGCTGCGGCACTTCTCCTGGCCACCGGGCTCCTCTTATCCGGACCCCCGAGGGGCGGGACCTCGCATCGCGGGCTAGGGGGCCCCGCGGGGCACGGCCGGACTGCCGCTCTCCCCGGACGCCACGCTCCGGGCGCGCTGCACCAGGCGCCAGGAGTCGTTCAGCAGCACGAACACCAGGATGGATCCCAGCACCGCCAGGCCGATGCGCTGCATGAGCAGCAGCTGGGCGATGGACAGCGGCCGGCGCTGTACCGCCTCCACCAGCGCGAACAGCACGTGGCCGCCGTCCAGGATGGGGATGGGCAGCAGGTTGAAGGCCATGATCGCCACGCTGATGAACGCGCCGAACCACAGCAGGTCGGCCAGCCCGCGGCGGGCCTCGTAGCCGGCGAGCTGCCCGATCATGATCGGCCCGCCCACCTGCTGCGAGAACTGCCGCGGCCGGGTCACCAGCCGGGCCAGGCCGGAGTAGGTCTGGCCCACCTGGAACCACGCCGAGGACCACCCGGCGGCCACCGCGCGGGGCCACGGCGCGCCCTTGGAGTAGTAGAACTCGGTGGACTGGGCGGCGATGCCCACGCGGCCGCCGCGCGGCCCGTCCTCCTGGGCCTGCGGCACCACCCGGAAGTCCAGGTCGCGCCCGCCGCGGCGCACGTGGAACAGCAGCGGCTTGCCGGCGCTCACGAAGATGATGTCGGAGAGATCGGTCCACTCGCGGATGGGCTGCCCGTTGACCGAGACGATGCGGTCGCCGTCCTTGAGCCCGGCGAGGTACGCGGACCCGCCCACCAGCACCGAGCCGATCACCGGCGGCCGGTGGGCCACCAGGTCCTTGGCGAAATCCTCGAGGTCGCGGTCCGGGAAGCTCACCTGTCCGGACGCCGCCGCTCCGGAGGCCGACGGCCGCGCGTAGCCCAGCACGTGCCGCGGGTGCTTGGCGCTCTCGGGACCGGTGAGGGTCATGTAGAAGTCCATCCACGAGGCGATGGCGTGGCCGTCCAGCGCGGTCAGCCGGTCGCCCGGCTGAAGCCCCAGGCGCACCGCGTAGGCCCGCGGGTCGAGCCGCCCCAGCACCGCCGGGTAGTCCTCGAACTTGCCCCCCACCCGGTACATGGCCACCAGCACCAGGAACGCCAGCACCAGGTTCATGGCCGGCCCGCCCACCGCGATCACGGCGCGCTTCCACCACGGCTGGCTCAGGAACTCGTCCGGGGCGGACATCCGGGTGGCGTCCTCCAGCGACTCGCCGGCCATCCGGACCATCCCGCCCAAGGGGATCCACGCCAGCCGGTACTCGGTGTTGCCGCGGGTGAAGGAGACGATGCGCGGCCCGAAGCCCAGCGAGAAGCGCAGCACCCGCACCCCGCACCAGCGCGCCGCCAGGAAGTGGCCCAGCTCGTGGAAGAAGATGATGGGCGGCAGCACCACCAGGAACGCCAGGATGGTCTCCAGAAACCCGCTCATGCCCGTCGGCTCCCCTTTTCTGTTATGTGCAGTCTAACCGCGGACTTCGGCGGGGGTCAAGGAACGCCGCCGCAGCGCGAACGCGGCCAGCACCAGGAACGCGTAGCCCGCCTCGCCCCCCCAGGTCACGTCGAACAGCGCCACCATCGCCGTCCCCAGCAGCGCCGCGGTCATGGCCAGCTCCTCCGCCGCCGGCTCGGGATCGCTCCAGCCGGCCCACCACACCCTCCGGAAGCCCCACAACAGCGCGCCGAAGCCCAGCAGCCCCAGGAAGCCGGTTTCGGCCAGGGTGTGCAGGTAGAAGTTGTGCGCGTGCGGCCACAGCGGGCGGAAGTCGGGCGAACGCAGCAGGCCGTAGGCCGTCTTCCACGCCCCCAGCCCCTCGCCGGTGAACGGGCGGCGCGCGATCATGCGCAGCGCCACCACCCAGCCCTGCACCCGGCCCTGGATGCTCTCGTCGCTCAGCGCGGTCAGGTCCACCACCCGCTGCCACAGCGACTCCCGCAGCAGCCAGTTGCCGGCCACGAACACCGCCACGGCCGTCCACCCCAGGATCGGCCGGCGGGCCCGGCGGCTTGAGAAGCCCACCACGGCGGCGAAGGCCGGCCACGAGGCCCGGGTGTGGCATCCGGACAGCAGCAGCGCGGCCGGGACCCAGGCCGCGTGCCACCAGCCGGCGGCGCGGCCCCGGGCGCGCAGGGCGAACGCGAAGCACCACGCGAACAGCAGCAGCAGGTACTGCGCCGTGGCGTTGGGGTTGGGCAGCATCGGGAGCGACACGCGGCCCGGGAAGGTCCCGCTCAGCAGGTGCAGCCCGAGCCACATCTCCGCCACCACCCACGCTCCCAGCAGCAGCGACACCGAGATCCAGGCCGCCTGCAGCCCCGCGGGGAGCGGCCCGGCCGCGCGCCGCCCGGCCCCGGCCAGCACCGGCAGGCACACCGCCACCCATCCGGGCCAGTCCCGGAGGCTCGCCCGGTCGTCCAGTGAGCCCGAGATCGAAAGCCCCCAGGTGATTAGGAAACAAGCGATTCCGAATGTCAGCTCGCGCGGGATCTGAAGTTCCCGCCGGACCAGCCGCCAGGCCAGCACCAGGGCCAGCACGATGGAGGCCGCGGAGGTGCCGGCCCGGGCCAACGGGAGGCACAGGAGGCCCGCCGAGAGCGGGCCGACCACCCACCAGTCGGTCGCAGGAGCTGCGGGCTGCGCGGTCGGGGCCGCGCCGTGCGGGGCGGTGCTCATCCCAGCGTCCCCTCCAGCGCCGCCTGCAGCGCGGCGCGCTCGGCCGGGGGCGCGTAGTGCTCCCGGGCCCGCGTCACGGCGGCACGCGACCAGGCCGCGCGCACCTCGGGCGAGCCCAGCCCCAGGTCCAGCGCCGCCGCCAGCGCCGCCGGATCGCCGGGCGGCACCAGCGCGCCCCCCTCGCCCACCACCTCGGGCAGCCCGCCGGCGCTCGAGGCCACCACCGGCACCCCCCGGGCCAGCGCCTCCAGCGCGGCCAGGCCGAAGGACTCCAGGCGCGAGGGCTGCGCGGCCAGGTGGACCCGCGAGAACAGCGGGCCGAGATCGTCCAGGTGGTCGATCCACTCCACGCGCGCGGCCAGGCCCACGGACTGCGCCAGCGAGCGCAGCCGGCCGGCCTCGCGCCCCCGACCGACCAGCACCAGCCGCGCCGGCACGCGCGCCGAGGCCAGCGCCCGCAGCAGCACGTCCTGCCCTTTCTCGCGCGCCAGCCGCCCCACGCACGCGACCGTGGGCGGCCCGGGCGGGTCGGGCCGCACCGGGAGAGCCGGGACCGACGGCCGCACCACGTGGACCTTCGGGGGCGCCACGCGGTCCAGCCCGACCAGGCGCGCGCGCATGTACTCGGAGGGGGTCCACACCGCGTGGCACAGGCGTGCGTAGTAGAGGCGCCGGCGCCAGCTGGGCCGCTCGGAGGCCAGGTGGCGGGCCATCGCGCGCCGCACCGGGAGCCCCCGCGTCACCCACCACAGCCGCCGCAGATCGCGGTGCTGCAGTGCCACCGCCACCTCCGGGCGGAATTCGTGGACCGCGCGCCGCAGCCCGCGCGTGTTCCCGGACCAGGCCTGGCCCACGGCGCCCCCAGCCGCGCGCCCCTCGGGCGCGGCCTCCCGCGAGGGCGCCGCCGCCGCGCTCCCGGGCCCGGGCAGCGCCGGCGAGCCCGCCGGGGCCAGCGCCAGCACCGGGTGGCCCAGCTCCGCCAGCAGCCCGGCGGCGCGGCGCATCCAGATCTCCGCACCGCCCCAGCGCGAGGGGGCGGCGGAATCCAGCAGCATCACCCGCACGGCCCCTCCAGCACCCCCCGGCCCGCCGCCAGCAGCTCCCCGGCGCTCCGCAGCACCTCCGCCACCGAGATGCGGTCCAGGCAGAAGTCGTCCGGGCGCACGCAGCGCCGCTGGTCGCACGGGCAGCACGGCAGCGGCATGTGCAGGTGGGCGTGGCGCGCCCCGGCCGGCGCGACGGTGTGCGGCAGCGACGGGCCGAACAGCGCCAGCACCGGGGTCCCGACGGCCGCCGCCAGGTGCATCGGGGCCGAGTCGTTGGCCACCAGCAGGTCGCTCGCCTCCAGCCGCGCGCCGGCCTCGTCCAGGCTCAGCCGGCCCGCCAGGTTCTCGGCCCCCGAGGCCTCCAGTTGCGCCCCCAGCGGGGCGTCCTCGGCGCCTCCGGTGACCCACACCCGCGCGCCGGCCGCGCGCAGCCGGCGGGCCAGCTCCCCGAAGCGCTCCAGCCGCCACCGGCGCAGCACCCGGTGGCACCCCGGGTGCAGCGCCACCAGCGGCCCGCCGGGGCCGGCCGGGGCGGCCGCGCCGGCATCGCCCGCCGCGCTCCCGCCGCGGCCGGCCTGCCACGCCCGGGCCGCGGCCCTCGCGGCGTCCGAGGGATGGAACTCCAGCTCGGCCGAGCCGGCCGCCCCTGCCAGGCCCACGAGCCTCAGCATGTGGCGGGCCACGTGCTCCGGGCCGCAGGCCTTGGGGATGCCCGCGTCCACCGCCGGGCCGCGCCCGGGGTTGAGAAACCCGATCGCCGCCGCCGGGCGCATGGCGGACAGCAGGCGCGCAGAGCGGCGGTCGGCGGTGAGGTCCACCGCCAGGTCCACGGCCTCCCGGGCCCACCGGCGTCCCAGCTCGGCCCAGCGGAACGGGCGCTGCCACAGGTGCGGCGGGTCGTACAGGGAGAGCCGCGACAGGTGCGGGTTGCGCGCCAGGGCGGCCGCCGAACGGCGTTTCACCACCACCTCGAGCGAGGCCCCCGGGAAGCGGGCCCGGAGCGCCCGGATCGCCGGGGTGGCCAGCAGGGTGTCCCCCAGGAAGTAGAGCTGCACCACCACCACGCGTCGCACCGCTTCCGGCCGGGGCGCTTCCCAGGGCGCGCGGCTCACGGGGCGGCCGCCTCGGCCAGCAGGGCCTCGACCCGGTCCAGCATGGGCTCGTAGGCGAAGCGCGTGGCCACCACCCGGGCCGCCCGCTCCCGCAGCCGCTCGCGCAGCGGCGCGTCGGCCAGCCCGCGGATCAGCTCGCGGGCCAGGGCCGCCGGCTCCCCCGCCGGCACCAGCAACCCGCTCTCCTCGTGCACCAGCATCTCCGGTACCCCGGCCACCCGCGTGGCCACGCACGGCACGCCCGCGCCCATGGACTCCAGCACCGCGTAGGGCAGGCCCTCCAGCTCCGAGGGCAGCACCGACAGGTCGGCCGCCGCCCACACCGGCCCGACATCGGCCTGCTCGCCCAGGAAGCGCACCGAGTCTCCCACCCCTAGGGCCGCCGCCCGCGCCCGCAGCCGCGACTCCTCCGACCCGCCGCCGGCCAGCAGCAGCACCGCCGCCGGGCGCGCCGCGCGCACCGCGGGCCACGCGGCCAGCAGCGTGGCGTGTCCCTTGCGAACCGCCAGGCGCGCCACGCACGCCACGCCCTCCTGCCCCGGCGCCAGGCCCAGCGCCCGGCGGGCCGCGCTCCGGGCCGGGAGCCGCACCGGGGGCAGGCCGCTGTACAGCACCCGCAGCTGCGTGCGCGGGACCAGGCCGGTGGACTCCAGGTCCGCCCGGATGGCCTCGCAGTTGGCCACCACCATGCGGGTGGCGTCCCAGGTGAGCCGGTTGCTCCACTTGGGCGGCACCGGGCGCAGCTGCCCCACGCGCAGCACCAGCCGCATCCGCGCCCCCAGCCGGGTCGCCACCGCGCACAACCGGTGGGCCCGCTGGATCTGGGCCACGGTCACGTCCGGCGCGTGCCGCGCGGCGAAGCCGCGCAGCACCCCCAGCGTGGCGGGGTCCAGGTCGCCGGCGTAGGGCGCCGGCAGCGCGTGCGCCCCCAGCCCGGCGGCGCTCTCCAGGAGCGGCGCCCCGGGCCGCCCCGAGACCCACACCTGGTGGCCGCGGCGCAGCAGCCCGGCGGCGGTGTCCAGGAGCCAGCGCTCGCCGCCGCCCA
>Ga0335070_10004155_pt1 | contig 16906 bp, 16 predicted proteins | sample Lox_Sample_13_FD_206722 | JGI IMG/M metagenome (GOLD analysis project Ga0335070, IMG submission 206722) | Soil microbial communities from Loxahatchee National Wildlife Refuge, Florida, United States - Lox_Sample_1.3 | ecosystem: Environmental > Terrestrial > Soil > Wetlands | place: USA... | reverse complement strand
TGAACGCCTTGGTCGATGCGACCCCGAACTCCGGGCCGGCATGCGTCGCCAGCACCACATCCGCCTCACGCGCGATCGTGCTCTCCGGCACATTGACGATCGCGAGCGTCGTCTGCTTCTGGGCCTTGGCGTAGCGCAGTGCGGCCAGCGTGTCGGCGGTTTCACCCGACTGCGAAATGAACACCGCGAGCCCCCGCTCGGGCATGTCGGCGCCGCGATAACGGAACTCGGACGCGATGTCGATCTCGACCGGCAGGCGCGCGACCTGTTCGATCCAGTATTTCGCGACCATGGCCGCATGAAACGACGTGCCGCAGGCGACCAGGGTCGCTTTCGGAACTGCGCCCAAGCCCGACGGCAGCCCCGGCAACGCGACCTCGCCCGTGGCAGGATTGAGATACGAACGCACGGTGTCGCCGATCACCGCCGGCTGTTCATGAATTTCCTTATGCATGAAATGGCGATAGTTGCCCTTGCCGATGAGGGCGCCGGAGAAAGCGGTTTCGCGGATCGGCCGTTCGACCATGCGGCCGTCGCGGTCGCGGATGACGGCTCCGCTATGCGTCACCGCCGCCCAATCGCCGTCCTCGAGATAGCAGATGCGTTTCGTGAGCGGTGCCAGGGCGAGCGCGTCCGAGCCTACGAACATCTCGCCGTCGCCGAAGCCGAGGGCGAGCGGCGGACCGTTCCGCGCTGCGAGCACGACGTCCTCGCGCCCGAAAATCAGGACCGCGATCGCGAACGCTCCTTCGAGGCGCTTCAGCATCGCTTCCATTGCCGCTTCCGGCGTGAGGCCCTCGTTCAAGTAGATGGTCAGCAGATGCGCGACGACTTCTGAATCCGTCTCGGTGTTGAACCGGCGACCTTTGGTCTCGAGCTCCGTCCGTAGCTCCTGGAAATTCTCGATGATGCCGTTATGCACGACCGCGACGCGCTCGGTCGCATGCGGATGGGCGTTGTTCTCGGTCGGAGCCCCGTGCGTGGCCCAGCGCGTATGGCCGATGCCGGTCGTGCCGGCGAGCGGCTCGCGGTGCAGGAGCGCGTCGAGATTCGTAAGCTTTCCCTCGGCACGGCGGCGCTCGATATGGCCGTTCACCAGAGTTGCGAGGCCGGCCGAATCGTAACCGCGATATTCCAGGCGCTTGAGCGCCTCGAGCAGCAAGCCTGCCGCGGGTGCATTACCGACTACGCCGACGATTCCACACATGTCAGCGACCTTTCCTGGATTTCGTGGCGCGCTGCAGCCTGGCACGCAAGGACTTAGCACCGCTCTTCACCGTCGCCTGCCGCGCACGCCCGAAAGCCAGCGCGTCGGCGGGGACGTTGTCGGTGATGGTCGAACCGCCGGCGACGAACGCACCATCGCCGACGCGCACCGGCGCGATCAGTGTCGCGTTGGAGCCGATGAACACGTTGGCGCCGATATCTGTCTCGTGTTTAGCGAAGCCGTCGTAATTGCACGTGATCGTGCCGGCGCCGATATTTGCCGCGCGGCCGACCCGGGCATCGCCGACATAAGCCAGGTGGTTGGCCTTGGCGCCGTCGCCGATGCGGGCGTTCTTGATCTCGACGAAGTTGCCGATATGCGCATTGCTGCCGATGTCGGCGCCGGGACGCAGCCGCGCGAACGGCCCGATGATCGCGTTCGCACCGACCCGTACCCCTTCGAGATGGCTGAAGGCGCGGATTTCGACGCCGTCGGCGACGCGCACGCCCGGGCCGAACACGACACACGGTCCCACGGTCACGTCACGACCGAGCACGGTGTCGTACGACAGCCATACGCTCGCCGGATCGACGAATGTGGCGCCATTCTCCATCGCTGCCGCGCGCAACCGTGCCTGCATCGCGGCCTCGGCCGCGGCGAGCTCGCCGCGGTTGTTAACGGCGATCAGGTCTGCGGGGGACGCCTCCGTCCAGGCGCAGCGCAAGCCCGCCGCCCGCGCCAACCCGACGATGTCGGTAAGGTAGTACTCGCGCTTGGCATTGTCCGGCCTCACCTTGCCGAGAAGATCAAACAGCACGCTACCGTCGACCGCCATAATTCCCGAATTGCACAACGTGATCCGGCGCTCGGCTTCATCGGCATCGCGCGCTTCGACGATGCGTTCGAGCGTCGTACGGCTGGCGGCAACGAGGCGCCCGTAGCCGCCCGGATCGGCGAGGGTCATCCCGAGCACGGCGACGGCCGCACCCTCGCCCTCGCGGCGTACGGCCAGCAAACGGCGCAAAGCCTCGGCCTGCAGGAGGGGCGCATCGCCGACGAGCACCAGCACGTCGCCGCGAAAGCCGGCGAGCGCCCGGCGCGCCTGCAGCACGGCATGACCGGTCCCGCGGCGGTCGCGTTGCACGACTGTCGTTATCGGCAACTTAGGGGCTGCCACGCGCGCGGCCTCGCCGACGGCGGCCATACCCGGACCGACGACCACGACGGTACGGTCCGGCCGCAATGACGCCACCTGCTCGATCACGTGGCCGATCAAGGGCCGGCCCGCGACGGCGTGCAGCACCTTCGGCCGGGTGGAGCGCATTCGCGTCCCAAGACCGGCCGCCAAGACCACGACGGCTAGTTTGGCTCTGGCCATTGCATTCCCGTTTCGACTACAAGACCCACAGCATCCGCGAGAACCCCAAAGGCCCCTCACGCGAATCCCCGCCCGGGTCCTGAAAGCGCGCGGACCATGCCATAGGCGGCGAGACCGTCCAATTCAAGAAATATTACCTGTTGTGACATGACTTTAGCTCGATTCGACCGTCCCGGTGCGGTGATCTTCGACCTCGACGGAACCCTCGTCGACACGGCACCCGACCTCGGCGGCACCCTCAACCGTCTGCTGGTCGAGCACGGCCGCCGGACGATCCCCCTCCCTGAGATTCGACCGCTGATCGGTGACGGCGCCGCCAAGATGGTCGAACGCGGCTTTGGGGCGACCGGGGGGCTCCCCGACGATCTGACCCTGCTCGTCCGCCGGTTCCTGGAGATCTACGAGGCCAACTTGGCCGAGGAGAGCCGGCCGTTCCCCGGCGTCGTGTCGACGCTCAAGCATCTGCGCGCCGCAGGCCTGATCCTCGGCGTCTGCACCAACAAGCTGACCGGCCTGTCGCAGCGCCTGCTCGACGAGCTCGAGCTCACCCAGTACTTCGCGGCCGTCGTCGGCGGCGACGTTCCGGCACGCAAACCGGATCCGCGGCATGTGCTCGACACAATCGAGCGCCTCGGCGCGTCGCCCGAGACTGCGCTGATGATCGGTGATTCGCTCAATGACGTCGCCGCGGCAAAGGCTGCCAACGTGCGCGTCGTCGCGGTGACCTTCGGCTACACGACGACGCCGGCGGTGGAGCTTGGCGCCGATGCGGTCATCGACAGCTTCGAGGAACTGCCGCGGCTGCTCGGCCTCTAGTCGGAATCAACGTCGGCGCGCCGTATCGCGCCCGCGCCGCCCGGCCGTTGCAAGTCGCGAAGATGGACCAGCGCCGAAACCGGATCGCCGCCGATCTCGATCCTGACCGGCACCGGCGGCAGCCCTGGTTCGGCGGCGGCAAACCACGCCCGGCCGTGGCTGAGCTGGCGGCGACGCTCCTCGGCATCGGCATTGCGCACGTCGTAACCGGCGATCGGCTCGATGGTGAAATCGCAGCGAAGAGCCGAGCCGCTGAACAAGCTGTAATCCGTCGCCGGCAGTTCCTCCGGGCCGTGCTCGACGGCGACGATGTCGAAACGGCGCCGGCCGTCGAATACCGGGATGCGCGCCGTGCAGCCCTCGCCCGCCGCGAGCCGCCGGGTCACGGCCAGGAGCGCCGACGTGGGATCGAGCGCGCCGCGCATCGCCGCGCGGGGCACCTCCTCGCGGCGATCCTCGTCGCGCGGCAGCGGCACGATGCGGATATCCGCCACGTCGCCGCCGCTGAAATCGATTGCGACGGTGCGGGGCCGGCCGCGGAATTCGGTGCGCACGCGGTGGCGTGCCGGCAACAGACGGGTGCCTTCGATGATCGCACCTTCCGTCGTCGCATCGAGCTGCCATTCGGTGAGCCAATGGAGCAACCCGACCGTGCGCACCTGTGTCTTTACATCATAGGTCGTGGCCGCAAGGTCGAGGTCGACGCTGAGGTCGACGACGTGCAAGCCCCCGAAGTAGATCGTGTAGGCCAGGTCGACCCGGTCTGCCTTGCCCGATCCGGACTCGCCCCCCGCCGCCGGCGAGCCTGCCAGTGCGCATACGAGCAGCGAAAGTGCCAAGACCGCATGCCGCATCGATAGCGCGTGCCTTCAGCTTGAGCCCGGCGGCACTATAACGGCGGTGACGTCCCAGAAGCCAGGATCGCCGGTGCGACGATCGCTTCCGTCGGCCTTGAAACCCCGCCCCGTCCCGCGTAGTTTCCCTCCCGGTCGGGCACTTAGCTCAGCGGTAGAGCACCGCTTTCACACGGCGGGGGTCGCAGGTTCAAACCCTGCAGTGCCCACCATTACATCCGTCTTTACAGCGTAAATCTGGCGCTTAGGGTTTGGTGGTGCGCCGCGTCCGAGCGGCGGCCAGGGGCGACATCGATGCGGCGCGGACGGTATCGGGCAGCGGTCATTCTGGGGTGCACCGTGGCGACCATCGGTTCGGCTTTCGCCGCGGATCCGGCGGTGCGGGTCGGCCAACGGCTGCAACAGGCCACGGCGGATTACGCGAAAGGCGACGTCGAAAGCGCGTGGTTCACCTTCTGGGCCCTGGCCCAGCAGGGTGATGCTCTCGCTCAGTTCAATCTCGCCCAGCTCTATCGCCTCGGTCAGGGCATTCCGGTCGACCTCCAGCGCGCCCGCTACTGGTACGGCGAGGCAGCGGCGCGCGGGAACGGGCCGGCGCAATTCAATCTTGGCCTCATGTACGAGCACGGATATGGCACGCCTGTCGACCTGACAGAAGCCCGCGCCTGGTATCGCCGCGCTGCGCAGCAGAACGTCTCGGAAGCCCAAGAGGGACTGCGTCGGCTCGAAAAGCTATCGCGCGTCCCGTAGGGATGAAAATGGGACGACCCCGCGAGGCGTGTGGACGCACCGCGGCCACGCGGTATACTCGATGCGCCATTGAAACGATGACACAAAGGCGCCGGGATCAACCCGGCGCTCACACACAGGGCGGCGCCGGCAGACGTCATAAGTCATGTCCGATTGCATTCTCGAGACCGAGGGGCTCACCAAGGAGTTCCGCGGATTCATCGCCGTGAACAACGTGAACCTTCGGGTTCGCCGCGGCACCATCCATGCCTTGATCGGCCCCAACGGTGCCGGCAAGACGACGTGCTTCAATCTCCTGACGAAGTTCCTGACCCCGACCCGGGGACGGATCGTCTACAACGGCCGCGAGATCACAAGCGCGAAGCCCGCCGACATCGCCCAACTCGGCCTCGTCCGCTCGTTCCAGATCTCCGCCGTTTTTCCTCATCTCTCCGTGCTGGAGAACGTGCGCATCGCGCTCCAGCGCAAGCGCGGCCGTTCATTCGACTTCTGGCGCTCGGACAAGCTTCTGCAGGCCCTCAACGACCGGGCGCTGGAGCTGATCGACGCCGTGGGCCTCGCGCAATTCGCCGAGACGACCGCGGTCGAACTGCCTTACGGGCGCAAGCGCGCTCTCGAAATCGCGACGACGCTGGCGCTCGATCCCGAAATGATGCTGCTCGACGAACCGACCGCCGGAATGGGCCACGAAGACGTGGAACGGATTGCGGCGTTGATCAAGAAAGTGGCGGCCAACCGGACTGTCCTGATGGTCGAGCACAACCTCAGCGTCGTGTCGCACATCTCGAACATCATCACCGTTCTCGCGCGCGGCGAGGTCTTGGCCGAAGGCGACTATGCAGCGGTGTCGCGCAATCCCGACGTCATCCAGGCGTATCTCGGATCCGGCCATGCCTGACGCAGGCGCCCCCTCTCCGCTTCTGAAAGTGGCCGGGCTGAATGCCTGGTACGGCGAGTCTCACGTCCTGCACGGCGTCGATTTCCATATCGCGCCGGGTGAGGTTGTCACCTTGCTCGGTCGCAACGGTGCCGGAAAGACCACGACGCTCAAAGCCATCATGGGTATGGTGGGGCGGCGGTCGGGCTCGGTCGCTTATGACGGCCACGAGACGATCGGCCTGCCATCGAACCGGATCGCGCGCCTAGGCTTGGCGTTTTGCCCGGAGGAGCGCGGCATCTTCGCGAGCCTCGACGTCGAGGAGAACCTGCTTCTGCCGCCGGCGGTGCGCCCGGGTGGCCTCGCGGTCGACACGATCTTCGAGCTCTTCCCCAATCTTCGCGAGCGGCTCCGGAGCCAGGGAACTAAGCTTTCCGGAGGCGAACAGCAGATGCTCGCGATCGCCCGCATCCTGCGCACCGGGGCACGCCTGCTGCTGCTGGACGAGCCCACCGAGGGCCTCGCACCGGTGATCATCGAACAGATCGGTCGCACCATCGAACGGCTGAAAGCGGAAGGCTTCACCATCCTGCTGGTCGAGCAGAATTTCCGCTTCGCGGCGACGGTGGCCGACCGTCATTATGTTGTCGATCGCGGCAAGGTGATCGACATGATCCCCAACGCGCAGCTCGAGGCCAACATGGGCAAGCTGCATGAATATCTGGGTGTTTGAAGTCAGGGAGGACGTTTCATGAAGATCACACGCAGTCTCATGCTTGCGGCCGTTGTGGCCCTCACGGCCGGTACGGCGCAGGCGCAACTCACCAACGGCGAGATCAAGATCGGCGTCATGAACGACATGTCGGGGCTCTACGCCGATCTCGGCGGCCCAGGCTCGGTCGTGGCCGCGCAGTTGGCGGCGGAGGATTACGCCGCGGCCGGCGGGAAGACCAAGATCTCGATCATCGGCGGCGACCATCAGAACAAGCCCGATGTCGGCTCATCGCTCGCCCGGCAGTGGTACGATGCCGACGGCGTCGATGTGATCGTCGACGTGCCGACCTCGTCGGTGGCGCTGGCCATCAACCAAGTCGCGGCGGAGAAGAACAAGGTCTTCCTGGTCTCAGGCGCCGCGACGTCGGACCTCACCGGCAAGGCGTGCACGCCCAACACCATCCACTGGACCTACGACACCTGGATGCTGGCCAACGGCACCGGGAAGGCGATCGTCCAGAGCGGCGGCGACAGCTGGTTCTTCCTGACCGCCGACTACGCGTTCGGCCACGCGCTCGAGGCGGACACCTCCGCGGTGGTCAAGGCGAACGGCGGCAAGGTCCTCGGCGCGGTGCGCCACCCCTTGAACACGGCGGACTTCTCGTCGTTCCTGCTGCAGGCGCAGGCCTCGAAGGCCAAGATCATCGGCCTCGCGAATGCCGGCGGCGACACGATCAATGCGATCAAGCAGTCCTCCGAGTTCGGCGTCGTTCAGGGCGGCCAGAACCTCGCCGGCCTCCTCGTGTTCCTCTCCGATGTCAATTCGCTCGGCCTCAAGACCGCGCAGGGCCTGATCCTGACTGAAACCTGGTACTGGGACATGAACGACAACAACCGCGCGTTCACGAAGCGCTTTGCCGCGAAGAACGGCGGCAAGTACCCGACCATGGCCCACGCCGGCGTCTATTCCTCGCTCAGCCACTACTTCAAGGCGGTGGACGCGCTGAAGGCCGATGGCGACGGCAAGGTGGTCGTCGCCAAGATGAAGGAAATGCCGACCGACGATCCGCTGTTCGGCAAGGGCGTGGTCCGCAAGGACGGACGTAAAATCCATCCGGCCTATCTGTTCGAGGTGAAGAAGCCCGAAGAGTCGAAGTACCCCTACGACTACTACAAACTCAAGGCGACGATCCCGGCGGACCAGGCGTTCCGTCCTTTGAACGAAGGCGGCTGCCCGCTGGTGAGCGGCTGACGGCATCGGTGTGAGGAGCTTCGGCTCCTCACGCCGGCCCCCTGCACCATGTTCGAGCTTCTCGGCATATCCCCGCAGGCGTTGTTCGGTCAGCTGTTGATCGGGCTGATCAACGGCTCGTTCTACGCCATGTTGAGTCTCGGCCTGGCGGTGATCTTCGGCCTCCTCAACATCATCAACTTCACCCACGGCGCCCAGTACATGATGGGCGCGTTCTGTGCCTGGTTCCTGCTCGAATACTCCGGCCTCGGCTACTGGTGGGCTCTGCTCGTCGCGCCGATCGTCGTGGGACTCACCGGCGTCATCATCGAGCGTCTGTTCCTGAAGCACCTGTATAAGCTCGACCATCTGTACGGCCTGCTGCTGACCTTCGGCATCGCCCTCATCGTCGAGGGATTGTTCCGCAACAAGTTCGGATCGTCGGGTCAGCCGTATCGGATTCCGGGCGAACTCCTTGGCGGCCAGAACCTCGGCTTCATGTTCCTGCCCAATTACCGGGCCTGGGTGGTCGTCGCGTCTGTCGTCGTCTGCCTGGCCACCTGGTACGTGATCGAGCGCACGAAGCTCGGCTCGTATCTGCGCGCGGCAACCGAAAACCCCTCGCTGGTCCAGGCCTTCGGGATCAACGTGCCGCGGATGATCACCATCACCTATGGCTTCGGCGTGGCACTGGCTGCGTTCGCCGGCGTCCTCGCGGCACCGATCTATCAGGTGAGTCCCCAGATGGGCTCGAACCTGATCATCGTCGTTTTCGCGGTCGTGGTGATCGGCGGCATGGGCTCGATCCTCGGCTCGATCGTCACCGGCTTCGGCCTCGGGGTCATCGAGGGTCTGACGAAGGTCTTCTACCCCGAAGCCTCAAACACGGTAATCTTTGTGGTCATGGGTATCGTCCTGCTGATCAAACCGGCGGGCCTGTTCGGGCGGGCGCACTAATGGTCGACGTAACGAATGGCCGCCTGGTCGATCCTGCGACGCCAGCCACCCGTCACCAGCAGATCGCCTTCGTGGTGATGCTTGCCTGCCTGCTCGGCGCGCCCTTCGTGGCGTACCCGATCTTCCTGATGAAGGCGCTGTGCTTCGCGCTGTTCGCCTGTGCCTTCAACCTGCTGGTCGGCTATGCCGGCCTGCTGTCGTTCGGCCACGCCATGTTCATGGGCTCGGCGAGTTACATCTGCGCGCACGCGGCCAAGGTATGGGGCTTGCCGCCGGAACTGGCGGTCTTGACGGGGACGGTGGTCGCAGCCGCCCTCGGTCTGGTGACTGGCGCGCTCGCCATCCGGCGCCAAGGCATCTATTTCGCCATGATCACGCTGGCACTCGCACAGATGATCTACTTCTTCTGCCTGCAGGCGAAGTTCACCGGCGGCGAGGACGGAATCCAGAAAGTGCCGCGCGGCCATCTCTTCGGCATGATCGATCTCGGCAACGATCTCACGCTGTATTACGTCGTCTTGGTCGTCTTCCTGTTCGGGTTCCTGGCGATCTATCGCACGATCCATTCGCCGTTCGGCCAGGTGCTGAAGGCGATCCGCGAGAACGAGCCGCGCGCGATCTCGCTCGGCTACAAAACCGAACACTACAAGCTGATCGCCTTCGTGTTGTCCGCGACGCTCGCCGGCCTTGCAGGCGCGACCAAGGCCATCGTCTTCCAGCTCGCCTCGTTGACCGACGTGAACTGGCCGATGTCCGGCGAAGTCGTGCTGATGACCTTGCTTGGCGGCCTCGGTACCGTGTTCGGTCCGGTCGCCGGCGCCTTCATCGTGATCGCACTCGAAAGCTATCTCGCCCAGCTCGGCGCCTGGGTCACCATCGTGCAGGGCCTGATCTTCGCCGTGTGCGTACTGACCTTCCGCCGCGGCGTCATCGGCGAGTTCGGCCGCATGCTGAAGCGCACATTGTAGGGCTGTCATGGGCGCCACCGTCATCATCGTCTTCGCGGTCATCGGCCGCGTTCTGGCCTATATGCTGATGTATGCCGCGTACCGTCCGTACACGGATTCATTGGCGGTCAAAGCCGCCCTCGGCGTCGCGTCCTTCGGCGTGTTGGCCGCTCTGGTCGGCACGGCGACCAGCGGCGAGCCTCTCGGCGCCATCCCGCTCAATTTCTTGGTGGCGAGTGCCGGGATCGTCGCAGCCTTCGTGATCTTGCACTACATCGATCGCTGGCTGTTTGGGATGCGACGCTGATCTCGCCGTTGGCCTATCCCTCCCGCCCTTGCGTGCCTTGGCGGTTCATGCGTGAATACGGCAAACGTGTCCGGCCGCGCCACGGCCGAGTCCGATGGAGGGAACGATGGCCAAGCCCAGCCGTACCGGCGTTGACCGCCGCAAATTCCTGAAAGGTGCAGCCCTCGCCGGCGCCGCAAGTCTCACGGCGCCGCCCGTCGCCGCACGTGCGCAATCCGCGGCACCGGCCGCCGGCGCGGCCGGTGCCACGCCGATGCCGAACGCCCAGACCGCGGCCGCAGAGACGGGTGCGGCGGCCCATGTCCGGGTGCTCACGCAGGAGACCTGCGGCTCCGACTTCATGGTCGACTGCATCAAGTCGCTCGGCATCGAGTACATCTGTTCCAATCCGGGTTCGAGCTTCCGGTCGCTGCAGGACTCGGTCATCACCTACGGCGGCAACAAAAGCCCCGAGTTCATCATGTGCTGCCACGAGGAGTCCTCGGTCGGCATGGCGCACGGCTACGCCAAGATTGAAGGCAAGCCGTGCGGCGTGTTCGCGCACGGCACCGTCGGCCTGCAGCACGCCTCGATGGCGCTCTACAACGCGTACTGCGATCGCGTGCCGGTCTGGATGGTGATCGGCAACGGCCTCGACGCGACCAAGCGCCGGCCCGGCGTCGAGTGGCTGCACACGGTGCAGGACGCCTGCGCGATGGTCCGCGATTTCGTGAAATGGGACGATACGCCTGCGTCGCTGCAGCACTTCGCCGAATCCGCCGTGCGCGCCTACAAGATCGCCACCACCCCGCCCATGGAGCCGGTGGTTCTGGTCGCCGACGGCGAGCTGCAGGAAAATTCAATTCCCGCGGACGAGAAACCACGGATTCCGAAGCTGCCGCGCACGGCCCCGCCGCAGGGCGATAGCGGCGCGGTCGCCGAGGCGGCGCGGATGCTGGCGGCGGCCGAGAACCCGGTGATCCTCGCCGATCGTTGCGCGCGCACTCCCGCCGGCATCGGCTTACTGGTCGAGCTGGCGGAAGCCCTGCAGGCGCCGGTCTGCGACCTCGGCGGGCGCATGAACTTCCCGTCTCGCCATCCGCTGAACCAGTCGAGCCGCATGCGCGCCCTCGTCGCGCAAGCCGACGTCATCCTCGGCATCGAGATGACCGACTTCTGGGGCGCCACGAATTCGTTCGAGGACCAGATCCACCGCACATCACAGTCGATCACCAAAGCGAACGTCAAGCGGATCAGCCTCAGCGCCGTCGATCTCTATACGAAATCGAACTATCAGGACTTCGAGCGTTTCGCCGATGTCGATCTCGCCATTACCGGCGACGGCGAGGCGACATTGCCGGCCCTGATCGAAGCCGTGAAACGCCAGATCGATCCCGGCCGCAAAGCCGCTCTCGACGAGCGCGGCAAAAAGCTGGCGGCCGCCCACAAGGGCGCTCTCGAACGCACGCGCGCCGACGCCGCTTACGGCTGGGAGGCAAGCCCGATCAGCACCGGCCGTCTGTGCATGGAGATCTGGAACCAGATCAAGAACGAGGACTGGTCGATGGTGTCGCCGACGAACGGCATCAGCGGCTGGCCGACGCGGCTCTGGGATATGCAGAAGCATTACCATCACATCGGCCAGTCGGGCGGTTATGGCGTCGGTTACGCAGCACCTTCATCGGTGGGTGCGGCGCTGGCCAACCGCAAGCACGGACGCCTGACGGTGGCGATCCAGCCGGACGGCGACCTGATGTACGCACCGGGCGTGTTGTGGACGGCCGCACATCACAAGATCCCGATGCTCGCGGTCATGCACAATAACCGCGCCTATCATCAGGAGATGATGCACCTGCAGCGCATGTCCAACCGCCGCAACCGGGGCGTTGAATTGGCCAGCGTCGGTACGGCGATCACGGGTCCCAATGTCGACTACGCCAAGCTCGCGCAAAGCATGGGCTGGTATGCGACAGGACCGATCAGCGACCCGAAGGACCTTGGCCCGGCCCTGCAGCGGGCCATAGAAGTCGTCAAGCGCGGCGAGCCCGCCCTCGTCGACGTCGTCACCCAGCCGCGCTGAGGTCACAGCTCATGAACTTCCGGTGTTATCTTGTGATTGCCGCGGCGATGTTGTTCGGCACCGCGGCCTTGGCGCAAAGTGCTGCGCCCGCCGGCGATGCCGGCAAAGGCAAGCAGCTGTTCGTGGCCGACGGCTGCTATCAGTGCCACGGCTATGTCGGTCAAGGCGGCGGCGTCGCCGGCCCACGACTGGCCCCGGCGCCGGTCGCATTCGACGCCTTCACGAGCCAGCTGCGCGAGCCACGCAACGAGATGCCGCCTTACACCGATAAGATCCTGTCCGAGAAGGACGCGGCCGACATCTACGCCTATCTGCAGACGATCCCGAAGCCGCCGGCGGCGAAGGATATCCCGCTCTTAAATCAGTAACCGCGTCACAAGCCCAGCCGCCGGGCGATCTCCAAAACGCGCTCGGCGGCGCGCACGACCGGCCGGTCGATCATCTTGCCGTCGAGCTGCAGCACGCCGGAGGACAAAGCCATCGCGTCGCGGACGCGTTTGGCCCAACGGATTTCCGCCTCCGACGGCGTGAATGCCGAGTGGATGCCAGGGATATGCTTGGGATGGATCGCGGCCTTGCCGGTAAACCCGAAGCCGCGGGCGCGCTTCGCCTCGGCGATCGCACCGGCCTCGTCGTCGATGCCCGGATACGGTGTGTCCATGGCGGCGATGCCGGCGCACGCGGCCGCTTGGACGATGCGGCCGCGGGCATAGATCAGCGGCTCCCATTCGAGCGCGCAACCGAGCTCGGCCGACATGTCCATTGCGCCGAAGAACAGAAACCCGTCGGGTGCGGCGGCGCGCGCGATCTCGGTGGCGTTCTCGAGGCCGAGTGCGGTTTCGATGATGGCGATGACCGGGGCCGCGGCGGCGCCAAGCCGTTGCCAGGCTTCGGCCACGTCCGTGCCCCCGTCGACCTTCGGGAGAACGACATAGGCCGGCTTGACGCCGGCCGCCGCGAGTGCCGCGGCATCGCGCGGCCCCTCATCGCCGCGAATCGGGTTGAGACGGACGGCTATCGTCGCTCCGGCCGGCGCGTTGCGCAGTGCCTCGATGGCCTTGGCGCGGCCTTCCGCCTTGCGTTCAGCCGCGACCGAATCTTCGAGATCAACGCAGACAATGTCGGCACCTGCCGCCACAGCCTTGGGCACACGCTCCGGACGCAGCGCTGGGACGAATAAGAGAGATCGAGTGAGCATCGCCTGACCCTAGAAGCCGTTGTCCGTGCAGTCAAATCCGCTGATTTCGCGACCCCGGGTGAGCCTTGACGCGGATGCGCATTTTTGCGTTCCGGCCGCCGCCTGTGATAGGTTCTGCGCATCTGCGGAATGACGGGCTGACATCGGGGACGGCGAACCGGACCCCCCGTCTGCATTGAATAAATCCGCATTGGCGACCAGAACTGGTCTCGGGGTTGGTATGAGCAGACGAGCGGGAGTGAGCTTCCAGACGGTGGCGCCGCCATGACCGCGACGGTTGCAACGCCGCGGCGGCGTCTCACCCACGCGGAGCTGCACAAGGCCATCGAGCTCCACCACCGGTTTCGGAGCGGACGGGCCGGTGGCGTGCGGGCTCTCCTCGCCTTCGCTGACCTCTCCGGTCTCGCAATGGCGGGATGCAATCTCTCGGAAGCCGATCTGAGCGGTGCCAACCTGCGCGGCGCCAATCTTTCCGATTGCAACCTCGACCGGGTGACGCTGTTCGGTGCGGATCTGCGCGACGCCGACCTCGAATCAGCGTCGCTGATCGGCGCCAATCTGCGCGGCGCCTGTCTGCGCGGGGCCAATCTCACGCGCGCCAATCTGTTCAAAGCCGACCTCCGGGACGGGACGCTCGCCAAGTCCGATATGACCGGCAACCTGCACATGATGGCGATCAAGGCGGGCCCGGCCGAGTTGCAGAACGCCCGGCTGGTGAACGCCAATCTGACCGATGCCGACATGAGCGGGGTCATCGCCACGCAGACCGACTTCACCGACGCGGTGATGCGCGGCGTCAAGCTCACGCGCGCCAACCTGTCGAATGCCAAGCTCGCGGGCGTCAACCTCGAAGGCGCCGATCTGTCGGCGACCAACATGCGGGGCGCGGATCTTGAGGGCGCGGTCCTGACCGGCGCCAAAACCGATCTCGCCGACTTTTACGGCGCCACTCTCAAAAATATCCTCACCGACAAACCGGTGGGCAAGACGCTCGACACGCTGGGAATGCCCGTCGACGAGCTCATCGGCCTGCACCTGGAATGGGTCGAGAGCGGCGGCGCACGCGGCAAACCTGCCGATCTGACCGAATTCGATCTCAGGCGAAGCCCGCCGCTCATGCGCGCCAACCTGACGGCGCTGCGCGCGGAAAAAGCCACGTTCTACGGCCTCGATCTCGAAGGCGCCATGTTGCAGGGCGCCAAGCTCATGGGCGCCGATCTCCGCACGTGCCGTTTGAGCACCGCCGATCTCCGCGGCGCGCAGTTGCAAGGCGCCCTCCTGAATCACGCCGATCTGCGCGACGCCAATCTCGATCCGCTCGTGCTGGGCGCGGAACGGCTCTATCCGACCAACCTGGAAGGCGCCATGATCCGCTGCGCCGACCTGCGCGGCGCGCGTCTGCGGCAGGCGATTCTGCGCGGTGCCGACCTGACCGAGGCCAATCTGTCGAATGCCGACCTGCAGGATTCCGCGCTCGAAGGCGCGAAGATGACGCTGCGGACGGCGAAGAAGGCGAGTTAAGGTTAGGTCTGCGCCTTCTGGATGACGCGCGGCCCGTCGGCGGCGACGGGCATCTCGTAAATCGCCGGCTTGGCGTCGAACCCCGTCAGTTGCTCCGGCCGCAAGCCCAGCTCGATCGTGTCGGCGTCTTCGCGTTTCGCTTTCGCGCGAAGATTGAAGACCTCGTGATTGTAGCCGTGCTTGTCCTGGATCACGTACTTGACGATCGGGTACTGCCTGCCGGCGACGATGCCGCTGGTCACGATCGAGCGGATTTCCTTGATGGCACGCTCACCGATGATCACGCCCGCCAGGCGACCCAGCAGCTTGTCGGCCCGGGCGATGAAGAGCAGCGAATCCAGCATCGTCGTGACGGGGTCGAGGGGCCGCTGGAAGTTGCCGATCAGGACCTGGCCGGCGTGCGCCTTGCTGATCATGCGGGCGAGCGTGATCGTGACGTCGCCGACGATATACTCGAAGCCGCGCGGGCGCGTCCCTTCGACCTGATGATATGAATAGTGCGATCCGACGCTGAAGCACGCGCGCAAGCGCGGCACCAGCGCGCTATCGGTACCGGCGGCCTGGCGGGCCAGCGCGTTGTCCGCGAGGATCAGGAGCAGCGCCGCATACGTGCGCAGATCGGCTTCCAGGCCGCGCGCGCGGTTCCAGACATAAAAACCGTCGCCGACCGTCGAGCGCGCGAGCTCGACCTCGAACCCGGCATCGCCCATCTTCTTCGCGGCGTTATTGATGCTGTACTCGAGCGAGTTCAGCTGCGCGACCTGCTCGATCGGTGACACTTTCGAAAATCCGACGATATCGAACAGCATCACGCCGCGATATTCCGTCTGCACGATCGAATAGCGCCGGATGACGCTGTCGATCGCTTCTGGGTCGATTTCGCCTTTCGCCTTGTCGGTGCCGACCTTGAACGGCAGCGAGAGCCGCAGCGGCCGCGCCTGCAGGACCTTGCAGGCATCCTCGAATGTCCTCGCGTCCATCACGCGTCGGCCGTTGAGAAGGCGGGTGTTCGTCGTCGCCTGCCCCAGCACCCGGTAGCACGGCGCAAGACAGACCTGGATGCCGGACTCGTCGCTCGTCCAGCCCACGACCATGTTCTTGCCGAGTTTCCAGGAGTTATGGACGGCGATATCGATCTCGCGCAGCCCCTCGCGAACTTGATTGAGGTCGACCATCCCCGCCAATCCCCTGAATTCACAACCTTATCGCGCGACCCTTGGACCGACAACAGTGACGCCGGTCACTCGAAGCCCAATTCGTCGCCGGTCCCCCGAAGCTAGGCGCTATTCGGTTAATTTTTTGCCGTCGATCTGCTGACGCGCCCGCTCGTCCTCCGCCGCCCTGCGCTTCTTTTCGCCCTTCGTCCGCCCGTATTTGGCGCGATTGGCGGCAGCGGCCGCGGCAGCCTCGTCGCGCGCCCGCTGCTTGCGGCGCAGCCGCAGATTGACGATCTGCCCCATGCTTACGCCGCCCGCCGCCCAAACAGCGCGGTCGCGAACCGCGGGTAGGTTTCCGCGATCTCATCGGCGACGCGTCCGTCGAGGAGCCGCAGATCGGCGTCGCTCGGCTCCGGCGTGGCCGGGACGCCGGGCGGCACGTCGTAATCGAACCCGGTATTCGCGCGGATGCTCTCCGCCGTCTCGCCGGGGTGCATACTGGCGAGCCGGAAGCGCCGCCGTTCCGGATCGAACGCGAAGGTGCAGCGGCCGGTCACAAGCGCGTGCGGTCCGCCGCGGCGATAGACCTCGGCCGCGCTCGTCCCGGGCGCACTGATGAAGTCCACCCTCGGCACGAGAACCCGTGCCGAATGTTCTTCCCGGAACAGGATCACCCGCGGGATCAGGAAGTAGAGATACGCCGACCCGAACGAACCTGGAAAGCGCTGCTGCCAGCGCGGATATTCGCCGGTGCCGACGAGGTTGATGTTCGCTTCGCCGTCGATCTGACCGCCACCGAGGAAGAAGGCGTCGATGCGCCCCTGCGCCGCGCAGTCGAACAGCTCGCGTCCGCCGTCAGTGAACGCGTTGTTGCGCAAAGAGCCCAGCATGAGCACGCGAACGGACCCGCCTGATTTCGCGCGCGCCAGCAGC
>Ga0335070_10004154_pt1 | contig 16906 bp, 19 predicted proteins | sample Lox_Sample_13_FD_206722 | JGI IMG/M metagenome (GOLD analysis project Ga0335070, IMG submission 206722) | Soil microbial communities from Loxahatchee National Wildlife Refuge, Florida, United States - Lox_Sample_1.3 | ecosystem: Environmental > Terrestrial > Soil > Wetlands | place: USA... | reverse complement strand
GCCCGCCGGGGCGATGTCGACGAGCTCGACCCCGCATTCCGCGAGAATGCGGCGGCGGTCGCGGTCTGCGTCGGTGTAGCACACGACCCAGGTCGGGACCTTCTGCGCGGTCTGGACGAGCTGTGCGGTCAGCGGCAGTCGCAGCCGCGGATCGAACAGCACGCGCACCGGCGAACGCGCGGCGAGCCCCGGCAGGCGGCAGGTCAGCTGCGGATCGTCGGCCAGGGCCGTGCCGATGCCGACCAGGACGGCGTCATGCTGGGCGCGCAGTGCGTGCGCCCGGTGGCGCGACGCCTCGCCGGTAATCCATTTGCTCTCGCCGCGATGCGTGGCGATACGGCCATCGAGCGTCGTCGCGGCCTTCAAGGTCACCAGCGGCCGCCCCTCGCGGATGCGGAGAAAGAATCCGGCATTCAGCTCCTGAGCCTCGGCGGCCAGCACGCCGGTTTCGACCGCGATACCGGCCTGCCGCAACGCCGCGAGCCCGCGTCCCGACACCCGCGGATCGGGGTCCTCGACCGCCGCCACGACGCGCGCGACCTTCGCTTGGATGAGCGCGTTCGCGCACGGCGGCGTCTGGCCGTGATGGCTGCACGGCTCGAGCGTGACGTAAGCCGTGGCACCGCCTGCGGTCGCTCCGGCATGCGCCAGCGCCACGGTCTCCGCGTGCGGCCGGCCGGTCCGCTGCGTCCAGCCGCGGCCGACCACGGCGCCCTTGTTGACCAGGACGCAGCCCACCGCCGGGTTGGGCCATACCGAGCCGAGATTTCGGCGCGCCAGCTGCAGCGCCGCCCGCATATGGCTGATGTCGTGCTCAGAAACCAAACCGCCCCCCGGAAACGCGGATGACGGCCGCGATCAGTCCGCTCGACCAATCCCCCGCGACTAATCCTTGTCCATCATGCCGCCGAGCTTGCCGACGAAATCCTCGAAGTCCTTCGCCTCGCGGAAGTTCCGGTAGACGGATGCGAAGCGGACATAGGCGACCGGGTCGAGCGTCGAGAGCGCATCCATGACCATCTCGCCGACCACGGTCGAGGGGATCTCGCTCTCGCCGAGGCTCTCCAGCCGCCGCACGATGCCGCTGACGATGCGCTCGACGCGATCCGAGTCGACCGGGCGCTTGCGGACCGCGAGCGAGATCGAGCGCGCGAGCTTGTCGCGGTCGAACGGTTCCTTGGCGCCGTTCTTCTTCACCACCACGAGGTCCCGCAGTTGCACGCGCTCGAAGGTGGTGAACCGTGAGCCGCACGACGGACAAAAGCGGCGCCGCCGGATGGCGCTGTTGTCCTCCGTCGGCCGCGAATCTTTCACTTGCGTGTCGTCATGACCGCAAAACGGACAGCGCATTCCCCCGTCTCCCCTCCGCCTCGTCCCGCGTTGGCGTTCGTTCTTCTACTCAGGTCCCGTCACAGCCCGGCATAGACCGGGAAGCGGCGGCACAGCTCTGTCACCTTGGCGCGCACGGCCGCTTCCGCCGCGGCGTTGTCGCCGGAATTGGTGGCGGCCAGCCCGTCCAGCACCTCGCCGATCAGCTCGCCGACCTGGCGGAACTCCGCCGGGCCGAAGCCGCGGGTCGTGCCGGCGGGCGAGCCGAGCCGCACCCCGGACGTCACCGCCGGCTTTTCCGGATCGAACGGGATGCCGTTCTTGTTGCAGGTGATGGCGGCGCGATCGAGGCTTTGCTCGGCGGCCTTGCCGGTGAGCTTCTTCGGCCGCAAGTCGACCAGCATCAGGTGCGTGTCGGTGCCGCCGGACACGATGTCGAGGCCGCGGCCCTTGAGCGTCTCGGCCAGGGTCTTCGCGTTCTCGACGACGGCGCGGGCGTAGTCGCGGAACTCCGGCCGGAGCGCCTCGCCGAGCATCACCGCCTTGGCGGCGATGACGTGCATCAACGGGCCGCCCTGCAGTCCCGGGAAGACAGAAGAATTGATGCGCTTGCCGAGCTCCTCGTCGTTCGAGAGGATCATGCCGCCGCGCGGGCCGCGCAAAGTCTTGTGCGTGGTCGTGGTGACGACATGCGCATGCGGCAGCGGGCTCGGGTGCGCGCCGCCGGCGACAAGGCCGGCAAAGTGCGCCATGTCGACCATCAGGTACGCGCCGACCGCATCGGCGATCTTGCGGAAGCGGGCGAAATCGATAAAGCGCGGATAGGCGGAGCCGCCGGCGATGATGAGTTTCGGCTTGTGCTCGAGCGCCAGACGCTCGACCTCGTCGTAGTCGATGCGCTGATTGTCGCGGCGCACCGTATACGGCACGACCTTGAACCATTTGCCGGACTGGTTCACCGGCGAGCCATGCGTCAGGTGTCCGCCGGCGGCGAGCGACAGGCCCATGAAGGTGTCGCCCGGCTGCAACAGCGTGAAGAACACCGCCTGATTGGCCTGGGCACCCGAATGCGGCTGCACGTTGGCGAACGCGCAGTTGAACAGCTTCTTGGCGCGCTCGATCGCCAAGGTCTCGGCGACGTCGACGTATTCGCAGCCGCCGTAATAGCGCCGGCCGGGATAGCCCTCGGCGTATTTGTTGGTCAGCACCGAGCCCTGCGCCTCGAGCACCGCCAATGACACAATGTTCTCGGATGCGATCAGCTCGATCTTGTCGCGCTGCCGGCCGAGCTCGTCCTTGATCGTCCGCCACAGCTCGGGATCGCTCTCCGCGACGTGCGCCCGGAAGAACCGGTCCTGATCGGGTGCCGGAGTGCTGGAGCTGACGGTCGCGGGCTGGGCAGGTGACATGCGGAAAGAACCTTAGCCGGTGAGTTGCATCGCAGGTTAATTGAACTTTGCGAGGCGGCGCGTGTGACGGCCGCCGCCTTCGAATTCGGTCTCGAGGAACGTGCGCAGGCAGTCCTTGGCGACTTCGCTGCCGGTGACGCGGCCGCCGAGGCATAGCACGTTCGCATCGTTGTGCTGGCGGGCGAGCCGCGCGTCGGTCACGTCGCGGCACACCGCCGCCCGGATGCCGCGATGCCGGTTGGCCACCATGGAGACGCCGATGCCGGTGCCGCACAACAGCACGCCGCGCGCCGCCGTGCCGTCGGCGATCGCCTTGGCCAGCGCGTCTGCGAAATCAGGATAGTCGACGCTCTCCGGGGTCATCGTGCCGAGGTCGATGACCGGAATTCCGGCGGCTTTCAACTCGTCGACCAGCACGGACTTCAGCTCGAAGCCGCCGTGGTCCGAAGCGATGGCAATAGGATCGGCGGCCATGCGGTGGGAAATCATCACAAATATCGTGGGTCGGCGAAGCTACCATATGTCGCCCCGGCCTGCCAATCGGCCACAATCCCTCGGCTCACAAAAGGTCGGATCCACACACTTTCGAAAGACCTCGCACCTATAGTCCCGACAAATACGGAGCTTCCTGTTGGCATCTATTAAAAATTAACAGGACTGTCTCGGTTAATATTTGCTTCAAATGGAACTTACAGGAATAGAAGGGTAAAAATTGAGGAAAAAAATTGACAAAACTTGTGGGCACTGCCTATCAATCGCACAATTGCGGTTGCGGCGAAGGTCTCGGGCGGGGTGGGCAGTAAGCTATGAGTGAGAAGAATTCGAATGCCGGCGACCTGCTGCGCATGACCGCCGATGTCGCAGCGGCTTACCTCAGCAACAACCCGCTCCCGACATCGCAGCTCACCGAGGTCATCAGGACGATTTATACCTCGCTGCAGGCGCTCGACCGTCCGGACGGCGTGGCGATGACCTCGCAACGCCCCCTTGTCCCGATCAAAAAATCGGTGACGCCGGACTACATCGTCTGCCTGGAAGACGGCAAAAAGCTCAAGATGCTGAAGCGGCATCTTCGCACCGCCTATGGCATGACCCCGGAAGCGTACCGCGCGAAGTGGGGGCTGCCTGCCGATTACCCGATGGTGGCGCCCAACTACGCCGAGCAGCGCTCGGCCTTTGCCAAACGGATCGGCCTCGGCCGCAAGACGGCCGGGAAAAAAAAGAAATAAAAAACGGCCCGGTGATCTCACCGGGCCGTTTCACTTCCGCTGCCGCCTCTCAGTTGGCGTAGTCGTACTTGCCCGCCTTCCAGGCGTAGACCTTGTACGCCGGCGTGGTCAGGTCGCCCTTGGCGTCGAACGCGATCGGTCCGAGCACCGTTTCGAAGCGCGCCGAATGCATGGGCTTGAGCACGTCGTTCAGTTTCGTCGACTTCGCCTGGCTGACGGCCTCGGCGAAAATCTGGATCGCCGCATAGGTATATAACGTGTAGCCCTCGGGATCGTAGCCGCTCTTGCGGAACTTCTCGACGATGGGTGCCGCGACCGGGTTCTTCCGCGGGTCGGCATCGAACGTCATCAAGGTCCCCTCGCCCGCCGGACCGGCGATCGACCAGAACTCCGCCGAGGTCAGGGCATCGCCGGCGGCGAGCGTGATCTTCAGCCCCTGATCCTTAGCCTGGCGGGTGATCAGCGCCGCTTGCGTGTGATAGCCGCCGAAATAGACCACCGAGACGCCGGCCTGCTTCATCTTGCTGATCAGCGCGCTGAAGTCGGTGTCCTTGTCGTTGATCGACTCATTCATCGCGATCGTGACGCCCTTGTCCTGGAAGCGCTTGCGGGCGAAATCGGCGAGCCCCTTGCCATACTGCGACTTGTCGTCGACCACGGCGATGTTATTGCCCTTGAAGTGCGCCATCAGATAATCCGCGCCGACGACGCCCTGCTGGTCGTCGCGGCCGCAGACGCGGAACACGTTCTTGAACTTGGCGCCGCGGTCGGTCAGCGTCGGGTTGGTCGACGCCGGCGAGATCTGCAGGATGCCCTCGTCGGCATACACCTCGGAGGCGGGGATCGACGAGCCGGAGCAATAGTGGCCGGCGACGAACACCACGCCCTTCGAGGCCATCTGGTTGGCGACGGCGACCGCCTGTTTCGGATCGCAGGCGTCATCGCCGATCTCGAGCTTGAGCTTACGCCCCATCACCCCGCCTTTGGCGTTGATGTCGGCCACGGCCATCTCGGCGCCGCGGCGCATCTGCTCGCCGAACGTGGCATTGCTGCCCGTCATCGGCCCGACGGTGGCGATGACGATGTCCTGCGCCATCGCCGCCGGTGCGGCGAATCCCAAGACGGCCGCGGCCAGCAATCCAAGCGTGGTTTTCCGCATGATTTTCTCCCTGTGACGGCCAGACCGGCCGGATGACGCAAGCTTAGTGCCGCTCGGGGCCGGCGACAATATCGTGGCGGCGCCAGCCGAGGAATCCGGCGGGCTCGTACAGCCACGGATACTGGCGGACCATCTTACGCGCGAGGGTGGCGCGCCAGGCAAAGAGCGTGACTGCGGTGATGTAGAGCCAGGCGACCGCCGCCGCGGCGAACGACAACGGCGGGCTGTCGTACAAGGCCGCGGCCAGGAAGCGATCCGCGAGCGTCAGGCCATAGGCCGCGAGCACCGCCTGCCACGCCGGACGCCACGCCTGCGCCAAGGTTTCGCCGGTGCGGAAGGCCGCCAGCCCGAACAGCACGACGGTCAACCCGACGAACACGCCGACCGAGCCGCCGAGCACATCGCTCATCGGATCTGGGACGGGGCGGCCCCGCCTTCGAGATAGGCGGCACGGACCTCCTGGTTCGCCAGCAGGTCCTTGCCGCTGCCGGAGAGCACGATGCGGCCGGTCTGCATCACGTACCCCCGGTGCGCCACGCGCAGCGCATGGAAAGCGTTCTGCTCGACCAGCAGCACCGTCACCCCTTCGCGATTGATCTCCCCGATCACCTCGAAAATCTGTTTCACGACGAGGGGCGCGAGGCCGAGCGAAGGTTCATCGAGCAGCAGGAGCCGCGGCCGGCTCATCAGCGAGCGCGCGATCGCCAGCATCTGCTGCTCGCCGCCAGACAGCGTGCCGCCGCGCTGGGCCCTGCGCTCGCGCAGGATCGGGAACAGGGCGAAGACGCGATCGAGATCGGCGGCGAAATGCGCGGGATCGGCCACGCTCGCGCCGAGCTGCAGGTTTTCGAGCACCGTCAGACGCGAGAAGATGCGCCGACCCTCGGGTACCTGCGCCAGGCCGCGGCGGACGATCGCGAACGTCGGCAGCCGCGTTATGTCCTCGCCTTCGAAGACGATCCGCCCTTGGCTCGCGCGCGGCCGCCCGCAGATCGTCATCAGCAACGTCGATTTGCCCGCCCCGTTGGCGCCGATCAAGGTGACGATCTCGCCGGACGACACCTCGATGTCGACCCCGTGCAGCGCCTCGATCGGGCCGTAGCTCGCATGGATGCCGGAAAGCGACAGCATCATCCGCCCCCGCGTGCCGCCATTTCATCCTCCGCCGGCTCGCCGAGATAGGCACGGATCACCGCCGGGTCGCGGCGGATCGCCGCGGGCGGCCCGGCTGCAATGCAGCGGCCGTAATCCAGGACGACCACGTGGTCGGAAATCCCCATGACCACACTCATGTCGTGCTCGATCAGCAGAATGCCAATGCGCTCGCGCTCGCGAATGCCGACGAGAAGGCGGTTGAGCTCGGCGGACTCGCGCGGATTGAGGCCGGCCGCCGGCTCATCCAGGCACAGCAAGGCCGGGCGCGTGCACATCGCGCGTGCGATCTCGAGCTTGCGCTGCGCGCCGTACGGCAGGCTGCCCGCTTCGTCGTCGGCGCGGTCGAGCAGACCGACCCGTTCCAGCCATTCCGCGGCGAAATCGATGGCCGCATCTTCGGCACGGCGGAAACTCGGCAGGCCGACCAGTCCGCCCAGCGTATAGGCCGAGGCCCGCATGAGAGGATTGTGCTGCGCCACGATCAGGTTCTCGAGCGCGGTCATGCGCGGGAACAGGCGGATGTTCTGGAACGTCCGCGCAACACCGGAGCGGGCGATGCGAAAGCCGTCCATCTGTTCGAGCAAAAGCTCTCCTGCCGCGTGATGCAGGGCGAGACGCCCGATCGACGGCTTGTAGAAACCGGTCAGGCAGTTGAACACGGTCGTCTTGCCGGCGCCGTTCGGCCCGATTAGTGCCGTGATCGCCCCGGCTTTTGCCGCGAACGACAGATCGTCGATCGCCGTGAGGCCGCCAAAGCGCATCGTGAGATGCTCGACGTTGAGGAGATCGGGCGTCATGCGGGGCCGGCTTGCGCGCGCCGGCGGCGGCCATCGAGACGGATCGTCGGTTCGCGACGGGCGAGCAGCCCGTGCGGCCGCCAGACCATGATCGCAATCATGGCCGCGCCGAACAGAACCATGCGGAACTCCGCGAACTGCCGCCCGAACTCGGGCAGGACGACGAGCAAGGTGGCGGCTATGACCACGCCGACCTGGCTGCCCATCCCGCCGAGCACGACGATGGCGAGGATCAGCGCGGATTCCAGGAACGTGAAGCTCTCCGGGCTGATGAAGCCCTGCCGTGTCGCGAAGAACGAGCCGGCGAAGCCGCCGAACATGGCGCCGATCGCGAACGCCGTGAGCTTGGTGTTCGTCGGATTGATCCCGAGCGCCCGCGACGCGATCTCGTCCTCGCGCAAGGCTTCCCAGGCGCGCCCCACCGGCAGCCGGCGGATCCTGAGCGTGAACGCGTTCGTGATGAGCGCCAAAGCCAGGATGATGAAGTACAGGAAGATCAGGCGATGCAGCGGTGAATAGTCGAGGCCGAAAAACTCGTGGAACGGTATCGGACCGCCCGCCTCCGCCTCGCGCGCGAAGGGCAGGCCGAAGAAGGATGGCCGGGGGATGCTGGTCAGCCCGTTCGGGCCGCCGGTGAAGCTGCCCCAGTTGATCAGGATGATGCGGATCATCTCACCGAAGCCGAGCGTCACGATGGCAAGGTAGTCGCCGCGCAGCCGCAGCACGGGAAACCCGAGCAGAACGCCGAACGTCGCGGCGAATACGCCGGCGAGCGGCAGGCATTCCCAGAAGTTGAGGTCGAAGTTGCGCGCGAGCAGCGCGAAGCTGTAGGCGCCGACGGCGTAGAACGCCACGTACCCCAGATCGAGGAGCCCGGCCAGGCCGACGACGATGTTGAGCCCCCAGCCGAGCATCACGTAGATCAGGACGGTCGTCGCAAGGTCGACGATGTACCGGTCGGCAAACGGCAGGAACGGCAGCACGATCGCGAATGACACGCCGGCAAAGGCGGCGAAACGGGCGACGTTGCGCGCCGCGTCCGCGCGGGCACCGCCCGCCACGTGGCGCGGCTCGCGGCGCTGGCGCCATTTCCACTCCTGCGGCCAGAGCGCGAGCGCCAACCGTCCGATGAATACGATCGCGACGCCGATCGCCACCCAATCGAACCTGGTGCGGACCGTGAGGCCGCCGCTCATCTCGACGGTCTGGAACCCGATCAGCGGGAACGCGAGGGCAAACGCGACGAGGGCCGCAGTCCCGGATTCCTTCAATGCCGCCACGGTCCGGCTTTGCCGTGCGGCGGTGGCCATGCGTCAGACCTTCTCGACTTCGGGACGGCCAAGCAGGCCGGTCGGGCGGAAGATCAGCACCAGGATGAGGATCGAGAACGTCGCGATATCCTTGTACTCCAGCGTGAAATACGCGGACCAATAGGCCTCGACCAAGCCGATCAACAGCCCGCCAAGCATCGCCCCGGGAAGCGAGCCGATACCGCCAAGGACCGCCGCCGCAAATGCCTTCAGCCCGGCCTGGAAGCCGATGTAGAAGTCGACCACGCCGTAATAGAGCGACACCATCACACCCGCCACGGCGGCGAGAGCCGCCCCCATCACGAACGTCTGCGAGATCGTGCGGTCGACGTCGATGCCGAGAAGCGCCGCCATCGTCAGGTCCTGCTCGCACGCGCGTTGCGCGCGGCCGAGCGGCGTGCGCGCGATCAGGAGCGAGAATGCCGCCATCAGTGCCACGGTGAGCACGACGATCAGAATCTGAATGTATGACAAGGTGACGGTGAAGTGCCCGCTTTGGACGAGCGCGATGCCGCCGGTAACCACCGGCTGCAGCGGCTTCACGCGCGCCCCCTGCACGATCTGCACGTAGTTCTGCAGGAAAATCGACATGCCGATGGCGGAGATGAGCGGCGCCAGACGGAACGACCCGCGCAATGGACGATAGGCGAGCCGCTCGACCGTCCATCCGTAAACCGATGTAAAGACGACCGCACTCACCAGAACGATGAGCAGCGCCAGCGGCACCGAGGTGATCCCGAAGAGCGCCAGGAGGCAGAACGTGATGATCGAGATGAAGGCGCCGATCATGTAGATCTCGCCGTGCGCGAAATTGATCATCCCGATGATGCCGTAGACCATCGTGTAGCCGATGGCGACGAGCCCGTAGATCGCGCCGAGGGTGACGCCGTTGATTGTCTGCTGGAGGAAATACTCCATGCCGCCGGGTTGCCGCTTCCCTGATCTCTGCGGGTGATTCTTCCGCTTTCTCCTTTAGTTATCACGCGGCCACGGCCGATCAAGGTCAAATGCTGGGTCGCGCGCTATTCTTTGCCCTCCCTGCGCTTGGCGAGCACATATTTGAGCTTGTTGAGTGCAGCCGCCTTCAGCGCCGCCTGACCGGCATTGGCAGGGCCGACGATCGACACCTCCACCAAAGAATCCGGGTCGAGTGCGGTGACCTTGACCGTGTTCCCGTGCTGCAGGAACTCGAAAATGACCTCGTCGAGGCTCATGGAGTCGTCTCGATACGCCAGCATAGCGCCGCCGCCGCGGCAGCGGAACGGGCCTACGGGCCCGATCGGGTCTCCGGCTGGCCGACGAGGGTGAACCGTACCTCGGTGCCCACCTTCGGCGTGCTGGCGATCGAAAATTCGCCGCCGTGCAGCGCCACCAGCGCCTTGGCGATCGGCAGTCCGAGGCCGGTGCCGGCATAGCTTCCGTCCGGCGCCCGCTTGGGCTGGCGGAACGGCAGCAGGGCTTCGGCGAGTTCCGCCTCCGTCATGCCGATACCGGTGTCCCTCACCCACATCTCGACCTTGTTGCTGCCAACGAGCTTCGAGCCGACGACCACCTTGCCGCCGCGCGGCGTGAACTTGATCGCGTTCGACATCAGATTGACGACGATCTGCTTGACCTTCGTTCCGTCCATGTACAGCGGCGAAGGCATATCGGCGAGATGGTCGACGATATCCAGGCCCGCTTGCTCGGCTTGCGAGGCCACCAGGCGGAAGGCGCCGCGCACCAGCTCGCTCACCACGACGCGCTCGACGCGCAGCGCCATCTCGCCCGCTTCGACCTTCGCGTAGTCGAGAATATCGTTGATGATCCGCAGCAGGTGCTGGCCGCTGACCAGAATGTCGCCCGCGTAAGCGGCATAGCGCTCGTTGATGTCCCCGAACATGCGTTCGGTGATGATCTCGGAAAAGCCGATGATCGCGTTCAAGGGCGTGCGCAGCTCGTGCGCCATGTTGGCGATGAGGTTTTTCAGCCCTTCCGCCGCGTGAAGCGCCGCTGCCGGTGTATTGGGATCGAGCAGGCTGGCCGCGTCGATGCGCCGGGCGATGACGGCGAACGCGTCCGGCTGCGGGAGCGGGACAAGCTCCAGGTCGATCTCGAGCGTGCTTCCGTCGGCTCGACGCAGTGGCGCGCGCAGCCAGGCGTCTTTTTCGGCGCCCCCCGCCTGTCGCCGGCGCAGCAGCAGGTCGTGAATGGTGCGGGGATCGATGATGGACTCGAGCTTATGGCCGACGACGTCCGAGCTCTGTGCCGCGCCGAGCAGCTCTAGACCCGCGCGATTGACGTATTCGATCCGGCCGCCGTGCACGGCGACGGCGAGATCGCCGACGTTGTCAAGAAGCGGCGACAGGTCGAGCGGTGCGCGGGCTCGGCCCGGCGGCTCAGCTTTTTTCGCCGCCGGCCGGTGCGAATGGGACCGTGCCGTCACGACGAACCGGCATCCGCCTTCACATGCGCGGGCAGCCCGGACGCGCCGTGCAAGTTGGCGCCCTCGAACTTGGCGCCGGCGAGATCGGCGCCGTCGAATACGGCGTTGCGCAAATCGGCGCCGATCAACGAGGTGTTCCTGAGATCGGCGCGCGACAGGTCGGCACCGACCAGTCGGGCCTGTCTCAGGTTGGCGTCGGCCAGGCGGGCGGCCACGAGGTTGGCGCCGCTCAGATCCGCCGGGACGTTCACGTGCTCGTTGCCGACGTTGACGATGGGCGTCAGATTGGCGCCGCGGAAATCCGCCTCCATCATATTGGCATCGACCATCACGACGCCGCGGAGATCGGCCTTGCTGAAATCGGCCTGGCGGAGGTCGGCACGCGTGAAGTCGCCGCGCACCAGCTCGGCTTCATTGAAGCGCGTGCCCAGCAGCAATGACTCGCGAAAGACCGCGGCGATGAGCCGCTTGCCGGCGAAGTCGGCGCCTTTCAGATCGACGCGCGCGAACTCCGCAGGACGGCCGTCGTGCATCTTCGAGTCCAGCCACCGCTTGTGTGAGCTCAGCCGCTCGTCGACGTCGCCCGGGACCGCATGCGTATCGGGCTCGCGGTTCGCGGACTTCACAACGCCGCTGTCGAGCATCTCCTTATCGAGCAGGGCACCCGTGAGGTCGGCGTTCTTGAAATCCACCCCCCAGAACTGGACGCCTTTCAGGATCGCACCCCGAAAGTTCGCGCCGCCGGCCCTGCAGCCGCTGATGTTGGCGCCCTCGAGATTGGCATTGGTGAAATTGGCCATCCGCAGGTCGGCATTGCGGAAGTTGGCGCCCTTCAGCGAGGCATTGGTGAAATCGGCGCGGACGATGAACGAGCCTCCGAGCTTGGCGCTCGAGAGATCGGCACCGCGCGCGTCGACGACCGACAGGTCCGACGCCGCCTGGCCGCCGTCGTGCTGCACCGGGATCAGGACCTTCTGATGGCGGGCGAGCACGGCCTCGCGGATATCGGCGTCGGTCAGCAGCGCCCCGTTCATCGAGCAGCCGCGGAAGCAGGCGCCCCGCAGGTCGGCGCGCGTGAGATCCGCACCATCGAACACTGATCGACGAAGATCCGCCGCGAACAGATTCGCGCGTGCCATTTTCGCCTTGTTGAAGCGGGTGCCGGCGAGCTTGGCGCCGACCAGATCGATCTCGGTCAGGTTGCGGTTGGTGAAATCCGCGCCTTCGAGCTGATAATGCGCCAGAAGCGCGCGCCGGCCGCCGGGGATGCCCGTGACGAACTTTTCATGCGTCGTGAGAATCGCGGCGAGTTCCCTGGGGCTGAGCGTTTTCCACGTCAGCTCCTCCATCCCGCCTTCCAGCGCCGGTGATGTCGGCGTTGTTGACACGAATACCAGTCCCCTATGCCGGCGTCGCCGGCAGCGCCAATTGGTTTGTTCTAACCGCGCTTCCTTTAGAAGCAGTTAACCAATACCTTAAGCCCTGGTAAGGACTATGACATAGGGACGGAGAAGCATGAAACCGTCAAAGCCGGGCAGATTGTCGGCGCGCGCGGGGCGTACTGCGAAGCGTTTGCACGCGACACATCTCAAAGCGGGCGATTTCAAGGCGCGGGGGCTGCGCAGCTTCTTTGAGTATCGCGATCTCGGCATTGCGCGCGCGACCAAAGGCAAGGTGCTCGCCCACGTCATCCGCGCGCGGCGCGGCCACCGGGCGAAGCCGGAACGCCATCACCATGGCGTGAATTTCCAGATGGTCTATGTCCTCAAAGGATGGATCGAGTTCGACTATGAAGGCGTCGGCCGCGTCCGCCTGCGCCAGGGATCTTGCGTCTATCAGCCGCCGGGAATTCGGCACACGGAACTCGGTCATTCGCCGGATATCGAGATGATCGAGATCACGCTGCCGGCGAAGTTCCCGACCTATCTGGACTGAGGCCGGCCTGAACGACCCTGGACCTCGACTTTTCGCCGCGGCTTGCCGGCAAATTGTTTTATACTTAAAATAATTTCGTGAAGACGCTGCTTCCCCCCGGCTGGAAGAAACCGAAAGGCTACGCCAACGGCATCGCCGCGCGCGGCACGTTCGTCGCGGTCGCCGGACAGATCGGCTGGACCGCCGACGGCACGTTCGCGACCGACGACTTCGTCGGACAGGCGCGACAGGCTCTCGGCAACATCATTGCCGTCCTCGCCGAGGCGGGAGCCAGGCCGCAGCATCTGGTGCGCATGACCTGGTTTGTCACCGACAAGCAGGAGTATCTCGCGAACCTCGCCGCCCTTGGCGCCGCCTATCGCGAACTGATCGGCGCCCACTATCCGGCCATGACCCTGGTCGAGGTGCGCGCCCTCGTCGAGGACCGCGCCAAGGTCGAGATCGAAGCCACGGCCGTTGTTCCTGATTGACGGAACTGGCCTGATTCAGCCGCAAGTTCGGACCGGCCGGCCGGACCTTCTGGATTTCCCTGGCCGTCCGCCCTACGCTCGCGTGAGCCAAACTGGAGTTCCGTATGACCGCCCCTGCCCGTAGCACCGCTTCTGCCGCGAAGTCGTCCACCGCGAAGTTCGTGTGGGAAGACCCGTTCCTGATCGAAGATCAGCTCACCGAGGACGAACGGCTGATCCGCGACAGCGCGCGCGCCTATTGTCAGGATAAGTTGATGCCTCGCGTCCTGGAGGCGTTCCGTCACGAAAAGTTCGACCGCAGCATCCTCACGGAGATGGGCGAGCTCGGCTTCCTCGGCTCGACGATCGAAGGCTATGGCTGTGCCGGAACCAATTACGTCTCCTACGGCCTGATCGCGCGCGAAGTCGAACGCGTCGATTCCGGCTATCGTTCGACGTTGAGCGTGCAGTCGTCGCTGGTCATGCATCCGATCCATGCCTATGGCAGCGAGGCGCAGCGGCAGAAATACCTGCCGAAGCTCGCGACCGGCGAATGGGTCGGGTGCTTCGGGCTCACCGAGCCCGACCACGGCTCCGATCCCGGCGGCATGAAGAGCCGCGCCAAGAAGGTGCAAGGCGGGTGGCTGCTGACCGGCAACAAGATGTGGATCACCAACTCGCCGATCGCCGATGTCTTCGTCGTCTGGGCCAAGGACGATGAAGGTGTCATCCGCGGCTACATCCTCGAGAAAGGAATGAAGGGCCTGTCGGCGCCGACGATCGAGGGCAAATTCAGTCTGCGCGCGTCGACGACCGGCGAGATCGTGATGGACAACGTCGAGGTGCCGGAAGAGAACCGGCTCCCCAACACCAAGGGCCTCGCCGGACCGTTCGGCTGCCTCAACAATGCGCGCTACGGGATCGCCTGGGGGGCGCTGGGTGCCGCCGAGTTCTGCTGGCACCGCGCGCGCCAATACACCCTCGAGCGCAAGCAATTCGGCCGCCCCTTGGCCGCCAACCAGCTCATCCAGAAAAAGCTCGCCGACATGCAGACCGAGATCTCGATCAGCCTGCAGGCCTGCCTGCGCGTCGGCCGCCTCAAGGATGAAGGGCGCGCCGCCCCCGAGCTGATCTCGCTGGTCAAGCGCAACTCGGCCGGCAAGGCCCTCGACATCGCGCGTGTCGCCCGCGACATGCACGGCGGCAACGGCGTCGCCGACGAGTTCCATGTCATCCGCCACGTCCTCAACCTCGAGGCGGTCAACACGTATGAGGGCACGCACGACATCCACGCGCTGATCCTCGGCCGCGCGCAGACCGACATTCAGGCGTTCACCGCCCAGTCCTCGTGATCGAAAGCCTCGCCGTGAACCCCTTCGACGTGAACCTGGGCCGGCCCGCGCTCGCGCCCTCACTCGCGGTCCTCGCGGTTGTGACCGCCTGTCTCGGCGCGCCTACGGCGGTGGCGCAAAGCAGTGCCGCCTCGCAGGCCGAGGTCCAACGCCTCGGCGAATACATCCGCACCCCCGACCACCTCAAGGTGGTCGGCACCGCGATTGCCACGTTCGAGCCCACGGCCCTGCAGGCGCAGTGCAAGGACGTGAAGCCGGTCAAAGGGCGCTCGTGGCAGCCGGTCGAGGAGCCCAAGTTCGAGGGCCCGGGCCCGGCGCCGACGAATGCGGCCTGGCAGGAAAGCTGGGACGTCACCGTGTGCGGCCGGCCCGAGGTGCGCAACATCGGCTTTGTCGCGCGCCCCGGTCAGCCCGTCGTGCCGTTCCCGATGTTTCCGGGCACCTCGCTCGCCGATCTCAAGCTGCAGGCGGACGCGGGCCAAATGGCGCTCGATACGGTGGCGCCGGGCGCGCTCAACTGCCCTCAGGGTGCGATCCAGGTTATCGCCAGCACGGTTACCAATCGCGCTGAGTTCGCGCGCGGCAAATGGAGCGAGCGCTGGACCGTGGCCGGCTGCGGCCACACGGCGGATATCGACGTGGATTTCCTGCCCGGCCCGAACGGCCGGCCGACCTGGGGCTTCCGCGCCGGCAAGGCGCGCTAGAAGCGTAAGCGAAAAACGACTGCCTAGGCGGCGGTGACCGCGATGCCGCCGCCTTCGGCGACAGCGGCGTTCCAGAAGCGCTCGATACGACGGAGCGTCTGGTCCATCGACTGCAGTTCCTCGAGCTTCACGGGGCCGCGACCGAGGTCGTCGGCATGCCGCTGGAACACGCCGTCAAGACGGCGATGCAGTTCGAGGCCTTTCTGGGTGAGCTTGATCCGCACCGACCGCCGGTCGTGCGGCGAGCGTGCCTGGGCGATGTAGCCCTGCTCGATCAGCTTCTTGAGATTGTACGAGACGTTGGAGCCGAGATAATAGCCGCGCTGCGTCAGCTCGCCGACGGTCAGCTCCTCGTTGCCGATGTTGTAAAGAATCAGGGCCTGGACGTTGTTGATGTCGCGGATACCAAGCCGGTCCATCTCGATTTTGACGACTTCGAGAAAGTGCCGGTGAAGGCGTTCGACAAGTGCGACAGCCTCAAGATAAGCCGCTTTCATCGACAAACCCTTTCGTTAAACCCCTCAGAAACATACCTTTATTGGGTGAAAAGAAAATTAAAATTTACGAGCCGCCTTTCAAGACTTTGATTACGCTTGAGAAATCGAGATTGCCGCGACCCGCTTGCGCGTTGAGGCTTTGGATCGCCTGCGCAAGAGCGCCCATAGGAGTCGCAATACCGGCCGCCGCCGCCGCGCGCTGCGCGAGCACGAGGTCCTTCAACATCATCGCCGTCGTGAAGCCGGGCTTGTAGTCGCGGTTCGCCGGCGAGGTCGGAACCGGTCCCGGCACCGGACAATAGCTGGTCATCGACCAGCACTGCCCCGATGACTTCGAACTGATGTCGAAGAGCTTCTGCGCGTCGAGGCCGAGTTTCTCGGCGAGCAGGAAACCTTCCGCTACCGCGATCATCGACACGCCGAGGATCATGTTGTTGCATATCTTCGCCGCCTGGCCGTTCCCGGCCTGACCGGCATGGACGATGGTCTTGCCCATCGCTTGCAGGATCGGCTGGCCGCGTTGGAACGCCTCGCTCGTGCCGCCGACCATGAAGGTGAGGCTCGCCCCCTCGGCGCCGGCAACGCCGCCCGACACCGGGGCATCGAGCATGGCCAGACCCGCCTTCGCCGCGGCATCGCTCACCGCGCGCGCGGTCTCGACATCGATGGTCGAGGAATCGATCAGGAGCGCCGTCTTCGCCGCCGCGGCGATCACCCCACCCTCGCCCGTGTACACCGAGCGTACATGCTCGCCCGCCGGCAGCATGGTGATGACGAATTCGGCAGCCGTGGCGGCTTCGGCCGCGCTCCTGGCCGCGGCAGCCCCCGCGGCGACCACCGGATCGAGATTGGCTTTGACGATATCGAACGCGCGCAGTTTGTGACCGGCCTTGAGCAGGTTGCGCGCCATCGGCCCGCCCATGTTGCCGAGCCCGATGAAACCGATCGTCGCCATGCAATCCTCCCTCAATCTTCGAAATTCAGCTCCGGCTCGTCCGTGAGCGGCGCGAAATACGCGTCCACCTTCTCGTTCGTGACTTCGGCCAAGCTCGCCGGCCGCCATTGCGGCGCGTTGTCCTTGTCGACCAACAGCGCGCGGATGCCTTCGAAGAAATCATGATCCTTCATGAAGCGCCGGACCAGCCGGAACTCCATG
>Ga0335070_10004153_pt1 | contig 16907 bp, 15 predicted proteins | sample Lox_Sample_13_FD_206722 | JGI IMG/M metagenome (GOLD analysis project Ga0335070, IMG submission 206722) | Soil microbial communities from Loxahatchee National Wildlife Refuge, Florida, United States - Lox_Sample_1.3 | ecosystem: Environmental > Terrestrial > Soil > Wetlands | place: USA... | reverse complement strand
CCGCTCTTTTTCTCTTTATACCATATCTGTTGGTAGGAGGAAGAAGCCGCAACGCGTATTTCTCCTTGAAAAGATCACATTGGGCAGGTTACCAAAAAGTCCACTCGATTTGACACAAAATAGTTCTGTGCTAAAATTGAACTAATGATTAAATAGTTACTGTTCAGCTTAATAGAGTTGACAAGAACCTACTAAATCTGTATTATATGAAGTATAAAAAATTGAGAGGTCAAAGAAGATGCCTGCTACAGTGAATGACTATTATGAAACACTCGGAGTGAGCAAGGAAGCCTCCCAGGATGAGATTAAGAAGGCTTTCAGGAAGTTGGCACGGAAGTACCACCCTGACCTGAACCCTGGGGATAAAAGTTCAGAAAAAAAGTTCAAAGAAATCAACGAAGCATATACAGTACTGAGTGACACAAAGAAGAGAGAGGAATACGACCGTTTTGGTAAGACCCCCTTTGAAGGCGGCGGCGCGTGGTATGAAGGGGCAAAAACACCGGGATACGAAGACATATTCGAATTCGGGATGGGTGACATATTTGGAAATCTCTTCGGAAGAACCTCAGGTGCAGAAACCCAGCACGCCAAGGGTGAGGACATCCTCATGGGTCTTACCGTTTCCCTTGAAGAGGCCTTTACCGGAACCCAGAGGACGATACACATAAACAGGGAGGCAGCATGTCAATCGTGTCACGGGAGCGGTGCAGAGGCGTATGACACATGCAACAAGTGCAAGGGAAGCGGTATGCTCCAGTCATCAAAGGGTTTTTTCAGAATGCAGCAGCCCTGTCCTGAATGCCGGGGGACCGGCAAAAGGATAACAAGGCCCTGCAGGACGTGCGGAGGAAGGGGGAGAATAACCTCAACTGAAACCGTAAAAGTAAAGATACCCGCCGGTGTTGATGAGGGTTCCCGGGTAAAGCTTAAGGGCAAGGGGAATGCCGGCATAGGAGGAGGCCCGTCAGGCGATCTCTATATCGAAATAACTGTAAAGCCTCATCCCATATTTAAGAGGGAGGACAGCGATCTTTATGTGGATGTTCCCCTGACCTTTGGAGAGGCAGCACTTGGGGCAAAGATCGAGGTGCCCACCATCGACGGTGTTGCGGTAATGACCATACCTCCAGGGACCCAGGGAGCCCAGAAATTCAAGCTTACGGGAAAGGGGTTCATTTCTCCGAAAACCGGTACAAGGGGGAATCAATACGTGACGGTAAAAATTGCGGTTCCCAAGGATTTGACTGGTAAGGCAAAGGAAGCAGCAGAGGAGATTGAGGCCTCGTATAAGGAAAATCCGAGAAAGAGGCTGTTTAACCGATGACCTAGGGAGTTGAGTATGAAATCACAGGATAAAAAACAACCTTTATTTATGATCAGCGTTGTATCGAAGATGCTGGGAGTACACCCACAGACCCTCAGACTCTATGAGCGGGAGGGGTTGGTCATGCCTCAAAGGACCAAAAGGACCCGCCTTTACTCCCAGGAGGATGTGGAAAGACTGGCCATGATCATCAGGCTTACGAGGGAGTTGGGAGTGAACAGGGCGGGAGTGGACATAATCCTGAGGCTCAGGCATCGGCTAGAGATTCTTCAACATGAAATGGATGAGATGATGCAGTTTCTTGAGGATGATCTCAGAAGTGATTTTATGAAAAGGTTGAAGAGACTATTCTTTGAAGACTAGGAGGAGAAGTGTATGAGAATGGATAAATTGACCATAAAGAGCCAGGAGGCGATGCAGGAGGCCCAAAGGTTTGCTGAAAGGAAAGGCAATCAAGAACTTCAGCCCGAGCACCTTCTCTGGGCACTGCTTTCGGACGAAGAGGGAATCTCTTGCCAGATTCTCAAGAAATTGAATGTTGATCTTACTCTGCTGCAACTGGATGTGGAAAAGGAGATAGACCGCTTGCCCAAGGTCACGGGTGCAACTCCCCTTGGCCAGCTCTATGTATCACCAAGGCTCAAGGAAACGCTCGAAATGGCGTTCAAGGAGGCAGAGCATCTTACGGATGAATATGTGAGTGTGGAACACCTTTTCCTCGCCCTGTTGACCATTGGTGGCCCATGCACCGAACTACTCGGGAGGTTTGGGGTTTCGACAGATAAAGCCCGGGAGGTGATGAGGGAGATACGGGGGACGCAGCGCGTCACGGACCCCAATCCTGAGGACAAGTATCAGGCTCTCTCACGGTATAGCAAGGACCTCACTGCCCTGGCAAAAAGGGGGAAACTGGACCCTGTCATCGGAAGGGATGACGACATAAGGAGAATTATACAGGTCCTTTCCCGAAGGACGAAAAATAACCCGGTCCTTATCGGAGAGCCGGGGGTGGGCAAAACCGCAATCGCAGAAGGGCTTGCCCAAAGAATCATAGCAGGTGATGTTCCGGAAACCTTAAAGGACAAGCGCGTGGTTGCCCTTGACATGGGATCCCTTGTGGCAGGCTCCAAATACAGGGGTGAATTTGAGGAAAGGCTGAAAGCTGTTCTTAAAGAAATTGAACAGGCAGAAGGAAAGATAATACTGTTTATTGACGAGCTCCACACCCTCGTGGGTGCAGGGGCTGCAGAGGGCTCAATTGATGCATCCAATATGCTGAAGCCGGCTTTGGCAAGGGGTGATCTGAGATGCGTGGGTGCCACCACCCTTGATGAATACAGAAAACACATTGAAAAGGACCCGGCCCTGGAGAGGAGATTCCAGCCGGTCTACATTAAGGAGCCCTCTGTTGAGGACACCATCTCCATCCTCAGGGGACTAAAGGAGAGATATGAGGTTCATCACGGGGTGAAGATAAAGGATTCAGCCCTCATCTCGGCCGCTGTCCTGTCCCACAGGTACATCACGGACCGGTTTCTTCCTGATAAGGCCATTGACCTGATCGATGAGGCTGGATCTAAGCTCAGGATGGAGATAGATTCAATGCCGGTTGAGCTGGATGAGATCGAGCGGAAATTGAGGCAGTATGAAATAGAGAAACAGGCGCTTATGAAAGATAACTCGAAGGACGCACAGCAAAAGTTAAAAAAGATTGGAAAAGAGATGGCCGAACTCCACGAAAAGAGAGATGAGTTCAGGGCCCAATGGCTCAGCGAAAGGGAGATCATTGCAAAGATAAGGGAAGTCAAGGAGCAGATCGAGAAGACAAAGATAGAGTCCGAAAAGGCTGAAAGGGAGGGTGATCTTTCGAAGGCTGCAGAGCTTCGGTACGGGAGGCTCCTTGAGCTTCAGAAGGCCCTGGATACCCAAAACAAACGACTTGCAGACGCACAGTCCAGAAGAAAGATGCTTAAAGAAGAGGTTGACGAGGAGGATATTGCTGAGGTCGTCTCCAAGTGGACAGGCATCCCTGTCTCAAGGATGATGGAGGGCGAGATCCAGAAGCTTCTCCACATGGAAGAGCGACTGAGGCAGAGGGTTGTGGGACAGGATGACGCCATCATTGCGGTGGCCAACTCGGTGAGGCGTGCACGGGCAGGCATCCAGGACATGAACAGACCTATTGGTTCGTTCATCTTTCTCGGACCCACTGGTGTGGGGAAGACCGAGCTTGCCAAGGCACTTGCTGAGTTCTTGTTTGATGACGAAAATGCGATGCAGAGGATCGACATGTCCGAATATCAGGAGAGGCACACCATATCGAGGCTGATAGGGGCGCCCCCCGGCTACGTGGGATATGAGGAAGGGGGCCAGCTCACCGAGGCGGTAAGGAGAAGGCCGTATTCCGTAATCCTCTTTGATGAGGTGGAAAAGGCCCATCCCGAAGTATTCAGTCTCCTCTTGCAGCTCCTTGATGATGGAAGGCTTACTGATGGCCATGGGAGGACCGTGGACTTCAGGAACACCGTGGTAATCATGACCTCCAATATCGGGAGCACACATATCCAGGAGATTCTCCTTGATCGGGAAAGACGGCCGGCTGCCTACTGGGGAAAATCCAATGATGAGGAGCTTAAGGAGAGTGTGATGAACGATCTCAAGGCATTTTTCAAGCCGGAGTTCCTCAACAGGGTTGATGAGATCATCATATTTAATCCCCTTTCCAAGGACCTCCTTAAGCAGATTGTGGATATCCAGGTGAACAGGATGAAAGGATATCTCAAAGAGAAGAGGATTGATCTGGTGCTCACGGACGCGGCAAAGGAGAGGCTGGGTGAGATCGGCTATGACCCTGTGTATGGCGCACGGCCTCTCAAGCGTGCGATACAGAGGGAGATTCTCAATCCCCTTGCAATGAAGCTTCTGGACGGAACCTTCAAGGAGGGTGACATGGTTGAGGTGGATTTTGAGGACAGTCAGCCCATCTTCAGGAAACGTACAGAGGCGGAAGTGGCTGTTTGAGGCAAGAGTGAGCTTACAATGATTCATCGAAGCTGAAAGAAGTGCACGAGGTTAGTGAGAAAGGCCCTTGGCCTATAACGAACCAATCAAGTATTCCTGTTGATGGAAAGCAGGAAGAGGAGGTAAATGATATGTCAATTGTAAAATGGTCTCCCATGAAAGAACTGGAAGATATGAGAAGGGATATGGAAAGGCTTTTTGAAGAGGTATTCGAACCGTCGCACAGGCGGAGACATTGGTGGCCGAAGTCTCCTGAGGGAGGCGTAGTGGTTCCCAACATCGACATGTATGACAGGAAGACCGAAATCGTGGTGAAAGCAGAGCTTCCTGGTGTCGAAAGGGACAAGATCGACCTCACCATCACCAGGGATGCTATTACCATAAAGGGTGAAATCAGGAGGGAAGAGGAGATTAAGGAAGAAGACTACTATTCACGGGAGATAAGTTACGGAAATTTCACGAGGAGCGTTACACTCCCCGCAGAAGTGGAAAGCGAAAAGGCAAAGGCCACATTCAAAAATGGCATCCTCGAGATTGTCCTTCCCAAGAAGGAAGAGGCAAAACCCAAGGAAATAAAGGTGGAAGTATCGTAAAGCTGAGAGCGGTGACCTGAAATATTGCTCCAAAAATAGGAATACGGTCAGGGTTATTTAGTAGTGAGAGGAGCAAACTGGCAAAGAATTGAGTATCCCTTGAGATTCTTGATTTCCCGACCTCATCTCTTTGGTAGTAATGCAGACATTGCCCTTGTGTCAAGCCTTCCTGGTGAATTTGGAGTTTCCTTTATCCGCACGCTTCTTTGAGCCTCATGAGGAGCTGGAATATCTTTATGGTTTCCTCTATGCTCCTTGACCCGGTTCCGCAGGACGGAGTAAGGATAATTTGTGAAAGCAGCAGGTTTTTGGGAATGTATGCTGATAAGCTCTCTAGCCTGCTTAGGAACTTATCGATAACAGATTCAGGGGTCTCTTTTTCGATGGCATCAGTAGTGGGAACAATACCCCATGCAAGGTAGCCACCCTTTTCAAGGAAGACTTTAATCTCGTTATGATACATGGCAAGATTTTCGAAATAGCCATAGGCATCGAAGCTTATGACCTTTGCACCGCTTTCTATGGCAAGAGTCCAATCCGCGTTGGCGCAACAATGGATTCCCGGGATTCCGCCTGCGTCCATGATTGTACCGGTCATTTCTGCAAGTAACCGCAAGGTTTCATCCCTGCTTACCCCAAGGTAGGTACTGCTCCCAATAGCAGAGAAGATCGGTTCATCCAGGAAAATCAGTACATTGTCGGCATATGATCTCAGCTGGTCAATCTGCCATCTTGTCTTTGCCTGCAAAAGCATTAACGAAATCTCGCGAAGTTCCTCATCAAAGTATATGAGTCTGCCTTCTCTGTCCTTTAATCCAAGGGTAAAGGTGAGAGGCCCTGTTACCTGTCCCTTGATGGATTCAACGTGTCTTCCCCTGATTCTTCTAAGAAATGCATGAAGTCCCCTCGCATAATCATCCGATATGGCGATCCTGCATGCTTCTTTGCATGATTCATAGAATCTCTCAAGCTCATCACTCACATTCCTGTTGACAACTATTGTTTCTGTCTCTTTATCGACCTGAACAAATGGCATACCCTCAGAATACTGGGGTATCATCCATTCCAGGAACGATAATCGGGGAAGCTGCGGCCAAAAAGGTATGTCAAAGGTTCTGAACACAAGATTGCACGCCTCTTCCGGGTCACGATAGGGAAGACTGCCTATCCCTGTTGTGGAAAGGGATTTAATCACTCAAAAATCATACATGAAAGGAAGGGGAAAGGCAATGAGTTTGAAGAGTACGGGATGGTATAATAAAAGATGAAACCCCGATTGTATCTGAAGGTGGGCGATACGGTTCGCCACATAAGGTATTATGCTTGGGGAAAAGGTGTGGTCGTTGAAGAGAGCCACTCTACCCTTGCGGGAGGGTTCTGTTTTGTAAGGGTACGTTTTGAGGACGGTACGGAAAGGTCGTTTATCAATGATCTTGATAATGAGTGTTGCTGTTATTATGCAGGGTTAAGGGCAATCCAATATAATGTTTTAGGTTAGGTTTTCATTTATAACTATAAATATTAAAAGAAAAATCTTGACAAATGCATCTGGGAATGCTTTAATTCCCTTATGACCCCCTTACATGGTTCAGCCATTCAGGAGAGGCCATCTGCTCTTATTGTTGATGACCTCTGGTCTAACCTGGAACTCCTTGAGGCTATCTTCAGCAATGCCGGGTTTGAGGTTTTCAGCGCCCGGGATGCATATTCAGCCCTTTCCATATTCGAATCCCATAAGATCGACATTGCAATCGTTGACATCATGATGCCCGGCATGGACGGGTATGAACTCTGCAAGCAACTGAAGTCCCTTACCGAGAAATATTTCTTTCCCGTGATACTCCTCACTGCCCTCACCGATAGGGAGAGCAGGATAACCGGCCTCCAGTGCGGTGCTGATGATTTTATCAGCAAACCCTTTGATACCACAGAGCTTATCATCAAAGTGAGATCATTAATCAAGCTGAAGACCCTCCAGGATGAGCTGGAACATTCCGAAAATGTGATACTCACGCTTGCGGTGGCCATGGAAGCAAGGGATCCCTATACGAGAGGACACTCCACAAGGGTGGGAGACCTTTCGAAGTCCTTTGCATCATTTCTTGGTTTTGGGAAGAGGGAACAGGAAGTCATGAGAAAGGCAGGGATACTCCATGATATAGGCAAAATAGGGGTAACCACAGACCTGCTCTGCAAGGAGGGAAAACTCACGTGTGACGAGTTAGAGGCCATCAAGCGCCACACCCTCATGGGAGAGGAGATCTGCAGGCCCCTCGTTTCCATGCGGGGGATACTCCCTATCATAAGAAACCACCATGAGAGGTGGGATGGGAAGGGGTTTCCTGACGGTTTGCAGGGTGAGGAGATACCCGTTAACGCAAGGATACTGTCCATTGCGGATTCCTTTGACGCCATGATTTCACAAAGGCCTTACAGGAATGGAAGATCCATGGATCTGGTTATTGAGGTGTTCAAGAATGAGAAGCACGCCGGGCAGTGGGACCCTTCTCTCCTGGATCAATTTGTCGAGATGATGGACGCCATGCACGACGAGAGGATTTCAGGATGGTCAAGCTTGCAATAGCGGGAGGAAACATCGCCGGCAGCACGGTAATGTCCATGATGAGGGGGGACCCGGATATCGTGCTCGTAGGAGTTTTTGAAAGGGATACAGAGGCCCCGGGGGCAGTACTTGCCCAAAAATGGGGCATCCGTCTCTTTGATGATATTGCTGCCCTTGCTTCAAAAGCCAGACCGGAAATCCTTATTAACGTTACCGGCGAGACAAATATAAGTGAACAGGTGAGGGTATTAGACCCCCACATTGAGGTTATTGATGCGTCAGGCGCCAGGTTTCTCTGGAAGGCCCTGGAGAAACATAAAAAAGCGATGATTGAGCTTTACAAGACCATGGAGGATGAGAAAAGGATTCTCTTCATTACAGAGAATGTGTCCTTGTCAGAAAACTTTGATGAATTCATCGGATTCGTGCTTGATAAGACCTTGGAGGTAACCGATTGCCCTGCGGGGAGCATCGCAACAGCGGAAGGGGATGAGATGCATCTTCTTATAGCAAAAGGGCTGTCCAAACGTTTTGCAGAGAACAGGATCTGGAAGATCATGCCAGGGGGGTTAACCGACAGGGTTCTGAGAAAGAAGGAGATCACCGCGATACACGACATCTCCACAGCGCATTATATCAATAATCCCACGCTCGTTCGTGAAGGGATTACCGCAATGCTCGTATGTCCCATCCTCCTTAACGGGATTGTCCAGGGAATAATATACCTTGATGATTTCAAGGCAAGACAGTTCTCCGAGAGGCAGAAAAGGGCTGTCAGTCTAATCGCCAGGATAACCGGCCTCATCTTTGAGAGGGTGAATCTTCTCAGAAACATCACGGCGCAGAGGGAAGAACTCTCTCATCTCCACGAAAACTTCGACAAAAAGGTGAAGGACAGGATAGAGGAGCTGGAAAAGCTGAATAAGGAGCTTGAGCGTGCGAGCCAGCACAAGAGCAGATTTATCGCAAATATGAGCCATGAGCTGAGAACACCCCTTAATTCCATTATAGGCTTTTCTGATGTCCTGTTGGAGAAAACCTTTGGTGAACTGACGCCGAATCAGGAACGGTATGCGAAGAACATCCATTCGTCGGGAAGACATCTCCTCGAGCTCGTGAACAATGTGCTTGACATCGCCAAGATAGAAGCGGGCAAGTACGAGATGAGCTATGAGACATTCCCTGTAGTGGATATGATGAGCGAGATTTTCGCCGTAATGAAGCCCATGGCAGACAAAAAGGCCATAGCCCTCAAACTTAGCATCGGGGATGATGTGGATGCCATCACTGCAGATATGGTGAAGCTCAAACAGGTGTGCTATAACTTGCTTTCCAACGCCATAAAATTCACCCCTGAGGGTGGTAAGGTGTGCGTGGGTGTCGAGCGGAGGACAGGACGGGGAGAGTTCGAACATCAGAAATTCACCACATTTTCCGTGAGTGATACCGGGGTAGGCATCAGCCCCGATGCCCTGGAAAGGATTTTTGATGAGTTCGAGCAGGCAGACAGCACATTCTCCAAGGAATATGGAGGTGCGGGCCTGGGCCTTGCACTCACTCGTAAACTGGTCGAGCTCCACGGAGGCTCGATCACTGTGGAGAGTAAACTGGGCGAAGGAAGTACGTTCACTGCTTCTCTTCCGCTCATCTCTGATGTGCACGAGAAACCCGCTGATGAGATAGAGGCAGTGAATCTGAATTTTCCATGGATGAATGAAAAGGCGCCCCTGATTCTGGTAGTGGAAGACGACCCTGCAAGTGCCGAACTGCTCACCATACACCTTACCCAGGCAGGGTATAAGGTTGCCCATGCCTTTGATGGGGAAGAGGCGATACAAAAGGCTGTGTCACTGAGGCCCTTTGCAATCCTCCTTGATATCATGCTGCCCAAGAAAGACGGCTGGGAAGTGCTCCAGTCTTTCAAGAGCAACGAACTCACTTCCCATATCCCTGTGCTCATCCATTCCATCATTGATAACAAGGACCTCGCCTTTGCCTTGGGCGCCACCGATTATCTGCTGAAACCCCTTGATAAAGACGCCCTCCTCGAGAAGCTCCACGGGCTGAGTACCTTGAGGGGGAGGAAATACCCCACCACAATACTTATAATTGACGCGGATGGAGACTGTGAATCGTTGAAGGAAGCGCTTAATCCGCAGGAGTTTCTCATATCTTCGGCGAGGGAGGGGAAGCGGGGAATTGAACTCGCCACTGCAATGAGGCCTGATGTGGTGCTGCTGGACTTCGAACTCCCCGATATGCTGGGCTTTGACGTGGTGAGGGAACTGAAGGAAAACCCTTCGACGAGGAATATCCCTATCTTCATCCTTACCGAGAAGGATATTTCGGTCGAGGGAAGACTGAGCCTCATGGGAAAGATCGAGAGAATCATCAGAAAACATAAATTCGAGGTAAAAGAACTCATTGACCACATCACGGATATAGAGGTGCTCTATCCTTCGAGGGCAGGACTGGTGGACGAATTGACCGGGATCTTCAGCCACCGTTATTTTCACTTGAGACTTGCCCAGGAGATTGAGAGGGCGTCACGATACAAGCAACCATTGAATCTCATGCTCCTTGATGTGGATCTCTTTGGTCGTTACCTGAGAGAAAACGGTGAGCAGAATGGAAATAGTGTGCTAAAGACAATTTCTGAATTACTCACTAAGAACATTAGAGGGTCCGATGTGGTGGTGAGATATGGGGGAGATGCCTTTGCCATTGTTCTTCCCAATACGGTCCCTTCAGCAGCACTCTCTCTCGGCAACAGGTTTAATGCAATCATACGGAACTACCCTTTCCCCCATAAAGAAACTCAGCCCAAAGGGAGGATGACGGTGAGTGTGGGTATGGCGTTCCTCGATGGCCAGAGTCCCGAAGAACTCATCATATGCTGCGAAAAGGCGCTGGCTCAAGCCATAAAGAAGGGTGGTGACAGGGTCGAGATGTACTCCAAAGAAGGGGAAGAAGAAAAGCAGGCATCTCCCAAGGTTATGGACTCTCAGGGTTGAAATTCTCGCGGTTTTTGAAGATAATTGAGCGTGAGCCGCAAATCCCATATTTTCTTTGACACGTTACATACCCCTCTGGGTATCCTCTTCTTCGTATTTTCCGGTGAGCGACTGGCGGAAATAAGGTTCGAGAACGAGGCTCCTCCTTACTCCAGAGGAAAGGCCCCCGAGGCATTTACAAGGCAATTAAGGGACTACTTTGACGGGACACTCAGGGAATTTCATCAGAGTATTGTGTTCCTTCACGGTACTGATTTTGAGCAGGGGGTATGGCTCTCCCTGAAGGACATTCCTTACGGAGAGACGAGGGCCTATAAATGGCTTGCGGAAAGAATCGGCAATCCAAAGGCAGTAAGAGCGGTGGGCCGGGCGCTCAGCAGGAACCCGTTACCCATTGTGCTTCCCTGCCACAGGGTTATCGAGTCAGACGGCTCCATCGGCGGGTATTCGTCAGGGGTTGAGAGAAAGAGAAGACTTCTCGATATGGAATACTACTACAGCGTGGGAAAAGAAAGATAGGCTTCTCTTGGTCAGCGGTTCCGATGCAAACCTGTTACCTCGGTAGGGGAACCATCGGCTTTGCCCCGAAACATGCACCGAAATGCCCTTCCTGAAGTCTGCACAGGAAGACATCACGAAAATTCTATAGCTTACGGAAATCCTCAGCCTGAAATGCAAGAATGCCTTGGCAGCGAGGGGCAGCCCTTATCATTAGAATTGGCAATGCCGGTTAAGCTATCTCATTAGCAGTTATTTGACGTAAATTCGTGATATCGCGCAATGGCGAGTTGCCAAACAGACGGCTGTATTCTCGGCTAAATTGGGAGGGGCTCTCATAGCCGACCTGAAACGCCGCGGTTGTCGCATCCTGATTTTCGGTGAGCATCAACCGCCGCGCTTCGTTCAAACGCAGCCATTTCTGGTACTGCAGCGGGCTCATGGCCGTCACTTCCCGGAAGTGGTGATGGAAAGTCGATGTGCTCATATTGACCTGCGTCGCAAGGACATCGATACGCAGCGGCTGTGTGTAGTGGCCCTTCAACCAATAGATTGCCCGCGCAATCTGTTGACTCTGACTTCCCGCCGACGCCATCTGGCGCAACCGTACACCTTGATCGCCCACAAGTAACCGGTAAAAAAGTTCCCGCTGTATGATCGGCGCAAGGATCGGGATGTCCTTCGGTTCATCAAGCAGGTCGATCAAACGTTGAAAGGCGGCGAGCAGCGGAAATGTAACCTCGCCGGTCGCCATTCCACGGCTCGTTTGCTGTGGACGGGGGGGAGGCAGATTGCTGTCCACCATCAGTTGTGAAATTTCGCGCTGATCAAGTTTCAAGATTAGCCCCAGGAAGGGCTTCTCCCGGCTTGCTTTGATGATCTGCACAACCGTGGGCAGATCCACCGAAGTGATTAGAAAATGGTGTTGGTCATACACGTACGTGTCGTCCCCGAGCAGTATGCGTTTTGTACCTTGCGTAGTCAAGCAAATACTCGGTTCGTACATGACGCTGGCCGGCTGAGTCGGCTCGTCCCGCCGAAAAAGTGACAATCCGGGGATCGCAGTCATGATCCGGTCTGGTTTATCAGTCCATCGGGCAATACTCTTTGCCAAAACCTCAATTGCTACTTGCAGGGATTTATTCTCAATCATTTGATTCTGGGCCAGCTTATGCATTAATGCCTCCTTTTCTCAATGATACCAAGCTTTACTTCATCGTAACAACAAATTTATCGTGGGCTCGTACGATTAGGCAAGAAATTAACAGAATTGGTCTACCCGACTTTGGTTTTTCAGATTTACAATAAAATCATGAGCAGGGTGGCTGACGCCTCGTTAGCCACATAGAAGACAATATGATACGATCTGATAAGGAAACATTGCGTTTGATAACCAAGGAGGATAAACAATGCAAAAACGTAAATTAGGAAATAGTGGCCTGGAAGTTTCGGCTCTCGGGCTCGGTTGCATGGGGATGAGCATAGCTTACGGTCAGCCTGGAGACAAGCAGGAGATGATCGCCCTTATACGTAAAGCCGTGGAACGAGGCGTTACATTCTTTGACACCGCCGAGCTTTACGGCCCCTACACAAATGAAGAACTCGTAGGCGAAGCTTTGGCTCCGTTCCGCGGGAAGGTGGTTATAGCCACCAAGTTCGGGATCAAGCTTGATGCCGGCGGGCAGCAGGTCCAGGATAGTCGGCCCGAGCGCATCAGGCAGAGCCTCGATGGCTCGCTCAAGCGGCTCAAGGTCGATGCCATCGACCTCTACTATCAACACCGTGTTGACCCGGATGTGCCGATCGAAGATGTGGCGGGAGCAATAAAAGACCTGATCCGGGAAGGCAAGGTCAGGCACTTCGGTCTTTCTGAACCAGGAGTGAAAACGATCCGCCGCGCGCACGCAGTTCAGCCGGTCACTGCAATCCAGAGTGAATACTCGCTGTGGTGGAGACGCCCTGAAGCGGAATTGTTACCGACGATCGAGGAACTCGGAATCGGGCTCGTTCCATTTAGTCCTCTTGGTAAAGGCTTCCTCACCGGGAAGATCGATGAGAAGACCACGTTCGATAAGTCAGACTTCCGCAACATCGTTCCTCGCTTTACGCCAGAGGCCCGGAAAACGAATCAGGCCTTGGTCGATCTGCTTCGCAACATCTCAGATCGAAAGAAGGCGACGCCTGCTCAGATAGCACTCGCCTGGCTGCTTGCCCAGGAGCCGTGGATTGTTCCCATTCCTGGCACCAAGAAACTGGAGCGCCTGGAAGAGAACATAGGAGCAGTTAACGTAGAACTTACTCCGGATGACCTTCGTGAGATCGATAGCGCTGCCTCAAAGGTCACGATCCAGGGAGATCGGTACCCCGAAGCCCTTGAAAAAAGAACCGGTCTCTAAGCAGCCAAAACGGAGGGAGACCTCGGGAGAGGACGCCCTTAAGTAAGAACGAAAATTTGTTACCATGGAGGAAAAAGCAATGACAATGAATGTACGAGGTTACGCAGCACAGTCTGCCAAGGATGCCCTGGCCCCATATCGTTTTGAGCGACGCGATCAGCGGCCTGATGACGTGGCTATCGAGATACTCTACTGCGGCGTATGCCATTCTGACCTGCATACCGTCCGCAATGACTGGGCCAGCTGGTTTCCCACTACGTACCCGGTCGTGCCTGGTCATGAAATCATCGGCCGCGTAACAAGCGTCGGAAAGGATGTCAAACGCTTCAAACCGGGAGATCATGCCGGTGTCGGCTGCATGGTCGATTCGTGCCAGAAGTGCACAGCCTGCGAACAGGGACATGAGCAGTATTGCTCGGAGATCGCGACATTCACCTATAACCATGTTGACCGCCGCGACAAGATGCCTACCTATGGCGGGTATTCAGAGAAGATCGTGGTATCGGACAAGTTTGTGCTCAAGATCCCCGATGGGCTGGACCTGAAAGGGGCAGCGCCTCTCCTGTGCGCCGGCATCACCACCTGGTCACCGCTCCGACACTGGAAGGTGGAAAAAGGCAGCAAGGTTGCGGTTGTCGGCCTCGGCGGACTGGGTCACATGGCACTGAAGCTTGCGAATGCGCTAGGCGCTGATGTCACGCTGTTCACCCGTTCAGCGGGCAAAGAGAAGGATGCGCGCCGTCTGGGCGCCCACAATGTCGTGCTCTCTACCGACAAGGGCCAGATGACATCCGTGCAGAGACGGTTCGATCTGATAATCGATACCGTGCCCTATGTCCATGATCTCAACCACTATCTGCCGTCACTGACGATAAACGGCACGCTGGTGCTGCTTGGGTTTCTGGGCGGTCTGGATCCAATATTGAGCACCGTTCCGTTGGTGATGGGGCGCAGGTCGGTTGCGGGGTCAGTCATCGGCGGTATTGCCGAGACCCGGGAGATGCTCGATTTTTGCGGCAAACACGGCATCACGTCCGATATTGAAGTGATCAAGATCCAGGATATCAATAAAGCGTATGAACGCATGCTGAAAAGCGATGTGAAGTACCGTTTTGTGATCGACATGGCATCGCTGAAAGTTTAATGCCGAGGAGGTTGTCATGAAGAGTGTCACGGTTTTAATAGGATCCGGGTCGATAGGTGTCGCAATCGCACGCAGAGTGAGCGCTGGAAAACACATTCTGCTTGCCGATTTAAAAAAAGAGAATGCGGACGCCGCAGCCGCAGTTCTAAATAACGCAGGATTTGAAGTCAGCACTGCGACCGTCGATGTATCCTCGCGCGAAGCAGTTAAGAGCCTTGCTCAGAAGGCTGCAACACTCGGAGAGGTGACGGGAGTCATCCACGCTGCCGGAGTTTCACCCTCGCAAGCTTCGCCGAAGGCTATTTTGTCGGTTGATATGTATGGCACTGCGCTCGTGCTTGAGGAATTTGGGAATATCATAGCACGCGGAGGTACCGGTGTGGTCATCGCCTCGCAATCTGGTCATCGTCTAGGCGCTCTTACGGATGAACAAAATAAACTTCTCGCCACCACCCCAGCCGATCAGCTTTTATCGCTTCCGATGCTTCAGCTTGATCAAGTGAAGGATTCCTTGCACGCTTATCAACTTTCAAAACGCGGGAACGCTTTGCGCGTAATGGCGGAAGCTGTCAGATGGGGTAAGCGCGGCGCGCGAATCAATACGATTAGTCCGGGGATTATTATCACACCACTCGCAAAAGATGAGCTGACCGGTCCTCGCGGAGAAGGTTACCGTCGCATGATTGAGCTTTGCCCCGTCGGAAGAGCGGGCACGCCTGATGAGGTTGCCAATGTCGCAGCCCTTCTCATGGGTCCGGAAGGTGCGTTTATCACGGGAAGCGATTTTCTGATGGATGGCGGAGTTACATCTTCGTATTTCTTTGGTGAGCTTGCTCCGTGAGGAGCAGCTGGAACGAAGAAAAATATGAATATCGAAAGATGCAAGAGTGGAAGTGATGTGACTCGATTTCTGCGGCAGGCATAGCTGAATGCATGATAAAGTCGATAGATAAGGAGATAATAAAATGGATATAAAACGAAGCGGTTCACAACCATCCGGCAAGGGACCGGAAGAGTATTTCACCGGAACGGTGCGTGTTGATCCTCTGATCAATGCCCCCGATCCTGCACGCATTTTTGGCGCACTCGTCACCTTTGAGCCAGGAGCCCGCACGGCATGGCATACCCACCCTCTCGGCCAGACCCTGATCGTGACAGCAGGCAGCGGTCTTGTACAGCGCTGGGGAGACCCGATCGAGGAGATCCGGCCGGGCGACGTGGTCTGGATCGCTACGGGTGAAAAACATTGGCACGGCGCCGCACCGACCACGGCCATGTCGCACATCGCTATTGTAGAACAGATCGAGGGCAAGAGCGCGGACTGGATGGAAAAGGTGAGCGACGAACAATACCGATCTGAATCGAGAACCGAATAGATGGGAACGTTCCCTCCAGCTTGAGGAGTATTGATTATGAAAGTAACTGACAAAAAGTGCCTGATAGCATATTTTTCCCGGAATGGACAAAATTATGTCAGCGACAGGATTGTCGATTTGAAAGTCGGCAATACCGAAGTTGTCGCAAACATGATTCAGAAAATAACGGGAGGAGATATTTTTCATATTGAATCTGTCATAGCCTATCCAAAAGATTATACGGAAACTACGGAAGTTGCCAAGAAAGAGCTGCGCGCCAAAGCCAGACCGAAGCTGACAGGTCGAGTTGAGAACATGAAGGCATACGATGTAGTTTTCCTGGGATATCCGAACTGGTGGGGAACGATGCCTATGCCGGTCTATACTTTCTTGGAGAGCTACGATTTCTCACGAAAGACGATAGTACCATTCTGTACCCATGAAGGCAGCGGCTTGGGCCACAGCGAAAATGACATTGCTAAGGCATGTCCCAAGGCCACCATATTAGAGGGACTCGCAATCCACGGTACCAGTGCAAGTTCTGCTGGATCTGAGGTGTCGAGTTGGATCGATAAACTGGATATTTCTTTATGATTTGAACAATCTCGAAATTGAGGACCTATTGTCCAGATTTCTGGAGAAGAAGGAGAGCATCATGAAAGCTTTAGCAATAAATGGAAGCCCCAGGCCAGGCGGGAATACGGAGATCATGCTCAAAAAGGTGTTTGAACCTCTGGAAGCCGCCGGCTGGAGCACAGAGTATCTGAGGCTTGGCGGAAAACCAGTGCGGGGTTGCCTTGCCTGTATGAAGTGTGTCGAAAAGCGGAATGGGCGCTGCGTTATCGAGGGTGATGTCGTGAACGAATATCTGGACAAGATGTACGCAGCCGATGCAATTATCCTTGGCTCCCCAACCTATTTTGCTGACGTAACCTCCGAGTTAAAGGCCCTGATCGATCGAGCTGGCTTTGTTGCATTGGCTAACGGTGGGTTGTT
>Ga0335070_10004152_pt1 | contig 16907 bp, 16 predicted proteins | sample Lox_Sample_13_FD_206722 | JGI IMG/M metagenome (GOLD analysis project Ga0335070, IMG submission 206722) | Soil microbial communities from Loxahatchee National Wildlife Refuge, Florida, United States - Lox_Sample_1.3 | ecosystem: Environmental > Terrestrial > Soil > Wetlands | place: USA... | reverse complement strand
AAACAGTTTCGCAAAGGCAATGTCGCGATCGGGAAAGGTTCGAACGACGATGCGCCGCCCGCCAATCTCCGGCTGCGACTTCACCGCATCGGCAGCCATCGACTCGGCCAGTAGCTCGAGAGCCTCGTCGCGCTGCCGCCGCAATTGCTTCTGATCATCGAAGCTCTTACGGATCTGTGTTGGGACATCCCAAAGCTGGGTTGAAAACAATCCCGCGGCTTCGCTGAGCGACAGGTAATCCCGGCGCGCCAATCGCACCGCGCGGTCTCCGCAGACAAACTCGATGCGCACTCCCTGTCGAACCTTTTCCGTCTTCCGCAGCAGGATGGAACCGATCTTGCCCGTGGCCGCAACATGCGTGCCGCCGCAGGCCGACAAATCGAAATCCGCGATTTCGATCAGGCGCAGCTCATCGCGATCGGCAGGAGGCAGCTTGCGCAAGCCAAGCTTCTCCGCCTCCGTGCGCGATACATAGCGAATATGTACCGGACGGTTCTCAAAGACGATCTCATTGGCGCGCTTCTCCGCTGCAACCACTTGCTCGGGAGTAATGGACGGCGACGCCAGATCGATCGAGCAATAGTCGTCTCCCATGTGGAAGGAAACCGTGGGCATCTGGTAAAGCTCGACCAGAGCGGCCGAGAGCGCATGCTGACCGGAGTGCTGCTGCATATGATCCCGGCGGCGCTCGCGATCGATGCTACCGTAGACCGCCGCGCCTGGTGCCGGCGAGTGGATGGTCGGTTCAAGGTAGTGAACGACCTTGCCATCCTCGGTCTCGGCGACTTCAACAACCCGCAGCCGAACGTTCGATCCAGTCCTAAGCCAGCCGGTGTCATACACCTGACCGCCACTGGTCGGATAGAAGGCAGTGTCGCGCAGAATTACGCCCGGACGAGCCTCGCCGGGGGCTGGCGCGATGACCTCGTCAACAATCGATTGAAATTCGCCCAGTTCGGGTTCGTTGTAGTAGAGGCGAGTAGTCATGAAGGACTTCCGAAAGACAAAAAAGCCAGGCACCGGCGACCCACTGCACACGAAAGAGCCCGTTACCGTTGCTTCCTTCCGGACCTGGCGGGGTTGGCGGGAAAACGTCGCGCGGGACCGATGCCTGACCTTTGATTTTAACAAAACCGCAATCTTGACAGCGTGCGACCGGCGAAAGTCATCTAACGCTCTAAGTCGGCGGCGGCTCTAGTTGGGCCGCGCGGTAAATTTGTGTAATTATGCAGGCTTTGCCGAGACAATACCGAAATATGAAACGACGCCCAAGCCAGGAACTTCTCGACATCGACGCCGGCACCGACGCCGAAATTTCCGCCTCCATCCGAGATCTGCAAATGTTCAATGAGCGGTTTGGCGGGGTTGGCGCTACCCAAACCCTCGTACGGACCGCGCTCACCGAGATTCCCCGGCGTGCAGTCTCACTGCTCGAAGTCGCTTCCGGCAGCGGATATGTTCCCCATGCTGTCCGCCGGAAGCTCGAGCCCGAGATCGACCTCAACGTAACCCTGCTCGATCGATCACGCCGTCATCTGAACGGGTTCGGCCGCGCCGTTTCTGCCGATGCGCTCCATTTACCGTTCGCCGAGAATTCTTTCGACCTGGTGAGTTGCAACCTGTTCGTGCATCACCTGGATGCTGCCGAGGTTCAGGCATTTGCCCGCGAAGCGTTGCGCGTCTGCCGCACGGCATTTTTGATCAACGACCTGATCCGTAATCCGTTGCACCTCGCCATCGCGTACGCGGGACGCCCAATCTATCGCAGCCGGATTACCCGCAATGACGCTCCTGCGTCGGTTCGCCAGGCCTACACGCCCGCCGAACTGACCGGTCTGGTGAAGCATTCCGGTGCGGCCCGCATCTCCTTATCGCGGCACTACCTTTTCCGAATGGGAATCATTGCGTGGAAAACAGCCTGAACCGCAACTACGACCTTATCGTGATCGGAGGAGGCCCGGCGGGAACCTCGGCTGCTATCACGGCCTCCCATGAGGGCTGGAGTGTGTTGCTGCTCGAGCGCGGGCACTTTCCGCGCCACAAGGTGTGTGGCGAATTTGTCTCGCCGGAATCGCTCTTGTTGTTGCGCTGGCTGTTGCGTGAGGGTGACACTGGGCTGTTCCAACGCTCGCTACGACTGTCGCAATCTCGCCTGTTCTTGGACGGCCGCGTCGTGGAAGTGCCAGTCGCTCCCGCCGGGGCCAGCATCACGCGGCACTCGCTCGATCTTGCACTTTGGAACACAGCGGTTCGCGCGGGAGTCGATGCGCGGGACCAGGTCGCAGTCCAGCGGCTCACTGGCAGCGGCCCATTTCAAGTTCACACCGCGAATGGGATGTTCGGCGGGCGCGCCGTCATCAACGCCTCCGGCCGTTGGTCGAATCTGAAGCGGGTCCAGATTCCAGTAAACGGAGATCGATGGTTGGGTCTGAAAGCGCACTTCGAAGGCGAGACTTTCCCGGGCGTCGACCTCTACTTCTTTGACGGAGGATACTGCGGAGTGCAGCCGGTTCCCGGCCCCGACCAGAAGACAATGGTCAACGTGTGCGCGCTCTTTCGAGCGAAAGCGAAAACAACCTGGCCTGAGCTTTTCTCGCGCCATTCTATGCTCGAGAAAAATGCCCGCAACTGGCAGCCGGCGTTTGACGCACTCTCTACTTTTCCGGTGACCTTCCACGCGCCGCAGCCGGTTGAAGATTACATCTTCAACGCGGGAGATGCCGCCGGCTTCATCGATCCATTCGTGGGCGACGGAATCGCCCTCGCGCTGCGCAGCGGGAACCTCGCCGCCACTCACGCGGCAGGGTTTCTGAAGGGAGAAGTCGATCTCCGCGCGGCCCTCAACCGTTATGCGGAGATCTACCGCCGCAGTCTCCAGCCGGTGTACCGCGTGTCTTCCCTGCTGCGAACCGCGCTCCGGCTGCCGCGTTTCGCCCGCAGTCCGATACTGGCAGCGTGCCAGCGAAGCCGCCGCCTGGCGCAGCTACTGGTGGCGACCACGCGTTCCCGTCCGATTGAAGTGAGTTTGAGCTGAAGGCCGTCAGCGCACGACGAGCACTTCGCGGATGTTGTCGCGCGCCAGGAAGAACTTGATGGACGCGAAATCGCGGAACAGGTTCTCGATATGACGGTTGTTGAAAACCCGCTGCAGACGCAGCGAATGCTTGTCGTCCTTGCGGCTCAAGCCAGGCAGTTTGATCTCCTGCATCTCGAGCATGTCGGTCGCAGTGATGTGAAAGCGGTAGCAGGGCGCATCGGCGCCCGCGTCGCGGGTGTGAAAGAACGCCAGCAACAGGCCTCCCGGCTTCATGATGGACCACAGACGGTCGACTGCCGGCTTAACCAGGCTCTCCTCCATGTAGTCCGGAAGATTCCAGCAGAGCACGATGTCAAACAGCGCATTGCCGTAGGTCAGGTTCTCGTCCAGAAATTTTTTGCTGTCCGTGGCCCAGTTCCCGTCGGCGTCTTTGATGCGCAGGTCCGGATCGAGCGAAGCCTGCAACAGGTCCTCGCTGTAATTCTTGTGCCCTTTCTCGGTGAGGAAGCGGATGTTGCTCGCCGAAGTGGAGCCCAGGTCGAGCACGCACAATCCTTCCTGGGAGTTCAGCAGGCGCGAAATCTCAGCCATGCCGCTCGAACGGCGGCTTAGCTTTTGAGGTACTGCTGGAGCGGAACTTTGGCCCGAAGAGCCTCGAAAAAGTTTCATTACATTTTCAGCAGCAAATGCCATGAATTCGTGCGATCAACTGGGACGAGCCGAGCGCTTCGCCTCAGGAGGCGGACGGCGCGGCAGCCTTGCCCGGTTCTTTCTGGACGTCGATTTTGCCTTTGAAGAACGCCCCTTCTTCGACGGCAATGCGCTGCGTGATCACATCGCCGTTCATGACCGCCGACTTGCGCAATTCGACCCGTTCGGCGGCACTGACGGTGCCTTCCATCTTGCCCTGGACGACGACTCCCTTGGCGCTCACAGTGGCCTTGACGTTTCCATTCGGACCGACAATCAGGCTGTTGTTGCGCAGCTCGATGCTACCTTCCACCTGGCCGTCGATGTAGAGATCCTCGGAGCCTGAAAGCTCTCCCTTGATCACCACTGACTTCCCAATGTGCGCGAATTCCGTGGTCTTCTGGGCATCCATGTCCGGGCCTCCCGTCTGACTTGCCGCCTGCAACCACCGAACAATGATTGTAAATCATCGCCTCTGCGGCTGCCCCGCCGAACGGGGAAGGTTCTCTCTTCACGAAACTTGCGATACCTTTTCGCCCGCAATCGTCCGGATACAACGGCAAATCTGCTAGTATCGTCTAACTTCGTGGGACGCTGAAGGTCTGGCTCTTGGGGCTATGCGCAACGTTGCTACCTTCCTACGATCCGTCGCCGCAGTGCTGGCGCTGACCACGCTGGCATTTGCTCAGCAACAAGGGGAGGCTCCCAGTCTTTCCCCTCAGGAACTCGTTCGCAGAACCATCGAAAACGAAACGCGATCCACCAACGGCGGCAACCGTTTCATGTTTCGCGGAACAAAAACCACCCCCAAGGGATCGACGACGAAGTTGTATGTCGAGACTAAGGATGCAACCGCCGGGATGGTGATCGCCTATGACGGCCGTCCTCTCACCGCCGAGCAGCGCCGAGCCGAACAGGATCGCATACAGCGCTTCATCAATAATCCCGATGAACTGCGCAAGAAGCGCAAGCAGGAGCAGGAAGACGCCGACCGGACGATGCGTATCGTGCGCGCCCTGCCTGCCGCGTTTCTTTACGAGTACGACGGCGAAGAACAAGGGAGGCCCGGGGTGGGCCGACCCGGCGATCCGCTGGTTCGTCTACGATTCCGTCCGAACCCCCAATACGAACCTCCGACGCGAGTTGAGCAGGTGTTGACGGGAATGCAGGGTATTCTCCTGATCGACGCCGTGCACTATCGCATCGCCCAGATCGACGGCACGCTCTTCCGCGAAGTGGGCTTCGGCTGGGGAATCCTGGGGCACCTCGACAAGGGTGGACACTTCCTCGTTCAGCAGGAGGATGTAGCCGATAACTGCTGGGAAGTTTCCAAAATGAGTCTGAGCTTTACCGGGAAGATCCTGTTCTTTAAGAGTCTCTCGATCAGTTCGACCGAGCTTTACAGCGATTACCAGCGGGTACCTGCCGATCTGAGCTTCGCCCAGGCAGTGGAACTGCTGAAGAAACAGGAAGCGATTGTCGCCGATAAATCGACTTCCAGCCGAATGACGGAAAACGCCGAGATAAAACAATCGCGGCAGGCTTCGTCGGCTAGCTCATCCGAAATGTTTCTTCCCGAACGGTGAGCTTGCGGATCCGGTCCTCCATCACTTCGTAGCCCGTACCCGGAGCGTTGCTGACGGGAATGGTTCCGTCCGGCCGTACCGTCACTTCCGGCTCCACGATATCTTCCTTCCAATAACGTTTTGCGGCCGACACATCGCCCGGCAACCGGAAGCCCTCAAGGGTTGATAGAGCAATGTTATGCACGCGGCCCACGCCCGATTCGAGCATGCCGCCGCACCACACTGGCGCGTTGTGCTTCAGAGCCACATCGTGTACTTTCTTGGCTTCAGTGAATCCACCGACGCGCCCGACTTTGACATTGATGATGCGGCAGGCGCCGGTTTCGAGCGCAAAATCGGCATCGCGCGAATGGCGAATGGACTCATCCAGGCAAATCGCCGTCCGCAACGATTTCTGCAAGCGGGCGTGAAGGTAGATGTCGTCATTCCAGAGCGGCTGCTCGATCATCAGCAGATTGAAGGCATCGAACTTCCGCAGATGCTCCTGCTGATCGAGGGTGTAGGCCGAATTGGCGTCGACGCTGAGCACGATGTCGGCCCATCGCGCGCGAACCTTTTCGAGCACATTCAAATCCCAGCCCGGCTTCACCTTGATCTTGATGCGGCGATACCCGGCGGCCAGCTCGGTCTCGATCTTGTCGAGCAGTTGCTCGGGCGAATCCTGAATTCCGATCGAAACGCCGCAGGTAATCTCGCGCCGCGTGCCGCCCAGCAGTTTCCAGAGCGGCTGCTGTTTCTGGCGCGCGTCGATGTCCCAGAGCGCGTTTTCGAGCGCCGTCTTCGCCATGCGATGTCCACGCACCCGCGCGAGCAAGGCTCCGCACTCGCGGCCCGACTCCACTACTTTGCCGAGCAGCAAGGGAGCCAGGTGGTACTTGATCGTCGGCCACGCGCTCTCGATCCACTCGGCGCTGTAGAAAGGATCCTCGCCTGCGACGCATTCCGCCCACCCGGTGACGCCATCGGCTTGCAGCTTCACTAACAGAATTCGCCGGCTATAAACGCGGCCAAAGCTCGTCTCAAAGAAGTGGACGAGCGGCATGTGAATCTCGTGTAGGGTGACCGACTCAATCTTCATGGGCCCTTTCGGCCGCAGCAGTTGTTGCGGGCCAAAAAACCCGCAAGTATAGAAGGCGGTTGCAATACAGGCAAGGACAACCCGGTATGCCTTGAGGTTACGCCATTTGGCGGATGGCTAACTCAATAACGCCAGGACTCGTCCCACGCCCCTAACAAGAATCGGCCATTCCCTTTTTGATCGCGCTCGTACCCCAGGACGGACAACCCCGCGTCGAACGCCTTGCTGAAAGCGACCCGATTCTCTTGCTGCACGTTGAGCGCTTTATCGCGTGTCTGGGGAGACCCCTTCCACGTGTAGATTTCGGCTGGAACTGCAATATTCGCACCCACCTCGAATTTGGGCCGGGCCGCGCCAGTCAGTACGCTTTCCACCCGCTTTGATTTCAGCCACCACTCGGCAACCAGGCGATCGCTCGGAAGCCCGCCCTGCAGCGGCGATGAGGTGATGCCGTACTGGTCGACGTTGTAGCGTCGCGCGATCGCGCCCAGCTTCTCGATGTTGAGGTAAGCGTTCTTTATCTCGAGCGGATCGAATGTCCATTCCATGAGCTCGAAGCCGCGGCCCAGGGCGTCATCCCGCTGAAACAGTTTCAGCCTGCGGCCAAGCCCCTCATTGCGGTATTGCTGCCTCACCGCCAACATGTGGGAATGCAAATAGGAATGGCGATGCCGAATCGCAGGGATTGCGAGCGCAAATCCGACTATTTTCTTGCCGTCGAATGCCCCCATGACCTGCCCGCCAATCTTGTTGGCAACAACGAACATTCGGACCGGAACCAGGTCAGCATCGGAGAATTTCCAGACCTCTTTTTGCAGGGTGAAACAGGCCCGCATGTCTTCCAGCGACTCGCATTTCCGAATTGTCACAGAACTGGTTAGGGATGCTTTTCTTGTCGTTTCGCCTGTTGCCATAGTTCTTCGAGTTCTTCCATGGAAGCCTGTTGTGGACGGCGCCCTCCGACGCGTAGTTGCTCTTCCATCCACTGAAAGCGCCGTTTGAATTTCCGGTTGGTCTTTTTGAGCGCTGATTCGGGATCAAGCGACAAAAAACGGGCAATGTTCACCAATACGAAGAAGAGGTCACCAACTTCCTCTTCCAGCCGCTCGCGCTGCTCCGCGGATATTCTTGGACGGCCGGATCCGGCGATCCCCGAGCCGCCCTTTATCGAGTGCGACGGATGCCGCGCCAGTTCCTCTTTCAGTTCCTCGGTTTCTTCCGCCAGCTTTTCGAACAATCCCCTGATTTCAGGCCAATCGAAGCCAACGTGCGCCGCCCGCGAGCTGAGCTTGTGCGCCTCAAGTAAAGCGGGCATCTTCGACGAAACGCCCCCCAGCACAGAATGCTCGTCTTCCGCCGGTTTCTCCTTCTTCCCGCCGCCCGACTCGAGCCGCTTCTTCTTCTCTTCCGCCTTCAAGGCTTCCCAGTTGCGCAGGACCTCGGCCGGCGTGTCCGCTTTTACCTCGCCAAAAACATGCGGATGCCGATCCACCAGCTTGTTTGACAACCGGTCGAGCACATCATCGATTGAGAAGTGCTTCTCCTCCGCCGCTATCTCGGAATAGAACAACACCTGCAATAGCAGATCGCCCAACTCTCCCTTCAGCTCGCTCCAGTCCCGATTGTCGATCGCCTCCAACACCTCGTATGTTTCTTCGAGGGTATACGGCTTGATGGTGTCGAAGGTCTGCTCACGGTCCCACGGGCAACCGCCCGGCCCACGCAGCCGCGCCATGATCTCGACCGCTCGCTCGAAACGCTCTCCAGTAGTGGGCATAACTGATCAGAGTAAATGAGGGGGATGGCGGCGGCAATGCGTCAGCGTGAGCGCAGGCGTCCCAGTTCCAGGGTCTGGTCGGAAATGATCCCGTTCACACCCCATTCCGCCAGTCTGGCCATGTCGCCTGCATCATTGACAGTCCACACCATGATCTTCTTTCCTGCCCTCATGAGTTCGACCGGCAGCGCAGCGGTCACCAGATCCGAGCGCGGAATCATCCATTCCACCGGCAGATCTCGCCAACGTTCCAGCAGCCCACGGTCTTCGCAGATGAAGCCTAGGGGAACGCCGAGATCGATCTTCTGCATCGAGGAGAGGACGTGCGGCAGGAAAGACGAAACAAGATACCCCTGCCGCGGAGGGTGGCTGCGCAACTCCGCCGTGACCTGCTGTTCGAGTCCGGCCACTTTCAATTCGATGTCGAGGAAGGCACGGGAAGAAAATCTCGCGAGTACTTCCCCAAGGGTCGGAAGTTTGAGTTTATTCGCCGATGTCTCCGCAATGGGCAGGCCGCCAAACTGAGGATCATGGAAAACCACCACCTCCCCGTCCGCCGCTTGGCGCACGTCGAATTCAAATCCGTCGCAGCCGTGCCGCAAACAGAGTTCGAACGATGCGATGGTATTTTCCGGAATCTCTCGGAAGGCCCGTGCCCCACGGTGACCAAGCAAGAGAGGTCGTGTCATTTGCATCAGCAGAGAAAGACCGGTTTCTCGGCGAACTCGGCGTCTCGGGCAGTGATTCTCAGTCGAGGTCGAAATCTCGTATCGGCTTTCCCGTATCCGGCGTCTCTTTCGCCTTCTTCAGCGCTTCCTGGAATTTCTTCTCCAGCAGCTCCGAGGCATGTTTCTGCGCATCCACCGATTGGCGGAAGATCGACTCGCGGCGGCTATCCTGCTCCTTCATCGCTTTGGCCGCCTCTTCGATGTCGTTGAACATCTTGGGTTTGATCGGCGCCACATGGGAGATCACCGCGCGCGTCGCCGCATCAATCTTGAGCACCGCTCCACAACAGGGACAGGTCACTTCGAAATTGGATTCTCGCTTCGCCACCAGCGCATGATACCGCAAACGGACGGTCTGGAGTCGAGTCCAGCCCGTCTAGCGCACCGGCAGCCGGATGGGAAGCACTTTAAAGAAGTAGAGCATCTCCCAGCCGAGCAGCAGCAGCGAGACCACAACTACCAGAATGGCGATGCACTCCCCGAAGGTCAGGCCGCGCCGGTTGGCGTCAAAATGGCGGGCGCCCAGGCTGAGAATGTTGAGGGTGGCGAAACCGAAGACCAGCGCCCACAGAATGCTGAAAACATCTTCGTGCGCATTGCGCAGCAAAATTGCCGCTGGCAGAACGGCCACGCTCGCGCCATTGGCTACAACAGCGGAGCCCGACGATGCCGCCGGGAGCATCCCGAGGCTCGCTATGACTCGCGATGTACTGCGTGACAGCAGCACCAGGGGCCCAAGGATTCTCATGCGAAATGTGGATATTACCGTGTTTGGCGAAGCAAGTCAGTAGCGATTCGGCCGCCTCCGATAATCGACGGGGCACCTCCATATGGGCGGCATTACAATGGCCTCCTGCCCATGAAAACCGCTCGGGTGTTTCTACTTTTTCTGCTTTCTGCCTGGACCGCCGCCGAACCCGCCCCGCCCGCCGATCTTGGCTCCCGCGCCCAGAAGGCGCTGGCTACGATCTCAGGAAAGCTCAGGGTCTCCGGACTCCAGCAGCCGGTCGAGGTCCTTCGCGACCGTTGGGGCGTGGCCCACATCTACGCCCAAAATCAGCATGATCTCTTTTTCGCGCAAGGCTTCGTCGCCGCGCAGGACCGCCTTTTCCAGATGGAGCTGTGGAAGCGGGCCGGTCGGGGCCAGCTCGCGGAAATCCTGGGTCCCTCGGCCCTCGCCCGCGACGTCAATGCCCGCCTGCTCCGCTATCGCGGTGACATGAAAGCAGAATACGCGAGCTACTCACCCGACGCTCACGACATTCTCACCGCCTTCACCGATGGAATAAACGCCTACATCGCAAGCCTGAGCGCGCCCGGCGGGCCCGGGATGCCAGTCGAGTTTCAACTGGCCGAATTTGCGCCCGAACTCTGGAAGCCCGAAGATTGCCTGAACCGCATGGCCGCGTTCTCGATGACCGGCAATGCCTTCAGCGAACTCGCGCACGCCCGAGCGGTGTCGATCGCCGGGGCCGAGGAGGCTTCGAAGCTCTTCAACTTTGATCCCGCGGTGATGCTCGATCCCGCGTCCGGCGCCGACTTCATGGGCCTATCTCCACTGTTGCTCAGCAATCTCATCGGCAGCGACCGGCGGATCGAATTCCGCGAGCACGCCAGTGAGGGCAGCAATAACTGGACTGTCTCCGGAGCGCTTACCTATAGCGGCAAGCCCCTGCTAGCGAACGACCCCCACCGGGTCATCGGATTGCCTTCGCTTCGCTACATGGTTCATCTGGTCGCGCCCGGATGGAATGTCATCGGCGCGGGCGAACCGGGCCTTCCCGGCGTCGCGCTTGGGCACAACGAGCACATTGCCTGGGGTTTCACCATCTTCGGTCTGGATCAGCAGGACCTTTACCTCGAAGAACTGAATCCCGCCAATCCTCTCGAGTACAAGACTGAGAAAGGCTGGCAGGCGATGGAGGTCATTCATGACCGGATCCGTGTCAAGGCGCCTGCCTCAGCCACCGAGATGCGCAACGACGTGGTTCGCAGCACCGCCGACCCTTCGTCGACCGATGTCACGCTCAAGTTCACTCGTCACGGACCGGTTCTCTGGGAAGACGGCAAGCGCGCATTGGCGCTGCGATGGGTAGGCAATGAGCCGGGAACGGCCGGGTATCTGGGATCGCTCGCCATTGACCGCGCCCAGAATTGGGATCAATTCGAGGCTGCGATCCCGAACTGGAAAGTGCCTTCTGAGAATCTGGTCTATGCCGATACCACCGGCAATATCGGCGAGCATTCTGCCGGACTCGCCCCGCTCCGCAAGTGGACTGGCCTGCTGCCCGTCCCGGGCGCGGGCGGTTACGAATGGACAGGCTTCGTTCCTGCGAACGAACTTCCGCACTTTTTCAATCCGAAAGAGGGATTTGTCGCTACCGCGAATCACAAAATGATTCCCGATGCCTATCCCTACAACGTGGGATTCGAGTGGGCCTCGCCCTATCGCGTCACCCGCATTCGTTCGATCTTCGAGAGCGCGCGGCAGCACAATCACAAGCTCACGATGACTGACTTGCAGTTCCTGCAGAACGACATCACTTCCCTGCCCGCGCTCCAGTTTCAGAAATTAGTCAAGTCGACGGCGCTGAAAGATGACGCTTCTCTGAAAGAGTTCTTGAGCTGGAACGGGGAATTGGAGCGTGACTCGACGGAAGCGGCGCTGTACGAACTGTGGATCGAGAAAATCCAGCTTGCGCTCGCTAACCGCTATGCAAAAGCGCACCCCGCACGGTTTGAGGAACTGGGAGACCGCTTCCAGGACCTTCCTCCCGACGCGATTTTTCGCATGCTGGAGAATCCTTCCGCCGCACAGTACGCCAGCCTCAAGCTCTTCGGTGATCAACCGCACGCTGGGCGAGACCGGCTTCTCTCCGAGACGCTGCAAGCAGCGCGCCAAAAGCTCGCGCAACTGCTTGGTAACGACGTTTCAAAGCAGACCTGGGGACGCCTGCACGTAGTGCGCTTTCGCCACGCGCTCGACCAGCAGCCGGGCGCAAAGGATCTGTTCGATCTCGGACCGCTGGCCCGTCCCGGAGACGAATACACGGTGAACGCCACGGGCACCAATGGTGAGTCGTACGAGCAGATGTACGGTGCGAGCTACCGCGAGATTCTCGATACCAGCGACTGGGACCGGTCGCGCGCCGTCAACACACCCGGACAGAGCGGTCAGCCCAGCAGCCCGCACTACTCCGACCTGATGCAACTCTGGGACTTGGGGCGGTATTTTCCGCTACTCTATTCAAAGAAGGCGGTGGAGGGCGAAACCACCAGCCGCCTCACGCTGGAGCCGTAAAGTAACATTCGTTGCTGCATGGAGTTTGGCCCACTAATGATCAATCCATCCGCCGTCAAATTTATCTTTTTCGATGTTGGCAATACGCTGTTGTTCCCGAATCGCGATCGCATTGATGCGCCTTTGGCGGCACGCGGTCTCAGCGCAAAGCCGGATCATTTGCGCGATCTCGAACGCCGCACCAAGAACGAATTTGATAACCTCGTCGCCTCGAATGGCAGTACAGATCACAGTTTCTGGGGAATGTTCTACTCTCACCTTCTGTCGGATCTGGGCGTGCACGATCACATGCTCCACCGTCAGCTTGTCCTTAATATTCGACAGTCCTCGAACTGGGACGTGATCCGGCCTGGCACTTGTGAGCAACTTGAAGAACTTGGCTCGCGATTCGCGATCGCCGTGATCTCGAACGCGGACGGCAAGATTGAAAGCGTGCTGGCGAAGTGCGAGATCGCGCGCTGCTTTCGTACCATCACCGACTCGGGGCTGGTCGGATACGAGAAGCCGCATCCGGAAATCTTCCGGCAGGCACTCTTATCGATGAACGCAAGACCCGAAGCAAGCCTTTACGTCGGAGACGTGTATTCCGTTGACTACCTGGGAGCAACTACTGCGGGGATGCAGGCCGTACTGATGGATGTTCCGGGCGCTTATCGGGATAAGGGACTGCCGAGGATCGAAAGTTTGCAGGAATTGAAGGCGATGCTCGCTGGATAACGCGTAAAATCGCTCTCGGCTGGATTTGTGCCGCGTTAGATAGAAAAACCCGCTCAAATCAGGCGACAACAAGCTCGCGTTCCTGATAGTTACAGACCAGTGGATACACTGACTCATCTTCCCCACTTGATTCACAACGAATGGAGTGTGCCATGAAGAGAAGTCTGCTATCCGTCATCATTGCGATGCAGATGGCGGTGCCGTTCGCCTTTTCGCAATCCGCAACTCAGCCCTCGGAACCGTCCGGACTCGCTCTACTGCAACGAGTGGGACAAAAATACTCGAATGCCAAGTCTTATCGGATTTCCTGGACCGAAGAAGAGGTATCGACTCGAGAGCTATCTCGTAACTGGAACAAGAAAATATTGGCTGCCGCCGGGGACTCTGAGCATCGTTACCGTTTCGAAGCGACATCGAATATGGGCGGAGCCGCTCGGATTTCCGACGGTAGAACGGTCTGGACATATCATCCCGAGCAGCACAAATACACTGCGAAGCCGGTCGGAGAAAAGGTATCCGCAGGTTCGCGGCCGATAGCCTACGTGGAGATGCCGCTATATGTGATGGACTCGCTGCGAGAGAATCTTGGCAAGATCGCGGAACATTATCGATCAGCTACGCGTCTGAACGACGAACCGTTGGAACACGACGGCCGGAAAACTGATTCTTATGTCGTCCGGGTGACGAGTGCGGATCAAAAGAGAATCAAGCCCGACTACACATTTGAGAAAACGATCTGGATCGACAAGGCAAGTTTCACAATTCTCAAAATCGAGGAGAGCGCGCAGACCGTTATTCTGGCAGACACGAGAGTGCCGATGCATATCGAACGGACCGAGGTTTATGAAACCCAGCTCGACACCGATTTCCCGGCGGACTTTTTTACCTTCTCGCCCCCTCCGGATGCGCGGCTGGCTTCCGATTTCCCAGATATATCCAAGCATTCGGGCGGAGCGGACCTGACCGGAGAGAAAATCCCTGCCCTCAAACTCGTCAGTGCCGACGGCAAGGCCGTTTCGCTGGACTCGTTCCGCGGCAAGCCCGTCCTGCTCGATTTATGGGCCACGTGGTGTCCGCCGTGCGTGAAGGGTCTCGCTCAACTGTCCCAACTTTACGCCGATGCCAAGGGCACCGATCTCGTTCTGATTTCGATCGATCAGGATGAAGAAGCAAGAACTGCGACGGACTTTCTGGCCAAGAACAACTATCAGTGGCCAAACTATCACGATGGGGATGCACAAATCGCTCGTCGTCTCGGAGCCTCGGGTGTTCCGCGGGCGATACTCATCGATGCCCAGGGAATCGTCGTCTATGACGAGACAACCAGCAGCGACGACGATCTGCGCTCAGCGGTTGTCAAACTCGGGAACGAGTATGCGTTACTCGCTCCAAGACCGAAGCGGCCCGCAAATCCGTGCGTTGCCTTGAAATAAAGCCTGCGGCGACTTCGAGTAAAATTGGCGGACAATGCTCTTTTCCGCCCAGTTCCTGATCTTTCTTACGGCCGCTGTGCTGCTCGCCATCGCGCCTGGGCCAGGCATGCTCTACGTGCTCGCGCGTTCACTAGCCGGAGGACGCCGCGAAGGATTGCTCTCCGCAGTGGGAACGTTCTTCGGTGGGATGGTCCACGTCTTCGCCGCGGCCGCTGGGATCTCGATCATCCTGGCAAAATCGGCGCTGGCGTTTGCGGCGGTGAAGTATTTGGGTGCCGCATATCTTTGCTTCCTCGGTGTTCGCATGATCCTCGAAGGGCGCAGGGATTCTGTGACGACTCCGCTCCCGGTATCTGGCAAAGCGCCCGCTTCATCTCTTCCACGTCCCGGAAATCCGCTGTGGCAAGGGGTGATGACCGAGGCGCTGAATCCAAAGACAGCGCTCTTCTTTCTTTCCTTCATTCCTCAATTCGTTGATCACGCCCGAGGACACGTTTTCGAGCAGTTCATCCTACTCGGCGCCATTTCGGTGACGTTGAACACGACTGCAGACGTTATCGTGACTATACTCGCCGGTCCGATTGGCCAGCGCATTCGCGGGTCGGCGCGCTTTCGCCGGCGTCAACGGACCGCAACTGGCGCAATCATGATCGGGTTGGGAGCTTACCTGGCGTTGGCAGAATCGAAGTAAGTTCGTTGGCCGTCGCAAATCCAAGGGAGTATTTCGGGCCTTACTGCATCTCCACGATCTGATGGTCGTTGCAGTCGGCATGGATCATCTGGTACAGATCGTTCAACAAACCAGTGCCGTAACGCGCCAGGAAGCTCACCCCGGCGATCTCGCGTTCCTGGAGGACTTTGTTTGGAAACAACGCTGAACTGAGCGCATCGGCGTGACGCGAGATCACGTCATTGCGTAGAGACTCAGCCCTGGCGGCGCGCGCTTCCAGTTGCGTCAACTGGTAGTGCATTTTAGCGCTCGCATTGACGGCCGCATCGGTCAGCGTAGGGTCAAGGCGGGTCAACGACTCGCGAATCGCGTTCATGGACTTATCCAGACTGGTCTTGGCATCCTCAAAGGTCTGCTTCAAATCTGCCGGCATCGATTGCGCCGCGATTCGCTCTCGCACTTTTTCGGGACCGTGAAACAGATCGGAAAGTGTAAGCCGGTAGCGCTCAAGAATGCGTTGCGGTTTTGGTTCAACAAGCGTCGCTGAAAAACGCGGCAGCACGGGAGTCACACGTCCCAGGAGCCTTTCGTAGACCACGCCGACCTGCGCGAAATATGCCACCTCGGCCGAGCCCCCCGTGTAGGTCAATGTGGGCAGTAGGTAATCCTGTATCACCGGACGCAGCAGCACGTTGGGATTGAAGTTCTCCGGATGCGCAGCTACCGCCCGAGCCAGTTCGTCGCCAGCGATCGGTTCCGTCCCAACCATGAAGCTGCCATTCTTCCGCCGGATCGCGGTGCGCGCGCCCTCCCTTACTCCGAACAGCAGCGTAGTCGCGGGCGTCACCTTCACCTGCTGGTGATAGCCTGCGGCCTCGAGTTCCTTGTTGCGGACAAGCAACGCTTCATCGATCTCGCTTGAGCGCTCGATAGCGGACTTGAAAATCGGCGCAGCCACCTGGTGCAATTCCGGATCCGATGGATCCAGCAGAATGACTCCCCAATCCTGAAACAGGCGAGCAAAGAGCCGCGCGAATCCGGTCCCCAGAGTCTGTCCGGGCGTATACGATTCGCGAAGCGAGTTCGTGACCTCCGACTCGCCCAAGAGGGACGCGACGCGATCTAGAACAGGCACGATCTCGGGGCCGAGCTGAACTTCCCCGACAGGAGCATCGGTAACACTGTGGCTGTCGGTTGCGACCATCTGCGGCATGCCCGCTTCCGAGAGCAGCGAAACATGATTGACCTCGGCGAGATCGTGATCCTCGGTGGCCAGCCAAAAGATTGGGACCGTCTCCACACCCTCGGCAGTTGCCCGTTCAGCCAGCTTCACCGCCGTCAGCGCTTTGAAGATCGAGAACAGCGGTCCTCCAAACAGAACTACTTGCTGTCCGGTGACGACGGCCAGAGCGCCGCGCCGCAGGCGATCGATGTTGGCGAGCGTCTTGGCGCCCGACCCCCATCCGCGATTCTGCCGTTCCAGGATATCGCTCACGCTCCGGCGGCGACTTTCGTCGTAACGAACCTTGGGCGCTTCGTCTTTCACCCATTCAGGGAAAAGCGGCGATCGCGGGTAGAAGGCACGAATGGGCGGAGAATAAGAAAGATAATCGAGGAAAAGGCGAGTGCTATGCGGCCACCGCTACAGGTTGCAGAGAGTTGTATCCAATCCAGACGTGACAACTGCGAATCGTCATGAAAGGACGGATCGCGGTCCGGAAAAAAGCCTCCCGCACCGATTTTGACAGCCCAGCGCTCGATGTTCCTGACTTCTCGAAAACCACGGCCACCTTGTCTTCATGAACCACTTGCCAGTCGCGCGGCAGTTCCAACAACAGGTTCGCCAGCGCCGATCCTGCTGGCAGCACCATGGTGTGAATTTTCCACTTA
>Ga0335070_10004151_pt1 | contig 16911 bp, 12 predicted proteins | sample Lox_Sample_13_FD_206722 | JGI IMG/M metagenome (GOLD analysis project Ga0335070, IMG submission 206722) | Soil microbial communities from Loxahatchee National Wildlife Refuge, Florida, United States - Lox_Sample_1.3 | ecosystem: Environmental > Terrestrial > Soil > Wetlands | place: USA... | reverse complement strand
GCTGCCGCCCGGCCTCGCGGTCATCGGCACCGAGGAAGCTCGCGAGCACGCCGAAGGCGCTGCCGCTCGCGGCGAGGATGCGATCGGCGCGGCAGCGCGTGTACAGCGTCGCGCTTGCGGCAAGCGCCTTGGGCACGTAGCTCACGTGCATCGCCTGCTTGGCGTCTTGCGGGCAGCCGAAGGCGCAGACGCCCGTGCCCATGCATCCCTTCTCGTTGCGCGGGATGCGCGCCCCGGCGAATCCCAACGCCTCGGCACCGCGCTCGAAGAGCTGACTGTTCTTGCCGTAGACGCCGTCGGCCACCGGATGCACGTTGATCTCTTGCTCCACACGCTCGAAGTACGGGCGCATCTGCGTTTCCGTAACATCCGACACGCCGTGCTCCCGCTGCCATGCATCGAGTACGTAATCCGGAGCGCGGTAGCATGTCCCGGAGTTGATCGTCGTCGTACCGCCGACGCACCGGCCGAGTGGGATCGGGATGGTGAGGCCGCCCACCGTGCCCGTGAGGCCGCGGTTGCGGTACAGTAAGTCGATCATCTGGCGCGGATTGCCGGTGAAGTCCTTGCCGCGATAGTACGCACCCTCCTCGAGCAGGCACACTTCGATACCTGCTTCGGCAAGCTCCTTCGCGATGACGGCGCCGCCGGCACCCGAGCCGATAACACACACCTGTGTCCGCACGTTGCAGTCGCGGTCGACCGTCGCGCCGTCAACGACCATGTCGGCCCGCATTTCCGACCGAAGGGCAGATCCAGATCGCCGCGGCATGGTGTGCTTCACAAAGCGAGACGGGCTCGATGGAACTCTGCGTTGGGACCGGCCAGTAGCTTGTCGCGCAGGTAGGCGCCGTCGAATCCAACCGCCGCAGCAACGTCGGGCCGATCGTAGAAGTGGAGCATGACGGCAAGCTTGAGTCCGTTCAACAACTGCCGGCGCGCACTGAAGTGCCCGCTCTCCCAACCGGCGAGGTACGTCTCGCGCTCTTTGGCGCTGAGACGTGAAAAGCGGCGGCGCCGCGGCCCGAACAGGTACGGGCCGAACTCGATGATGTAGAGGATCACCGTCAATCCTGTCGTGCCCAGCGGGTGCAGTCGCCCGAAGTATTGCCACACCGTCTGGTCGAGCTGCACGCTGGCGGCGCCCGGCGAGAAAGCGCCACCTTCCGGGACCATCGTACTGGTCAGCAGACGCAGCAGCTCCGCTACGCGCCCCTGCGGCTGCGCCAACGGTTGCGCCGCCTGCTCGGCGACGCCGAGCCAGAGGTAGCAGCCGAGAACGATCAAGACGATCGAGCCGTCCACGATGAAGTTGAGCAGGTAGAGGAACGTCGGCTGCGCGAACAGGAAGAACAGCAAGCAGGTGAACGACGATGCGAACTTTCCCGCGGCCAGCACCGGCATCAGTGCGCGGTTGCGGCGCGGGTCGGCGGCGATGCGCCACGCCAACACGGCCACCAGCACCATGTAGGCAAATCCCAGGCTCAGCCAGAATCGCAGGTCCGATTCGGGGGCCGGTGGGAAGATGCGGAAGACGCTACCCGCCGCGTTGATGAAGCGGACCGTGCCGTTCGGTGCGACCAGGAAGATCAGGCCGACGAGGGCGAAGGTCCACGCCAGCAGGCGGTGGACGAGAGCAACGGTCTCGTAGGCGTTGCGCTGCACGGCTGCGGAAGGTAGCCCCGATTGCCCGGAAAGGGAAGGCGTTGCGGTCACCCGCACACGCGACCGGGCATACGACCGCGACCCTCCGTGCACAGCGGGGTGCGAGCCTTGCCTACCGGCTGAGAAATCTGACGCGACGCTCGAGAGCGCCGCGCGGACAGTCTGCTGCTGCGGACCGTGCAGTGCCTACTTGCACTGCGCGAGGCAGCTCTGCTGCTCGTTGATACACTTCGTGAAGCAGTCCGTATCCGTCTTCTTGCAACTCTGACTGCATGCGGAGTACGCCTTGGCGCACGCGTCGGAACACGAATCCGCGGTCGCCCTACCGGCGTTCGTGATGAGGAAAGCGCCAATCAGTGCACCCACGACGATGATGGTAGCTCGCATGTCTAGCCTCCCTTCAGGTATCGGTCGCAATGCGCGCATAGTACTGGAATTGCGGGGTTCGACAAGAGCCGGGTACGCACGCCGCCGCTCCGACGACCTCTTGTCATGATGCACACAAGGTGTAGACAGTCAGTCAGAAGGATTTGTCGAGGAGGGGACTTCATGAAGGGCACGTCGAGGCCGCTTGCGGCGGTGTTGGTTGGGCTTTTGGTGTTGAACGGTGCTGCGCCACTGACAGCGCAAGACGTGCCACCGCCCGCACCTGCGGGAGCCCCCGCGCCGCCAACCTTCAAGCCGGAGGAAATCGAGCAGATCGTCGCGCCAATTGCGCTCTACCCGGACCCCTTGCTGGCCCAGGTGTTGATGGCGTCAACCTATCCCCTGGAGATCGTCGAGGCCGCGCGCTGGAGGAAGCAGAACCCCGACCTCAAGGACACGGCCCTGGAAAACGCGTTGCAGCAACAGACCTGGGACCCCGCCGTCAAGTCACTCACCGCGTTTCCCGATGTGCTGACGATGATGAATGAGGAACTCCCCTGGACGCAGAAGCTCGGTGATGCCTTCCTGGCTCAGCAGAAGGACGTCATGGATGCGGTCCAGACGTTGCGGGCGAAGGCGAAGGCAGCGGGCAATCTCGAGTCGAACGAGCAGCAGAAAGTGATCGTCGAACCCGCTGCGCCGGTGAACGTTCAGCAGAACGTGACCGTGCAACAACCGGAGGGCGCGCCCGCACCAGCGCCCGCGCCGCCGACGGTGATCAAGATCGAACAGGCCAACCCGCAGGTGGTCTATGTCCCAACCTACAGCCCGGCTGTGTACGGCCCGTGGCCGTATCCCGCATACCCACCTTATTCCTACTACCCGCCTGGATACGTTGCGGGCACCGCCCTTCTCTCGTTCGGCGTCGGGATGGCCGTGGGCGCCGCTGTGTGGGGTAACTGCAACTGGGGGCACGGCGATGTGAACATCAACACCACCAACTACAACAACTTCAACAAGACCAACATCGCGAACGGCAATTGGCAGCACAACGTCGATCACCGCAAGGGGGTGCAGTACCGCGACAACGCGACGCGACAGAAGTACAACCGCGGCGGCCAGGGCAACGTGCAGTCGCGTGAGGCATTCCGCGGCCGCGCCGAGCAAGGCCGGCAACAGATCGCCCGTGGTGCGGCAAGTGACTACAGGGGATCTGGCGGCCGGCCGACCGATCGCGGCGGGCGCCAAGGCTCGCAAGGACCCGCAGCCACGCAGCGCGGTGCCGGGCAAGGGCGCACCACGGCCGCGCAGCGCGATGTTGGGGGGGGACGCGCACCAGCGCAACCGCAACGTCAGGCGGCGCAGGCTCGCGATACCGGCGGCAGGAATCCAGCCGCATTCCAGGGCGTCGGCAACGGCCAGCAGACACGGGCGCAGAGCGACCGCGGGCGTGCCAGCCGGCAAAACGCTGCAGCCTTTGGCGGTGGCGCTGGAGCGCGCCCAGGTGGCGGTGGGGGCGGTTTCGGTGGGGGTCGCGCTGGGGGCGGCGGTGGGGGTGGTGCTCGTGGCGGTGGTGGTGGTGGACGCCGGCGCTGACGGGAGCGGAGTCAACTACTGAGACCGGAGGGAAGGATGATACCTACCATTGGAGCTGATGGAGTCGCGCGGCGCTGCGCCGCGTCAATCCTCCTCGCTATACTCCTCGTGACGTTGCGTGCCGGAACCGCGTCTGCCGGCGGTACCCACCCGCAGTCCTTCGCAACTCCCGAGGAAGCGGTGCAAGCGTTCGTCGCAGCGCTGAGAGCCCACAACACGCAGGCACTCCTTGCGGTACTCGGCAGCAACGCGCGGCCGCTCATCGACTCCGGCGATAAGGTGGCCGACCGAGAGAGCAGCGACCGTTTTCTGCACTCGTACGACGAAGCCAACTCGATGGTGAAGAGCGGCGATGACAAGGCGGTGCTCCAGGTCGGCAAGGATGACTGGCCGTTCCCTATTCCATTGGTGAAGTCGCAAGGCGGTTGGCGCTTCGACACCGACGCCGGCAAGCAGGAGATCCTCGACCGGCGGATCGGTGCGAATGAGCTGTCGGCGATCCAGGCCTGCCTCGCCTATGTCGATGCGCAGCGTGAGTACTACCAACGCGACCCGGATCACGACGCCTTGCTGCAATATGCAGAGAAGTTCAGGAGCACGCCGGGAAAGCGCGACGGGCTCTATTGGGAGGCGAAGCCCGGCGAAGAAGAAAGCCCCCTCGGCCCTATCTTTGCCAGGGCCACGACCGCGGGCTACACCATGAAGGGCGGCCGCAACCCCGATCCGTACCACGGCTACTACTATCGGATCCTCACGGCGCAGGGTCCCGACGCCCCCGGGGGCGCGTATTCCTATATCGCGCACGGCCGCATGTTCGGTGGCTTCGCCCTGGTCGCCTATCCGGCTGCCTGGGGGAAATCCGGTGTCATGACGTTCATCGTCAATCACGACGGAGTCGTGTTCCAGAAGGACCTCGGACCGAAGACGGCGGCGATCGCAAAGAAGATGAAGACGTTCAACCCCGACAGCACGTGGACGCGCGTCGAGGGCGCAACCGGATGACGAGGGCCGGCTACACGCCTCCCTCCGCAGGCCGATCAGCCGAAGCGGTCGACCAGAAGGCCATGCCGCAACCCACGGTCGCTCACCGACAGCTCCTCTGTTCGTAGCTTGAGCAGGACGGTTCTGACGATGCACGCGCCGGCGAGAATGACGTCGGCGCGCTTGGGCTGCAGCCCGACGATCTGCCGCCGCGCTTCCGTCGAGCGGGAACGATAGAACTCGATCTGTCGTTCGATCTCCGCTCGCGTGAGCCGCGCGCCTTGCACGACGTCCGGGTCGTACGTAGCCAGCCCGAGCATCACGGCGGTGAGGTTGGTCACCGCTCCGCCCATGCCGACGAGGACGTCGGGAACGGCGGCGCCGTCGAGACGCGTGAGGTCCGCAGCCATCGCGTCCATCGCTCGCTGCAAGTCCGCCGGAGCAACCACCCCGGCCAGGCCGTACCTTTCCGTAAACCGCACCGCACCGACATTGAGACTGAACTGCTCCGTCACGGCGGCGCCACGGCCGAAGGTGAACTGGGTGCTCCCGCCTCCGGTGTCGAAGATGACCATTGAGCCAGCGGCAAGCCCGAGGCCGGACTTCACGGCCAGGTACGCCAGGCGGCCTTCCTCCGTACCCGGAATGACTTCGATGCGGACGCCGCAGCGCCGCTCCACTTCTGCGATGAAGGTATCGCTGTTCCGCGCCGTGCGCATCCCCATCGTGCCGACCACGGCCACGCCGGCGACGGCATGGCACCTGGCCTCTTCGACCATGCCTTCGATCGCCGCGACCGTGCGCTCCATCGCGTCGGGAGTGAACTCGCCCCCACTTGCCTCCAGCCCCTCGCCAAGCCGTGTCACTTCGGCGCGGTCGACGATCTTCGTCCAGGTCCCGTCGGCACGCTTCTCGCCGATGTGGAACTTGACCGAGTTGGTGCCGACATCGATGACGGCGTAACGCGCCATACCTCAAACGGCCATGCCGATGAGACGCTTCAGGCCGCGCGGGTAGCTGACGTTCTCGAATCGATCCAGGCCCATCTCCCGCACGGCGGCTCGTACGCGCGCCGGGTCTTCGAATTCGATGGCAACCGTGCGCGTCGCCTGCCCGTCGGCGACCACGTCGGTCACCTCAGCAAGGCAGCCACCGACGGTGCCACGCCGTCGCCTCTTGTGCACGCGGACCACACGCACACCCCGAGACGGGTGAGTCAACTCCGCTTGCAGTTGCTCCAACGTGTACACCCCGCGCGCTGCAGGCGGCGCGACGTGCAGCGCAGCGCAGATCTTCTGCACCTCAGCGGCGGGCAGTGGGAACTCGCCCTTCATTACCGGGCGCCACTGTTCGAGGCCGTCGGTGCTGACCTGCTCGAGCGTCTTGATGTCCATCAACTGGCTGCGGACCTTCACGTTGGCATCGGAGCCTGGGGCCAGGAAGTACAATTCGTCGCTCTCTTGCACGTCACCGGCCTCCAGTTTGCGCATGCGCCGCTCAGCATCGCCGAAGCTTGCCGCAAACGTTCTCCACTCCCAGCGGGGGATGACGGTCTCCATTGGACGTCTCAGCAGGAAAGCGTCGGAAGAATCTCACGCGTCGCGCCGTGGGTCAATCGCGGCGTCTTCCCAAACCACAACCGTCAACCCCAGCGGTTCATTGCCTGAGGGAGCGAACCCGGACTCGGCCTCAGCTTGCCGGATTTTCCCGCTTCGTGTAGAAGCCACCGCCAGTAGCATTTACGGCTAGCAGCGTTGAATTTCGCCCTCATACTCGAGTTATGCGCATTCATCTCATCGAACTGCGAGACCGTCGGATGGGTCTCGCCAGCCAGCACGTGAACAGCCTGATGCTGCCCATCCTGGCGGTGTGGACCGAGCGTCTGGGATGGCACGCGCGCGTGTCGTTCGCGGAGTTTGCGGACGTCGACTACGCTCACCCGTGCGATGTCGTCGCGTTGAGCCTCTACACCTTCCTGGCGCCGCAGGGCTATGCGGTCGCGCGAAAATTCAGGCAGCAGGGTAAGCTTGTCATCATCGGCGGGCCGCACGCGAAAGGGCGGCTCGACGAGGTACGGGACCACGCCGATCTCGTCTTCGATCGCTGCGACGAGTCCGCCTGGTGTGCAACGTTGCGTGCGATCGAGAGCGGCGTGATAGTCGCGGCGCGCGGGCGCGGGCGGTTCGTACCGTCCGCGGAGATGACACGCGTTCCGCCCTACCGTGCGATCAAGAGATTCTACGGCACCGGCAAGATTCCGCTGCTCCTTTCCTCCCTGGGGTGCCCGCACGACTGCGACTTCTGCACCGACTGGAACTCGACCTACCGCAAGCGTGAGGTCGACGATGTCATCGAAGACGTGCGTGCGATCCAGGCACCATTCTTCATCTTTTGCGACCCGAACTTCGGGGTGAACCGCCGCTTCACCAGCGAACTGCTGGCGCGCATGGTACCGCTCAAGAAAAAGTACATGATGGAGACCAGCCTCGCGTGGCTGCTGCACGACGACTACCTGACGCTGCTGCGCGACAGCGGCTGCATCGGAATCGAGCTCGGTCTCGAATCGTTGACCACCACCTATGGGAAGAACGGCATCAACAAGCGACAGGCTGCGCTGCACCAGATCGTCGAGCGGATTGCACGCATCAAGCGGTATATTCCCTTGATCCAGGTCAACATCCTGCTCGGACTCGACAACGACACCGCCGAGACGTTCCGTGCGGTGGCAGACCTCTACGGCCGGGCAAACATCGACACGCTCGTCCCCTTTGTGGTGACACCGTTTCCGGGGACTCCCTTCTTCGATCGCCTGCGCACCGAGGGCCGCCTGTTCGAGACAGACTGGCGGCACTTCAACTGCGCGCACCTCGTGCTCAAGCCCCGGCAGCTCTCGGTGCCGGCGTTCTACGATCTGTACATCGATCTCCTGAGGCAATTGCACGCCCCCGGGCTCCTCGCGCGCAAGGTGGCGGCCCATCTGCGGCAGTACCGCAACGTCAAGCTGGCGCTGATCCTCCTTGCGTTCCTGCTGGCGCGGGCATGGAACACCGTGCGGCATCACCTGCCCGAGTTGCGCATCGACAAGCGCCGCGCGGCACGGGCAGCTGGGACGGGCGGAATCTCGGAGTCGGCACTCGACCCGGCTCTGCGCCCGGTGGACGCGCCAGAAACCATGGTCGCGAGCTGAGCCGCACTACGGGGCGGGCGTGGCAATCGACTACAATCCTCTGCTTCCCGAGCACCACCGGGATCCATACCCATTCTACCGCGCCCTGCGCGCTGAGCACCCCGTCTACTTCCACGAGCTGTTGCAGATGTGGATCCTGACGCGCCACGCGGACGTCACCGCGGTGCTGCGCGATCCGCGCTTCAGCTCCGACCGCAGCAAGATTCGGATCGCGGCGTTGCGGCTGCCGCCGGTGCGGGACGAGCTGCGCGAGATCGCTGCGGCACTCGAGCGCACGATGCTCTTCGCCGACCCGCCGGCGCACACGCGGCTGCGCACCCTCGTCAGCAAGGCCTTCACACCGCGAGTGATCGAATCCTACCGCGGGCGCATCCAAGAGATCGTCGACGCGCTTCTCGAGCGGGCGGAGGCAACGCGGCGCCTGGAGGTGATGCGCGATCTGGCCTACCCGCTGCCGCTGACGGTCATCGCCGAGATCCTCGGCGTGCCTCCGGATCAACAACCGGCGTTCAAGCGCTGGTCCGACGATCTGGCCGTACTGCTCGACCCGTTCGTGCCTGCCCCCGTGTTCGAGCGGGCACAGGAGAGCGCACGCGAGATGCATGCGTATCTCTGCAGCGTGTTCGCCGAACGCCGCCGGCGTCCGCGGCACGATCTCGTGAGCCGCCTGGTGCTCGCCGAGGAAGCGGGCGACCTGCTCAGCGAGAGTGAGCTCTTCGCCATCTGTGCGCTGGTGCTCGGGGGTGGCCACGAAACAACGACGAACCTCATTGGCAACGGCGTGCTCACCCTCCTCCGTCATCCGCAGGAACGGCGGCGCCTGCAGAGCGATCCGGCACTCATCGAGACCGCGGTCAATGAGTTCTTGCGTTATGAGAGCCCCGTCCAGTTCACGGGGCGGACGGCGACAACTGACTGCGAACTGGACGGCAAGCGCATCGCTGCAGGCGACTTCGTCGTCCTCGGTCTCGGCGCCGCGAACCGGGATCCGGCGGCGTTCGCAGACCCGGAGCGGCTGGATATCGGCCGGCGGGAGAATCGGCACCTGGCCTTCGGCGTCGGGATCCACTCCTGCCTCGGTGGGCGCCTCGCCTGCATCGAGGCCGGCATCGCCATCGCGACGCTGCTGCGTCGCTTTCCGGAGCTGCGGCTAGCGGTCGATGAGCCGCAATGGTATCCGACGATCGTCTCCCGCGGGGTGACAACGCTGCCGGTGTGCTTCTGATCCCTGGGCCCGCGCGTCACTGTAGCTGCGCCAGCAGCGCCCGCGCCGCCTGCAGGTCTGCGGTGTCGAGACCTTCGGTGAACGACTCGTAGACCGGGGCGAGCACGTGCCGCGCTTCCGCCCGCTGGCCGCGCCGGTAGAGGAGACCACCGAGGCTCATTGCACAGCGCAGCTCCAGTGATCGTGCTTCCCGCTTGCGCGCAACCTCGAGCCCCTGCCGAAAGCAAGCCTCCGCCTCCGCATCGGAAGAATCGACAGCGCCTGGGGTTGACTGGGCCAGCAGAACCTCGCCGCGCAATTGATGGAGTCCCGCCTCCTCGTACCGTGCCCCGGTGGTGGCGACCGCGTCGAACGCCTCGCCGAGCACGGCAAGCGCCGCGGCCTTGTCTCCCTTGGCCGTCAAGGCCTCCGCCAGCAGTGCGCAATTCTTCGGCCGGCCGACCTCCGCGCCGGCGGCGAGGTTTTCCGCCAGGCCGCGCTTGATCTCGGCAATACCCCGATCGAGGTCTCCATCCTGGCACCAGGCCCAGCCGCTGAAGGCGCGCGCCAGCGCCACCCAGAACGGCAGCACTTGCTCGGTCGCGAGGGCTACCGCCGCCTCTGCACACTTGCGCGTCGCTTCGACTTCGCCACGCGATTGGTGGATGATCGCGCCGAACGTGAGCCCGAAGGCGACGTTCACCGGCTGCGCAGTCTCCTCGGCGAGCGCCTGTGCCTCTCGAACCCGTACGAGAGCCTGATCCGCATAGCCGAGCTGCCAGAGAGCAGCCGCCGCGTAGCACCGGCAGGTCACCCCGGGGTCCGCCCCGTAGAGCTGGGTGTGCGAGCGGTGGAGGACGGGGTCGTAGAGTGCGATCCCCTGCTCCGACCAGTCATGGGAGGCCCGCGGCTCGCCGAGGTAGAAGAGCGTGCAGCCGAGCGCGTAGTACGCTTCGAGCAGGAGTGCGTCGTCGCCTGCCCGGCGGGCGGTCTCGAGCAGCTCGCCCGCCAGCTCGCGCGCCTCGCTGAGGTGGCCGCGCACGATCGCAAAGGCCCACAGCCCACGCAGCACCGGAAAGGGCTGCGCCGCCTCACCCAGATCGTGACAGAGCTGGTGCGCGCGCCCAAAGGCCGCTTCCACCTCCGGCGCACCGTAGCCCTTGCAGGACATCAGCGCGACGCCAAGCAGCGTCTGCAGCGCCAGCTCCAAGTGTGTCCGCCCCTCGTCTGCCGGCACGGCGGTGAGGAGTTCGAGCGCCTTGCCGAGATAGCTGATCGCTTCGAGGTTCGCAGAGGATTCGACCGCGCGCTGGGCCGCCATGTACCAGTAGTTGATCGCCTGCGCACCGAGGCCCCCTTCGGTGTAGTGGTGCGCAACCAGTTCGGGCTGGCTCGCCACCAGCGCGGAGAAGCGTTCGGTCAGCACCTGCGCGATACGCTGATGGTACTGCTGGCGGGTGCTCTTCAATAACGACTGGTATGCGGCATCGTGAATGAGAGCGTGCTTGAACCGATAGGTCGCGTCCGGAGGCACGCCGCGCTGATACACGAGCTCCGCATTGACGAGCTGCGTGAGCGCACTGCCCAGACTGCGTTTGTCGAATGGTGCCACGGCGTGCAGGAGCTCATAGCTGAATTCCCGGCCGAGCATCGCGGCCAGCTGCGCAACAGACTTGGCGGAGGCGAGCCGGTCGAGACGCGCCATGAGCGAATCATGCAGCGAGGCGGGAATCCCGGTCGGCGGGAGGCTCCCTGCCACCGCGTAGCTCCCACCTTCGTCGCGCACGACCTCCGAATCGAGAAGGAGCTTGGTGAGCTCTTCCACAAACAGCGGAATACCGTCGGTCCGTCCGACAACCTGCTCGACCACCTGCGGCGGCAGCACCCGGCCGCCCGCCACGCGCTCCGCCATCTGGGCCACGTGTTCGCGTCCGAGGCGGCTCAGAGTGAGCTGGGTCACGTACGCATGCATCGGCCACGGAGGATGGAATTCCGGCCGCGCAGTCAGCAGCAGCAGGACGGGCGGCATGCGGTCGATGAGCAGGCTCAGGAACTCCAGCGTCGACGGGTCGATCCAATGCAGGTCCTCGACAACGAGCACGACCGGCCGCTGGTTCGCCATGCCGGCGAGCCAGGCGCGCAATGCTTCGAGCGTCTGCAGCTTCCGCCGCGCCGGGCTCGACACGGGTTCGGGCCGGACGCTGGGCAGCGGTAACGAGAGGAGCCCGGCCAGCGGCGGGAGGATTTCGGAAACCGCGAAGCCGGCACGCGCCAGCCCCTGCTCGAGCTTCGCAAGCTTGGTCTCGGGAGAGTCCTGCCGCGTCCAGCCGAGCCCCTGGGTCAGCAAGTCGATCACCGCGTACAGGGGGGTACTCTGGTAGTAGGGCGAGCAGTAGCACTCGAGCCACAGGTGGGGCTCGTGCATCACCCGCTCCTTCAGCACGCGGACGAGGCGAGACTTGCCGATGCCCCCCTCGCCGCTGATCAGCACAACCTGCCCCGACGGCTGCCGCACTCGGCTCCACCGGTCGGCGAGGAGCGCGAGTTCCTCTTCGCGATCGACGAGCGCGGTGAGACCGGCCGAGGCGCTGGCGTCGAGGCGGCTGCGCGCCCCGGTCTCGCGCACCACGCGGTACACGCGCATGGGCTGCGGGATGCCCTTCAGCTCGAACGAGCCGAGCGACGCACACTCGAACTGGCCGCGAATCAGTCCATGGGTCGCGGCGCTCACGACCACCTGGTTGGCCCCGGCCAGGCTCTGCAGGCGGGCGGCCACGTTCGGCGTCTCGCCGAAGATCGCGAACGGCTCGCGCTGCTCGGGTCCGGCCATCTCCCCGGCGACGACCAGCCCGGTGTCGATCCCGATACGCACGGCGAGCCACACACCATACCCGCGCTCCAGCTCGGTGTTGACACCGTCGATAGCCGTGATGATGTCGAGGGCGGTGTGGGCGGCCCGGCTGGCATCGTCCTCATGGGCGCGCGGGTAGCCGAAGTACGCCAGGATCCCATCCCCGAGATACCTCGCGACGTGCCCTTCGAAACGTTCGATGATCTCCGCGCAGGCCGCTTGATAGGAAGCGATCACGTGGCGCAGGTCCTCGGGGTCCAGCCGCGCCGACAAAGCGGTCGACTCCACGAGATCGCAGAACATCACCGTGAGATGACGGCGCTCGCCTTCGCGGGCCTCCTGCTGCAGTGTGGGTGTCACGCGCGAGCGCGTCGACGCTTGCCGGCCGGCGCGCGCTCTGGGTCGGTGAAGTCGTTTCTTCCCTCTCGCCTGCTGCAATCGGCTCACGCGCCGCGGTCGACCACGGCTATCCGCATTGGCGCTGAGCGGCGCCGCACACTTCGGGCAAAACTCGGCGCCTTCGAGATGGGTGAAACCGCATCGGTCGCACGGCATCGGCGTGCCCTTCGTCCTCCGCGCGGATAGTTGCCTTGTAGTGACGTGTCTGTCAAAGGGCGGAGACCTGCGATCGGTACGCACATCGGCATGGCATTGCCCTTTCTTGCCTGCCGACGCTGCTCGGTGGCGGTCAGCTTGGGGGCGATAGTCCGCGACTCGGGTCAAGCGGTAGCGAGACGCGGAAGGTCGAGCCGCGGCCGAGTTCGCTATCCACCGTGATCGTGCCCCCGAGCAGGTCGAGCAGGCGGCGCGTGATGTACAACCCAAGACCTGCACCGCCCTGGCGTTGCGCAGACGACTGATCCACCTGGCGAAACGCATCAAAGATGACCGGTATGGCATCGCGAGCGATGCCCATGCCGGTGTCCGTGACACCGATGTCGACCCGTCCGTTGACTCTGCGGGCCGTCACCGTGATGCTGCCGCGCTCGGTAAACTTGATGGCATTCCCTACGAGGTTCTTGAGCACCATCTTCAGTTTCAAGGGATCGGTGCGCAGCGGGGGCACATCCGCGGCGACGTTGAATACCAACCGCAGCCCCGGCTTTTGCGGCAACGCCCGCATGTCACCCGCCAACTCGTTGACGAGCGCTGCGAGCTGGACGTTTTGCGTCACCAGCGGAACCCGCTGCGCCTCGATACGGCTGAGATCCAGCGTCGCGTTGACCAGATCGAGCAGCTCTCTGGCGCGTTCGCTGGTGCGCTGCACGATACCGATCTGGTCGGCGCTGAGCGGGCCGTAGGAGCCCTCGGACAGCAGATCGCTGTAACCGATGATCACGTTGAGTGGGGTGCGCAGCTCGTGCGACATGCTCGCCACAAAGTCCGCCCGGAACCGGTTGGCACGCTCCAGCTTCTCCAGCAGCTGGGCGTTCGCTAGCGCCAACGAGGCGAGCGAGGCGATGCCGCGTGCCATGCGGCGCTGCTCACGGCTGAAGGGCTGCGGGCGGCCACGGTACCCGGCATCCAGATACCCGATGATCGCGTCGCCGCGCCGCAGCGCCACCGTCAGCGCTGCAGTAATGCCGAACGCCTTGGGGAGACGCATCACCGGGTCGTCGTAAGTGGCGGCGGAGAAGGTTTCTTGGACGATTTCGTCGCGGTCGAGGCGCAAGAGAACGTTGGCCAACGCTGAACGCGGAATCTTCAGCAACCGCATCGACTCCCACTGCTCGGGGCTGTCACCGTACCCGGCCACGGGTACGAACACATCTTCGTTCGGATGGGCAAGCACGGTATGGCTGCAGTCGCATTCCAGCAGTTCCGTGGTGAGCTGGCACAGCCGGTCGAGCAGTGCGCGCGTGTCGAGCGACGTAATCAGCGCTCGGCCCACCCGCGCCAGCCCGGTGGAAATGCGCACCTCCTCTTGCAGCTCTTTGCGGGAGCGCCGCTGTGCGTTCTCCGCGCGGCGCATGCGCCGCAGTACCAGCCACGCCAGCAGCAAGCTGAGGGCCAGGAGGAGCGCTAGTAACACCAAGGTGATCGCTTCGATCCCCATCCGCGTGTGCGTCCGGTAGACAACCCCGGTGCGCCTACTGCGCGCGTGCCGCGTGCGCGGCTGCACGGCCAGCGTAGGCACCGATATCCACAATTCCGGCGGGCGCCTCCAGCGTCGCGGACGCCAGCAGCAAGCCGTCCATGCCCGGCACCGTCAGGTCGTGGCGTTTCACCGGCGCCCACGACCAACTCATCGACTGCGGTGCGCCCACGTACTGGTACGCACTCCACTCGATGCAGTCGTCGAAGTCAGCGTAGTAGCGTCGCAGATAGGCGAGCACGGTGTCGAGGTGGGCACGCGCGGCCGTCCACGCTGGTCCCGACGTCGTACCGCCATCGAAGAACCGAGCCATGACCCACGACAGCAAGTGCCTTCCCGCTGGCGCCGCACGGCGGCTGGTGAGTGACGGGATGTGATAACCCCCGGCGTAGCGGCGCTCGCCGGGGGCACCGAGAAGAAAGCGGTTCCAGCCCGCGTGGTCGTCGGGCTTGCCGGTCGCCCGGACGGTTGGCACGCGACGCAGAGCCGCCTGCCAACCGATGAGGTCGGCGCGGTAGCGCTTCAACTCCTCGGCCGCAGCAACGAATCCGGGTGGGAAGCGGCGCGCGTCGATGAGGTCGAAGTTCTCCCACACCGGGTAGGTACTGATGACCACCGGTGCGCGCACCTCGCGCACGAGGTTGGTGCGGTCGACGGCCACCGCACCGTGCACACGCCCACCGTCAACGACGATCTCTACTGGCTTCCAGCCCAGTGCGATCTCGCCGCCGCGGGCGCGGATGGCGCGCGCCCAGGGCTCCATGAGGCCCTGCATGCCGCCGACCTCAGCGTCGTCGGCGATGTGCGGTAGGCCCTTTGGGATCTGGAAAAACTGCATCAGCCGGCCGGCCGACGCTTCCGCCGGTCGCGGATGGAAGATCACCGCCGCCATCAGCAGCAGCGCGCGTCGCACACCCGCATCTCGAACATTCCCCTCCGCCCAGGCGCCCAGCCGCACTGGCAGGGCCGCTTCGACTTCATCGGAGCGCGCCGAGGCCAACCGGCCGAGGACGTCGCGCAGCTCGTCGAGGCCGCCGGCAGGACACTCGAAAAACTCACGCGCCGACTCCAGGAATCCACCCGCCGACCAGTCGCCGCCGTCAAGCACGGTTCCGTCGTGTAAGCGATGCACGCGCAACGGCCGGGTGATCGGGTGCATGGCAATCTCGACGCCGGCTTCGCGCGCCGCCTCGGCGCCGTGGTGCCACGGGAACTGACAGTCGCCCACACCGTGCGCGTCGCGGTGCCCGAAGTCGACCCAGAAACCGTCCGCGGTCTGCACCGCGCCCCCGCGGCCGCCGGCGCTGTCGGCCTGTTCGAGGATCACCACACGCCGACCGTGTCGTGTAAGGATCGCCCCCGCCACGAGCCCCGCGAGGTCCGCCCCGATGATCACGACGTCCGCAGTTGTGTCGCGCTGCATGTGCCACCTCCAAGAGTTGTGCACCGCCCCCGCTTGAGACTGAATCTGGCGCAGAGGCGTATCGCACTGGCGGGCCATCGTCCAGCGCGAATTTGCAGAAGCCGGCCCTCAAGCGCGGGCTCTGGCCGCCAACGGAAGGCCTGTCGCCCGCGCGCGTATCAGTTCACTTGTTCCGTGCCGTCGAAGGCGAGGACATCGGGGCGACACACGAAGCGGACGGGCGGAAGTGTGATGTCGGCCACAGCCAGCGAGGCCGACACCGGGTGGACCGGTTGCACGCGATCATCGCCCCAGGCGGCGCCGTCGAATCCCACGACGCGCGGCCGGCCACGCTCAACGCGCTGGATTTGATAGCGCGGCTCGACTTGCACCAGCCGCACGCCGCGTGGCGTGCGCGCCAGGTTTATGTTCGCGACATACTGCACATCGGCCGGTGATAGTGGAACGGGATCGGAGACAATCAGTTCGAGGATGTTGCGGCCGTTCGTGGCAACCGCGGCGTGCAGGGAGTCGTAGTAACGATGCAGCTCAATCTGCCCGTGGCGCGTGCCGAATCCATAGCGCGTGGCGAGGGCCTCTGCAGCGGCGGCGTTGTCGATCACCGCGGAGACCAGGAAGGCGCGCAACCGCAGCCCACTGCGGCACTCGATGCGCGTCTGCGCCATCGCAAAGCGGCCCCACGGGCTCGCCGCACAGCGGTAGACAAGCCAGGTCACGATGGGCGGGTCCGTGGGATGCAAGGCCGGTGGCAGCATGGCTTCGCGGTGCGGCGTGGCGATCTCGTACGTCACAAGCAGCACCTCGGCCTGCTCACACACGACCGGCTCCCTCCCAAAACTGTCTACGGCCGGCGCCCGCGCCGCCAGCTCGTCAACGTTCGCGGTCCCGATCAACATGGTGAAACTCGCTTATCGCTTCTCGCGTATCCGATCCGCAAATCATGCCATCAGCGAAACACCGGGATGACCTCGCGGGCAAACAAACGCAGGCTGTCCAGGACTTGTTCCTGCGGAATCACTTCCGACGCGTTGACGATGAGGTTGATGCTGTCGACGCCGATCGATTCCCAGCGTTTCACGGCCGCAATAATCTGCTGGGGATCGCCGATCGCGATGCCTTCGGGGACGGCGCGCCGGTCGCCGGGGCTGCCGTCGTCGCTGCTCGAGCGTGGGGCAAGATTGCCCAGCGACTGATACGCCCGCGTCGGAAACGCCTCGCGGGTTGACAACAAATGCGCGTTCAGCAGCCCGAAGATGCCAAGCATCAGCAAGCCCGTGGCTGCTGCGGACTTCGTGTCCTCATGGCAATAGAGGAAGTTGAGTGTGGCGACGCGTTCGTTCACGGCGCCCACCGGATCGCAGAGCTGGATGCGGCGGCGATACTCCTTCGTCCGCCGTTCCTGTTCCGCGTAGCTGGCCGCGGCAACGCCGAGGCACCCGATGCCGCGATCCGCAGCGTCCAGCTCAGTGCCCGGACTGGTCACGGTGACCCACAACGGCGGATGCGGCTTCTGCAGCGGTTTGGGAATGATCGCTCGCTCCGG
>Ga0335070_10004150_pt1 | contig 16911 bp, 13 predicted proteins | sample Lox_Sample_13_FD_206722 | JGI IMG/M metagenome (GOLD analysis project Ga0335070, IMG submission 206722) | Soil microbial communities from Loxahatchee National Wildlife Refuge, Florida, United States - Lox_Sample_1.3 | ecosystem: Environmental > Terrestrial > Soil > Wetlands | place: USA... | reverse complement strand
TGCTCGCCGCGGGTCGGCTTGTAAACGACCGAAAACTCGTCCAGGCCAGGGTAGGTAATATGGGCGAGGAAGGTGTAGTTCGAGCCGCGTAAAAACTGACCCTGCAGGGCAATTTCACCTTTCTGCAAGGCCGCCATGATCGTCATATTATCGGATGGATCTGACATGCTTCCTAATTTTCGCTCACGCCCGATCCAGGTCAGTGTTTGTGCCCGTTCTTTTTTGGACAGAAGTGTCCTTCAGGTTCCATCGGCTCGCCGCATTGCGGGCAGAGCGGGCGGCCACGATTGGCCAGATCCAAACCCCATGAGCACAGCGCCCGCATCTGCGAGCGCGTGCACCAAAACCGGACAACTCCCGCCTGCTCGACATCATCCCCCTCTGAGGAAATCTCACGCGCCACCAGAACCATCAAGTCATGATCCGAGTCATACCCCAGACCCAGCTCCCCCACCCGGAATAAAGGGTCTACAGGTGGGAAGATGTGCATCTGATCTTCAGTGAAGTCTGCCGTCGCGTCCACGAGTTCGGGAAACTTCTGGCTGATTTCCGCAAGAAACTGCTCGACTCCAACTGCCAGGGACTGGATCTGGACTTTCTCGATTAACAGCGTGATCGTTCGTTCGTCCTGGACTCCCTGGAGGTAAAAAACACGCTCACCTGGTTTTCCAATTGCATCCGCCGTAATGTGATTTACGGGGTTCATGTCTAATTCAATGCGAGGCATCAGGGTACCCTCTTGCCAAGTTGGTCAGAAAAAACTTTCGCATCATTGATATTTAAGTATACCAGAATACCCAAGAGAGTCAAAATTTTGTCATCTTCGAAATTTGCGAGGATTATGGGGGAGGGAGAAGGGGCGGGAGGGTGAGAGAGGTTGGCGCTGGAAACTGGGACACAGCCGAATTTTCAGATAGACTTAGGGTCTGGTCCTCTCGCAGAGCGGGTCGACACATCGGTCGACCCCTACCAGAGGAATGGTTCTCGGTTCGCGCGTCTTTTTACCTCGCCAGTATCCGGGCCATGCTGTAATAGTCCATATTCAACTCACGGTGGTGCGAAACAACTTCGGAGATCGGTATGGGGATGATATCACGCCCGTCCAGACCGGTCATCACGTTGTTCTCACCCTGGACGAGGAACTCGACCGCCTTGACACCGAAGCGGGTTGCCAGGTTGCGGTCGAAGGCGCTGGGCTTGCCCCCGCGCTGGACGTGGCCAAGGATGGTCACCCGGGTAGTAAAGCCGACGTCCATGTCATCGATGATTTTTGCCAGGTCGTTGGTCTTGATGAAATAGCCCTCGGCGACGATGATGATCGCATGCGTCTTACCGCGCCGGTAGGCCTCGCCGATCGAGTCGGCCACTTCCTGGACTGGAACCTCTACCTCGGGTACCAGGACCACCTCAGCCCCTGTGACCACACCGGCGACCACGCCGAGGTACCCGCAGGCGCGCCCCATCACCTCGACCAGGAACGCGCGGTTATGCGATGAGGCGGTATCGCGCAGCTTGTCGATCGAATCGACGATCGTGTTAAGGGCAGTATCCACGCCAATGCACATGTCCGTGCCCCAAATGTCGTTGTCGATCGAAGCTGGTATGCCGATCACACAGACGCCCTGCTCGGCCAGCTTCTGAGCGCCGTTGAGCGATCCGTCCCCGCCGATCACCACCACGGCGTCGATCTCGGCGTTGTTCAACTGGCGGATCGCCTCGCGCTGCCCACGCTGCTCGCGGAAGAACTCGCTACGCCGGGTCTCGAGGATAGTCCCGCCGCGCTGCAGGATTCCACCCACATCGCGAGCGCCCATCGGGCGGAAGTTGCCGTGGATCATCCCTTCGTAACCGCCGACAATCCCAACCACTTTCATGTCGTTGGCCAGGCCAGTGCGCACCACGGCACGAATAGCGGGGTTCATTCCAGGCGCATCGCCACCTGAGGTCATCACCCCAATCGTTCTGATATTTTGTTTCATGGTGAACCGCCTATTGAATTTTCAAAGGGTCAATACGAATGTTTTCTTCGCCCGCGAATTGTATCAGCTTTCGGATTAAATCGGGGTTGATCCCGGTCGATTCGTTGGGAAATTCCAGCAGATAGCGGCGGCCGGCCTCGAAGACGTGGAAGGCAAAGCGGTCTTTGCCGGGGCATTCTTTCAGCGCCCCGTAAATGCACCTGAGCAGGCGGACATCCTTTTCTTTTTCCCCGCTCGAGCGCAGGACAACGGTCAGCATGCGCGGGCCTTCGTCCTCCGGGTTAGAGCGGGCCAGGAGCGGCGCGGCCTGGACGATCATGGTGGGCAGCACAGGGGGAAGATCGTAAATTCCCACCGGAGCGCCAACCGGGGCAGGCGAAGTCATCGGTGCTGAGGGAAATAGAGCGGAATCCAGACTTTCCCCTGCCGAGGCCGGTTCGGCAGGGGCTACGATGGGGATTTCGTTGGCCGCGGCCACCGCCGATGGGATGAGGGCAGGCGCCCATTCACTTTCCCCAAGCTCAGGGGGCGGCAAAAAGTCAAAATCGTCCGGCGGTGGAGGCATATCCAGGTCCGAGTCCCAATCCGGAACGTCCATCTCCATCGAGCCCGGGGCTGCCGGCTGCACAAGATAACCTTTCACCGGCTCAGCGATCGCCGGTTTCCTGACGTCATCAGGCGGTGAGCTCTCCTGCCCGGGCGCGGGAGGGGGCAGAATACGGTCAGCGAGGATCTTGGGATCGCCGCTGTCGTTGTCGACTTTGCCCTCTACCATGAGGACGGTATCGGGGGCAACCAGGCGTGAGCACTGCTCCCAGGTGCGGGGGAAAACGACCACCTCGATATTGCCCTGGACATCCTCGAGGGTGATGAAACCCATCGCCTTGCCGTCTTTGGTGATGTGAGTGCGGAAACGAGCCACGATCCCCGCCACGACCACTTTATCTTTTTTGCTGCTCACCTCACCCAATTGCCCTGAATAGTGAGTGATCTTTCCCTGGAGCGATTTCAGGTAAGGAGTAAGGGGGTGGTCGGAGACGTAGAGACCGATCAGCTCCTTCTCCCAGTTGAGCAGCTCTTTGCGGTCGAGGGTGACGCTCTCCGGCAGGCGGATCTCTTCGACCGCACCGCCGACTGCGTCGAAAAAGCTGAGCTGGCTGCTGGTCGCGGCGCGGAAGTGGGACGCGCTGACGTTGATGATCTTATCCAGGGCGTCGAGCATGGCCATGCGCGGGCCGAACTGGTCTAACGCCCCGACACGGATCAGGCACTCCAGAGGGCGGCGGCCTACGGCGCGCAGGTCCACCCGGCGGGCCAGGTCGTTGAGGGAGGTAAAGCGGCCATTCTTACGCGCTTCGATGATCAGCTCGACCGCGCCCTGGCCCACGTTCTTGACCGCCCCCATCCCGAAGCGGATGGCAGGCATCTTTTCGGGCAGATCCTCGATGGTAAAGTCCCAGCCGCTGGCGTTGATATCCGGGGGCAGCACCGGCACGCCCAGGGCGCGGCAATCGGCCACGTAAAAGGCCACCTTCTCCGTCTCGTTTTTGGAGGCGGAGAGCAGGGCGGTCATGTACTCGGCGGTGTAATGGCACTTGAGGAATGCGGTCTGGACCGCGATCACGCCGTAGTCTGCGGCGTGGCTGTTGTGGACGAGAATGTCATTGGCGACAAAATTGTGCGTCCCAGGGATTTCGAGATCGTAGGTTTGCTTTTCACCGATCAGCTCGATCGACTCGACCCGATCCCAATAAATGTCGCTCTCCGCAAAACATTTCAGCTCCGGATCGTCAAAATACGCCGCCAACCGGCTAACAGTGGTACGGGTAAACCCAACCTTGCCTGCGGAGTTCGTGGGTGAAAATTCACGCTGTGCGATGCCCGCCTCGGCGTTGACCTGGAGCCAGGTAACCCCGGCCCGCTCCTTCGCCGCGCGAATCCGCCCTTTTATCCCCGCCGGGATAATATCTTTTGTTCCTTTGGCCAGGGAAATCCGCTCGAGAACCAGGGCTTCCAATGCCGCCTTTTTCTCGACCTGGACCATGTGGCAACCGATCCTCGCCGCGAAGCGGGCAATATTCTCATTCCCGGTGACAAACAGTTGGTAGCCGATCCGTCCATCTTTGTAAGGAAAACGGACGGTGCGCAGACTGCTGAGGATGCCCAGGCGCAGGAGCAGGTGTTGAACCTGGCGGCCCAGCCGCTCGGAGGCAGTCGCATAGAACAGGCAGCGGCTGGCGGTATCGATATGGCCATCCCCCTGCCACATGCGGCTGAGCATCAGACCGACCTGCCGGTTGTTCAGCTCAAAGACCGCTGCCGGGATTTCCTTCTGACTCGCCGTCTTGCCGAGCAAGCCCAGCTGGCCGGCCCAGGTAAAGATCCCGGGCGGCTGATTTCGCTCAATCCGCCGGGCATAGACGGACCAGGTACCTTTTTGCATCGCAATCGAACAGCGCACGTTGGGGAACTGCTCGGCAGCGCGGACGAAATCATCCACTTCGGCCTGGTCCTGGTTGTAGAAATATACGGAATACGGGTGGCACAGGTTGCCTTCGGCAAGCAGATGGCCCAGGGCGATCACCTCGTGATCCGGCCACTCGCGCCGGCCTTCAACCGGGATCTGGCGCGGTGCGGCGATATGCATCCCCGGCTGGAGCTGGTCCAGCCGCTGCCAGCCATCGATGGTATAGAACGGGTGGTTGGCAGTAGCTTCGATCTTCCGACCAGATGCAGTTACCAGCCGGTAGACTGGCTTGATTCCATTATCCATCACTTGCGCCACACGGCCGCTCCCCAATTTGAGCTGGCCGATATCATAGGTGAGCGTTTCGTTGAGCAGCGCAGGCTGGCGGTATAGATCCTCAACACGGATCAATCGCCCGCTGGACGCGTCGATCACCTCCACATCGCCCGGCAAACACTTGTTGAACCCATAGCGGGCAAACTCTTCCCAGTCACTGAAGATGGCCTCGGCGGTCTCCTGGGGGAGGTTGTGTTTGACCGCGCCTTTGACAAACTTCTCGCGGTGTTTGAGCAGCTTTTCCTTCTGCTTCTTGGCGATCACCTTGCGCAGCTCGTCCGACTCGGACATGGTATAGCCAGCCAAGTCCACGGCGGCGCGCATGATCTGCTCCTGGTAAACCGGGATGCCGTAGGTCTCGTTGAAGATCGGCTCCAGGGCCGGGTGGCGGTAGGTGGTCTTCTCCTCGCCGTGCATGCGGCGGATATAGGTGGGGATAAACTCGAGCGGACCGGGACGGTAGAGGGCTACCATGGCGATGACGTTGGCCAGGTTGGTCGGCTTCATCTGGGTGATGTAGCGGGTCATCCCCGTGCCTTCCAATTGAAAGACGCCGGCGGTCTTGCCCTGGCCGATGAAGCGGAAAGTCTCCTCGTCGTCGACGGGGATCGTGTCCAGGGTATACTCGATGCCGTGGCGCTGACAGATCAGCAGGCAGGCCTGGGCCATGATTGAGAGAGTCGCCAGGCCGAGAAAATCTACTTTGAGCAGGCCGAGCGACTCGAGAATGGACATCTCGAACTGGGTGACCGTCTTGACCGGGCTGTCCTCGGCCCCGCTGGTCGGGCGGTGGAGGGGGATGTACTCGACCACGGGCCGGTCGGCGATGACCAGACCCGCCGCGTGAGTCCCGGCGTTGCGTACCACGCCCTCCATCTTTGCGGCGGTGTCGATCAGCGTGCGCAGGGTCTCGTTCTCGTCATAGATCGCCTTGAACTCAGGCACCTCTTCGAGGGCGTCGGCAATAGTTTTGTCGAGGACGGGAGGGATCAGCTTGGCGACGCGGTCCACCTCCGGGATGGGAATATCCATCACGCGGCCCACGTCGCGGAGGGCAGCCCGCGCCTTGAGGGTGCCAAAGGTGATGATCTGGGCGACCTTATCATCGCCGTACTTGTTTGCGCAGTACTCGAGCATCTTCGGGCGCAGATCGTCGCGGAAATCCAGGTCGATATCGGGCATCGAGATGCGGCCCGGGTTGAGGAAGCGCTCGAAAATCAACCCCTGCTCGATCGGCTCGACCAGGGTGATATCGAGGGAATAGGCTACCAGCGAACCGGCTGCCGAGCCGCGGGCGTTGTACCAGATTCCCTCCTGGCGGGCGAAGCGGCAAAGGTCCCAGACAATGAGGAAATAGGCGTCAAAGCCCATCTGGTGGATCACGCCTAATTCGTACTCGAGGCGCTCGCGCACCTTTGGATCTCGGGCGCGAGGACCGTAGCGGCGCTGGACGCCTTCTTCGCAAAGGCGGCTCAGGTAGGTTTCGGCGGTTTCCCCTTCCGGGACCGGAAAAACCGGCAGGTGATAGCCATTGGTTGCCAGGTCGACCTGGCAACGTTCGGCGATTAACTGGGTATTGCTCAGCGCTTCGGGTACGTCGGCGAAGAGAGAAGCCATTTCCTGCGGGCTGCGCAAGTAATAAGACTGGTCGGTCATGCGGAAGCGGTTCTCGTCGCTGAGCAGCGAGCCGGTCTGGATGGCGAGGAGGATATCCTGGAGGCGGGCGTCGCCTGGCTCGATGTAGTGGACGTCGTTGGTCGCCACGTAGCGCGCCTGGTAGCGCTCACCCAACTCGAGGAGAGTGCGGTTGAGTGCGGGCAACTCTTTGATCTCATGCTGCTGCAGCTCGATGAAGAACCGGTCCGCGCCAAAGACGTCGTAATACCAGTCGAGCTTTTTGCGGGCCGCATCAGGCCCTTCGCGCAGGATGGTACGCGGGACGTCGGCGGCCATACAGCCCGAGGTGGCGATCAGGCCTTCGGCGTGATCGGCGAGGAATTCTTTGTCGATGCGAGGGAAATAATAGAACCCCTTGAGCTGAGCGGCGCTGGCAATCTGGAGGAGGTTGCGATAGCCAGCCATGTTCTCGGCCAGGAGCAGGAGATGGGAAGACTGCTTATCCACCTTGGAGTCGCGATCTTCCATCCTGCGCGCGGCGAGATAGGCCTCGAGCCCGATGATCGGCTTAATCCCGGCCGTGGTCGCCGCGTTATAGAACTCGATCACCCCAAACATCGTCCCGTGATCGGTGATGGCAACGGAGCTCATCCCCATCTCCTGGACTTTTTTGACCAGCTTCTTGATGTTGCTGAACCCATCCAGGAGTGAATATTCGGAATGGACGTGGAGGTGAGTGAAAGACATAAGGGTAATTGCCAGCAGTCAGAAAAGGCTCGAATCTGCATTTGATTATAGCAAAGGATGAATCAACGGATACCCTACGCTTGCCTTAAAATATGGGTGAAACCTTCAAGACCGTTAGAAACCCTTTTGGACGCGGATACACTTGAAAAAAACCGGGGGATCTGCTATGATTTTGCCATTCGCGGTCCGAATTAGCAGATTATCAAGAGGGAAAATGATGGAAAAGCCGAGCGTTCAAGGAGATGGAACCAGGGAGCACCCCTGGCAGCTAAAAACCCCCAGTGGGTCCTCCGAATACACCATGTACCGGGATGAAACCTCTAACCCACCATCCCTGGTCTGCACGGTTGGCAAGACCGAGCTGCGCTACCACTTGAGGGCCCTGGAGGACCTGCACGCCATGCTCAAAGCCCACGGTGATTGGATGTCGCTGGGCAGCGCCGACGAACAGAAACCGGCAGCCGAGGGAACAGTCGAAGCCTGGGGACGTTCTCCGGAAAACCCCGTCGGGGGGTGGTACGGGTTGAAAAAAGGCCTGCGCGGCCGGTTCGGCATGTACATCCCCCCGCTGATGGAGGCTCTCGGGCTGGCCGAAGTCGAGCACAATGCCAAAAACAACCGTATGCGAGCAATATGAGCGGTAGACGTATCTGGTTGTGAAAAACTTTGACAAATGGCGCACAATATGTTAAAATATTGATCGATACATGTAGATACTTCCGGCCGGAGAACCGGCCTTGAGGATGAGTTATTTCGGTAAGTCCCTTCGTGGAAATGTCTGAAGCACCTTACGCCCCGGCCGGTTTCAATTCCGCCGGGGTTGTTCTATTAATTTTTTTCGGAGACTATTCCGATTTGAGAAAATAAAGGTTTAAAACAACACAATATGCACACAAAGAAACTACGCATCATTCCCCTTGGGGGTCTTGGGGAAGTTGGCAAAAACATGATGGCCTATGAGTACGGAGATGACATCCTGGTCGTCGACACGGGCATCATGTTCCCCGAAAACGATATGTTGGGGATCGATTACATCATCCCTGATTTTGATTATTTACTGAACAAATCCAGCCACGTCCGCGGGATCATCATCACCCACGGGCACGAAGACCATACCGGTGCGATCCACCACGTGATCGAGAAGATCAGCGCCCCGATCTACGCCACAATGCTGACCTGCGGGCTACTGGAGGTAAAACTGGGCCGGAATGGCCTGGGTTCGAAGGTCGACCTGCGCACCGTGCAGGCCGGGGATACCGTCCAGATCGGCCCTTTCAAAGTGGATTTCTTCCACGTTTGCCATTCCATCCCGGATGGCGTGGGGATAGGGATTGACACCCCGGCTGGATTGATCGTCCACTCGGGCGATTATAAATTCGACCACACGCCGGTCGACAACTGGCCGACGGATTACGCCAAGCTGGCGGAATTCTCGCGCCGCGGGGTGCTGGCTCTGCTGGCCGACTCGACCAACGCCGAGCGGGCGGGTTGGACGCCTTCTGAGCGCGTCATCGATGGCGCGTTCCAGGACGTGTTCGATGCCGCTAAGGGCCGGATCATCATCGCCACCTTTGCTTCGCTGATCTCACGGATGCAGCAGGTGGCGGTGGCCTGCGAGCGCCACGGGCGCAAGCTGGCATTCGTTGGCACAAGCATGACCGATAACGTCAAGATGGCCTGCAAGTTGGGCTACCTGGATTTCCCGGAAAACCTGGTGGTCAGCATCGAACAGGCCTTAAGTATGAAGGATCACGAGGTGGTGGTGATGTGCACCGGCTCACAGGGTGAGCCTTCCTCAATCCTCGGCCGCCTGTCCACCGGCACGAACCGCATGTTCGACATTAAGCCCGGCGACACGGTGGTGATGTCCTCGCACCCGATCCCGGGCAACGAGGAGACCGTTTATCGCACGATCAACCGGCTCTTTGGGCGCGGCGCCAACGTGATCTACGAAGCGATTGCACCGGTGCACGTCTCAGGGCACGCCAGCCAGGAAGAGATCAAGCTGCTCATCCACCTGACCCGCCCGAAATATGTGATCCCGATCCACGGCGAGCTGCGCCAGCTTAAAGCACACGCCAACCTCGCCCGCCAGGTTGGAATCCCCGAAGAGAACATCGCGGTGATCGAAAACGGCCAGGTGGTCGAATTTGAGGATGGAAAGATGAAGCAGGGCGAGCGCATTCCCGGCGGCTACGTCTTCGTGGATGGCTCGGGAGTGGGCGACGTGGGCATGAGCGTCGTGCGCGAGCGCGAGGCCCTCGCGCGAGACGGGATCGTCCTGGTCAACCTGACCCTGGACCGCGCCACCGGCAAGCTGCAGCGCGAGGCGGAAGTGATCACCCGCGGGTTTATCCTCAACGGCGAGTCGGAGAAAATCCTGTGCGCGATGCGCAAGAAGATCGTCGAGACCGTGGCGCGGGCCAACGGCAACCTGCAGGGCGATATCGAGGAAACGGTGAAGTCCTTCCTGTTCAACGAAACCCGCCGCCGGCCAATGGTCTTCGTGACGGTCAGCCGGAACTAAAGACTCTCACCACAGAGACGTATAGAAAAAAGAGAGCAGAGAGCGGAGAACAGTCATTCCAGTACTGTTCTCCGCTCTCTATTTTCAGTGGTGAAGACTTTTTCCTTTACCTCGCCAGGAGCTGCTGCAAAGCAAGCGCCAGGTAGAGCAGGCCGAAGGCCAGGCTGTTGTTGACCAGGTGGACGGTGATGGGGACCCAGATGGAACGCGAGCGCTCGAACAGATAAGCGTTGAGGAGACCGATGACGAAGCTGGTACCGACGACGGCGGCAGTATCGGCGTGGCCGAGGGCAAACAGAACGGTACTGGCCAGGATGGAAGGCCACAGGCTGAAGCGCTGGCGAAACCAATTATACAACGCGCCGCGGAAGAACAGCTCCTCAGAGATGGGCACGAGGATCCCGCCGAGGATGAAAGATACCAGGAAATTGGCCAGCAAAGACCCGTGCGGGGTAAGCATTTCCATACGCGGGCCGCTGGTCAATCCCTGAACGCCCCCCGTGAAGAGGTACTCAATCAGCAGGCCCAGGCCTACACGCACCGGGAGGACCAGCAGCGACGCGGCCAGGCCGACCGCAATCCAGGTCCACGGCAGGCGCGGTGGCCAGAACCCGACCTCGGCCAGGGAGAGCCGGCTGCGCAAAACGCCAACGACCAGGACCGTACCCGAGAAAATAACAAAGTTGGACCCCAGGATCAGCGCGGTGGAAAGCAGCGTGTTCTGAGCCAGGACTCCGCGGAAGGCGTAGCCTGCCAGGAGAAACAGCCCAAAGCCGATGATCAGGTATAGGGCCAGGTCCAGCCAGGAAGCGTAACGCTCTGACCCTTGAGGCGCGGCGGCAACGGTTTCTTCTTGCGACATTCTCCCAAACTCTTTTTCCAACAGTCCCCTAATTCTACTCCACACCTGTGAAGAGGATGGCAGGAACGATTACCCGCCGCTTCAGGGGGGAACACGCTGGTGTGCATGCGCACACCCGACGGCAAGGATATGTACAGCTTTCGATCGGGGCCAGCCCAGATTTTCCGGGGGACGTGCGCACGGTGGTCACCTTTCAAACCGTTGGCGACCAGACAGAAATCACCATCACCGAAGACGGCTTCCCGGACAGCCAGATCTACGAGTTCGCTGTGACCGGTCTGGAGCAGTGTTTGGATAAGATGGCGGAAACGTTTGTCGAGGCTTAGCGGTTCACGAGGGGTAAGAAAAGGCGCTTATTCAGGCCGGGATTGGGATTGATGCCATCGTAAACCACGTAGCTGGCGTTGGCGCCGACATTGGAGACGGTGCGGTCGATGCGCATGTAGCCGCCCTCGCCCCAGTAGGTCCCCCAGGAGTTGCGCAGGAACCAGATCCCGTTGGGACCCTGAGTATCATCCCAGCCGACCAAAACGACGGCGTGGTTGGTGTTAGATCCTCCGCCGCAAGCGCTGGCCTCATTAGTTGTGAAAATCCCGCCCCGATAGCCCTGGAAGGCATTCCCCACACAGACCGAGGCCTTAACCGGCCCGCGGGTATAGATCGCCTGTTTGATCGCGTTTACATCCGCGGCGCCATAATTAATATAGTTCCAGTCGCTAAGTTTGTAAGGATGGTCATACGGCCCACCGCAAGCCACGTCTTTGGCCTGGTACGGGAAGCTCGATTCAAGAACGGCGCCAGACAGGTTATCCTTCGAAAGCTTATTCATGTGATAAGGATGGGCGGTGCCGCCGCCCAGCAGGCAGCTCCAGTTGTCCTTATTGCAGGAGACGAGGTACTGCTCCGAGAGGTCGATACTCGGGACGTTGTCCTTGATCATGATCGCCGATTCGAACGCGCCGACGGTAGCAAAGGCCCAACAGCTTCCGCAATTTCTCTGGTCGCGCACCGGCGGCGTCTTACCCAGGTCGCGCCAGTCGAAGCGGGCCGGCAGCGAGCCGGCGTCGAGGACTTGATCGGCGGGTGGGGAGAGAACGTCCTGGCTGAAGGGCGCCTGCAGCTCGAGGCCGGGCGGCAGGAGGCTGGTGAGGTCCGGTATGGTTAAATCGCCGAGCAGGGCCAGATGAGGAGCAGTGATGGTGAGCAGGTGCTGGGCTGCCGTGTGCGGCTCCCAGGGGCGGCGGTAGACCAGGCTCAGGGCCGCCTGGCCGGTTTCCTGGGCGGTGACCGTCACCAACTGGTGTTCGGGTGCTCCGGCCTGGGCGCTGACCTGCTGGAAAACCACTTCACCAGAGACCGCCAGCGCAGCCGGTCCGAGGGAGGTCACCTGCCAGGAGTAGCCGCTGGAAGGGATGGCTTCGAGGGTGAGAGTAATGGTCTCCCCGGCCTGGATCCCGCCGGCGAGGGTCAGGGCGGTCCCCTCGGCAAAGGGATTGAGGACGCTGCGCAGCTCGCCGTAGACCAGACGGCGGAGCTGGAGCGGTCCCCCCGCGCCGGAAAGCTCCAGTCTTCCGGGAGCAGAACTCGCCTCGACGCCCAGAGTCGAGATGCTTTGGGTAAGAGCGCCAAGCTCTGGCCGCCCGGCAGGCAGGTCGATGTACCCCGACCAGTTTTGCTCGTCCTGGAATGTAATCTCGTTTTGACCAGCAAATCCCCCCGAGCAGCCGGCCGTCAGGATGGCTGCCACCACGAAAATGATACCAACCGTGCGAACGCAAAAACAACGCGTTCTGCCAGGTAAGAATGAGGATCCGGCTGCGATGGACACGGGTCGTTCTCCGGTAGGGCTGTGATGATGCGTACATTGAATCTATCACGGGCCGGAGAGGGTTACAACGGGCCGGAGAGAAGTGCAAGGAGAATGTAAACTGGAGAATGGAGAGTGGAAAACAAAAAACAACTGGCGCTGTTGAGGGTATCAAAGAAAGCCCGGGTAGCGGGGTGGCGATCGAGCGAGTCTTGAAATTCCTGGGGAACGCTGATTTTGCTCTGGGGATCATAAGCGGCGTCCCAGTCAGCCTGGGTGGGGAAGGACAGAGTGGGGAATTCGGGTTTGGGAGTTATTGGGACCTCTTTCGGTGCAGACGGGGCGCAGAGCAACCCCCTCCTGCGCCTCCCTCAGAAACCGAAAAGCATGGATTTTGGGGGAGGAAAAAATTCAAGGTTTTTCAAAGGGAGCCTGGATGAGGACGTTTTGAGGTTCGGCAGAATGGCCGAGAAGCTCCAGGCCCCAGCCGGTCTCGATGGTTTTCAGGAGGGAGTAGTGGGTATAGGGCGTATTGTCTTGAAAGCCGTGGCGGACCAGTGGGGAGATGAGCACGGTGGCGATGCGCCCGCCCGCCGGATCCAGGCCGCAGCAGCCATGGTTGCCCTGGCCCTCATCCCAGGTTAAGATGACCAGGGTGCTGGCGTCGTAGGCGGACGAGCTGAGGATCTTGTTGACCCACACCCCCATCCAGGAATCCGCTATGTCCAGGGGACAGTCGTGGGCAGAATTGCAGATGTTGGGCATGATGAAAGCGTAGTGGGGAAGCGCACCCGCGGCCAGGTCTGGGTCCAGATCGGTCAGCGGGACTATATGCTGCTCGCAGCGGGCCGCGTCGGTGCGGATGGGGTCGAAGTAGACGAACGGGTTGTGCTTCACCGCATAGGAAAGGGTGCTGCGGGTCGCGCAGGGTTTCGGCATATCCTCCTGATAGGTACGCCAGTCGCGGCCGGAGGCCTCGATCAGGTCGGGGAGGCTGCGGGCGTTGAAAAAGCAATCTTCGCAGTCTGAGGTAATCCCGAAGGTATCCCCGCCGATCATCGCCAGATAATTGGGCAGGCTGGGATGGGTGATGGCGTAGAACTGGGTCAGCAGGGTGTTCTCATTCGCCCACTTGTTGAAGTTGGGCATCTGGGAGTTGCCAATCACAAAACCGAACTCGCGGTTCTCGAAGACGAAGATGACCAGGTGGGAAAAATTGGGGATGCCGCCCGCGGAGAGGGTGGGAACCGCCGAGGGGGTGGCAGCCGGCTCGGGCGAAGGAGTCGACGGGGGAAGCAGTGTAGCCGTTGGAGTGGGGGGCAGCGTGGGCGGCAAAGCGGTGGCCGGAGGAGAGCCGGTGGGGGTGACCAGGGCTGAGGTGGGAGTGATTGCTGGAATGGGGGTCTCCGGCATACAGGCCGCGATGAAGACCAACCCTGCAAACAGGAGACTGATTTTGAGGATTTTTTTTACCTGGGTTTCCATTCGCTTTCTTTCCAACCGTATGTTCCCCGGAGCGGGACAAAAGCCACGGGAGCAATCTGATGCAGCTCATAGCCGCTTTCGGGCTCACGCTCCCATACCTGCAAGTCCTGGCCCTGGCTGTCGCCAACGGGAATGACCAGCCGGCCGTGCAGGTCCAATTGTTCGAGCAGGGGCAAGGGGACCTGTGGAGCGGCGGCGGTCGTCAGAATCCCCTGGAAGGGCGCCAGGTCAGGGAGACCGCCCGAGCCATCGGCGACGATGACCCTCACGTTGCTTGCGCCCAGCTCACGCAACACTTCCTCGGCCCGTTCGGCCAGCTCGGGGTAGAGCTCGACGGTGAACACCTCGCGGGCCAGCAGCGCGAGGATCGCAGCCTGGTACCCGGAGCCGGTGCCAATCTCGAGGACCTTTTCGCTGCCCTGGAGGTGGAGCAGGCTGGTCATGAGGGCGACGATGTAGGGCTGGGAGATCGTCTGGCCAAAACCGGTGGGCAGCGGCCCGTCGGCGTAGGCGTGATCCCAGTTTTCGGAGTTGACGAAGCGGTGACGGGGAACCTGGCGCATTGCCTCCAGCACCCGCGGGTCGCGGATCCCGCGGGCTTCGATCTGTTCGGCAACCATCTTCTGGCGTAGATCGAAAAAGATGTCCATGGTGGGAAGAGAACGGAGAACAGAGGACAGGCGACTGCCCTATCGATCCGTTTTCGGCATGCTGCGGATTATCTACTGATCTCTTCTCGCCGTTCTCTGTTCTCCAGTTCTTTCGCTATTCTCCGATCGATCTTGCCCATCGGGTACTCACCAAGGGCGGAGGGGCGGACCCAGGCAAGCTCGCTGGCCTCGAGGGGGGCCGGCTCGCCGCGCTCCAACTCGCAGAAAAAGGCGTGGAGGGTGACCTTAAAATGGGTGTAGGCGTGGCGATAGACGCCCAGCTCTTCACCCACAGTGATGTCCACCCCCAGCTCTTCACAGATCTCGCGGCGCAGGCAGGCCGGAAGGTCTTCGCCTTCCTGCTGCTTTCCGCCGGGAAACTCCCACAGGCCGCCGAGCAGGCCCTCGAGAGGGCGGCGGGCGATCAGGACCAGGCCCTCGCGCTCGATGACTGCCGCGGTGACGGTGAAGTGGGGCGTCTCTGCGCGGGGCTCGAGCAACGGGCGCTGCTCCTGGAGCCCGAGGGAAAAGGCCTGGCAGAGATCGACCAGCGGGCAGACCAAACAGAGTGGGGCGTGAGGGATACAGACCGCGGAGCCCAGGTCCATGATCGCCTGGTTGTAGTCGCCAGCGCGGCCCGGGGGCAAATTGGCGGCGGCCCACTGCCAGAGCTGCTCTTCCCCTTCCGGCGAGCGAGCAGGGACAGCCAGGTCGAAGACGCGAGAGAGGACCCGGCGGATGTTGCCATCCAGGGCGGGTTCATCGCGGCCAAAGGCGATCGAGGCAATGGCCCCGGCGGTATAGCGCCCCACCCCCGGCAGGCGTCGGAGGGACACGGGATCAGTGGGGATCTGCCCGCCGTATTCGGCGACGACTTTTTGGGCAGCGCGGTGAAGGTTGCGCGCCCGGCTGTAATACCCCAACCCCTCCCAGGCGGCGAGCACCGCCCGCTGCGGGGCCGCAGCGAGAGCCGCCAGGGTGGGAAACTGCTCCATCCAGCTCTGGTAGTAGCGGATGACGGTTTCTACCCGGGTTTGCTGAAGCATGATCTCAGAAACCCAGACGGCGTACGGATCAGACCGTCCGCGCCAGGGGAGGCTGCGGGCGTTCAGCGCGTACCACTCGAGCAGGCGCTGGGAGAACTCGGTCAACACCCGAACTACCGGCTAAAATTGGAAGCCGCTGCGGGCTTCCACGACTTTTTGGGAGTAATTCCGAACGAAATCCTGAAGCTGGTTATTCAGGCTTTTCCATTCCGTGGAGCGCAGGATCTGTCGGACTTTGGGCGTGCTGGAGGAAACGGCCCCGACCATGATCTGGGGTTGAGAGCCAAACACGGTCGCCCAGGCGTCACTGACTTCAAAACCCATCCGCTGCAGGCCAGGAATAAACTCGCGCACCACAAACTCGAAGTACTCCTGCTCGTGCTCGGGTGAGATATCCCAGGTCATCAGTACTTTAACAGCCAACTGGTGCTCCTATCCGTTCTTTTGATAATCCAGCACCACCACCCGGGTCTCCTCGGGCAGGGAGCTGACAGCGCCGATTTTGAGAGAGGGTAGTTTATCGACATCGGCGAGGCCCATCTCTTTCAGGAATTTGTTGAGCGAATCGAGCTGGATGGTCGATCCGGGGGTGGCATAGTGCATGGGGATGACGATGTTGGGTTCCAGCAGGCTGATCACCTCAGCCGCCTTGGCCGCGTTCATGCCGCCACCGCCGCCGACGGGGACGAGGGCCATGTGAACCGGGCCGAGCGCCTCTACCTCGGCCTGGGAGGGGACGCGGCTGAGATCGCCGAGGTGAGTGACGTTCAGGCCGTTGTAGTCGAACAGGTAGAGGGTGTTGCCGCCCTCGCCGTCGGTCCCGGCGGGGCGTTTGGTGTGCCCATCGGTGGGAACGCCGGTGATAAAGACGCCGCCGATCTCGTACTCCCCGGGCCCGGTGATGGCGCGCGGGTCGCCTTTGACGGCGGAGATGAAATTATGGCCTGGCGAGTTATGGCTGACGGTGACGATATCGGCCTTGAGCTTCAATGGCTCGTAGCCGATCTGGCGATGATCGTAGGGATCGGTCACCACCGAGGCAAGGCCCCGTTCGGTGAGCCGGAAGCAGGAATGTCCGTACCAGGTAATTTCCATTCGTATCCTCCAAACAGATGCATGAATTATACATTAAAAGTGTTTCGTAGGGACGGCCGGGGCTCTTCTGGCAAGATGCGTTGAGCCAGGTGAGGTATTCGTTTCGAGGTTGAAACGAATGGAAACGAAACCGATTCGGAAGAGGAAGTTGCTTTGTTGATCAGTAATGGAATGGTTCTGAAAAAGTGGACACAAAAGATGTCCTGATCGAGTAGACTAGAGAGATCAGGAGCAAAGGCATGAGCGACAAGAAACATCGCGCCTTCACGGCGGAATTCAAGCAGCAGGCTTTA
>Ga0335070_10004149_pt1 | contig 16913 bp, 14 predicted proteins | sample Lox_Sample_13_FD_206722 | JGI IMG/M metagenome (GOLD analysis project Ga0335070, IMG submission 206722) | Soil microbial communities from Loxahatchee National Wildlife Refuge, Florida, United States - Lox_Sample_1.3 | ecosystem: Environmental > Terrestrial > Soil > Wetlands | place: USA... | reverse complement strand
TGCCAGGAAGCACTGTTCCGAGATTGGTGGGATTCATTGTCTTTGTCCTTGTTCTAGGCACGTTCCTGTCTTCGGTGGTGACCCGCGTGGATTCGGGCGCCGTCGGCGTGTTAACGCTTTTCGGACGAGTCACCGGCGAAGTTCTGCCTGAAGGCCTGCACCTGATCAGTCCGTTCAAGACCAACCATGAGCTCTCCATCCGCACACAGGAGATCAAGGAGACCGCCAGTGTTCCGTCGAGCGAAGGTCTGGTAATGAACCTGGACACTTCGCTCATTTACCACCTCAATCCTGACAAAGCTGCGGAGGTCTATCAGAAAATCGGGCCACGATACCTCGAGGTGCTTGTTGAACCGAATCTTCGCGCTGCGATTCGTGAGGCCACGGCATCGCACACTGCCAATGCCCTCTACACAGGCGAGCGTGAGATGGTTGCCAAGCAGATTTCCGAGCAGCTTTCCAGCCTGCTCAGTCAACGTGGATTCGTCGTCGAGAGCGTTCTTCTCCGCGATATCCAGTTGCCGAATACGCTCAGAGCCTCGATTGAAGCCAAGCAGCAAGCTGAGCAGGAGGCCTTGGCCATGAATTTCCGCCTGCAAAAGGAAATGCAGGAAGCGCAACGCAAGCGCATCGAAGCTCAGGGCATACGTGATTTCCAGCAGATCGTGGCGCAGGGCATCAGTCCGCAACTGTTGGAGTGGAAAGGAATCGAAGCCACGGAGACTCTGGCAAAGAGCCCGAACTCAAAGGTGGTGGTGGTCGGCGGCGGAAAGAACGGACTGCCGTTGATTCTGGGGCAGTAAGAAGCCGATGATAGGTGACAAGTAGCCGGTTCTCAGCCGCCCCGCTTTCGCGCTGGTAGCATAGCTTGGTGTCCCCACTGCTCGAAGTCAGGGAACTCTCTGTCCGTTTTCAGCAACCGCAAAAAGCGGAAGCGACCACGGAGGCCAGAGCGGTTCGCGATCTGAATTTCTCCATTAATCCCGGAGAGGTTCTCGGGCTTGTCGGAGAATCGGGCTCAGGGAAGTCCGTCACGTCGCTAGCCGTCATGGGCCTGCTGCCGCCAGCTGCACGAATCTCCGGCCGCATCTTTTTTCAGAACGGCAATGCCCAGGCCGCCGATCTTGCGGCTCTTGGCCCGGAAGAGTTTCGTCATCTGCGCGGCTCGCGCATTGCCATGATCTTCCAAGAGCCGATGACTGCGCTCAATCCGGTCATGCGCGTCGGCGATCAGATTGCCGAAGCCGTCCTGGCGCACAACAAAATCTCGAAGAAAGACGCGTGGAACCGGGCCGTCGAGGGCATGCGCGACGTCGCGATTCCCGAGCCCGAGCGCCGCGCAAACAGCTATCCGCACCAACTCTCCGGCGGTATGCGCCAGCGCGTGATGATCGCCATGGCCATCGTTAACCGCCCGCAGTTGCTCATTGCCGACGAGCCAACCACTGCGCTCGACGTGACAATCCAACAGCAGATTCTCGATCTACTCAATGATCTGCGGCAGAAATTCTCTCTATCGATGCTGTTCATCTCTCACGATCTCGCAGTCGTATCGCACGTGGCCGACCGGGTCGCGGTGATGTATGCCGGTAGTCTGGTGGAACTCGCGCCGAAGGAAGCAATTTTCCGTTTACCGGCGCATCCCTACACCCAAGGCTTGCTGCGCGCGATTCCCACGCTAGCCACCGAACGTACGAAGCGGCTGACCACCATCGAGGGCACAGTGCCGCCAATTTCCGCGCTGCCGCCGGGATGTCCGTTCGAGCCCCGATGCGAACGGCGAGTCGCCGCGTGCAGAGCCGAACTGCCACCGCTGGTCGAGGTTGCTCCCGGGCATTTTGCACGCTGCCCGGTCGTGAACATCAGGTCTTAGGTGTCAGGTGTTTGGTCTTGGAAGAAGCTTTTAGTCCACGGTTTTTCTGACACCTGAGACCTAGCAGGCTGCTGAAAAACTCCGTTTGACTTCGAAAGGGTACCTCGCCGAGGCTTAGACTCAGCGACGCAGGCCCGGGGGTGTTCATCGCCGATTGAACTGGCTCCACACCAAAAGAACGAATCCAAACAATAGGCCGCCGAAGAAGAGAAAGATGATTTTGTCGATGTCATTTTCACTGCGCGGCAAGCCCAGTAGGCCAGCACCCTCCAGCAAGGCCAGAGCGGCCCCTACCACTATCACGAAGGGGCCGTGCCACCATTTTGGGAAGCTCGTTTTGGGCTCTGGCGCCGTTCGATTCTTTCGCCACGCCTGGCCCAACCTCCGCGCCAGCATCATCGAACCACCGAACGCAGCGATCAAGACCAAAACGGCGAACCAAAAGATAGGCATGCTAACCAATTCTCGCAATCTCGATGTCGGCGGTACCACTGAATCGGCTACCGCGCCCCTCTTTGGTAACCGCAGTAACCGCGCGGGGGCGTTGGTCCGAGTGACCCTGCCGTCGGAGCTAGCGCAAGCAGCGTGCCCTTCGACAGGCTGCTGAGAGACTACTCCTAATCCACAGCCTTGTATGGTACGAGAAAGCATGCGCGGAGACGATCAGCAGCAGAATCACATCTTCAGTTATTTGTCACCGGAAGCGCGCGTACGGAATGATCACCCGCTGCGCGCGATCCGAGTCATGGTTGACGAAGTATTGAGTCAGCTGTCGCGGCGCTTCGACACGATGTACGCTCGCGTGGGACGTCCGTCGATTGCGCCGGAGAAGCTGCTGCGAGCGCAGTTGCTGCAGATGTCGCCCTGTCGTACTTTCTGCCCGAGCGCAGGCTGGCAGAGTCCGAACATCGATCGTAGAGCCTTAAGCCTCAGCTTGGCGCAGGCGTTTTTTAGTTCTGCAATCTGACTCCTGCAATCTGCAATCGGCGCGATCCGCCTACTGATCTCCCACTTCGCGCTATAATCCTCCCTTCGTCGTGCGTATCCTCGTCCTCAGCGATATTCACAGCAATCTTGAGGCGCTCGAAGCCTGTCTGGCTGCCGCGCCGAAGTATGACCTTGTCGTCAATCTCGGGGACACCGTCGGCTATGGCGGCAATCCGAACGAAGTAATTGCCCGCTCACGCCAAATTGGCAAAGTGTTTGTGCGCGGCAATCACGACAAGGCGGTCAGTGGATTGATGGATCTTGAAGACTTCAATCCCGTGGCTGGGCTGGCGACGCTTTGGACACGCGATCAGCTCACCAAGCACAATCTCGAATGGCTGCGTGAGCTGCCGCAGGGTCCAGTCAAGCTCGATGAACTGCCGGGTGTGCAGTTCGTCCACGGTTCGGCGCTCGACGAGGACGAATACATGGTCAGCGTACGCGACGCCATTGAGCCGCTCATTACCAATGCCGTTCCGGTTACGTTTTTCGGGCACACGCACCTGCAGGGCGGATTCATGCTTCAGGGCGAGATCAGCGAGGCGTACCGGCCGGGGTATCGCACGGTGGGGCAGGCCGAGTCCTCTGACTGGCCCTTACGCAAGGACGTCCGGTATCTCGTCAATCCGGGATCGGTGGGGCAACCTCGCGATGGCGACTGGCGCGCGGCGTTCGCCGTCTTCGACAGCGATGCGTGGATCGTGAGCTTCCATCGTGTTCCGTACAATTTGCGCGTGGCGCAGGAGAAGATTCTGGCTGCGAATCTGCCGCCAAGACTGGCAACGAGGTTGGCTACGGGACGGTAGAGGCTTTGGGCTTGGTCTCTCTTGCAGTTTATTGAGAACCGGGAGCTGGAAACTCCTCGAAGTCTCACTTTCGATTAAACTGTGCTCATGGACGCATCCGCCGCCCACACCGCCCATGTCGACGGCGGAGCCCGAGGGAATCCCGGCCCAGCTGGCTTTGGCGTCGTCATTCATGACTCGCATGGTAAGAAGGTTGCTGAACTTAGCCAGTATCTAGGCCATCACACCAACAACTACGCCGAATACAACGGGCTGCTCGCTGCGCTCCGATATGCCATTGCGCATGGCATTCATGCCCTGAAGGTGGTCAGCGATTCGGAACTCATGGTGCGGCAAATGAAGGGCATCTACAAGGTGCGGCATCCGGACCTGCGCAAACTCTACGATGAGGCGCAGCACCTTACCGCGCAGATCGAGTATGTCGACATCCGGCACGCGCTGCGCGAACACAACCAGACTGCAGACCGACTGGCGAACGCAGCGATGGATCGTGGGAAGAACTCGCCGCGCGGTGAGAGTGAGCCGCACGTCCATGTGGACATGTCGCAGGGACGTATGTCCGCTAGTTAGAATTCGAACCCAAATGACTACAAGGGTATAGAGGTACTGGGAGGAATGACTTTGTGGTCCTCCCCGTTCTCCGTGGTTACGTAGGCTCGAATAGAATTCTCTTGTGCTGGCGAATCGCCTGGAATTCACGCCTGATCGCGACCGCGAAATCTTTGCGGTGATTCCCGCCGCGCCCGCAGTATTTCTCCTCCGCGGTCCCAATCCCGCTGCAGAACCTTATGTAAGCAAGAGCGCGAACCTGCGTCGCCGCATCGAGCGCCTGCTTTCAGCACCGGAAGAACGCTCGAAGCGCCTGAACCTCCGCGAGCGTGTTGACGTGATTGACTACTCACTCACCGCTTCTGACTTCGAATCCAGCTTTCTCCTCTATCACGTTCTCCGCGAGGCGTTCCCGAAGACGTATGAGAAGCGACTGCATCTTAGATTTGCTCCGCTGGTGAAGTTGCACTTAGACAATGAGTATCCGCGCGCTTCGATTACCACACGACTTGGACGCTCCGGAGGGAAGAACATCTATTACGGTCCGTTCCGCTCACGGATGATGGCGGAGAAATTCATGAACGACGCGCTCGACTTTTTCAAGATGCGGCGCTGTGTTGAAGATCTGCATCCTGATCCGGCTTTTCCCGGATGCGTCTATTCCGAGATGAAGATGTGCCTTGCGCCGTGCTACAAGGGATGTACGGATGACGAATACAAGGCTGAGGTCATTCGGGTGGAGGATTTTCTTAATACGCGCGGGGAATCACTCAAGCGGCAGATCTCGATAAATCGCGATCGCGCATCGGAGAACCTGGAGTTCGAAGAAGCGGCCGCGCTGCATGCCCGGCTTGAAAAACTCGCACCGGTGCTGCAACAGCTACCGGAGGAAGTTCAACCCGTTGATCAGATGCATGCGCTCATCATTCAGGTTTCGGCTGTACCGGAGAGCGTGGCACTATTTCGAGTTGACGGAGGCGCAATCGCGGGACCGCTGAATTTTCCCGTCTCCAGTCCGGAGCACGCGAAATCGCAGTCGATGGAGGCGCGGATTCATGAGGCGCTCGAGCGATTTCCTGCTGCCAATCTTCGCGGAGCAGCCGGGCGAATGGAGCACCTTGCCATCCTCAAGCGCTGGTGCTATCGCGGAACGCGCAAGGGAGAAATATTCTTCGCCAACATGAAAGGCGATTGGCCGATGCGGCAAATTGTTCGCGGCATTGGACGCGTTTTCAAGGGAGAAACTCCGGCGTCCGGACCCGGGGCTGAAGCCGCCATCCAATGAAGGCCGGGATGCTCGACCCTGACGGGTCGCGCTTCGATGACGCGCTGTTCTGAAAGTCGTCGACTCCGTTCGCCTACGGCTTGACTGTCGGTTTTTCTTCCACTTCCTCCGCTCCCGGCATCACTTTCTTGAGCGGCGCCTTGCGCTGGTCTTCGAGCTCCGGATGCGGCAGAGGTTTGCGCGGCAGCATTTGATCGCGCATCGCGGTGTTGTACACGAAGATGGCCTCGACGGTCGCGGCCTGCTTCAAATCGCCTGCCTGCAAGCGCTCATACGTATCCATGTTCGAGTGGTGCGTGCGCGAGCCGTAATCCATGTTGTCCTGAATGAACTGGAAGCCGGGAATACCGACCGCGTCGAACGACTCATGATCGGTGCCGCCCGTGTTGCGCAGCGTGATCGTGGTGACACCGAGGTCGCGTAGGGGCTCGATCCACTGCTTGAAGATTGGTGCTTCGGCGGCATTCTCCTGCAGGTGGATGCCGAGGAGCTTCCCCGTTCCGTTATCGACGTTAAAGTAACCAGAAATCACTTTCTGCTCCGGTTTAAGTTCCAGCGGACCAACAGTCTTGCGCATCCACTCGGGGAGCTTCAACTGATCCGGCGCGGTCGAGAGCGGAGCCGATCCGAAATGCTGCTTCACGTAGCCTGCCGATCCAAGCAGTCCCTGCTCTTCGCCCGTCCAGAGCGCGATGCGTATGGTACGGCGCGGCTTGATTTGCAGGGCGTTCAGGATGCGCATGACCTCCATCGCGACGACAGTCCCCGCACCGTTGTCGGTTGCGCCGGTGCCCGAGGCCCACGAGTCAAGGTGGCCGCCGACCATTACAACTTCGTCTTTCAGCTTGGGGTCTGTGCCTGCGATTTCCGCAATCGTGTCAAAGGCGTGCTCGTGATCGCCCGTAAACCTGGTGTCGACGTTCATCTCGATGGTCACGGGAACGTGTGCTTTGAGTAGGCGATAGACGCGGCCGTAGTTCTCGATGGCCATGACGACCACTGGAAACTGGAGGGCGTGCTCGCGCTGGTATGTTGACGGGCCGAAGCTGCCGTCGTCGAAGATCGTTCCGCCGGAGCCGCCCCCGTTGCGCCCGTCGCGGCTGGGAAGAACAACCGCCAGCGGATGCTCGTCGTTGAAGAACTTGACGACCTTCTCTTGCAACTCACGCCGCTTTGCTCGTTCCTGCATGTACTGCTCGTACTCGCGACTCGGAGCCAGGGGATAGTCGACAATCTTGGCGAGCTCTTTTTCGTCTGCGCGCTCGAAGAGAGGCTTGTCGACGGGCGGCACCTCGCGCATCTCTCCGTAGATCACGATTTTTCCCGCAACCTTGCCCTTATATTTGTCGAGGTCCTCGGGAGTCTTCACTTCAATCGAAACAACCGAGGCACTGACCGTGCCGTTAGTCGAAGGCGACCAGGGCGCGGCCTGCGCGATAAAAACAGCTGTGTCGGGTGAACTCATGCGCGCCCACGTATTGAGCTGCTGCCAGCCCATGCCGAACTCGCCCCAGTCTTCGAGATGCGCATTGACGCAGCCCATGGCGGTGAGTTGGTCGCGAGTCCACTCGTTGGCGCGGTGCAGGTTGGGCGAGCCCGTCAGGCGCGGACCGATGCCGTCCATGAGAGCCGAGGCATACTCCATTATGTGCGAATGATGGAGACCCTCATCGCGGATGCGGTCGTACATCGCATAGTCGAGATCTTCTTTGGCCGGCTGCGGCTGCTCGTAGGAAGGAACCAGTTGGTTGGAAGTTGAGGGTGCCTTTTCCTTGTTTTTGTGCGCCGCGAGTGTGATGTTGGAAACGGCCAGGGAGAGCAAAACAATAAAGAACCAGCAAGACTTTCTTTGCATTTTCAGGATTCCCTCTACTGGAAGTGAAGAGGAAGAGTAGCAGAACTCGCGAGGCGAAACCAAGCGCCGGGCTGGCAGTCGGCCACGTTGCGCCACTAGAAGTCGTATCTCTCTGTGTTGCTTGTCCCAGCGCTAGTGCCGAAGTTTAGTTCGCGCTTTTTCCCTGCCGGACTTCCGCCATCAACTTCTCGACCTGGGCTTTCTTGGCTGGTTCGAGTTGCGGATTGGTCTTGAGTAGCTGCGCCCAAGCCGATAGGGCTCCTTTCGTATCGTTCTTGCCCTTCCAGCGAATCATGCCCAGGTTGAAGAGAGAATTTGCGTCCTTGGGATCGTCAGTAGTCGCCTGCGTCAATTGCTTCAGGGCGCCGTCAACATCGCCCTCGTAGTAGAGAGTTGACGCCAGGCTGGTGCGGATCTTCACGTCTTTCGGCTTGATCTCACTTGCCTTGGAAAAGTAATCGGCGGCTTCCTTGAACTGGTGAGTGGCCAGATATATGTTGCCGAGTTGCATGAGTACGTCGGTGTTCTTGGGATCGGCTTGCAACTGGGCGAGCAGGGGCTCGGCTTTCTTGTCGGCCATGTGCTTCATCTGGTCGAGCGAGGGGGGTTCGTTGCCCATGCCGGCGTGCGGGTTGGCACCGGGACCTCCCATTCCGGCTGGCATTCCCTGAGAAACGGCAGCCTGCGCGGAACTAGGCACGGGCGAGGCTGGGGAGCGCGATCCGCGAAACAGATATCCAACAGCCAAGCCAATGGCGAGGCAAATCACGGCCATGGCATAAACCTGGGCGGCCCTCCATCCGGGCGCGGCCGCTTTCGATGTTGCTATCTCATTCGCCATTGAAGACTCCTCTGGTGCCACAACTGCGGGCAAACGCCGCCTTATTATTGCCGATTCCAGCTGGCTTGGCCTCACCTCAGCCCACGAGACTTTTCTAACCTGACTCGACTACCTTACTGGCCGGTGGCAGAGCGCAACAATCCGTGCGATCACAGGGAATTGTGATGTAGATCACAGGGCGGGAGTTCCGCCCGCCGGTCCCGATTGCTAATCGATAACGGCAAGAGGATAGCCCTGATTCATATCATTGAGTTCTATTTCCAAGCGAACCCTAGCTGGTCGGGCGGCGGCAGCTTCCTCGTTGCTTCGTATTGCCGTTGCGCCTGCCGTACGGCGACGATCTTCGCCTGCATCTCCGACGCGAGATTGTCGTACCTGACGAGCACGTTTCCCAGCCAGTACGGGCGGTTCTCGCGCATCCACGCTTGCTCGTACATTCCACGAAGACGCGTCGTGGAATCCCGCAAGTCTTCGAGACGAGCGTTGATTCCTGTGATCTCCCAGAGATCGGACCACACTCGCGCGGATTCGCTCTGATTTTGATAGGCATCGCTATAGAAGTGCTCGATCTCGCTCGTGAACTGCATCTTCATTCCAAAGGCATCGAGATGCCATGCGGCCAGCAGCGCATCGTCGATTGTTTCGGCATGCAACCGGGCGCGGGTGCGATTCTGCAAAAGCAATTCGATGGCGTGCTCGGCGCTTAGCCGCACATCATGCATTGCGGGAAGGCCCTTGGCAGCAACCTCGCCTCCGACTTCGGTGAAGGGGTCGGTCCAAAACAGTTCGTCGCTCTCGCCTTCGAGATTCACTCCCTTGAGCAAGCCATGGAATCGGTCCAGGCTCTCGATCGCCTCGGTGAATGTGCGGTCCTCATTACGGTAGAACGCCCAGTCGTAACTGTTCTTGAAATCGTCAATACTCGATTCGCCGGCCTGCCAGCTTGCGGCTGCGCCGAAGACGATCGCCGGCCAGTCCATGCCACAGAGCGTTTCCCCGTCGTCGTTCCACATCGTGTTGAGCGTGCCCATCGCCTGATGCTTCTGACCGTCGCGCACAAAGTTGCGGATGTTGACGAACGCGCTGTCAAAATCGGGCCACAGCTGATTCCAGTTGTTGACGCCGGGCGCTACCACTACCCGCAGGCCGGCATTGCGATAGGGCGTGATGAGGTCTTCGTAGCTGGGCTTCGGATCGTAATCCCATGGAACCGCGATCATATCCTTGGGAAGCATGTTCAGGAGTTCGGGATACTTCAATGCGATATCGCCCCAGAACATCAGTTCCTTGTGATAGGGCTGCATAATGGCGAAGACCTTCTGGAGGTGATCGATGTAGACGCGACCGAGACCTTCCTGCGCAGCCAACGCCTTGGTTTGGCCTTGTCCGAGTTCGAAGGTTTCGTCGGAGCCGATATGAAAAAACGGTCCAGGGAAGAGCGGCGCTACTTCGCCGTAGATCTCACGGATGAAATCGTAGGTTCTGGGATTCGTCGGCGTCAAAACGTGTCCGTGTGGGGTTTCGGCGAGATCTGAATACTTTTCGTATTTCAGAACATGGTGCAGATGCCCAAACGCCTGCTGCTCGGGGAGGACGGTGATGTAGTAGCACTGGGCGTAATCCACCAGTTCGCGAATGTCGTCGCGAGTTAGAGGCGCTTCTTTCGGCGCTATCAGCGGCTGGTTCTGATAGTCGAACACGTGCTCCATGTACAACGCAAACAGATTGATCTTGTACTCGGCCAGTATGCGAATCTGGCTCTTCATGTAGTCGAGCGTCGGAATCGGACCACGACTGATGTCGTCCTGCACGCCGCGCCACTCCATGCTGGGCCAGTCGCGCACCACAAGAGCGGGCGCTTGCAGCGACTTCCCTTTCACGTACAGCAATTGCCGGAGCGTTTGTACGCCATAGAAAACTCCCTGCGCAGTCTTCGCCGCCACAATAATGCCAGGTGAGCTGACGCGAAGGACGTAGCCCTGACTGCCGAGATCATCGGCTGGCATGACTCCCTGCGAGGAAAGATAGTCATGCAAAGCACGCTCTGAGAATCGGGCGAGCACGATGTGTCCCGCCGATTTTGGAACGCTAGCCGTTGTCTCGATGGCGAGTTTTATTCCGGCTCTATCATGGACTTCCTCTTGCAGCAGTTCTGCGGCAGCGCGATCCTCGGTGCCGCCAATGAGAATCCTGGTGGAAGAGGTGATAACAAAATCTCCCGGCAGTATTTTTACTTCTTTGGGTGCTGGAAGGATCTTTAGGGCTCGCGCTGGATCCGGCGTGGGTTCAGAAACCAAGGGATTGGAAAAGAACACAGGAAGCAAGAAAAGGCAGACTACGTGAAAGGCGATCCTTGGCCGAGTCATCAAACATATTGCAACAGTCGAATCGAAAACGGGCAAGTCAGATAATCACAGGCGTGCTCGATCTGAAACATTTCTGAGCTGGCCTGCAGAAAAGGAGCGGGCGCTTAAGCAGGCCTCATAAAATGCGGCGCCATTGTCAGTTCATCATAGCTCGCACTCCGCTTGGGCAAAGCATGGAAAGTCCGCGAGAAATAGCGCGGGTTATGTTCTCCTGGAGCCCGAATATTTCGGTTTCATGCCGGGTATAGCTTTCGCACCAGAGGCAGCGCTGATCGGCCGTAGCGATCAGTTTGGCGGTGACCCGAAGTCGTGGAGGGATTCGCCACACCGATCAGAGCTCGGTCGCGACGGCCACGTTTACTATTCTTTCGCATTGACCTGGACTACCAAATGAATTGGGGGAGAGAAATTCTCTCCCCCAGCGCTGCAACGCCAATGGAGTTTACTGGAAAACAGTTGTGACCGTAGTCGTGTTGTTCGCTTCGTTTGCCTCTCCGAAGTGGCACTGACGGCAAAACTGTGTCGTCGATGCCGCTTGCCCTGCCGACAGCTTTCCTTGCAGGTTCGGGTTGTACGGTCCATTGATGAAAAAGAACGTGGCATAGTACTTACCGCCGCCATCATTGACAATCTGGCTCTGGGAAGATGATGTGTACACCGTCATCACATGTTGGTTGTGGCACGTGGTGCACAGCACATAGGGCTTCCCCTTGCCGTTGATACCCCACGGACTCGACCACTTGCCAGGGGCGAGCGCAGGCCATCCGTAGTTCGCCACGAATGTCGCGAACGGTGTTCCCGGCGTGACGCTAAATGTATTGTTCGCCCAAACCAGGCCATTGCCGGAACTGATCGTCGCGTTCTGCCCAACCGGGTGATCGTTGGTGTAATTGCCCGCCGTCGTGCCGTCATTGCCAAGCAGCGTCGGGATGTGCTGGCTACCGTATGTTGAGTTCAGAAGACCGATCTGTTGTTCATAAGACCAGTTCTGCATCATGTCGGAAGGCGTGAGATTGCCGTCGTGGCAGCTCAGGCAAAGTAGAATTCCTCCCACTTCTTGACTGCCGCTTGCTATGCCACTAGGCATTACTTCGACGTAACGCCCATTATCGCCAAACGCAATCGAGTCCCCATAAAGAGGACTGGCATCCTGACCCCACAATGCATAGGAACCAGCGTCAGCGGTGCCGCCGTGACCAGATCCGAACGAACCACTATGCGGTGCATGGCACCCGGCGCAACCTCGTCCCTGATTGCTATGTGCACCCAACACGTCGACGGACGAAGTCCAACTCTGGGACATCAAGAAACCCGTCAGCGCCATTGCAAAAAACACGAGCAGGACTGCTTTCCTCATATGAAAGGCCTCCATTCGTCATTCAAGCGACGGCCAGCACATCGCGTCTGGGTACCTCGGCGTCATCACGAGAGCTTTGTCAGGCTCCGCAATTCATGCCGAATGACTGCGGTCCCCCGCGGCCAAGCGCCGGGCAGTCTTCAAGCGAGCGCATGATCGGGATATGGGTCGGAAAACTTTAGAGTCTTGTGATGTAGATCACATAAAAACGTGACCTTGCACCGCTTGAACAGGCGCGGATTGCTGAAAAATTCAACAAATACGAGAGACGTGGGGACGTGGGGATGAATAAGGGCAAATGACTGGTGACGAGCCTCTTCGTGTGATCCAGATCACAAGGCGCGGTGAGGACGAGGGTTTCTTGGGTCGTTCCCGAACTGTAGATCCTGCACACGGCATGATTGCCATTCACGTCAGCAGTCGACACATCAATCTTCTGCCCGTGCTCGAAGGCCTGCGCGCACATTACCGGGCCTATTCGCTTGTACGATTCAACGACGGCAGCTATCCCTTCCTTGAGAACCTCTGGGTATTTCTTGCGCGTCAACCTGAGGACCTGCAGATCGAAGGCCTGTTTCCGAATCCCCCGCCGTTCAAACAGTCGATCGCCCCGCGATTATGGACGGATGATTACAGCGATATTTTTCGCCTTCTTTATTGAAGCAATCCGCTCCTGAAACCCCCAAGAGAAAGGCAAGGGATGGCTACTTTCGCGGCTTCCCCACGCGCTGAGCAGTCGCGAACATCTTGGCGACTGTGTCCAGGTCTTTCGGCTTAACCGCGCCGGGCCGAATGCGCATGTTGGTCAGGTCTTCGAGCTTTAGCAAGACATCCCCGAGTGCCATCGAATCCACCAATCCGGACGACACGAGTGCCGTGTTCTCATCGATCGCGAGAGTAGGCTTGCGAATACGCTGAAGGATATACTCGATCATCTGTTTTGCATCGTCCGTCATCTCGCCTCCCCAGTCTCCGCTGCTATTCGAAATTTATATTTGGATGCTCGCGGCACAGTTTTTCCCGTGTCGAGGACCTCGCCGGCTTTCCCGCCGTACTCTTAACAATCCATTTTGGCGGCTTTAGGAAAATCGTTCCGACCGCAACTCCCATTCCCGTCATCACCAGTTGTCGAAGTTCATGCTCGATCTCGGCCACATTCACGAGATGTTCCTCAGTCTCTACCTCAGCCACCATCACGATCTCCTCTGTCCCCAAGTCCGCGTTATAAAGGCCCATCGCGACTACACGTCCTTCATGAATCGCAGGATGCTTCGAGGCAATCTCTTCAAGATCCTCCGGATATAAATTCTCGCCGCCGACGATGATTAGATCCTTTTTGCGCCCAATAACGTACAGTTCGCCATCAAGCAAAAAACCGAGGTCCCCAGTCCGGTACCAGCCATCGACGATCGCCTGTGCCGTAAGATCCGGACGATTGTAATAGCCATCGAAGAGGCAATCGCTCTTGATAAGGATTTCGCCCACCCATCCAGCGCTGAGTTCCACGCCCGAATCTGAGACAACCCGCACCTTGTGATTCGGAAGCAACCGCCCCGACGATGTAAAACAAATTGCGCCCAGCGCATCTTCTTGCACCGGGACAATCCGGTTCGATCCCCGAAATTCCTTCCCGTCCGCGTAAATGCGCATTGGCCCGCGCGCGCTGTCCACATTCGACTGGCTCACGGCGAAAACGTTTTCAGCCATAGCGTAGGAGCTTTGCAGCGCCCCGGGTCTCAAACCGTTCGCGGCAAACGTGCTCTCGAACTCCCGCATGCTGCTCATTCTCACCGGCTCTGAACAGTTGATCAAAGCGCGCAGTGAAGACAGGTCATAGCGCGCCTGCCGCTCAGCCCGTGTACGTCGTGGCACGAACTGAAACGCAAAGTTTGGCATCCAGCCCAACGTACACCTGTGCTCGGTGATGACTTCGAGCATGGTCTCCGGCACCATCACCCAGTCCAGCGGCGACTGCATTACTAGAGGCAGGTGGCAAACCATCGGCAGCATGAAGCAGGCAATTAGCCCCATGTCGTGATAGAGAGGCAGCCAGCTGTAGATTCGGTCCTTCGTGCCGTCGATCCGCAAAGCATCGGCGAGATGCTCAAGTTGCCGCAGCACAGCCCCGTGGGTGAGGGCAACTCCTTTTTGAAGACCGGTAGTTCCGGCGGAATGCTGAATGAAAGCAATGCTGTCCGCCGCAATGTCTTCGGCCGAAGCCTCCGGCACATCCAGCGAACCACGTGCGCTACCACTCGCGCCCGATCCCGCCCGGATCACCCTCGTCTCGCTCGAGAGTGAGACGTATTCGAGCATCTCCTCCGGAAAACCTTCGTCGATTACGACCAGCCGTGCCTTGAGATTGGCGGTCACTCCAGCCAGACCCGACCGATACTTTGCAGCCTCGACTTTGTCATTCGGATAAGCCAGAAAGGCGGGCACCGCGCCAAGCATCATGGCTCCGGCAAATACAGTCATGGCAGGAACCCCCTGCGGCATGATGATGACGATCCGCTCACCCATCACCGTGCCAGCCACGCACAGCGCCTGCATTTGGCCCAGCGCTCGGCTGCGAAACTCCCCGAACGTCACCGTCTCCTGGTCATCCTCGTTAACCCAGAATGTGACAAACGGGCGCTCACCCGGAGCGGCCTCAAGTGCCTCAATCAGATTTCGGTATCGAGCCACACGACATTGTATGCGACGGTTTTCCCCCCGCCATGTGACAACATCACATGCCTTTTTCACCCCTCGCTGCTACTCTCAAATCGCGACGAAAGCTCATTTGATTTGACGGGGAAGCCCTGTTTCGCATCATCACATATTCGCTGGTGTTTCTCGCCTGTGCGGCGATTCTCGCCAAAACGCGTTCGCGCCGTGTGCGCCAAGGCACACTCCTGATCGCCAGCTACGGGCTTTATCTGACTTGGGCACCTTGGTTCGCAGCCATCCTGCTTGCTTCAACCATTGCCAATTACTTCGTCGGCCAGTGGCTCCACCGCAAGCGCTCGGGATACGCGCTCTCCATCGGCATTCTGTTTAATCTCGCCCTGCTGGGCAGTTTCAAATATCTACCCGACGCCGTTCCGCAGCTTCCTTTTGCTTCATTGCAAACGCTCGCGCACCTGGCCATGCCGGTTGGCCTCTCCTTCTGGACCTTCCAGGCACTCAGCTATCTCTTCGACGTTTATCAGGGCGAGGACATCGATCCGACGCTCGCCGAGTTCGCTCTCTACATGGCGTTCTTCCCCGTCACGATCTCCGGTCCGGTCTGCCGCATGCCAGACATGTTGCCGCAGTTCCGCGCAGAGGAAATCACGCGTTGGAGTGACATTTCGCATGGTCTGCGCCGCATCGCCGTGGGTGTTCTCATGATGCAACTGGCGCGCCTGATGGGCCAGGGCATTCTCGCCGGCGACGGCATCAATTCCGGATTTGACCGTACGACACAATGGACCGGGCTCGACGTCTGGTGTCTCGCCTTCGGCTACGGCCTGCAACTCTTTTTCGACTTCGCGGGATACTCGCACATTGCCATTGGCGCCGCACAGGCACTGGGTTTTACAGTCCCGGAGAATTTCGCGCGCCCGTTCGCATCAACCAGCCCGTCGATGTTCTGGACACGCTGGCACATGTCGCTTTCGTTCTGGATTCGTGATTACGTGTTTTTCCCCATCATGCAAATGCGCCGCGAGGTCTGGTGGCGCAATCTGGCGCTGTTGATCTCCATGGTCCTGTTTGGAATCTGGCACAAGGCAACGATTCTCTTTCTGCTTTGGGGCGCTTATCTCGGCGCGCTGCTCGTGCTGCACCGCGTAATCGAAAGCCTAGAGCGCAAATACGACTGGACACCGCCCGAAAAGGCGTGGAACGTCCTCTCGTGGGCCGTGACAATGTGCCTCATGAACCTGGGTTGGATCTTTTTCCGCTCGAATTCACTGGCAACTGTGCGCGCAATGTACTCCGCGATCTTGTCTCCTGCGGCTTACTCCACGCATCTCCTCACCAGCAGCCTCTACCTGTTGGTATTTTCTCTTGCCGTGGGTTATGCCATCACTCTTTTGGCGATTGAAATTTTGCGTTCTGATTCCGGAACAGATGGCCACTCGCAATCTGCACTGATTGAGCTCCTTATCAATTGGCGATGGTTCTGGCTCGCTCCTGCGTATGCGCTGGCGTTACTCTTTGTGCTCATCGTGACTTGGTCGCATGGCACAAGCACGGCGCAGATGATGTACGGAAATTTCTAGCCATTGCGTCAATTTCCCCATCTCTCTCCCAATCTTTTTGGCCCACGAGTCACATTTGTGGGTGAGTTTTATCACTGACTACGTTGCCATCAGCTTGTTACACCTTCCCCGAATGTAGTTGTTGCGAAATTTTGCGCAAACGGCTTGTTACAACTCGCTCCCCCAGCACGGTTCGACAAGTAAGACGGCATGCATTCTTGCCTAAGCAGTTTCTGGTTCTCGGAAATTGATTTCGAACCAAATTCGATGAAAGAGATCGCTTTACGGCGCGTTCAAGAGAGCGTGTCTCTCCCGACCGCACAAGCTGGATCGCGAACTTCGGTTCGGCACGAATTCAAGGACATTAGCACGATAAGCAATCAGCAAGTCACCGACTAAGACACGGAGATTAGCATGACAGCGAAATCGCATGTTTCATGGTTGACCCTACTTTTCCTCCTGGCGTTTCTGGCAATTTTCCCTACTTCTCTCTATTCGCAGTGCTATCTCAGCCAGGGCTGCAAACCGGTTGACTATCTTAATTACATACCAAACGGAACTGGACAGGTCTATCACGGGGATGGCGCCTCCAATAACGGCGCTGGTGGATGGACAACTTCTTATTCCGATGTGAATCAATGCCTCAGCTGCCACTACGGGACCGATACCTACCCGTATCTCATGACCGGGCACAAGAACACTCTGCGCAAGTTTGCACCGGGTACTCTGTGGGGTGGTCCCGATGACAATGTTTATCTGACGGAC
>Ga0335070_10004148_pt1 | contig 16914 bp, 9 predicted proteins | sample Lox_Sample_13_FD_206722 | JGI IMG/M metagenome (GOLD analysis project Ga0335070, IMG submission 206722) | Soil microbial communities from Loxahatchee National Wildlife Refuge, Florida, United States - Lox_Sample_1.3 | ecosystem: Environmental > Terrestrial > Soil > Wetlands | place: USA: Florida... | reverse complement strand
CGCGCCGTGGCCACGAACCGCCACTTCGATGGATCCACGCCGCGCCCCGCGAGGAATCCCTCCGCGGCCGCTCGAACCGCCACGGGCCGCAGGCTCACGCCCACGTCCCGGCCCGGGTTCGGCGCACGCCACAACAGCAGAAGACCGGCGACCGCGAGCACCAGGCCCACTGGAAGCACCACTCGCAGCGGGGCGGCCGCGATCGTGCCCGGCTGCGCCGTCGCTGCGACCTCGGGCTCCGGCGGGGCCGGCTCCGCAGCGTTGAGCGCCGCCGGGTCCTCCACGAACCCGCCGCGCCGCCACGCCGCCACCAGCGTCGCCGCGAGCGGAATCAGCAGCGCGCCCGTAGCGACGATCGCCGTGACCATGAAGTAGAGGTTTCCGGAGCGCACGAGCAGCATCGAGGTATAGCCCGCATCCACGACGTAGTGCCAGACCAGGCATGGGATCACCCCGAACCGGTAGAGGATGATCCCGACGAACAGCCCGGCGACCGAGACCTCGACGCCACGGATGTAGAACGGCTGCGCCGGGTAGTTGGCGTGGGCGAACCCCCAGATCATCGCCGGGATGACTACCGCCGCCACCTTCGAGTGCGCGATCTTCTCTACCAGCGGGATGGAGAACACGCGCGACATGAACTCCTCGTTCACGGCCGGGTAGAAACCGATGAACAGGACCGCGAGCCATGGGAACGAGGTGTTGAGCAGGTTGTCGAACGGGACCTCGGCCGGGTTCCAGGCACCGAAGCGCGACCCGACCAGGTAGAACGCCACCTGGTACGCGATGAAGAGCGCCGCCAGGCAGTAGCCGAGGATCAGGCCGAAGGCGAACTTCCGGCTCCTCCAGCCGACGCGCTCGAACAGCGCGCTGATGCGCAGTTGCTCCGGGAAGCGCGCCCGGTACAGGGGCTCGCCGGCCGCGACCACGATGAAGATGAACAGCGACTGGACGCCCGCCGCGGCAATCCCCGCGAGGACCCTTTGGGCCAGGAACGCCCCATAGGTGCCGGTCGTGTCGAAGCCGTAGGTGGCCACGGGCAGGTCATTGAGCGAGAGCAGAAAGAACAGCGAGAAGGAGACCGCAGTGAGGAGCAGCACCAGGCGCCAGCGCACGTTGCTGCGCCTGCCCTCGCGGAAGAGGACCACGACCGCGGCCAGCACGGTCAGCACGAGGCCGAAGACCGCGATGGTCGCGGTGGTGTTGTTGGCGGAGCGCAGCCGTTGGTACGACTGGGTCCAGGCGTCGGGAACTTTGAGGAACTCGCGATACGCCGCCGCCTCGTCACCGTGCACCTCCACCTGCATGCGGTAGGTGGCCTCCCTGGCCTTCCACTCGGTGCGCTCGAACGTGAACGTCCAGTCGCGCCGGTGCGGGCGGTCCTCGCGCTTCGACTCGATGAAGGTGAGCCCAGCGGGCTCCAGGTTGAAGGCGCTCTGCAGCAGCTTCTCCGCGACCGCCCTCGCGGCGGCCTCCTCCAGCAAGGCCCCGGTCGCCTCCTCCGGGATGAGGTGGTCGAAACCCATCACCTCGCCCTCGGGGGTCACCGCGACGCTTACCTCTTCCTTTGCGAGGGGGCGGAACCACCGGTGCTGCCACTCCCACAGCCGCACCTGGCGCTCACGGGTGAGCTCCCCAAGCTTCTCGAGCCCGACCTCGCGCTCCAGGTAGACCTTGGCCCTGTCGTCCACCTGGAAGATAGCCGCGTGCCTCCGCCCGGCGAGCGCAGCAGCGGCCGCCGGCGCATTCTCCCGCAGGAACTTCTCTGCCACCGGCTTGGAGGACGTCCGGTTCACCGTGAAGGTGAGATGCGCCTCGGGGAAGGCACGCTTGAAGTTGGTCCAGGCGAACACGCCCGCGGCCGCCGCGAGCACCACCGCCCAGATCAGGATCAGCTTCTCTTCACGCGTGAAATGACTCATGACTACCTCCGGGATCGCTCCTGTGGGTTCAAGGCTCGTCATGATCGCACGCCGCGGAACAAAGGGAAAAGCCGGGAGTGAGCAGCGGAGGGTCTTGGGGCACGGGTGATGCGGCTTCAACTACTGACCAAGCCGCGCCCTGCCAAGCCCCCGCGCGCTGCTGTCGCTCTTCACCTGCACGTGTCAGAGCTCAACCGGCACCTGGCGGGGTGGCGCCGCAAACACCGCAAAAGACTGCATTTCGTGGCACCGGTACTAGAATTGATGGATGCGGGCCCCGAGTCGAAGTGCTGCCCTGTCGGACCTTCTGCGCCAGCGCATCCTGGTGCTGGACGGGGCCACCGGCACGGCTCTCGCCGCGCTCGGCCTCACCGCCAACGACCACGGTGGCGAGGCGCGGTTCGGCTGCCACGAGGCGCTGGTCCTGCACCGGCCGGACGCGGTCACGGAGCTGCACCGCTCCTACCTTCGAGCCGGCGCCGACATCGTCGAGACCAACACCTTCGGCGCCACCCCGGTGGTCCTCGTCGAGTACGGCCTGGCGAGGCGGTGCAAGGAGATCAACCGCAGGGCGGCCGAGCTTGCGCGCAAGGTGTGCGCCGAGTTCGAGGGCAAGGGGAAGAGGCACTCGCGCTTCGTTGCAGGTTCGATCGGCCCCACCACGAAATCCCTCACCCTGACGGGGGGGATCAGCTTCCCCGAGCTTGTGAAGAGTTACACAATTCAGGTCGAGGGGCTGGCACAGGGCGGCGCCGACGTGCTGCTGATCGAGACCAGTCAGGACCCCCTCAACCTCAAGGCGGCTCTGATCGCCTGCCGCGACGCCGCGCCGGAGTTGCCGGTGGCCGTTTCAGCCACTCTCGAACCCGCCGGCACGACGCTCGGCGGGCAGACCATCGAGGCCGTCGCGGTGATGGTCGAGCCGTGGCACCCCCTCTGGGTGGGAGTCAACTGCTCCACCGGCCCCGGCCCGATGACCGAGCCTGTGCGCGCCCTGGCTGCGCTCACTCCCAGCTACGTCTCGGTCGTCCCCAACGCGGGGATCCCCGACGGTGAGGGTCGCTACCGCGAGAGCCCCGAGGAGCTGGCCGGCACGATCGAGCGCTTCGCGGCCTCGGGCTGGGTCAACCTGATCGGGGGGTGCTGCGGCACAACGGCGGAGCACATCCGGCTGCTCCGCGCGGTGGCCGACCGGCACACGCGGCGGGAGCCGCCCAACTACGACCCCGCAAGGCTGGCGGGCGGCGAGGTCGTGGAGCTGGTGCAGGAGCCGCCCCCGCTCCTCGTCGGCGAGCGCACCAACGTGCTCGGCTCGCGCAAGTTCAAGAACCTCGTGCGGGAGGGGCGGTTCGCGGAGGCGGCGGAGATCGGGCGGCGCCAGGTGCGCGGACGCGCCGGCGTGCTCGACGTCTGCCTCGCCGACCCCGAGAGGGACGAGAAGGCCTCGATGGTCGCGACGCTCACCCAGCTGCGGCGCGCGGTGCGCGTGCCTGTCATGGTGGACTCCACCGACCCCGAGGTGATGGCTGCGGCGCTGGAGTTGATCCCGGGGCGGCCGGTGCTCAACTCGGTCAACCTGGAGGACGGCGGTACCCGCCTGGATCAGGTGGCGGCACTGGCGGCGAGGTTCGGCGCGGCGGTGGTTGCAGGGTGCATCGACGAGCACCCCACCGAGGGCATGGCCCGCACCGCGGAGCGCAAGCTCGAGGTGGCGGGTCGCCTGCTCGAGCGCCTCGAGGGATCCGGCCTGCGCCGCCGGGAAGTGCTCCTCGACGCGCTCGTGTTCCCCGCCGCCACCGGCGACCCCAAGTTCCGAGGGGTGGCCGCCGAGACCGTGCGCGGCGTCAAGCTGATCAAGGAGAAGCTGCCGGGCGCCCTCACCGTGCTCGGGATCTCAAACGTCTCGTTCGGCGTGCCACCCTCCGGACGCGAGGTGCTCAACGCGGTGTTCCTGCACAACTGCGTCGAGGCCGGGCTCGACGCCGCAATCGTCAACAGCGAGCAGCTCGTGCGCTTCAACACCATCGAGCGCGAGGAGGTGAAGCTCGCCGAGGACGTGCTGTTCTCCGGCGAGAAGACGGCGGTGGACGCGTTCGTCGCCCGCTACCGCCAGGCGCGCCCACGCGTCCCGTTCGTCGACCGCCACATGCCCGCGGCAAAGCGCCTGCGCCGGATGGTGGTCGAGGGGGCGCGCATCGGCCTCGACCAGACCATCGAGGAGCTGCGCACGCGCTCCACGCCGCTCGACATCATCAACGGGCCCATGATGGCGGGGATGGCCGAGGTGGGCCGCCTGTTCGCCGCCGGCAAGCTCATCGTGGCCGAGGTCCTGGTATCCGCCGAGGTGATGCAGGCCGGGGTGGATTACCTCAAGCCTTACATGGTCGGCGACGAGTCTGCCTCCCGGGGGTCGCTCCTGATCGCGACCGTGCGCGGCGACGTTCACGACATCGGCAAGAACCTCGTTGGGATCATCTTCTCCACCAACGGCTACAAGGTCGTGGACCTCGGCGTGCAGTGCCCTTCGGACAAGCTCATCGAGGCCTGGCGCCGGGATCGCACCGCGCTGATCGGCCTGTCGGGCCTGCTCGTCCGCTCGGCTCACCAGATGGTGGCCACCGCGGAGGACCTGCACGCCGCGGGCATCCAGGTTCCGCTCCTCGTGGGCGGCGCGGCGCTGTCCGACTCGTTTACCCGCGACCGCATTGCGCCCGCGTACGGCGGCACTGTGCGTTACGCCTCCGACGCCATGGCTGGCCTCGCAATCGCGAACGAGCTGACCTCACCCGCACCGCCGGCGGCGGGAGAGGTCATCCTGAGCGAGTCCAGCCGCAGGCTCGACGAGCGAGGGATCCCGGGACCATCCGATCCGGCCGTGTCCGGCCCGGCCCGCGATTCCTCGGCCGCTGCACTCCCTCAGAAGAGCACGGGTACCGTCTCCGCCGTGGCCGCCATATGGGAACGCGAGCCGCTCCCGGTTTCCGAGCTGCCGAAGCCCCCGGACCTGAAGCGTCACGTCCTGCACGACCTCCCCATGGACGAGATCTTCTCGTACTTGAACCCGCAGATGCTCTTCGGAAAGCACCTGGGGGTGCGAGGCTCCGTGCGGCGGCTGCTCGAGGCCGGCGACGAGAAGGTTGTCGAGCTGAAGCGGCGCGTGGAGGCGCTCCAGGACGCCGCGGTGACCCGCAAGTGGCTCCGGCTCGCGGGTGTCTACCGTTTCTTCAGGGCCTACGGGCGGGGCGACAACGTGGTGATCCAGGACCCCAGCGGACGCGAGCTCGCCACCCTGCCTTTCATGCGGCAGGCTCGGGCGCCGCACGCGTGCGCCGCCGACTGGGTGCACCCGGACCCGGAGGCCAAGGACACAGTCGCGATCTTCGTCGTCACCGCAGGCATCGGCGTGCGGGGGCGCGCCCTTGACCTGCGCGCCGAGGGAAAGCTGCTGGATTCGATCGCGCTCCAGGCGCTGGCACTCGAGACCGCCGAGGCCACAGCCGAGTGGCTCCACCGCAAGCTGCGCGAGCTGTGGGGGTTCCCGGACCCACCCGAGATGACCATGGAGGAGCGCCTGCGTGCGCGCTACCGCGGCATCCGGCTCTCGTTCGGCTACCCCGCTTGCCCGGACCTCAAGCCGCAGGTGGACGTGTTCGGCCTGCTCAACCCGCAGGAGATCGACATCCGCCTCACCGAAGGGTTCATGATGGACCCCGAGGCCAGCGTCTCCGCCGTCGTCTTCCACCACCCTGACGCCAAGTACATCGCGTAATTGAGCGATGTGGTCTTTAGTCTCTGTGGAGCGCGCCCCACAGAAACCCAGCTCTCTGCAGCTACAATCCACGAGTGACCTTCGGACGCGTCGCGGACAGATTTGCCAACCACATCGTCGTCGGGGACGGCGCGATGGGGTCGGAGCTGCTGGCGCGGCTGTCGGCGGGAGCACACCTCGACCTCGCGCCACTCGAACATCCGGAGGATGTGCTCGCCATCCACCTCGCCTACCTTGAGGCGGGCGCGGAGCTGATCGAGACCGCTACTTTCGCAGCATCGCGGCCCAAGCTCGACCGGCTGCATGCCTCGGAGGTCGTGGAGGCGGTCAACTCCGCCGGGGTCAAGTTGGCTCGCGAGGCGCGCGAGATCTCGGGTGTGGACTGCCTGGTCGCGGGCTCGATCGGCCCGCTCGCCGGCGTCATCGACATCGACGAACCGGGCGGGCCGGGCCTGATCGCGGTCGCCCATGCGGAGCAGGCGGCGATACTGGCCGGGCGCGGCGCCGACCTGCTGATCCTGGAGACGTTCTTCCGCCTCGACGAGCTGCGTCTCGCAATCGAGGCGGTGCGCGACGTGACCGACCTGCCGCTCGTGACATGCCTCTCCTTCCCGTTCGAGAAGATCCCGGAGAGCCACCCCGAGTTCGCTGACCAGGTTCGCGAGCTTTTCGGCCACGACCCGCTCGCGGCAGGCATCAACTGTGCGCCGGGTCCGCAGGGCACCCTGGACGTGCTGGAAAGCCTCGGGGCGCCGCCTGGACCGATCGCCGTGATGCCGAACGCGGGCTCGCTGGTCCGGCGCGGGGGCCGCATCCTTCTCCCTCCCGCGACACCCAGTTATCTCGCGCAGTTCGCCCGCCGCGCCGCAGAGCTGGGCGCGGGGCTCATCGGTGGCTGCTGCGGCACCGGCCCGGACCACATCCGCGCCATCGCCTCCGCGGTCCGTGGCCTGCACGCCGTGCACCCGCGCCGGGCCGGGGTAACTGTCGAGCAGGTGCGGCAGCCCGAGCTTCCGCAGCCTCGCCTCCAGTCCACCCTGGCGACAAAGCTGGCCACCGGGAAGTTCGTCCACATCGTGCAACTCGACCCGCCGAAGGGCACCAACCCCGAGCGCATTGTGGAGGCGACCAGGGCGATGGCCGCCGCCGGCCGGGTGGACGCGGTAGACGTCAACTCCAACCCGCTCGCGCGGCTGCGCATGGACTCGCTGTGGCTGTCCGCTGAGGTGCAGCGCGAGACCGGGCTCGAGACGATCCCCCACATCACCCCGCGCGACGCCAGCCTCATGGGCCTGCAGGCGCAGCTCCTGGGTGCCTGGCGCGCGGGCCTGCGAAACCTGCTCGCAATCTCCGGTGACCCGTCGCAGCTCGGCGACTACCCGGGGGCACACGACGTCTATCACGTGGACATCTTCGAACTGGTGCGCTCGGTCTCGCGGATGGCTGAGGGGTTCGACTGTGCCGGGAACCCCATCGGCGATCCACCGGCGTTCCACCTGGGCGTGGCGGTCAACCCCGGCGCCGACGATCTCGATCACGAGGTCGAGCGCCTGCGCCGCAAGGCGGACGCCGGAGCGCACTTCCTCATGAGCCAGGTCTTCTTCGCCTGGGAGCCGTGGGAGCGATTGCTCGACCGCTTCGGTGGAAAGCTGCCGCTTCCCGCGCTCGTCGCGGTCTGGCCGCTGCCGTCGCTCAAGCTCGCACTGCGCCTGCACACCGAAGTCCCCGGCATCTTCGTGCCTGACGAGCTGCTGAAAAAGCTCGAGGCCTCGGGATCCGAGGCCTCGAAGGTTGGGACCGAGCGCGCGCGTGAGCTTCTACAGGCTGCCCCGCGCTACGCATCCGGCGTCTATCTCATCGCACCATTCCGAAATCCCGTCGAGATCCTCCACCTCCTCGACGAAGACGAGGGGTAACCTCCTTCGTATCGTCTGTTCGTAAGGGCGGGCCTTGCCCCAGCCTGCTCTTCGCCGTCATCCCCGCGAAAGCGGGGATCCACTAGTGGTTTGTCGTCAGTGGAGCGCGCACCCCACAGAAGCACGAAGGGCGGCCCCGAGGGCCGCCCCTACCTTCCGCAACACTGTTGTCGGGTCTAAGCCGCGCTTGCCAGGCCCAGCCTCCGCAGAAGCGGCTTGCCCACCCCCTGCACCACCAGGCGCACCGGCCGTAGCAGGTAATAGAGGAAGTAGAGAGAGTCCGGCAAGCGAACCCACTGCCAGTCCTGCACCGTCGGCGCAACGCTGCGGATCCAGCAGTAGTTCAGCCTCGCCCTCCGTCCATCCAGGGCTCGGAGCTGGAACCGGCTGGTCTCCAGGAGCGAGAGCTCCACGCTCTTGGGCAGAAACAACCCGCGCATCACGGAGGCGCGCAGGGTGCTTACGCCCGGGTCGCGCGCGCCCAGCGCACTGACCTCCCGCGGGACCGGCGCCTCGAGCAGTTCCACCGCCAGGGACAGCCCGAGCAGCAGCATCCGCAGCAACCCCTGCGCACGCGCCCTCTCGACGATCGAGGGCCAGTCCCAGCCCCGGTGCGTCTGGATCAGCTCGGCCACGTCGCAGACCATCAGGAGCCTGGACCACAGGTGGAACGCGCCGTTCACGCACAACACCAGCAGCATGTCCTCGGGATCGAGCGACGGCGCCGTCGCGTTGCCCATGTTGACGCGCCGCCTGCGGGCGAGCGCCAGCCCGGCGTCCGGACCGCCGCCGAGGTAATCCGCCGCGAACCGCCAGTGCACGTCCAGGTAGACACGCGGGTCTGGAAGGTTGAAGCCAAGCTCGCAGGTGCGCGCCAGGTGGGCACGCTCCTGGCGCGGCGTGAGCGTGTGCGAGGCTGCCCACCCCTCGGACTTCAGCAGCACCTTGACCTTCCCGACATCGAGCCTGCTCACCAGCAGGTCCAGGTCCGAGAACTGCCGCAGCGACGTGTCGCCGTAGGCCACAATCGCCAGCACCGGGCCCTTGTAGGCCACGACCGGCACGCCGACGGACTCGAGGGTCGCGAGCACGTTGAGGAGCTCCCTGGTTAACGAGAGGTTTCGGTACGTATTGGCAAGGTACAGGGCGCGAAGGTCGCTCAGGAACGAGTCGGGTGCCGCCTCCGGGCCGAGGATGGGGAAGTTCTTGTACACCAGCGGCATCACGCCGTGATCGAGCGCAGTCATCAAAAGAGCCGGCCAGTCGATCCCACCCCGCAGGAGCTCCTGCGCCCGGTCCGCCTGCGCCTGCGCCCCCCGCGTCCGCGCCAGGCACAGCAGCAGCTCATGCTCCGGCAGGAACGTCTCTCGCCAAGATGATGTCTCTGACACCAGCTTCTCAGGCACCGGTCTGCGCACAGTGTCTCTGTGGAGCGCGCGCTCCGGGCGCGCTCATTCTTTCCCCTCCCCCGCTTGCGGGAGAGGGTCGGGTGAGGGCGAATCTCCTAGAAGGCCTGCCTTACGCAGGGGCAGGGTCTGCCGCCGCCCGGGTGACCGCAAGGGCCACGCCTATCCAGGAAACAACAGACGAGCACGCGCGGAGCGCGTGCTCTACATTTGCTGTCATCCCCGCTGAAGCGGGGACCCAGATAGGTCGCCGGCTCATTTCTCAGCCTGCGGGCGGGCGGGAGCGAACCACTTCTCGCGCAACTCCTCACGTTGTTCGTCGGCAAGCGCGCGCGTAGACCGCGCAAAACCCAACGTGCGGATCAGCAGGATCGCCCCAATCTCCACGATCACCAGCGAGATTCCCAACCCAGGGCTCTTTGTAAGTGCGACAACCGCCGCCATTGCGCAGGAGAGCAGCACCAGAAGATAGAGGGTGCGCACCACAAGAGGTCGGCTCGCACCGTGCCGCTGCATCAGCTGGTGCACGTGGTTGCGGTCGGCGCGAAACACGCGCAAAAGGCGCTCGACAGCGTGGCCCTTGGGTCGTTCGAGGAAACGCACCGCCATCACGACCAAGGTGTCCATCACCGGCACGCCGAGGGCGAGGACCGGGATCAGGATGGCAATGGCCATTGGTGACTTCAGCGACGAGTGCACACTGATCGCCCCCAAGAGAAAACCGAGGGTCAGAGCCCCTGCATCGCCCATGAAAATTTTGGCGGGCAGTCGATTGTGTGGGAGGAAGCCAAGGCACGCCCCAACGACCGCACCCATCAGGATCACGGTCAATAGGTTGCCCTGTATCACCGAGTAAATAAGCACGCTGCCTGCCACGATCGCCACCACGCCACCCGCGAGACCGTCGAGGCCATCGAAGAGGTTGATCGCGTTTGCCACACCCACAATCCACAGCACCGTCACCACGCCGCCCGCCACGCCCAACTCAAGAGCCACACCGCCGGGCAACCCCAGGCCAGAGAACCACCACCCGACATAGACGATGAGTATCGCAGCAACCAGTTCAACCAGGAACTTCTTGGCTACCGAGACGCCGACGATATCGTCGACAAGGCCCACAGTGAAGACCATCCCAGTTGCGATGGCAAATGCCACCAACTCAGCTTTGGAGATGCGGCCCCCCCACGTTGACCATCTCGCCAATGCCACGGAGCCAGCACCGAAGGCGATTCCAAAGACTATCGCAACGCCACCGAGCCTTGGTATGGCGCCACCGTGGAACTTGCGCCCACCAGGGTAGTCCACCGCTCGCACAGCAAAAGCAGCTTTTGTCACAAATGGCACCATGAAACCGGTGACCACCCCAGCGATGATGGCAGCGAAGCCGGCATACAGGGTGACGTCAAGCATGAGCTAGGTCGGTCCCCTGCCCTGAATTTAGCACCTGCGAGAGCAGATCGGCCCATTTGCGTGTGCAGAGCCTGCGCTCGTACTTCCTCTCAAGGAGGTAGCGTGCTCTTCCCCGCATTTCAACAAGCACTTCGGGGTGCCGGCACGCGTGGAGCAGAACCGCCCGCACTCTGCCAGCATCCTGGTCGCAGTTCCATCCGATGCCCTCGCGCTCGATCTCCGTCCGCATTTCGGTCCCGCGCCCGCCCACGAGAAGCACGGGCTTGCCTGCGGCGAGGGCCGCCGGGTACTTGGACGGGACGACCATCCCCGCCACCTCGTCCCGCAACGTTACCAGGTGCACGTCGGCCGCGTTGAAGAGCCCTCGAAGTAGCTCGCGCGGCTGGTACGGCATGAAACGCACGTTCTCCAGCCCGTCTGTGGCCGTCCGAACCTCATGCAGGCGCGGGCCGCCACCCACGAAAAGGAATAGCAGTTGAGGCTCCAGAGTGGCCAGGTTCCGGGCCGCCTCGGTCACGGCGGTAAAGGTGTGCGCGAGGCCGAGGTTGCCCGAGTACAGCACCACGAAACGCCCCTCTAGGTCGTGCTCTCGGCGGAACCTCGAGCCCGCCTCGGCATCGGGGCGGATCGCACGCCCGTCGGCCCAGTTGGGGATCACCTCGACTGTTTTCGCTCCTCGTCTCTCCAGCGTATCGGCCATTGCCTCGTCGAGGGCGACCACCGTGTTTGCTCGGCGAAGCAGAAAACGAGAGAACCAGGCCACCATGCGAGATACCGCCGACCCTGCTCGCAGCGCGCCGAGCATGATCGCGACATCGGGGTAGAGATCCTCCACCTTGTAAACAAACCCTGCCCCGCGTAGGCGCGCGACCAGGCCAAGACCAGCGACCAGTGGCGGCGTGGACAGGCAGATCACGACATCGTGCCGCGGACCGAAAAGAACAGCGACCTTTGCGGTTACGAGAAAGGTCAGGTAGTCGGTGAGCCTGCCGATCAAGCTCCCTCTTCCAAAGCTCGTGCACCGCAGCCGCCTAACCTCGACGCCGCGCCACTGCTCCCGTCGCGGGAGCTTCCCCGCCTTGTCGGCTAGATACGAACCGCGCCCTGCCAGCACGGTCACCCTGGCTCCGCCGGCGGCAAGGTCCTCCGCGAGTTCAGCAAGGAGCTGCGCCGTGGCCGCCACATCCGGCCAGAAATACTGGTTGATCAGGAGCACCGAAACGGCGCGCTTTCTCACCGGCTCCTCGACCTTATGCGCGAGAGCTCGTACATCTTGGCACGCACCTGGCTGATGTACTGGGAGCGAAGCTGACACGCGATCAGGCCTGCACGACCCTCGAGAAAGCCCAGTCGAGCCACGTAGTGATAGAGGAACCAGAGTTGTGGCTCACAAGGTAACCTCAATACAACGGCTTTGAGGAAGCGCCGGCGTTCCTGACGATTTCCAAAAAGTCTCGGCGTGATCGTGTCCTGCCCGAAGCTTCCTGTCGCGAGATACTGACTCCGGACACGAGCCTCCCACGAAGAATAGCTGTTGTGCCGCACGACGTACGCCCCAAGGCCTTTCAGGTCCTCGTGAATCAACTGGGTTCGCAGGCGCCCGATAGGACCACTGACGATCAACCTCTCATGCACCTCCATATCGGGCGCGTCCGCCGGCTCATCGAGAATGTGCTCAAACCGTGCGGAGCCGGTGCGGAAAAACAGGACTGCCGAGTGCGAAAAACCCCCGTACCTGAAACGCCTCCCAAGGAAATGAAAACCCTTCGTGACGAGATAGCCTGAATAGGGCTGCGGGTCCTCGACCGCAAGGCCAATTTCCCCCCAAAGGGCCTCGGGCACAACCTCGTCGGCATCAAGCAGCATTACCCAAGGTGTTGCAAGGCTCAGAGTGGCTAGCGCCCACTGACGCTTCTTCGGATAGCCGCCCCGATAGCTAAACTGAACCACCTCCGCGTGCATCTCGCGCGCGATGTCGGGCGTACGGTCGGTACTATTCGAGTCGACAACCACGATACGACTGGCATAGCCGAGAGCCCCGAGACACTTCCGGATGTTCGGCTCCTCGTTCTTGGTAGCAACCAGGACTGTGATGGGGAGCTTCTCGTTCAAACCGGGTCCAGCCCTTTCATGGACTGCTTTGTGTGGCTCGTTGCTTCAGGATTCTCGCGGGATTGCCGGCAACCACCGTCCATGGGGGAACATCGCGGGTCACAACCGCACAGGCGCCAACTACGGCGCCCGAACCCACCACTACACCCGGGAGTACAAAACCGCGGGCACCCACGAAGGCGTCCTCACCCACCTCGATTTCCCCGACAACGAGGGGCAACGCGGGATCGGAGAAGTCATGCGTGCCCGTGCAAAGATAGGCCTTTTGGGCGATGGTGCATCGTGCCCGAAGGATAACCCTGGCCAGGTTGTACACCTCACAGTGCTCGCCGAGGCAAGCGCGATCCTCGAGAACCAATTGCCAAGGCATCCTGACGATGGCCGAGGCGGCCACAAAGGGCTTACCGCTCACCTGAGCACCAAAGAGGCGCAGCAGCAGGACGCGCCAGGAGTAGAAAGGCTTCGGCGTGGGGCGGAAGAGGCAGGTCCACACGACCCGCCAGAGCAGACCCCTGAAACGGGTGGCTGCGCTCCAGGGAGATGTGTAGGCCCCTTGCTGCTGCAATCTTTGCAGACGCACGTCAGTCATGGTGGCACCCCGATGGAGAGGGTCATGGGAGGGTTTGACTGTGTCAGAAGTTCCTCAAAGTCCGCCAGGTATCGCTCAGCAATCTCATCGACGCTGAAACCTTTCGTCGCTTGGACAGCCTGGGAACCAAGTGATGCAGCCCATTCTGTATTGCCCAGCAGCGTGCTAAAAGTGCAGGCAAGACGACTACCGGCTCCAGGATCATGATGATCAAATGCCAAGCCCGTCTGCCCCGCCGTAACGAATTCCTTGAAGCAATCAAGGGCTGAAACGACGGGCACGAGACCAGTTGCCATGGCTTCCAGGACCGCCAGCCCAAAGCTCTCCCCGTTCTCAGCGACCGACGGATAGACGAAGATGTGGCCCGTCTGGAGGATCGATGCAAGCCCGCCGCTGCTCGTTATCTCCCCCAGGAAGTCCACTGGTAGGCCCCTGGCCAGGTCTTTAAGTGACGCAAGGAAACGATCACCACCACCACCCGCTGCAACCTGATGAGGGCCCACCAACTTGAGCGTCACGTCTCTTCGGTGCAGGGCGAGCTCACGGAAGGCCTCCAGAAGCACTCGGAGTCCCTTCTCCGGGTGGATTCGGCCCGCATAAATAATCACTTTTGTCCCCTTCCAAGAGCGAGGAACGGGGGGTGGCCTAAAGATGTCTGCGTTGACCGGGTTGGCAAAGACCTTCACCAGCGGCATCACACTGGGGCATTGCTGGGCTATCCGCTGCGCCACGGCCACCGACACAGCGGCCAATCGACTGGCCCGCCGGTAGAGGACCATCTGCCCTTTGGGCATGCGGCCCACGTTTACGACAACTTTGCCTGCGGTTCTGCGCCACGTTGCGATCGTCGGTAGCCAAAAGACGTTCAGCACCAACACGTCCGCTGGCGGCAAGAGCCGAAGCACGCGGAGCGAGTACCCAAGGTCTGCCAGCAAATTTGCAGAAAGAAACCGGGTGCGGCGAGGGCCCCGGATGCGCAGGAACCGCACGTCCTTGATTACCTCATCACTCCCCTGTCCTTGATGCCGACGGCACAAAAATGTCACGTGATGGCCACGCGTGGCGAATGCTTCCGCAAGACCGTGCCAGATTCTCTCAGCCGCGCCGCAAGGCGCCGGTGGAACAGGGAGGAACGGCCCGGTCACGACCGTGACCCTCACCTTGAGTCTCCTTGAACATCAGAGTTGAACATTCTGGTCCAGAGCCGTTTTACGGGCGACGACTAAACCAAGCCACAAAACTGCGTGCTCAGCCGAAGAATCATGTGTAGGGCCACAAGAGTTAGACGCCTCGTTCTATTGACTCCCCCTCGGTGTGCACGGTTCCTCGCATGTCAACCACCATCCACTGACTCCACCGCCAGAACGTAAGGGCATCCTCCTGCTTCAATCATCGGCCCCAGTGCCCGACCTACGTCATAACGGACGCAGGTCGCGGACCGCCACCCAAAACCCACGAATACACATCGCGCATCTGCTCCGCGACTCCCCGGCAATTAAAGCGCTCCCGTACCAGCCCCAGCCCGCGCACCCCGATTCGATTGCGTTCGGTGCTCCCCATCTCGAAGAGCATCGACAGCCAGCGCGCCATGTTATTGGGTTCTAATGAGATTTCGATGGCGGCCCCGGCTACGAAGCCCTCCGGAAGGTTGCACTGTCTCGTCATCAAAACCGGCAGGCTATACGACCAAGCCTCCAGCACACTCAAGGGAAGGCCCTCGCTGATCGAGGGAAGAATGAATGCATCGGCGCCGCTCAGCGTGTTGTGCTTGTCACGTCCATACTGCGGCCCGGCAAAGAAAACGTCCGAGAGCGCCAACTGGGAGGCCAAACCCTCCAACCCCTTCCTGTAGTTGCCTTCATCCCAGCCAATCACAGCGAGAGCCCACTCCTTTGCCCTCCCGGAGCCAATCCGCTTTGCTGTCTGCCAGCCGCGGAGGAGCGCCGGAAGTTGTTTCTTCGGATGCAACCGCCCAAAATAAAGGAGCACCGCCATCCCCTCCGGGATGACTCCCGCCCATGGCGGTGGTCCAGCTGACCCTGAAACAGGAAGACGAACACAGTTTGGGATCTCACAGATAGGGTTTGGGAGCCCCAGTTTGCGGATCGCCATCGTCTCGGCCGCGCACAGGGAGTGAAGGCAACTAGCGTCGCCAAGATTTCGGCCTTCGTAGATCAACCTGGCGAGCCGCTTTTTGCCTCTCGCGTTGTCCAGCGCCCAAGGCTCCAGCATCCCGTGGACAGACACCAGGTAGGGCTTTCGCGTCGAGCGACCCCAGCGGCGACTCACCACCGACGGATACATCCACAGACCGTGAACGTGAAGCACCTCGAAATCCGCCGCCATGACCGCCTTTGCAAGTGCTGGAGAGTATCCAAATGCCCTGGGCCCAACAACCGGGAATGACCTGACTCGTAGAGGCTCCCAGGCCGCAGCATCCGCCGCGGTGAATTTATCCTCGAGTGAGAAGACATCTACTGCCACATCGCACGAGGTCACGAGCCCCTGCTCCAACCAGCGCACGGCATCGAAAAGTCCGCCAGCAGCCCTCGAACTGGAAGCGACCAAGCAGCCTGACCGGATCACAACCATTCGAGCCCCTCGAGAAGGACGCGGTCCAGAAGCCCGGCACCGCGACTTGTTCCCTGGCTCGCCACCAGCGCCGCTGTCCACAGGCCTTCCGCAAATCTCCGCAGCGGCCACTGCCTTATGATTTCCTGGCCTGCCTTGCCCATTGCCTCCAGGTCGCCGGCCGAAAGCGCAAGCATCAGCCCGGTGAGCGCCTTTTCGTCACGGGGGTCAAAGGTAAATCCGTTCACGCCGTCCTGCACTAGGTCCTCGGCACACCCGCAGCACCGGGACACCAGGACGGGCAGGCCTGCAGCCATTGCCTCGTTCACGGCGAGGCCCCAAGTCTCCGAGACGCTAGCAAGGATGAAGGCGCCTGCCAGGCCGTAGTAGTTGGGCAATATGCCGTATTCCCTATACCCGGCCAGTAGGACGTTGCCCTGAAAAACAGGGGCTTCGGCGACGGACCTAATCGCCGTTTCTTCCGGCCCCTCTCCGACAATGACGAGCGACCATGCGTCATCGCCGGCCAGATTCCGGTATTCGCGGAATGCCCGGATCACGAAGGCTAGGTTCTTCTCGGCAGCGAGCCGGCTGACGCAAAGAAAGTACTTTGGAGGCAGCGCAAGCTGCGTTCGAATCGCCGCCGCGTTCGCTCGAGCCTGCACCGCACCCCGTGAAAAGTGGTCGTTGTCAACGACGTCGTAGCCCGTGAAGATTCGCGCCCGGGGCATGCCAAGGTCGTTGAGGTACCGAGCCTGTGGGGAGCCCGCCACCAAGCCACCGCCACACATCCGTACGATGCGTCTCTTGACGCTTCGCCAAATGCCAGCCCTCTGCTCAGCTCCGACGTGAGTGTCCCCCATCAAGACAACTGCGGCACCGCTTTGGAGGCACCATTTCATTGCGGCAAAGCCAGCCTGGTTCGACCATCCTGGGATGGCGACGACGCGTGGTTCAATCTTGTTCAGCGCCTCGCGCACTGGCCACCATAGGCCACGATGACGATCCCCAGGATGACCATGCAAAAGGGTCACACGCTGGTACTGTGTGGCGTTGAAGGGGACCCCGGGGTGTCGGCTTCTCTCGACCGAGTTCACCTCGAGGCCATAGACATCGCCGAGCTCCCCTGCTGCTGCCAGCCGCGCATGGTGACCGGGTCCGATGCTTGAGAAGACAACCACTACCCGGCCCACGTTTCTGTTGTCAGCCATCATGCCTT
>Ga0335070_10004147_pt1 | contig 16917 bp, 21 predicted proteins | sample Lox_Sample_13_FD_206722 | JGI IMG/M metagenome (GOLD analysis project Ga0335070, IMG submission 206722) | Soil microbial communities from Loxahatchee National Wildlife Refuge, Florida, United States - Lox_Sample_1.3 | ecosystem: Environmental > Terrestrial > Soil > Wetlands | place: USA... | reverse complement strand
CAGGTCGAGCGCGCGCTCAGCACGCTGTCGCCGAAGGAGAAGGAGATCCTCCGGCTGCGCTTCGGCATCGGCGAGGAAGGCGAGCACACGCTGGAAGAAGTCGGCAAGCGCTTCGCGGTGACTCGGGAGCGCATTCGCCAGATCGAGACCAAGGCGCTCCGCAAGCTGCGCCACCCGCTGCGCGGCCGCGCCCTCAAAGCCTTCGTCGAGAACTAGGTACTAGGCTCTGCCCGCCCCCGCAGAGGCCCTGCGGCGGGCGGGCGGCACCACTCCCCCGCCCACGAGCCGGGCAATCGGACCCGGCAGCCACCAGTTCCAGCGGCCCATGAGCCGCATCGTCGCCGGCACCAGGAGCCCGCGCACGACGGTGGCGTCCAGGATCACGGCGATGCCGATGCCGATGCCCACGGCCTTGATGATCACCGACTCGGCGAGCGCGAAGGCAAAGAAGACGGCGGCCATGATGGCGCCCGCCCAGGTGATGAGGCGCCCGGTCCGCTCGAGTCCGGCCCCCACGGCGGCCACGTTGTCGCCGGTGCGCTCGTACTCCTCGCGGATCCGGCTCAGGAGCAGGACCTCGTAGTCCATGGACAGGCCGAAGAGCAGGCAGAACATGATGACGGGCGTGGCCGTCTGGATCGGTCCGGGCGTGAACCCGAGGACGTGGGCCAGGTGCCCGTCCTGGAAGATCCACACGAGGGCTCCGTACGAGGCGGTGATGGACAGGAGGTTCACCACGACGGCCTTGAGCGGCAGGAGCAGCGAGCGCAGGAGCAGGAGCAGCGCGAGATAGGTCGCTCCCACCACGAGCAGCACCGCACGCGGCGCGTTCTTCTGGACCACGCCCATGTAGTCGATGTCGAAGGCGGTGGCGCCGGTGACGAGGAGATCGCCGTCGACGGGCGGATGCGAGGAGCGGATGGTGCGCACCAGCGCGCGCGCCTCGTCGCTGCCCGCCGCCGCCTTCGTGGAGACGGCAAAGATCGCGATGTGCTCGCCCACCACCTGGGCCACCCCCTCGCGCATCTCTTCCGGCCACAGGTCCTTCGGCACCTTGACGAACTTCTGGTACTCTTCCTTGCTCGAGTCGGGCGACAGGTCCATCACGCTCTGGACACCCGCCACCCCGGGCAGGGCCGCCAGCCACCGGTTCAGGTCGTAAGCCTGTCCGATGCGCGCGGGCTCGAGCGGCGAGCCGCTCCGGTGGCTCACCACGACGATGATCGGCGCGGGCTCCGCGCCCTCGAAGTCCCGCCGCAGGATCTCCGCGCCGCGCCGGGCTTCCGACCACGGCGGCAGCGACGACGCATCGCCGGCGGCGAGCCGGAGGTGGAGGAACGGCGAGCCCAGGAGCAGCAACAGGATGGTGACCGGCACGAGGACCCGCCACGGGTGTCTCATGACCACCGTGGAGAGGCGGTGCCACAGCCCCGATCCGCCATCGAGCGGCAAGGCGCGAAAGCCGGGAATCGACAGCGCGTTCACCCGGGGCCCCAGGAGCGCGAGCGCCGCCGGGAGGAAGGTCAGGCCATACACGACCGAGAGCACCACGACCAGCGTGCCCGCCAGCCCCAGCGAGCCGATATTCCCGAGGCCCAACAAGAGCATGCCGAGGAGCCCGATGGCCACCGTCGCGCCCGAGAAGAGGATGGCGCGGCCGGTCGTGGCAAGGGTCGTGGCCAGCGCATCCGCGACGGGCCGCCGGGCGATCTCCTCCCGGAATCGGCTCACGACGAAGAGCGAGTAGTCGATGGCGACGCCCAGACCGATCATGGTCACGATGTTGGGGGCGTACGCCGACACCGACATGTAGCGGCCGAGGATGTCCGTGCCCGCGATGCCGCCCGTCACGGCCAGCATGCCCACCCCGAGCGGCAGGAGCGCGGCCACGATCGACCCGAACGCCAGGAGCAGGAACAGCGCCACCACGGGCAGAATCACCATCTCCGCGCGGCGCAGGTCAAGCTTGGCCACTTCCACGAAGTCGTGATGGAGCACGAGGCTGCCCGCCGCCACGACCTCGAGGCTGCTCGCGCCCACTTTGGCGCGCAGGGACGGAAAGAGACCGGGCGGCAGGGACGAGAACTCGAGCGATTCGACGGCGGAGCCGCGCTGCTTCAGCTCGACGATGGCGCGGGTGCGATGCCCGTCGCGGGAGATGAGCGTCTGGTCGGGCGGGTCGAGGTCATAGGTCGTCCGGATGCGCGCCACCTGGGGGTCGTCGCGCAGGGGCTGGAGCGCCTTCTTCACCTCGGCCTTGAAGGCGGGATCGGTCGCCTTGAGGGAAGAGTGGCTCAGGATGAGGTCGAAGGCGATGGGGCGGGCTGCGAGCTCGCGAGACATGAGCGCCGCGGCTCGTCCGGACTCGGTGGTAGCGAGGACCGGGGCGGGAGCGAGTCTCGCGCCCTGGGCGACCACGACGACGAGGGCGGGAATCAGCGAGAGCAGGGCCAGCACGAAGAGCCATCCGCGCACGCGGTACACCCAGCGCCCCCATCGCTCCAGCGCGCCGCTCATCGGGACACACGACCCATCAGGCGTCCGCTCCTCGGAAGGTTTGACCGCAGCGTCGCCGCCGCCCTCACGGCAGCGCGCCTAAGAGTAGCAGGAGATCCCCCGATGGGCATTGGACTTTGGGCCGGATCGCCGCTAGACTCTCGCCCACCGCTTCCGACCACCCCCGGCCAGGAGGGCACCATGCACATCGGCGTCTGCATCTTCGCCACCGACTACGCGATCCGCATCGACGAGCTGGCCCGCGAGGCCGAAGCCCGCGGCTTCGAGTCCCTGTTCGTCCCCGAGCACACGCACATTCCCTCGAGCCGGCGCACGCCCTTCCCGGGCGGCGGCCAGCTTCCCAAGGAGTACTCGCACACCTTCGATCCGTTCGTGGCCCTCATGGCGGCCGCCGCGGCCACGAAGAAGCTCCGGATCGGGACCGGCATCTGCCTGATCATCGAGCGCGACACCATCACCACGGCCAAGGAGGTCGCGAGCCTCGATCTCCTCTCGGGCGGGCGCTTCGAGTTCGGCATCGGCGGCGGGTGGAACGTGGAGGAGATGGGGCATCACGGCACGCAGTACCAGACCCGGTTCAAGCGCCTCGAGGAGCAGGTGCGCGCGATGAAGGAGATCTGGACCAGGGACGAGGCGGAGTTCAACGGCCAGCACGTGCGCTTCGAGAAGATCTGGTCCTGGCCCAAGCCCGCGCAGAAGCCGCACCCGCCCGTGCTCCTCGGCGGCGAGAGCGGCTACACCCTGCAGCGCGTGGTGGACTTCTGCGACGGCTGGTTCCCGCGCGCCCGCGCGGCCGAGGTCATCCTGCCCGGGCTCAAGGATCTGGCCGAGCGCGCCGCCAAGGCCGGCCGCGACATGAAGACCATCTCCACCTCGGTCTTCGGCGCGAAGCCCGACGCCGGCGTCCTCGAGACGTACGCTCAGGCGGGCATCACGCGGGCCATCCTGCGGCTGCCTCCGGAGGGCCGCGACACCGTGCTGCCGCTCCTCGATCAGTGGGCGAAGCTGATCAAGCGGTAGCGCCGCGGACCGTCAGTCGCCCCGCGCGGGAAGGTTGGCGATGGCGCGCGCGACAGAGGTGAGCTCGAGGATGTGCAGGCCGGTGTCCGCGCGGCCCACGATGTAGATATAGCCGCGGTCGTCGACCTCCACGTTGTTGGTCTGGACCGCCACCTTGCACCGCTCGGCGCCGCCGACGGTCACGCACCGCTTGTCCGTCCGCGGTGTCACCGCGGGAATGTAGAAGCCGGCCTCGCGCGGATCGAAGGGGTCGCGCATGTCCACGGCCCGCACCCCGCCGTTGAAGTAGGCGATGAAGACGAGCCGGCCGTAGTAGACCGGCGTGAACGACTCGTTGGACGAGTGTGGGCCGAACCGCCCGCCGCGGGTGCAGAAGGCGCCGGGCGACTCCGGCACCGCGAAGGTCTTCGACCCCGTGCCGTACGCGAAGTAGACGCGATCCCGGAACGCGATGGGGCCGTGCACTCCCTCGGGAGCGGGGCCCGTCGCACCTGGCTGCTGTCCAACCAGGCCGAAGCCGCGGATGAACCGCGGCTACGCCGGATCACTCAGATCGCAGATCTTGGTCATGCGGTTGGTCCGCCATCCTTGCGGCCGCCCGTCCGACACGAGGTACGCGATCCCAATATCACACTCCCACCAGTTCTTGTGCGTGTGATCGAGCCCCTTCGCCACCGTGACGACGAAGCGCGGCTGCTCGGGCACGCTCACGTCCCAGATCTCGTGGCTCAGGTTGCCGAGCGCGCGAAGCAGCTAGACCTTGGCGGGATCGCCCTTCGGCAGCGTCTGGCCAGCGCAGACGCGCACCATGGCCGCGCCGCCGGCCTCGGCCTCGCCGGCCGCGCCCGGGATGTGGTGCAGATAGCGCGGCCGGCTCGGGTCGGTGACGTCCAGGATCGAGGTGCCGTTGAGCTCCGTCTGGCCCGTCAGCGAATTGAGCCGCCGGCCGCCGTGGTGGCCGACGTAGGCGATCCACCGCTCGCCCTGGGGCTGGATTACCGGCTGGTACGCGGAGCGCGCCTGCAGATCGTCCCGCCCTACCAGAGCCATGTTCTGCTGCTCGCCTCCTGCGCGGCGGCGGGACCCGCGCAGAGCAGCAGGAGCGCGACCGCGAGCCGGCGGCTCATACCGGCATCACGCCGTGCTTCTTCCAGGGACGCTCGACCTTCTTGGTGGCCGCCATCTCGAGGGCGCGGATGAGGACGGGGCGCGTCTCGCGCGGATCGATCACGTCATCGACCAGCGCGCCGCCCGCCGCGATGTAGGGATTGATCAGCTTGCGGAACTCCTCGACCCGGCGCGCGCGCTCCTCGTCCGGGTTGGCGGCGGCGGCGATTTCCTTGCGGAAGATGATGTTGGTGCCGCCCTCCGGCCCCATCACGGAGATCTCCGCGGTCGGCCACGCCACGATGAGGTCGGGCTCGTACGCCTTGCCGCACATCACGAAGTAGCCGGCGCCGTAGGCCTTGCGCACCACCACCGTGACCTTCGGCACCGTGGCCTCGCTCACGGCATAGAGCATCTTCGCGCCGTGGCGGATGATCCCCTGCTTCTCCACCCTGGAGCCGACCAGGAAGCCCGGCACGTCCTGGAGAAAGACCAGCGGAACGTGGAAGGCATCGCAGAGCATGATGAAGCGCGCCGCCTTGTCGGCGGCGTCGACGTCGAGCGCCCCGCCCAGCACCATGGGCTGATTCGCCACGATGCCGACGGGCCGCCCGCCGAGCCGCGCCAGGCAAGTAATCAGGTTCCTCGCCCACCCCGGCTTGATCTCCATCGAGCGGCCGCCGTCCACCACGGCACCGATGACCTTCTTCATGTCGTAGGCGCGGCGCGCACTGTCGGGCACGATGGCGAGCAGCGCCTCGTCCCTGCGATCGGCCGGATCGGCACACGGCGCCGCGGGCGGCTTCTCGAGGTTCGAGCTCGGGAAGTACGACAGATACTCCTTGATCGCGTCGATGCAGGCGGCATCGTCGGCGACCTCGAGGTCGGCCACGCCGGAGATCTCCGTGTGCACCTTCGACCCGCCCAGCTCCTCCGCGCTGATGTCCTCCCCCACCACTGCCTTCACGAGGGGCGGGCCGCCGAGCGCCATATGGCTCGTGCCCTTCACCATGGGCACGAAGTCGGCGAGCGCGGGAATGTAGGCGGTGCCGGCGGCGCCCGGCCCCATCATGGCGGCCACCATCGGGACGACACCCGACATGATGGACTCCTCGCGGAAGAGGAAGCCCGATCCGGCGAAGGTGGAGCCGATGGCCTCCTGGATGCGGGCGCCCGCAGAGTCGATGAGCCAGATCATCGGCATCCGCTTGGTCAGGGCGATCTCGCGGGCACGGTTGCACTTGACCTCGGCCGTGCGGCCCATCGACCCGGCCATCACGGTGAAGTCGTATGCGATCAGCGAGGCCGGGCGTCCCTGGATCTTTCCGAAGCCCGTGATCACGCCGTCGGCCGGAGTCTCCCGGCCCCGCATCGCGGGAGAGATGTTGGCGTGGGTGGCGAGGAGCCCGAGCTCGTGAAAGGAGCCTGGATCGAACAGGCGATCCACCCGCTCGCGGACCGTGAGCTTGCCCTCGGCGTGCTGTTTCGCGATGGCGTCTGCGCCGCCCATCGCAAGCGCTCGCTGCCGCCGGGCGGCAAGGTCCTCTGCGAGGTCCTTCATCCCCACGGCCTACCCCTTCACCACCGTCAGACGGTAGCTGGCTATGCCGGTGTCGGGAGGCGAGCCATTGATCAGCGTGAGCATGGCCGCGACCTCGCTCCGGTGATGCGTGCCGTGGTTGACCACGTGCTGGACGATGGGGCCGAGCGGCAGCCGGAACTCCGTGCCCTGGGCGTTCGTGTAGCTGAACTGGCTCGCGAGATCGGCCTCGGCGAGACCGCCGACGAACGCGCGCTGCTCGCTCTCGAGGAGATCCCACCTCGCACGGAGGTCTGCCATGGTCGGGAAGTCCTCGTCGTCGTGCAGGCGCGCCGGGGAGCCCCCTTTCCATCGGGCCAGCCAGAGCGCATCCGCACCGTAGAGGTGCGCGAACATGCCCTTGAGGGTGGGAAAGCTCCAGGGCGCGCCCATGGGGCGGGAGGTGACCGCCTCACCCAGACCGGCCGAGATCTCGAAGAGACGGCGGTTCGCCCAGTGATGATAGTCGTACAGCTGCCCCAACAGCGCGACGCTCATGTCGCCTCCGGACCTGCGGAGCCGCCCGTCAGGGCTTGGGCTGCCGGTAGAAGAGGACCATGTCGGTCGACGGCGGCGACCCTTTGGCCATGGTGAGCATGGCGGCGATCTCGCTGCGGTGATGGGTGGCGTGGTTCACCACGTGCTGCAGGAGCTGCCAGAGCGGCTGGGCGAACGGCTTGCCCTCTGTCGACTTGTAGTCGAGCGTGCGCGCGAGCTCGGCCGTCCCCAGCGACCCCACGAAGGCCCGCTGCTCCGATTCGAGCGCATCCCACGCCGTCCGGAGATCGGGGAGCCCCTGAAAGTCGGCGTCGCCGTGGAGCTTCGTCGGCGTTCCGCCCTTCCAGCGCTCGAGCCAGATGCGGTCGGCGCCGTAGATGTGGGCGAGCATGCCCTTGAGCGTGGGAAAGCTCCAGTGCTTGCCCATGTCCTTCTTCGCGCCGTCCGCGCCGAGCGCGGCGACTTCGCCGAAGAGCGTCCGATTGCTCCACCAGTGATAGCCCCAGATGCCGCGGATCAGCTCGAGCTCCATGCGCGCGGCCTCCTCAGTCGAGGACGGCGACGGTGTCGCCTTCCTGCACGGTCTGGCCCTCCGCCACCTTGATCTCCCGGACCTTGCCGGCCCGCGGCGCCTCGACCGGGATCTCCATCTTCATCGACTCCAGCACGATCACCGGATCGCCGGCGGCCACCGAGTCGCCGGGCTTGCTCGTGATCTGGAAGACCACGCCGGTGATGTGTGCCTTGACGTCCTCAGGCATTGAACGCTCCTTGTTCGACCATCTGGGTGTGGGTCCGTCCCTCGCGGAACGCCGCGCTGGCCATCACCCGCAGATGGAAGGGGATGGCGGTCTTGAGCCCCTCGGCCACGAAGGATTCGAGCGCCGCCTGCATGCGCGCGATCGCTTCCTCGCGACTGCCGCCGGCGGCCACCAGCTTGGCCAGCAGCGGGTCGTAGTGTACCGAAACCTGGCAGCCTTCGGCGACCCCGCTTTCCACGCGGATGCCGGGGCCCGACGGCGGCGCCCAGCGGCTGATCGTGCCCGGCGACGGCATGAAATTCTTGGCGGGATCCTCGGCATAGATGCGGCACTCGATGGCGGCGCCGCGCTGGACGATGTCCTCCTGCCGCCACGGCAGCGGCTCTCCCGAGGCAACCTGGAGCTGCGCCCGGACGATGTCGAGCCCCGTCACCTCCTCGGTCACGGGGTGCTCGACCTGGAGCCGGGTGTTCATCTCGAGGAAGTAGAACTCGTCGCCCTGCACGATGAACTCCATGGTGCCGGCGTTCACGTATCCCACGGCGCGGGCCCCCGCCACGGCGGCGCGCGTGAGACGCTCCTTCACCACGGGCGACAGGCGCGCGGCGGGGCTCTCCTCCACGAGCTTCTGGTGCCGCCGCTGGATGGAGCATTCGCGCTCGTGCAGGTGCACCACCCGCCCGTCCCCGTCGCCGAACACCTGCACCTCGATGTGGCGCGGCTCCGTGAGATAGCGCTCCACGAACAGCGCCGCCGATCCGAACGCCGCCTGCGCGCGCCGCTCCGCCGTCGCGTACGCGGAGGCGAGCCCGGCCTCGTCGGAGACCTTGACCATGCCGATGCCGCCGCCGCCCGCCGCGGCCTTGAGCATGACGGGATAGCCGATCTCGGCCGCGACCCGCCGCGCGTCGTCGAGCGAGGCCACCGGCCCGTCGCTGCCGGGCACCACGGGCACGCCGGCCCTGACCATCTCGCGGCGCGCTCCCACCTTGTCGCCCATCTGCTGGATGACGCGCCAGGACGGCCCCACGAACACGAGGCCGGCTGCCTCGCAGGCCTGTGCGAATCGCCAGTTCTCCGAGAGGAAGCCGTAACCCGGATGGACGGCCTGCGCTCCCGTGCGGCGCGCGGCCTCCAGGATGCGCTCGGCGTCGAGATAGCTCTCGCGCGCGGGGGCCGGCCCGATGAGCACGGCCTCGTCCGCCTCGCGCACGTGGGGCCAGCCCGCGTCGGCCTCGGAGTACACGGCGACGGAGCGGACCCCGGAGGCGCGCGCGGCCCGGAGGATCCGGCGCGCGATCTCTCCGCGGTTGGCGACGAGAACGCTCTCGATCACGCGCGCGCGGGCTGGCTCGGCTCGACCTTGACGAGGTCCAGGGCGCCCACCCGCCAGCCGCCGACCCCCTGCTCCCAGCGCGCGTTGATGGTGGCCGCCCGCTCCGGGCCCTCGAGCCGGTACTTCACGATGCGGTGACGCCCCAGCTTGGCGAACGCCACCACCCGATACCGTTGGACCCGGCTGTCCCGAAGGGCCAGCAGGATGGCGGCGTCGGGAGAGGCGTCGAGAAATCGCCCCAGCCCCACGCCGTCGGTGACGATCAGCGCCTCGCCGAAGGCCTTGACCGCGCCGGACAGCTCCTCGGGCATGCTCCAGCTCTGGGTCGCGCGCTCGAGCCGGACGAACTCCTGGGCGTCGTCGGAGAGCGGCACCTCGCCGCCGGACACGGGCATCACCGGAGGCAGCCCTTCGCCCGTCACCCCGTGGGCGCGCTCCAGCAGGCCCTCCAGCGTCCGCTGCCATGCGGCGACGCGGGCCTGGGCCTCCGGCGTGCCGGCCAGATGACGAATCACGGTCTCGCCGGCGGCGATGTGGCGGCGCTCGTCCTCGATGCAGCGGTCGAGGATCCGGCAGGTGGGCGGCTCGTAGACGGGATTCGCCTGGCGCCGGTGCGCCTCGTACACGGCCAAGAGGTGCGGCTTGAGCACGCGGTAGACGCCGGTGAGCCGCTCGGCGCTGCGCCCCGGCTCCTCCGGCGCCTCGATGGCATCCATGAAGGCGACGAACGCGTCGTTGGGCGGCGCGGACTCCTGCGCGTGGGCACGGAGCTCGGGCAGGCGGCGGCCCCACGCGTCCGTGTGCTGCGCACTGTCCCAGACGTGCCGCCCGAGGAGGAGCTTCGCCGAGAGCTCCGGGGTGAGCGCGATCCACCCCGCCAGGATGCGGGTCATGCGCTCGCACGCGTAGCGGTAGTGGCGGCAGAGGCGGGCGGAGTCGTCCGCGGACCGGTGGCCCTCGAGGATCTGCATGCGCTGGGTGCGCCCGGCGGGCTCAGTACACCTGCGACCGCTGCGTCGTCTTGATCAGGCGCTCGATCTCCTCGTCGGTGAAGCCCGCGAGCTTCCGGGCCTCGGTGGCGATGGAGATGGGCACGACCTCGTGATCACCCAGCTGGCGGGCGCCGCCCAGGTTGAAGCGCTCGTCGATGGTCTCCTGGAACTCGATGGCCTTCTTCCGCCGCTCGGGGTCGCCCTCGGTGAGCCGGGTCAGCCACTTCGAGCCCATGCGCACGTGCGTGATCTCGTCCGCGAGCACGAAGTCCACCGCGCGCTCGAGAACGGGATCGCCGATCTTCCTGCCGATGTACACGAGCTGGTTGAACACGTCGCAGGCGAGGCCCTCGAGGCCACGATTGACGCCGGCCACGCGCGCGGCGGCGTCCTCGGCGCAGGCGCAGCGCCAGAGGATGGTCGTCTCGGGGAACTCGCCGATGTACCCGCCCAGGTGCTCGACGAGCCGGATGTAGATCTCCACGTGCCGGGACTCGTCCCAGACCTGGCGCGCCATGTCCATGGTGAACTCCCACGGCGCGTCGGGGAAGTCGTAGACGGTGCGGCCGGCTCCTTCCATGGCCTGCATCTCGCCGACGAGAATGCCGTGCGCGCGCTCCTTGATGGACTCGCGCGTGCCCAGCTCGGGAAAGGGCGGCAGCCCCTGGCTGATCTTGCTCTCCGCCACCTCGCGGGCCCGCATGCGGACGAAACGGTCCTCGCGGGCCAGCTTGTCGTATGCGATCTGACGCTCCATGGTGCCTCCCGGCGCAGAATGAACGAGTGTTCAGCGAGAGTCTAGCCGAAGGCCGGCGCAAAGGCAATCCAAGTACTTACGCTTGCTCCATGAAACCCTTTCCCGAGGAGCGCCGCCGCCCGCTTCCGTCTCAGAAGAGCGGCCTGAACACCTGATAGGGTGCGACCTGGACATACGACAGGTCCGCGGCCTTGACGGCGCGCATGAGCCTCACCGCGTTGAGGCCGTGGTGATGGTACGGCCCGAAGCTGATGGGCGCGGAGAGGCCGAGCACGGTGAAGCCCTGGATGCCTTCCATGGCCTCCACGAAGCCGTCGCGCGTGAGATTGCGCCCGGCCCGCCGCAGGCCCTCGACGGCCAGGATCATGCTCGTGGCGCCGGTGAGCGCCGTCCCCTCGCGGCCCTCGAGGCGCGGCTCGTTGCCGACGAGGACGTCCAGGACGGGCCTGGCCTCCGGGTCGCCCGGCACGGCGCCGATCACGCAGTAGTAGGCGCCCTCCCAGAGATCGCCGAGGAGCCGGTACATCACCTGGTGATCGCCGACGGTGAACGATCCGACGAGCCGCGGGCGATAGCCGATCTTCGCCGTCTCGCGCACGAGATTGGCGGCGTGCGTGTTGAGGGCGGCCAGGAAGAGCGTGTCGGCCCCCGATGCCTTGAGCCGAAGGGCGTGGGCGGACAGCTCGCGGTCGGCCACCTCGTACGGGACGGCGGTCGCGAGAGTTGCCCGGGTGCCGATCGTCTGCAGGGCCCGGTTCACGCCCTCCATGACGCCCTTGCCCCAGTCGTCGCTCTGATAGAAGACGGCGAGCTTCTGCGCGCCGAGCTTCGAGACGGCGTACGTGACGAGATAGTCCGCCTCGTCCGCATAGTCCGGATAGGCGATGAAGACGTACTTGAGCCGGTCCCGCGGCTGCCGCGCCCATGGCCGCGGGCTCGCGTATGCGTTGACGAGCGGCAGGCGCGCCTCGGCGATCTCGTCCTTGGCGGCGTTCACCGTGGCAGAGCCCGCGAGGCCGACCGTGAGAAATGCGGAGTCCTTCATCTCCCGAAGGTTGGCCACGGCCCGGGCCGGGTGGAACCCGTCATCCTTCAACACGACCTTGAGCTTGCGGCCATTCACGCCGCCCTGATCGTTGACATGCCGCGCCCACGCTTCCTTGGCCAGCGCCAGGTTGCCGTAGATGGCGGCCGGTCCCGACATGGGCGCGGTGATGCCGATCACGATCTCCGTGTCGCTCACGCCGGGGACCTGGGCCTGGACGTCGAGAGAAAGTGCCGCGAGCGCGAGCAGGGCAAGCGCCGAGACGGCGGCGCGAGCGTGACCAGGCATCAGAGCGGAGTCTCCGCGGAAGGCGTTGAAAGCTGCGCGAGTATAGGAACCGGCTCTCGTGAAGTCAACGATCTTCGCTCTCTGCGGCGGGCGACCGGCCGCGTCGTCTCCCGAGCAGGCTGGCCGGGCGAACCGCCTTGTCCCCGAAGCGGCTCGCCAGCCTGTCCACCGCCCGGGCGAGCCGCTCGCGGCGCAGCACGTCGGGCGCCAGCAGCGAGAGCTGGCCGGCGCCGGCCGGACCCAGCCCGGACACCGACACACCGATGAGACGCACCGCCTGGGCGAGCCGCACACGCCCGAACAGCGCATCGACCGCCTGGAAGATGGCGAGGCCGTCCTGGGTCGGGTCGCCAGTGTGGGCGCGCGTGATGGTGGAGAAGTCGGCGAAGCGGAGCTTCAGGGTCACCGTGCGCCCCGCGTGGCCACTTTCCCGAAGCTCGCGTGCGACCCGCTCGCTCTGCCCGCGCAGCGTGGCCCGCAGCAACTCGATGTCGTGCGTGTCCCGCCCGAACGTCTCCTCGGCGCCCATCGACTTGGGCGGAGCATCGGGCTCGACGCAGCGATCGTCCAGGCCGCGGGCCAGGTCGAGCAGGCCCGGCCCGTGCTGGCCGAAACGCGACTCCAGATGGGCGGCCGGGATCTGCGCCAGCTGGCCGATCGTCCGGATACCCATGCTCTCGAGCTCGTCGCCCGTCACCTTCCCGACTCCCCAGAGACGCGAGACCGGGAGCGGGGCGAGGAACTCGGCCTCACGACCGGGCGGGACCACCACGAGACCGTCCGGCTTCTCGAGGTCGGAGGCGATCTTCGCCACGAACTTGCTGGCGGCGACGCCGACCGACGCCGTGAGATCGACGCGAGCCCTGATGGTCGACTTGATCTGGCGTGCGATGGCCGGGCCGTCGCCGTGGAGCGCCCGGCTCGCGGTCACGTCGAGGAATGCCTCGTCGATGGACAGGGGCTCGACGAGCGGCGTGAACGTGGCCAGGGTGTCCATGATCTCGCGCGACACGGAAGCGTACTTGTCCATGTCCACGGGCAGGAAGACCCCGGCAGGGCAGAGCCGGAAGGCGCGACCGATCGGCATGGCGGAATGAACACCGAAGCGCCGGGCTTCGTACGACGCGGCCGACACCACGCCGCGGCCGCGCGGATCGGCGCCGACGATCACCGGCCGGCCGCGCGTCTCCGGCCGGTCGCGCTGCTCCACGGACGCGTAGAAGGCGTCCATGTCCACGTGGATGATGGTCCGCGGGGAGAGCGCGGGGCCCACGGCCGGACTACGAGGCGGGTCCGCCGAGCCCGAGGCGTGGCGCGACTGCCGTCAACGCGCCGATGACGAACGCGATGTGCTCGTCCAGATCCACCCCGAGCTCCTCGGCGCCGCGGTACACGTCGTGGCGGTTCACCGTGCGGGCAAAGCCCTTGTCCTTGAGCTTCTTCTTGACCGAGGCGGGCTCGAGTCCCGCGATGGCGCGGCCGGGCCGGACGAGGGCGCAGGCCGTGATGAAGCCCGCGAGCTCGTCACAGGCGTAGAGCGCCCGGTCGAGCCGGGACACGCGGGGGAAGCCGGAGTAGTCGGCGTGCGCCAGGATGGCGTGAATGACCTCGGGAGACGTCCCGCGGGCGCTCAGGATCTCCGCGCCCTTCACCGGATGGTGCGGCGCCGCCGGGTGCACCTCGTAGTCGAAGTCATGGAGCATCCCGGCAATGCCCCAGCTCTCGCGGTCCTCGCCGTAGCGCTCCGCGTACGCCCGCATGGCCCCCTCCACGGCAAGCGCATGCTTGCGGAGACTGTCCGACTGGGTGAATTCGGTGAGGAGGACCCAGGCCCCCTCCCGATCCATCAGGCCCGGCTGCGGGTCCGCCACTTGTCGATCGACTTCTTCGAGAAGAGCCACTGACCCTCGTGCTCGAGGGCGGGAATGCGGCGCTCGATGGCGAGTCGCTTGAGCGCTTCCGCATCCATGGAGAGATACGTCGAGGCTTCCTTGACCGTCATGGTGTCCTTGGGAATCACGTGCCAGAGGCCTCCTTGAGTGCCTTCTTGAGCGACTCGATCTCCTCCTCGAGGAGATGGATCCGGTCCACCATCTGCTCGAGCTTGCGAGCCAGCGGATCGGGCAGATCCGTCTGGTTGAAGTCGATGCCGCCCACCCGCGCTCCGTCACGGAATGTTACTCGCCCCGGCACGCCCACCACAACGGAGTTTTCCGGCACTTCCCGGACGACCACGGAGCCGGCGCCGATGCGGCTGCCCGCGCCGATCGTGAAGGCCCCGATGATCTTGGCCCCCGCGCCCACGACCACGTTGTCGCCGAGGGTCGGGTGGCGCTTCTCGCGCTTGTTGCTGGTGCCGCCCAGCGTCACGCCCTGCAGCAGGCTCACGTTCTTGCCGATCTCGGCCGTCTCGCCGATGACGACGCCCATGCCGTGGTCGATGAAGAGGCCCGGGCCCAGGATGGCCGCCGGATGGATCTCGATGCCGGTGAGGAAGCGGCTCACGTGGGAGAGCCAGCGGGCCAGGGTCGTCCAGCCCGCGCCCCACAGCGCGTGCGAGACGCGGTGGGCCCAGATGGCGTGGACGCCGGGATAGCAGAGCACCACCTCCAGCGCCGAGCGCGCGGCCGGGTCGCGCTCCTGCACGGTCCTGATGTCCTGCCGCATCTCCTTGAACATGGCCCCTCCAGTGTACTGCCGGGCCGGTCGGCCCTCTCTACGCCTTCACCGGCGACAGGGCCCGGAGCTTGGCGACCAGCGGCACCGCCGCCGCGACCACGTAGTCGATGTCGTCCGCCGTCGTGGTCCGGCCCAGCGAGCACCGCACCGAGCCCATCGCCCAATCGAGCGGCAGCCCCATGGCCACCAGCACGTAGGACGGCTCGACGCTCCCCGAGGTGCAGGCGGAGCCGGCCGACGTCGCGATGCCCTTCAGATCCAGCCCGAGCACGATGGATTCGGACTCGATGTTCCGGAAGCACATGTTGCAGGTGCCGGGCAGGCGCAGCGTGGGATGCCCGTTCAGCCGCACCTCCTCGACTCCGTCGCGGATCCCCTCCCACAGCCGATCCCGGAGGCCGGCCAGCCGGACGGCCTCGTCGGCCATGTCGCGCCCGCGAATCTCGACGGCCTTGCCCAGGCCCACGAGGCCGGCCACGTTTTCCGTGCCGGCCCGGCGACGGCGCTCGTGGTCACCGCCGTGCTGGACGGCCGCCATCTTCGTACCCTTGCGGATGTAGAGCCCGGCCACGCCCTTGGGCCCATAGATCTTGTGCCCGGAGAACGACAGGAGGTCGATGCCGAAGGCGTCGACGTCGATCGGCACCTTGCCGAAGGTCTGGACGGCGTCGACGTGGAGCGGCACACCGTGGCTCCTCGTGATGCGCCCGATCTCGCTCAGGGGCTGCAGCGTGCCGACCTCGGAGTTGGCGTGCATCACCGTGACGAGGATCGTGTCGGGCCGCATGGCCTTGGCCAGATTCTCCGGGCGCAGCATGCCGTACTCGTCCACCGGCAGATAGGTGACGGTGAACCCCTGCGCCTCCAGCGTCTCGCAGGTGCGGAGCACGGCGTGGTGCTCGATCTGCGAGGTGATGATGTGCCCCCCGCGCCGTGCTGCCGCCACGCCCTTGATGCCGAGGTTGTCGGACTCCGTCCCGCCGGAGGTGAAAACGATCTCGTCCTTGGACACGCGCAGGAACGCCGCGACCTGCTCCCGCGCCGTCTCCAGCCCTTCGCGCGCCTCGCGCCCGAAGGCGTGCACGCTCGAGGCATTGCCGAATCGCTCGCTGAAGTACGGCAGCATCGCCTGCAGCACCTCGGGATGCACGCCGGTCGACGCATTGTGGTCGAGATAGACGAGCCGGTTCATTGACGCCCTCCTGTCGCGATGCTACGCTCGGCGCCGTCATGGAAGCGGCGAAGCGCAAGCTCGGTCTCATGATGTCCACGGCACCCGATCATTCCAACCTCGCCACGGCCCTGGGGCTCGCCACGGCGGCGCTCGACCGCGGCGACGAGGTGTACCTCTACCTGATCGACGACGGCGTGGCCGCCATCGCGGACCCGCGCCTGCAGGCGCTGGGCAGCCGCGGAGCGCGGCTCTTCGTCTGCGCCTACGGCTGCCAGAAGCGGCGCCTGCCGCTGTCCGACCTGGCGACCAACTGCGGGCTGGTCGTCCTGACCGACGTGATCAACGGCACCGACCGCTTCGTCTCGCTCAACTGACCGCATGGCGGACCGCCAGCCCGTGCTCGTCGTCATCTCGGAGGACCCGCGCGTGTCGCACCGGGCGAACGAGGCCATGCGGATCGCGCTCGGCGTGGTGGCGGGCGAGAATCCCGTGCGCATCGTGCTGGCGGGTCCGGCCGTCCACCTGCTCGACGAGGACACCGACGATCTGGTGGACGGCGACGACATCGCCAAGTACCGCGCCGCGCTCAAGAAGCTGGGCATCCCCTTCCACGTCGAGCCGACGGCGCAGCCCCGCGATCCCGGGTGGAACGCGGACGGCCATCCCCTGGTGCCGGTGACGGAGGACGAGATCGCGGCCTTTGCGTCCCAGGCCACCCGCTTCATGGTCTTCTGATGGCGCGCTATCTCCACCTGCTCAAGTACGACTCCCCGCCGCTGGCGGCCGCCGTGATCGATCGCCACCGCCGGGAGCCCGGCGCGGACGTCACCGTGGTGCGCCTCGACGGCGCGACGAGCGCGCCCGCGGGCCTCGCCGTGCAGACGGTCGGCACCGATCTCGACTGGGCCCAGCTCCTGGAGCTGATTTTCGCGAGCGATCACGTCGTCACCTGGTAGTCAGCGGTCACGGTATGCCTCGAGCCACGCCATCTGGATCTTTTCCAGGATGCCCTCGTTCGAGGCCTTCGGGTCGTCGGCAAACCCGGGGAGCTCCAGCACCCACCGATGGAGATCGGTGAACCGTACCGACAGAGGATCCATGTCGGGGTGGGCGTCGAGCAGCGCCAGCGCAATATCCTCGGCGTCTTTCCAAGTCATGTTGGCC
>Ga0335070_10004146_pt1 | contig 16918 bp, 12 predicted proteins | sample Lox_Sample_13_FD_206722 | JGI IMG/M metagenome (GOLD analysis project Ga0335070, IMG submission 206722) | Soil microbial communities from Loxahatchee National Wildlife Refuge, Florida, United States - Lox_Sample_1.3 | ecosystem: Environmental > Terrestrial > Soil > Wetlands | place: USA... | reverse complement strand
GTGCGGTGCCGATGCGGTGAAATTACAGAAGCGGGACAATCGCCACCTCTACACGAAGGCGATGTACGACAAGTCCTATGATCATGAGAATAGCTTCGGCCTCACCTATGGTGAGCACCGGGAGGCCCTCGAGTTCGGCTCGGAGGAGTATAGGGAGCTGATGGGCTACGCCAAGGAGCTCGAGATCACCATGTTCGCCACCGCCTTCGATTTCCCGAGCGCCGATTTCCTGGCCAAGCTGGATATTCCGGCCTTCAAGATCGCATCCGGGGATCTCAAGAACATCCCTCTTCTGACGTACGTCGCCAAGTTCCAGAAGCCCATGGTCGTGAGCACCGGCGGCGGGACCATGGAGGATGTGAACCGGGCCTATGACGCCATCATGCCCATCAACCAGCAGCTCTGTTTTCTCCAGTGCACCGCCGGCTATCCGGCAGCCTTCGAGGAGCTGAACCTGAATGTCATTACCACGTTCCGGGAGCGGTTCCCGAAAACCGTGATCGGTCTCTCCTCCCATGACAACGGCATCGCGATGGCGGTGGCAGGGTACATGCTGGGGGCCAGGGTCATCGAGAAGCACTTCACCCTGAACCACACCTGGAAGGGGACAGATCACGCCTTTTCCCTGGAGCCGACCGGGTTCAAGAAGATGGTCCGCGATCTGCGGCGGGTGAGGGTGGCCATGGGGGACGGGGTCAAGCGGGTGTACGAAACGGAAGTTAACCCCATGGTCAAGATGGGCAAGAAATTGGTAGCGGCGCGGGACCTCCCGGCGGGCCACGCCATCCGCCGCGAGGACATCGCCATCAAGTCGCCGGGCGACGGGCTGCAGCCATATGAGCTCAACAAGATCGTCGGCCGCGCGACCCGGGTTCCCCTCAAGCAAGACCAGAATATCGTCTTCGAGGTTCTGAACGGTGCGGAGACCTGGGCGGAGGCGGCCTCGTGACGGATCTCTTCAGCGTGCAGGGTGAGGTCGCCGTTGTCACCGGTGCTCTCGGGAAGCTGGGCCCTGTCTGGGTCGAGACCTTGCTTCATGGGGGCGCCCACGTCTTCGCCCTTGACCGTCCGGGTCAGGAAGTGCCCGACGGATTCAGAACCCTCGAAGAACGGTGCGGCTCCAGGTTGAGACTTGCCTTTGCCGATGTGCGGGATCGGGCCGGGTTGGAGGCGGCGGGCCGGGACTGCGTGGAGAACCTGGGAGTTCCTTCCATCCTGGTGAACAACGCCGGGATTGACCAGCCTCCCACCAGACTGGAAAAGGGATATCGGCTCGAGGAGATCCCCCTCGAGGGGAACCGGGAGGTGTTCGAGGTCAACACCCTCGGCCTCTTCCTGGTGACCCAGGTCTTTGGGGCTCACATGGTGAAGGCGGGCCGCGGCTCGGTGATCAATATCGGCTCCCTCTACGCCAGTGTCTCCCCTGATGCCCGGCTCTACGACCACATCCCGAGCGATCCGCCCTTCCTCAAACCACCGGCCTACGGGGCCTCCAAGGCCGCGGTGATCAACCTCACCAAGTACCTGGCCACTCACTGGGCCCCTTACGGCGTCCGGGTGAATGCCCTGTCGCCCGGAGGGGTGCTGGGTGAGCAGGATGAGGCGTTTAAACGCAAGTTCTGCGCCAGGGTGCCCCTCGGCAGGATGGCTACCTACGATGATCTTCGGGGACCTCTGCTGTTTCTGGCCTCCAAGGCCTCAGCTTACGTGACCGGGGTGGAACTTGTTGTGGACGGCGGCTTCACCGCCTGGTAAGGGGAGAAGATGGAGCAAACCGGGATTCCCACGACGATCTTCAACTGGATTTCGGGGAAGGAAGTCGGCGCGGCTGCCGGGGAGACCTTTTCCAAGCTCTCACCGGTTTCGGGGAAGGTGCTGGCCAGTGTCGCTCGCTCGCGGGCTGCCGATGTGGCGCAAGCCGTAGAGGCGGCCCGAAGAGCTCAGAAGGGGTGGGCGGAGCGCACGCCGGTGGAGCGGGGGGACCTCCTCCTCGCCATTACCCAAGCGATGCGCCGGAACCAGGAGCAGATCGCTGCCGTTGTCGCCGCTGAAACGGGCATGTCGGTGAAGCAGGCTCGCGGCGAAACGGGAGGAGCCATCGCCCAGGGAGAGTTCATGGCGGGAGAGGGTCGCCGCCTCTACGGCCGGACCACGACGAGCGCAGTGCCGAACAAGTACGCCATGACGGTCCGGCAGCCCCTCGGGGTTGCGGGACTCATCATCGCCGCCAACACCCCCATCGCCAATGTGGCCTGGAAAGTGTTCCCGGCCCTCGTGTGCGGCAACTCTGCCGTCCTCAAGGCGGCGGAGGACACGCCGGCAAGCGCCTGGATCTTCGGCAAGCTGGCCCACGAGGTGGGGCTCCCGCCCGGAGTGCTGAACATTGTCCAGGGCTACGGCGAGGAGGCGGGCGCGCCCGTCGTTGCTCACCCTGGAGTAGATGTCGTCAGTTTCACCGGCTCGAGCGCCGTGGGCCGCCAGATCGCCCGGATTGCCGGTGAGCGTCTAGCCAGGGTCTCCCTCGAGCTCGGCGGCAAGAACCCGCTTGTGGTTTGCGACGACGCTGACCTGGAGAATGCCGCCCGGTGGGTGCTCCTCTCCGCCTTCAGCAACGCCGGGCAGCGGTGCGCTGCCGGAAGCCGCATCATTGTCTTCGATGCGGTCTATGAGCGGTTTCGCGACATGCTGGTCGAGCGCACCAGGAAGCTCAGGGTAGGCCCGGCCGACGACGACGACTTCGGGCCGGTGATTAACGAGGAGCAACTCACGAACATGGTCGCCGCCGTGGAGCGGGCGAGAGAGAAGGGAGCGGTCGTCCTTGCAGGAGGGCACCGGCTTACCGACCCGGCTCATGCTCAAGGCTCTTACATGGCCCCCACTCTGATCGAAAACGTGGGTCCCCAGGACGAAATCTCAACCAGCGAGCTTTTCGGCCCCGTCACCTGCCTTTACAGGGTCAAGGGTTTTCCCGAGGCCCTTTCCTTGGCCAACGACTCACCCTACGGCCTCACCGCCTGTATCCACACCCGGAGCGTCCACCGGGCCATGGAGTTCACCCAGAAGGTTCAGGCGGGAGTGGCGGTGGTGAATGCCGGCACCTACGGGAGCGAACCTCACATGCCCTTCGGCGGGCTCAAGCAGTCGGGAAACGGCTGGCGCGAGCCCGGCACCGAGGCCTTGGACGTCTACTCCAACCTGAAAGACATTTACATCACCATCGACCCGGGGCTTCTGTAGAGAGGATGTATGCCTGAAAATCGCCCCAGCATTGTCGGGCTGATCCCTGCCCGTGCGGGCTCGAAACGCGTGGCCGACAAGAACATTCGCCCCTTGGCCGGTCATCCGGTGATCGCCTACACCATTGCTGCCGCGCTGCAGAGTGAGATCTTTGCCGCGGTGATCGTATCCACGGACTCGCCCCAGTATGCCGAGATCGCCCGACACTACGGCGCTGAGGTGCCCTTTCTGAGACCCGCTGAGTTCGCCGGCGATCTCTCTCCGGACATCGAGTGGGTGGAGTACACCCTCAGGCGACTCCGAGACGAGGGCCGAAGCTACGATTGTTTCAGCATCCTGCGGCCCACGAGCCCCTTTCGCCTCACTGAGACCATCCGCCGGGCCTGGAGCGAGTTTCTCGCCGAGGAGGGGGTGGACTCGCTCCGGGCGGTAGAGAAATGCAGGCAGCATCCAGGCAAGATGTGGGTGGTGAGGGGGAGACGGATGCTGCCCCTCCTTCCTCTCGGTCCCGCCGAGCAACCATGGCACAGCAGCCAGTACCAGTCCCTTCCCAAGGTCTACGTCCAGAATGCCAGCCTGGAGATCGCCCGCTCGCGGGTGGTCTTCGAGGGGCGGACAATCGCCGGAACCGTGCTGATGCCGTTCTTCACCCGGGAGAACGAAGGGTTCGACGTGAACAACCCTTACGACTGGGATCTGGCCGAACACCTGGTCCGGGAAGGGAAGGCCAGGCTACCCTCTATACCCCAAACACCATATACCCCGTAGAGGAGCGCTCATGCTGGAGATCAAGCTCATTCCGCACGAGGAGTTTCAGCGTATTCAGACGGCGAATATTCCCCGATACGACAAGCTGGCCCTTCTTGGCGACATGTGTAGGGCCAACGCTCTGGCGACGGTGAAGCGGGCAGGCTCCGGGCACCTCGGCTCGAGCTTCAGCTCCCTCGACGTAGTCACCTTCCTCTACTTTGCCGAGATGAATACGGCGGAGCTGGGCATTCGCCACCCCGACCGGGATATCTACTTCTCCTCCAAGGGTCACGACGTCCCGGGCTATTATGCCGTTCTCTACGCCCTGGGCATCCTGCCGAAGGAGCAATTCATTAGGCTGCGGCGTTTTGGTGGGACCCACGGCCATCCCGATGTGAGCATCCCGGGAATTGAGGCGAATTCGGGTTCTCTGGGGATGGGCATCGCCAAGGCGAAGGGGATGGCCTGGGCCAAGAAGCTTCGGGGTTCCGGCGGGCGGGTGTTCGTCATGACCGGCGATGGTGAGCTCCAGGAGGGAGAGATCTGGGAATCCCTTCAGACGGCGGCGCACCAGGGGATCACCAACATCCACGTGATCGTGGACTGCAACAAGATCCAAACGGACAAGCGGGTGGAAGGGATCATCAACCTGGGAGATCTCGGTAAGAAGTTCGAGATCTTCGGCTGGCACGTGGAACGATGCAACGGTCACGACTTCGCCGCCATGGACATGGCGGTCCAGGCGTTCCAGCGGGTTACCCATAAGCCCAAGGTGCTGATTGCCGATACCATCAAGGGAAGGGGAGTCTCCTTCATGGAAGGCCCCACCGCCCTTAGAGACGGCCAGGGGCTCTACCGCTGGCACGCGGGGGCCCCCGACGACGATTCCTTCGAGGCGGGCTACGGAGAGCTCCTCGAGCGGATCAACGGGCGGCTGAGTGCCATGGGATTCGCGCCCCTCACCACGGAGGTTCTCGACGCTCGGGAGAAGCACCGGACAAGGCTCAAGGACACGGCGGAGAAGGTGGTGAACTCCTTCGGCGAGGCCCTCGTCGAGGTGGGAGCGCGGCGGAAGGACCTCGTGGTCCTCGATGCGGACCTCTCCGCCGATTGCGGGCTGCGCCCCTTCGAGCTCGCTTTCCCCGACCGCTTTATCGAGAACGGCATTGCCGAGCAGGATATGGTCTCCACCGCTGGCGGGCTGGCGCTCCAAGGGTTCCTTCCCATTGTGAACTCCTTCGGCGTGTTCCTGGCCTCCCGGGCGAACGAGCAGATCTACAACAACGCCACGGAGAAGACCAAGATCATCTATGTCTGCCACTATGCCGGTCTCATCCCCGCGGGACCCGGGAAGTCCCATCAAAGCCTGAGAGATATCTCCCTCTTCGGGGCTCTCCCGAACTGCGTGATCCTCGAGCCCGGAAACGGTCTGGAGACGAAGCGCGCTTTGGAGTGGTGCGTGGATGAAGCGAACGACATCTGTATGATGCGGCTCGCCATCTCGCCCTCGCCCAGAACCATCGCCCTGCCTTCTGACTACCAATTCTCCTTCGGCAGGGGGACGGTGCTCCATCCGGGCAACGACGCCGTGCTCTTCGCTTACGGACCCGTCATGCTTCACGAGGCGCTCCTCGCCGCCGACACCCTCAAGGAGAAGGGTTTCTCCCTGAAGATGGTGAACATGCCCTGGCTGAATAGAGTGGATGTGACCTGGCTCGAGCAGACGGTCGGCGGCTGTGGCGCGATCTTCGTGGTGGACAATCACTCAGCCTACGGGGGGCTCGGGGACTCTCTGCTGAATGCGGTCATGGCCTCGGACACCCTGCGGAACAAGCGGATCATCAAGTTCGCGATCGGCGAGTATCCCGCCTGCGGCACACCCCAGGAGGCCTTGGCCCACCACGAGTTGGACGGGGAGAGTCTGGTTCGGCGGGTGCTGAACTTCGCTGGCGACCTGAGGAAATGAGGAATTTATGTAACGAAGTTTCTTATCCTTTGACTGCAACTGACGCTTTTCTGCCAGATTACAGTCGGATGGAGCTGGTCCAAAGAATTCTCTCGACCTGTCACGCGTCCTGTAATATCCTGAATCATTACGACTGCTATCGCCCGTCCTGCATTTCCAACCGAGAACCGTAAGAACGGAGGAACCATGAAGGCATCTCGTCGTCGACCGACCCTGCGTTCGGCCTCGGCGGAGCTCTGACGCTTCGCGCCAGCACCGGGGAAGCGATGCTCTTGAAGGGTCGTGATCTTGAGGCGCTTGCCGCGGTGACGCGTGGGTATTGCAAAGCGATGACGTACACTTCGTCAACGATGATATGATGTGCGAGCGTTAAGATAATATGAGAATTCTTTTTAGCATGTATAGACCTCCATTCATCAAGTATTATTATGACACTTTAGTGTATTTGTTAAAACGAGGGCATAGAATTCATTTAGGCTTCTACGAGGCAGATGAACCCGTGAGAGAATTACGTCATCAGACATTAGCCGACGACTATCCTGAACAATTCTCTTATTCTATTCACAACAGGAAGAGGAAGGACGCGTGGGATGCTTTGTGCGCTGCATGTTCTTGGGGCTTGGACTACCTGCTTTACTTGAATCCTGCATTTAATCATGCCAATCGCCTGCGTGAACGCCTTGAGTTCTGGATTCACCCTGTGTTCGTGTGGCTGGTGAATAAATGTCCGGCGCTCAATACCGATTTCGGACATTCCTTGATACGAAGCATATTGCAGATTGTATATGATTCTATCCCAGCTGCTGAGTCGATGAAAAGGGTGATCGGGAACTTCGAGCCGGATGTATTTCTCGCCACGCCCCTGGTTCTCCCCGGCAGCTTACAGTGTGAATATATCAGGGCGGCCAGAGAGCTTGGAATCATTACTGCGGTCTGTGTGGCAAGCTGGGACAATCTGACCACAAAAGGCTTTATCAAGGGCAATCCGGACAGGGTGATTGTCTGGAATGAAATACAGAGAGGAGAAGCCGTTAGAATTCATAACATCTCGCCTGGTAGAGTCATCGTAACTGGTGCACAGTATTTTGATGAGTGGTTCCGGCGACAGCCCTTCCGGGACCGAGAGGAGTTTTGCAGGAGTATCAACCTGCCTCCAGACAGATTGGTGTTGCTTTACATGTGTTCGTCAGATTACTCTGCCCCTAATGAGACGAGATTTGTAAGGCGTTGGGTAGAGGCAATCAGGAACGCTAGAAATCCGAAACTTTCTCAGGCAGGCATTCTGATCCGTCCATATCCTGAGCGGGTTGAGAAATGGAAGAATGTTGATTTCGGAGTTTCCGGAGGTGTAGTCCTTTGGCCTCCTGAAGGCGAGTTCCCACTTAGCGAGGAAGGAAAGAGCAACTTCTACGATTCAATTTATCATAGCTTTGCAGTGGTGGGTATCAATACCACTGCCCTGATAGAGAGCGCGATTATCGGACGTCCTGTCCTGACGATCGTCGGGTCAGAATTTAATAACAGCCAGACGGAAACATTGCACTTTCACTATCTGAGGCAGGAAAATGGGGGATTTCTCTGCCTGGCAGGCGATCTTGACGATCACGTAAGGCAGCTTGAAGAAATTGTTGAGAGGGGCGATCAAATGAAGGGTCAGGTCGACAGATTTGTGGGAAAGTTCGTACGGCCTCACGGAATCGAAACGGGTTGTGTTCCCATCCTGGCCCGATCTATCGAAGAGCAGAAACTGGCAACTCCTGAGAGGATACGACAGAGGTTTGTGAAAAAAGTATTTGGATACACACTCTATCCTTCGGCTTTTTTGCTTAAGACAATTATGAAATTGAGAAAGAAAGAGGCGGGGAACAAAAGGCGTGATAAGAGAAAACTCTATATTGAAGCCGGGAAGCAGGGCTCTGACCCGTTGGATTACATAAGAGCACGAAAAAGGGGTGGAACTCTGGACGGGACATGATGACGAGGATGATCAAGTGAAACGGAGTTATCGTGGACTGCTTTGATGAAGGGAACGATCGCCCCAATCCGCGTAGGAAACCTTGTTTCGGAGAGCCGCGTGTCTCCGGCGTGTCAATGTATTCCTCCCTGGGAAACTATTATGGTGAATGACGGCCCAAGAGATGCCAATGCTAACGTTATAAGGGCATTTGGTGTCAACGCTAAGCTTCTTTACACCGAAGGTTTGCGACCGGCAGAAGCAAGGAACGTGGGCATGGGGATTGTAGGAAGAGACTGGCTCGCCTTCCTTGACAACGTGACGAGCACCATCCCAGCATATCTGGCGCCACTGGGGGCTTGACGCACAGGGCACCTCTATGCCAAAGCTTCTCAAACCGAACCTGAATTATTATCATCAGATGGGGACGTCGGGGAAGAGTTATATGAATGCCTCACCGAGGCTCAAGGTAGGGGTGGTCTCGGACGAGTTCTTCGACCTGGCTTTCGGACGCATGGGCGGATTCGGATGGCTCGCCCGTGAGGTGTCCCTCCTGTTCAACGCGAACCCGGAGTTCGGCGGTGAAGTACTCTTTCTTACGGGCGAGAAGCGTGGTGACAAACATGACTTCGAGACGACCGCGGCAGGAACTCGGGTGTTGCTGAACCGATGGGACGGGAACCGCCGGGAGTACGTTCGAAGGCTCAAGGCGGAACAGATCGACGTTCTGCTGACGATCGACTATCGCCGGAGCTATCGCGGTCCGCTCAGGGGACTCCGGAGAACTTCCATTCTCATGTGGGTCCAGGACCCCCGCCCCCCGGAGGATATCGACAAGATCAATGGGCTGCGCATCCCGGGCGGGGGGGACGTTAAACCCCTGGGAGTTCGTCCTGTAGACTGCACCTCGATGTCTCGCGTTGTCAGGACCTCCCGGTGGACGCTCCGCCGGATCGTCTGGGCGGCTCCCCTGACGGAACTCGGGGACAAGGTCGAGAAGACGTACGGAGTCAGAGTTCGAAATCTGGCTCTTCTGCCGTATCCGTTGGATCTCAGGGTTCAGGAAATCCGCAAGTCCGAGCGACCGAGCGTCGTCTTCCTCGGTCGCCTCGACCCCATCAAGAGGCCGTGGGTCTTCTCGGAACTGGCGAGGCGGTTCTCGGAAGTCGAGTTCCTCTTTCTGGGACAGGCCCATTTCACAGGGGAGGGCACCTGGAAGCCCCAAAACCTCCCGCCCAATGTCCGTCTGACGGGACATGTCGACGGACAAGAGAAACAGAGACTCCTCTCTTCGGCCTGGGTCCTCGTAAATACCTCCATTCACGAAGCTCTTCCGGTGAGTTTTATCGAGGCGCTCGCCTGCGAGACTCCGATTCTGAGCTGTCAGAACCCGGGCGGGTTGGTCTCTCGTTACGGCATATATGCCGGTCGGTGGGACGCAACCGGCATGGAAGGTCTGACGAGTTTCGAACACGGCCTCAAGGTGCTGATTGGAGATGACGAACTGCGCATCCAACTTGGCCGGGAGGGGCGGGCATGGGTGGCAGCCAATCATACCCGAGAGGCATTTCTCAACGCATTTTCGCGCCTCTGCAGGGAGCTGAGAACGAGAAACGGGCTTTGCGCCCCTGTGAGGCATCCGTGAACGGTCCACCGTTGGGGCGCACCGGCGCTCACTATGCTCCGTCGTATGCTCGGTTGGAGAATTTCGGTAGGTGCCCGAAAATGGACAGACCTCCGTTTAAGATCCCGCCGACTCGGATACCCCACGGAAATGGGGCGGATGGTCGCCTGAAGATGAGGGTCGCGTTCCTGGTCGGAGGGTTCCCCACGCTCTCAGAGACCTTTATCTTGAATCAGATCACCGGGTTGTTGGATCGTGGACACGACGTCGTGATCTATGCCACCAAATCCCGGGAGGATGACTTAGTCCATCGGGACGTGACGAGGTATGAGCTGCTCCGCCGGACCGTCTACCTCCCGAGGCCCCCGTCGAATGTGGTCGGGAGGTGGCTTGAGGCGGTGGGCCGCCTAATTCTGCAACTGCCATCCAACCCGATCGCGGTTGCGCGCGCTTTTCGCGCCTCTGTAAAGGACGGGCGGCGTCTCGAGACTTTCTTCGCGGCGCTTCCGCTTCTGACCGAGCGGCCTTGCGACGCCATCCTAGCGCATTTTGGGACCAACGGCGCCCGAGCCTTGCGCCTTCGCCGGGCGGGGGCGCTGTCAGGCAGAATTGCCACGGTTTTTCATGGCTTCGACATCACCAAGAAGCTGGCCCGGGCCGGCGAAGATATCTACACCGATTTGTTTCGGGAGGGAGAGTTGTTCCTTTCGATCAGTGAGCGGTGGAGGAGTAGACTGGTCGAGTTGGGGTGCCCCCCGGACCGGACGGTGGTTCACAGGATGGGAATCGACTGCCGGAGGTTCGCCTTCTCGCCGCGCAAGAAGGATCCGACCGGACGGGTAGAGCTCGTCTCGGTGGCGCGCTTGATGGAAAAGAAGGGGGTGGAGTATGGGCTCCGCGCCGTGGCCGAGGTAAGCCGCAGGAATTCAAGTATCGTGTATACCGTTGTGGGTGATGGGCCTCTGAGGCCGAACCTGGAGCGCCTTGCCTCCCAACTCGGGATTTCTGATCGGGTTCGTTTCCTGGGGAATCGACCGCAGGACGAGGTCGCCGAGGTCCTCCGCAGCGCCTCGATCTTCCTGGCTCCCAGCGTGACGAGTGCCGATGGAGACCAGGAGGGAATCCCGGTGGTGCTAATGGAAGCCATGAGTTCCGGCTTGCCGGTGGTGGCTACCGAACATAGCGGGATACCGGAGTTGGTGGAGGATGGGATCTCGGGGTTTCTGGCTCCTGAGCGGGATGTGCAAGCCCTGGCGGTCTGCCTGGGGAAGTTGATCGAGCACCCGGAGCTCTGGCCGTCGATGGGTGAGGCCGGGAGGCAAAGAGTAGAGGCCGACTACGACGTCGAAGTTCTGAACGACCGGCTCGTCGATCTTCTCGAACGCCTCTGCACAGGGAGCACCATGGCCCCCCGCGCAGGAACAGGCTTAGAGCTCGCGTGTTGAGGTAGTCCGGCGACGTCGCGAATTGGATTGGCCTTTGATTTACTCATTTTGCAGGATCTTACGATGACGACATCCCACCGCTTGCATTGAAGTGCCAGTGATACTCCACCTGCAGAGCGGGTGGAGTATCACTTAACAACCTCCTTCTTTACATCTCTTCGGCAAACTTGGCCCTCTGACGCTGACAAGTGAAGAGGAAGAGGACGAGTTTAGCGGCTCTCAGCCCGTGAGCAGTTCGAGGGCGTGTCGCTCGAAGCGTTCGTTCAAGACGTCGCGGGCAAAGTGCCGCACAACTCTCTCCCTCGCCCGCCTGCCCAGAGTGCGCCTGAGCTCTGGGTCACGTAGGAGAGCGACGATCGCCTTACCCAGCTCCGACGGCTCGGTCGCATCCACGAGCAGTCCTGTGTCGCCGAGGACCTCCCTCATGGGATCCACGTCGTTCGACACACAGGCGCTGCCGCAGGCCATTGCTTCCGCCAAAGTCAGGCCAAAGCCCTCCTCGAGCGAGGGGAAGGCGAAGACGGCGGCGCCCCGGTACGCCTCCACGAGCTCCGTCTCAGTGATCCCCTCCTCCACGCTCACTCTCTCTGAGAGCCCGCTTCGCCGCATCAGATTCATGCACTCCTCGCAGTACTTCGAGGGCGGCTTTTGCGCGTTGGAGTACAACCCGGCAGCCGGGCCCACCAGCCTCAGGCGAGCTTCGGGGTACTCTTCCAGCACTGCCGCGAACCCCCTCAAGAGCGCCAGCTGATTCTTGCGTCTTGCGAACTTCGCCACGTAGAGGATGGGCGGCGGCCCGCTGGGCTCGGGGCCGGGGGCGTACTTGCGGACGTCGACAGGGTTGTACAGAATGGCGATCCGGCCTGGATCCACTCCGCGGGCCACCATGGCGTCGCGCTGCGCGGAGCTGATGGAGAGGACCAGGTCCGCTCTGGGCACGAACCGATGGTAGATTTTTTTGATCTCCGTCCATGGCGGGCTCCAGAACTCGTGGTCGAGCTCCCAGGCGAGGAGGGGCTTTCGGCGGATGCGGGCGTAGATGTACGAGAGGAAAAAGTTGCGCTGGTGGGTCGAGACGACTATGTCCGAGTCGATCCGCAGCATCCGCGTGAGGCCAAGGGCATGGAACGCCAGGTCGCGGCAAGCGGTCCGCCGCTTGTAATAGACCCTGCGTCCGAAGGGAACTACCCTGGCCCGCGGGTCCAACGGACCGAGCTCCCCGAACACCGTGACCTCGTGGCGATGCGCAAGCCAGTCGACCTGGCCGCCTACAATCCGTTCGATGGCTCCGCCTCGGTCCGCGCTCAGGGGACCGCTTCCGGCAACGGTGAAAAGAAAACGGCGGGGCTTGGTCATGGGAAACCCTCGGGGAGTGAAGAGGTGAGGACGTCGCGCTGGAAAAAGCAGGACGCCCTTGAATAATCCCGTTCACCGGCGGTGGTCCGGTGTGGTAATCGACAAAAAATGCCGAGAATAGCGTTGCCTTGACGCCACCATCTTTCCTCTCCCGAGGGGAGTCCCCTCGACGAAGAAGGCATGCAGAGCCTCGTATTGGCGGTGGGTGGGGTTGGCGGGCTCGAGGCAGAGCCGAGTGAGATCTGTCATGCGTGTTGGTGGCCTGATAGACATATTGCCCCAGTGTCATACAATCAGCCTGCTGTCAAGCCCAAATGGCACTATAACATTCTTTCCCTCGAAAATTATGGATTCAAGAACCACTTGCGGTGTGTTTCGGCGAGCCTACGACAAGGCTGCTATGAATGATGACATACGGGAATATGTGCTTAAGCTCCGGGAAAACGATAACACAGAAACACCAAAAGGGACCGATTATCGGGCACTTGCCAGATCGTTCAGTTAGGCTGATCCTATAGCGTGGGAATCCAGGCTAGTGAAAGCGGCGAAGCAGAATCGCTTCCTCACTCAACGAGGTCTCTTTATCTTTTTGCATTACTAGAAAGCGTTACGTAAGGCTATATGAACCGCGCCGAGTGCGGACCCCGCGCACGGTACTGTGGGAGGGCGAAAGCCGAGAGACCTTCCTGTCTCCCGATTGTTCATATCGTGAGAACACACTCAATAATCCTGGACGGATCGCCGTCCAACTATACCGCTTGAGAAATTCGGAACGGGCGCGCATGCCGCGGGTCTTCGCCTCGTTCTCATCGTCCATGATTTCGGTAAGTGCCCTGGCCAGAGCCTGCGGACTGTTTGGCTCGACAATCCATCCGCAGCCATCTAAGACTTTAGGTAAATCGGATACCGCGGTTGCGACTATCGGCTTCGCCATGGCCATGGCATCAAACACCTTGGCAGGCATTTGCCCCTGTGTCGAGACGTCGCGGCGCTGGGGTATCACTATGATGTCGCTTAAGGCAATAAACTCGGCCACTCTCTCATAGGGGCAAGTCCCGAAACTCTTGAAGCGCGAGCCGAGTACCTCGTCGGCGGTTCGCGCTATCAGACTGCCATACTGATCCTGACCATCAGCACCGACAATCGCTAACACCAACCTGTCATTCGGAATCAACGCAACTGCATTGATAAGATCCTCAACGCCTTTATAACGGCGGGGCGTGCCGAAAAACATTACGACCTTCTTGGTTGGGTCAATGTCGTAAGATTTCTTGAGTTCTTTCTGGTCCCACGCCTCGGGAACGAACGCATTCTCGTCGCGGCCATGGGGTACGACAGTGCCCCCAAAGCGCGCGCGCAAGAAGTCATTGGAGACGGTCACCTGATCCGCGCGGGGAATGAGTCTCTGAGAGATCCAGGCACCGAAGTATCCACTCATCCGATACGGGAAGATGATGGACCTGAGCCATCGCCTTACCTGCGAGAACAGAGCACCGTTGCGAATCCTTTCCAAGGTAAAACCCCACTCCCAGTCATCAATGTCGAGCACAATCGGCCGTTTTTTTCTTGCCAGAAGGCCCGCCAGATAACTGGTGAACAGGGGTTTACTGGCGTAAATGATGTCGCCGTCGATTAAATCCATGAGGCGTTTGAGCTGCTTAAAAGATGCCGAGCCTTCGGCAAATGGAATCCGTTTACACTCGACCTCGGCGTTGTTGCTGAGCGGCATCCATAGCTCTCCGCGGCGGGCGGGACCAACGATCTCTACCTCATATCTTGCCTGGAGCAGCCTTGCCAAAAGGTAGGCGCGACCGAAGGCGTTCGACGAGAGGTCATAGCATAGAATCGAAATTTTTGTCACGATAATCCCCCGTAAGGTTCCTCCTCGCGAGGAGGTTTGTCCGGTGCTCCACAAGGATGTCTACCACATTGTCAGTCAACTGTCGAGATGAGAGCATCGGAGATCTCCCTTCTCGAAGGTCCCGCGCCCCGATGAACCCCTCGTACAACAGCATAATAGCGGACTCCTTGTCGGCCGAAGGCGAATGATAACTTCTTGCCCTTGGCACTGGCAATCCTTCACCAGGGGGCCTTATTATCTAGGCATAGAGCGTACATTCAGTGTTGCACAACTTGGCCGAAACAGAGGCGCTCAAGTCCTGCACTTATGCAAGATGCATGCTCTGTTAACGGCACATGGAGGTATCAACGAGGGGTGAATTCATGCAGCCCCAAAAAGCTTAGTGGGAGCTCGACCTCCGACCCGATGGAACGGCATGGCCGGCGTAGCATTTACGCAACGTTAGGCTGTATCAGTCATTCTCGTCACAAGCGAGTTGTTCGCTGTATCGTATGTGCCCGAAGGCCAGCCCTGGACGGGCTTGTGGCCGACTCGGAGGGGGGCGGTCCCCCGCGATTCATATCCGTGATGTCGCCTTTCCAACAATTCCTTGGGTGGCAGATCTCGATCGACGCGTCTGACCTCCGGTCCTGCGGGGTATGATGATGCCTTGCGGACGGTGGATAATATCAATGTAGCCCAGCGAAAGGGCAGCACCTCCTAAGCCTGTGGGAGGGTGAGTTCAACGGTAATCACTCCTGTTGGAGCCTTCAGCGGGAGACAAGACCTGGATGCGGCCTCTGGCCAATGAGGGCAACCCTTCCTTCTGATCCTCTATGAAGCGGCATAGCAGGGAAGTAGAATTCATGTCCGTCTAACCTGACAACCCAAGGTCGGACCCCGGGGTGGCATCCTTCGCGCTTCCAATCGATAATAGTCTTGAGTCTACCCAAAGAGTTGTGGTAAGGTTGTTGCAGGAGGTCGCGCCAGCCTGCTAGGGTTACGGGATCTCATCCAGAGCTGGTCCTCTTAAGGTGGAGTGAACCATGGCATCGTGTTTGTGGTCGGACAACAGAAGGGTATGGTGTGCTTCTCTCGGTTGGCGTTGGTTCTTGTCTGTGTGTCCGATCAAGATGGCATGAGAAGAATATTAAGGTAATTCTGAGTCTTGTGGAGATATTCAATGAATCTTGTTGCAATATCTTGTGTGAAAAACGAAGAAGATATCATAGAAACTTTTATCAGGCATACAGCTGCTTTCGTCGATCAAATAGTTATTCTAGATAATGGGAGCACAGATGCGACAAGAGATATAATTGATTCGATAAAAACAGAAAATATTCCTTTAGAATTACTACACGATTCGTCAGTAGGTCATTGGCAATGGAAAAGAATGAACTTTTTAATGAATAATTATGCCGTAAATAAATATGAAGCTGACTGGATAATTCCTTTGGATGCTGACGAGTTAATTGTGGTGGAAGAGCATATGGCCTTCCCCGATATTCTCTCGAAGCATCAATCCCCAGTAAAGTTACAGTTGAGAACGTTTGTTCCCGATAAAAGCGACGATGTGAGTGAGATAAATCCCGCCTTGCGTATTCGTCGCCGTCTCCAAGAAGAGGCTCATCCGTATTACAAGGTCGTTGTCCCCAGTGATCTCTTGAAGAAGCAGCCTGATGTTTCCTTGTCACAAGGAAACCACAACCTTGTTCTGAACGGGAAGCACCTCAAGGCATCTCTCTTGGATTCGGTCTTCCTGGCGCATATTCCGATCAGGAGTCCGGAACAATACGCGTCTAAGGTTGCACTTAAAAGCCTGCAATATCTTGCTATGTCCCAAAGAGAAAAATTCTGGGGCAGGCACTTACAACGTCCCTACGAGTTGTTGAAACAGGATCTACAGGCTTTTGCTGATACCTACCGAGAAGCTGCCCTATATTTCGGAGTAAAGCCGGACAGGCCCTTCGAGCCGAAGGTTGTTCTTGACCCAATACCATATCATGGGGGGGACCTGCGCTATACGAGAATGTCGTCTGAAAATCATCGAGTTTTCAAGTCAATCATTACCTACGCAGAACACCTGGCAGCTTCTTATGCGGATTTGTCTTTGCAATATGATAAGTTACTCAGAGAGCGTGAGAATAAGAATAGAATTACGAAGATTGTCGAATATGTACGGACTATATTCCGTTGATGCTTCCAGCGTCTTTATAACCCCCGTCAGGATTGTCGTCTCTCACAACAACGGCTCGAGCATATAGCCTATCTTTAACAGTTCGGAGAGGTTTTTCCTCGTAACCTCCCGAAATTATTATGGCCGATTTGGAAAATTCCCAAGGATGTAGTGCCACAGAATAACTACGTTTCTCTTGATCGGTGCGCTGGGAGGCGTTATTTTACGAATGTCCTCATGAGGAGGCTTCCATGTTCCCACGCGTCAAGAAATCTGGGTGCTCCAAGTACCTGCAAATCGTCGAAACGCGAAGAGAAGGATCCCGTGTCGTCCAGCGGGTCATCGGCACGATTGGACGCATGGACCGTCTCCAGGCAAAGGGGGAGATCGAGACCCTCGTCCGCTCTCTCGCCCGCTACCCTGAGAAGGTGTTGTTGGTCTTGTCGGGCAGGAGCGACGTAGCTGTAGACTCCAGAAAGATCGGGCCGACACTCGTCTTCGGGCGACTGTGGGAAGAGCTCGGGATCAAAATCGTGATCCGTGGTCTTGCGACGGAGAGGAAGTTTGGCT
>Ga0335070_10004145_pt1 | contig 16919 bp, 18 predicted proteins | sample Lox_Sample_13_FD_206722 | JGI IMG/M metagenome (GOLD analysis project Ga0335070, IMG submission 206722) | Soil microbial communities from Loxahatchee National Wildlife Refuge, Florida, United States - Lox_Sample_1.3 | ecosystem: Environmental > Terrestrial > Soil > Wetlands | place: USA... | reverse complement strand
ACCTCTACGAGCAGGGCCGCATCAGCTACGAGGACGCGCTGCGCTTCGCCGATTCGACCAACGAGGTGCGCCTCAACATCAAGCTGCACGGCAAGGAAGCCAAGGACAAGGACCTCACCAAGGGCATCGAGCACCTCGACATCGTCTGAGCGGCGCTCGGACGCGAGCGCGGAAGGGGCCGCACGAGCGGCCCCTTTTCATTCCCATTCCACCGGAGCCGAGGAGGCAGACCATGAAGATGCGGAACTGGACCGGATCCCTGCTGCTGGCTGCGTCGTTGCCTGCCATCGCGCAGAACGCCACTTTTCAGACGCGCGCCATGACGCCCGAGACGGCCCTCACGGCGGCGCGCGCCGCGCTCGATTCCTGCCGCAAGCAGGGCTACCAGGTCGCCGTGGCGGTCACCGACCGCGCGGGCATCGTCCAGGTGCTGCTGCGCGATCGCTTCGCGGGTCCGCACACGATCGAGGTGGCCGCGAACAAGGCCTGGACCGCGGCGAGCTTCAGGACCTCGACGCTCGCGCTGGCCGACGCAACGCAGGCAGGCCGGCCGATGAGCGGATTGCGCAACGTGCCGCGCTTCCTCGCCGTGGGCGGCGGCCGCACGATCGAGGCGAGCGGCAGCACCCTCGGCGCGATCGGCGTTTCGGGCGGCCCGGGCGGCGAGGCCGACGACGGCTGCGCGGCGGCGGGGATCAGGTCGATCGCCGACGCCATCGAGTTCTGATCTGACGGCGTGGACCGGCTGTTCTTCGCGCTCGGCGCCCTGTCGGGCTTCCTGGCGGTCGCGCTCGGCGCCTTTGCGGCGCACGGTCTGAAGAGCAGCCTCACGCCGGAGCTGCTCGCCGCGTTCGAGACCGGCGTGCGCTACCAGATGTATCACGCGCTCGCGCTGCTCGCCGCGGGCTGGGCGCAGACGCGCTGGCCGGGGGCGGCGGTGCTCGCCGGCGGCTGGCTGTTCGTCGCGGGGACGCTGCTCTTCTCGGGGAGCCTGTACGCGCTCAGCCTCACGGGCGAGAAATGGCTTGGCGCCGTGACCCCGGTGGGCGGCCTCGCGTTCCTCGCCGGCTGGCTGTGTCTCGCCTGGGGCGCCGTGAAAGGTTGAGCGCGCCAGTTCGACCCATCTATTCGAAAGGAGCGCACCCTCATGATCGTGACCGTGTTCCGCTCGCGCGTGAAGCCCGAGCTCATGGACGAATACGCCGCCTGGGCGGCGAGGATGAACGAGCTGGCGAAGAAGATGCCGGGCTACGTCTCGCACAAGGGCTTCGCCGCGGAGGACGGCGAGCGCTGCACCATCGTCGAGTTCGAGTCGGAGGAGGCGCATCGCGCCTGGGCCGAGCACCCGGAGCACCGCGAGGCGCAGAAGCTCGGGCGCGCGAAGTTCTACGCCGAGTACAGCATCCACGTCTGCAAGGCGACGCGCTCGAACCGCTTCAGGGCTTCCGGTGGCTCCCCTGCACGATCCTGAACTCGTATAGGCGGCATTCGAGCGCGCCGTTGTACAGGGGAACCCGCCGCTGGGGCTGCAGGCGCACGAGCTTGGGCAGGCGCAGGTCGGCGGTGAAGAAGTGGCAGCGCCAGCCCGGGAAATGCCGTTTTAGCGCGCTGCCCAGCTTGGGATAGAACTCCGCGAGCGCGTCCTTCGAGCCCAGGCGCTCGCCGTAGGGTGGATTGGCGATCATCACACCCGCGGGCGCGGGCGCGGCGCGCTCGAGGATGTCGGCGCGCTCGAGCTTCACCCAGCGTTCCACCCCGGCGGCTGCGAGCGTGCGCTTCGCCTCGCCGATGGCGCGCGGGTCGTTGTCGCTGCCGAAAAGCTGGAGAGCCTTTGGAGGGGTCGGATTTCCCGACTCTCTTCTCATTTTCTCCCAGACCGAAGAGTCGAAAGCCTTCAATTTCTCAAAACCGAAACTCCGGCGCATTCCCGGCGCGCGCCCCCGCGCCATCGCGGCGGCTTCCGCCAGGATCGTGCCCGCGCCGCACATGGGATCGAGCAGCGGCTCGTCGAACTTCCAGCCCGAGAGCAGCACCAGGCCGGCGGCGAGGTTCTCGCGCAGCGGCGCCTCGCCCGCGCCCGAGCGCCAGCCGCGCTTGAAGAGCGGCTCGCCCGAGGTGTCGAGGTAGAGCGCGCCGCGCGCGGCCTCGAGGAACGCGTGCACGCGCACGTCCGGCCTCGCCCGCTCGACGTCGGGCCGGCGCCCGGACTCGTCGCGGAAACGGTCGCAGATCGCATCCTTCACGCGCAGCGTGGCGAAATCGAGGCTCTTCAGCGGGCTCTTCGTCGCCGCGACGTTTACGCGCAGCGTGCGCTCGACGTCGAAGTAGCGCGGCCAGTCCACCGCGCGCGCGGCCTCGTAGAGGTCCTTCTCGCTTGCGTAGCCGAATTCGGCCACGCGCCAGAGCACGCGCGAGGCGAGCCGCGACCAGAGGTTGGCCGCATAGCACACGCGCCAGTCGCCGCGGAACGAAACGCCGCCCGGCATTTGCGTCACCTCTCTTGCGCCCAATGCAGCCAGCTCTGCAGACAGCAGCGCCTCCAGGCCGCGCGGCGACGTCGCGAAGAATCGCTCGGTCACCTGTGCGCGGCGCTCATCGCCAGCTGTTGCGCACGATGGCGCGCAGCACGGCGAGCCGGCGGTGGAAGAAATGGTCCGCGCCGGGCACCACCACCACGGGCAGGTCCTGCGGCCTCGCCCAGGCGAGCACGTCGGCGAGCGGCACGGTCGTGTCCTCCTCGCCGTGGATGAGGATCGTGTCGCCGGGCACCGGTACCGCCTCCAGGTGCTTCACCGCCAGCCCGACCAGCACCATGCGCTCGGGCGGATTGCCCTGCTTCGCGAGCCGCTGCGCGAGCCGCGTCTGCACGGCCGCGCCGAAGGAGAACCCCGCGAGCACGGGCCGCACCGCTTTCACGTGCGCGAGCACGGCGGCCAGGTCGTCCACCTCGCCCCTGCCCTCGTCGTGGGTCCCCCCGCTCGCGCCAACGCCGCGGAAGTTCGGCCGCCAGGCCGCGTAGCCCAGCTCGGCGAAGGCGCGCGCGAGCGTCTGCACGACCTTGTTGTCGAGCGTGCCGCCGTACAGCGGGTGCGGATGCGCGACCAGCGCGACGCCCCTTGGCTCGCCGGCGGGCAGGTCGAGCGCGCACTCGATGTCGCCGTCCGGCCCCGCGACGAGCTCCCGCCGGGCGCCGGCGCGCATCAGATGCGCAGCCGCTCGACGATGCGCCCGTGCCGCAGGTGCTGCTCGATGATCTCGTCGACGTCGGCGCGGTCGACGTAGGTGTACCAGACCGCTTCCGGGTAGACGACGATGCAGGGCCCTTCCTCGCAGCGGTCGAGGCAGCCGGACATGTTGACGCGCACCTTGCCTTCGCCCGCGAGCCCGAGTGCCTTCACGCGCTGCTTGGCGTAGTCACGGATGGCGGAGGCCCCCCTGTTGTTGCAGCAGGGCCGCTCCTCGCCCTCGCGCTGATTGCAGCAGAAGAAGACGTGCCGCTCGTAATACGACATGCTGCGATTTTACCGGACCGGGTCGCGAAGCTTCTCCGCCGCGAGGGTGACGAGATAGATCAGCGCGGCGAAAGGCCACGCCGCCGAGACGAGACGTGTGAGGCCGTTGAAGTTGAGGAAGTGTCCCTGCTCCCAGACCTTCAGCGTCGCGGCGAAATACGGATTCGGCGGAGCGAGGTTGACCAGCACCGTCGCCGCCATCAGCAGCGCGGCGGCGAGCGCGAGCCGCGCGGTGCGTGGCAACGGCAGCGCCGCGAGCGCGAGCAGCAAGCCCGCGGCCAGGCCGAGCTGCGCGCCGGGCGTGAGCCAGGCGAGCACTTGCTCGGCTTTCATCAGGATCGCGAAGGCGGCGGTCTTCACCGTCAGCGCGACCGCGATCAGCGCGCCGATCAGGCGCGCCGCCGGCGCACCCTCGCGCAGCAGGGCCGAGGCGAGCAGCGCCACGGCGGCGAGGTTGGCCGCGGTGGTTGCGGCTTCCACCGACACGAACAGCTCCGCGGCGTGGCGCGCGCCTACGGCGCCGGAGAACAAGTCCCGCAAATCGCCCGTGCCGAACAGCAGCGAGGCCGGATTGAGCTGGGCGAACAGCCAGAGACCGAGCAGCGTGAGGCCGAGGTCGGCCGCGGTGCCCGGAGCGAGCGCCTCGGCGCGCAGCCGGCGCAGCGCGCCGCCGCCGAGCAGGCGCGGCGCGAGCCAGGCGCCCGCGAGCCCGCCGCAGCTCGCGCCCGCGATGTTGGCGAGCACGTCCACGTTCGACGGGATGCGCGCGGGCAGGTAGCTCTGCAGGCTCTCCAGCACGAGCGAGAGCGCCGTCGCGCTGCCGATCGCGGCGAGCAGCGCGGCGACGGCGCCCGCGCGCGGACGCAGCGCGAGTGCGCACAGCAGCCCGTAAGGCAGGTAGCCGAGCAAGTTCGCGGCGAGGTCGAAAGCGGTGAAGTAGCGCGGCCAGGGCGCCGCGAGGTAGGCGAAGGCGGAGCCGGCGGGCTCGCGCCAGCCCGAAAGCGGATACAGCGTCGCGTAGGCGACGAGCAGGACGTAGGCGGCGAGGAGAAAGCGCGCGAGCGGCGAGGCGCGCAAGCTAGGGCTCGCGGACCGGGTCACCGCCGCGCGCGTGCGCCGACTGCGCGTGCGCGCGCTCGCGCGGAACCAGGGAGCCCATCAGCATGCCGAAGACCGAGAAGGCGAGCCCGGCCAGCGGAGGCGGCAGCATCGCGTCTGCGGCCAGCGCGTCAGCGAGCAGCCATGCGACGAGCCCGAACACCGCGGACAGGATCGCGCCCGCGTTGTTCGCGCGCCGCCAGAACACGCCGGCCGCGAGCGGCACGAACGCGCTCACCAGGGTCACGGTGTAGGCGTTCTGGATCATGTCGTACATCGTCTGCTTCGAGTTGAGCGCGAACAGCAGCGCCGCGAGCGTGAACGAGACCAGCATCAGCCGCAGCGTCAGCAGGAATTGCCGGTCGCCCATGCGCGGATAGAGCGGCTTGATGATGTTCTCCGTGCACAGCGAAGTCGGCGCGATGATCGCGCCGCTCGCGGTCGACAGGATCGCCGACAGCAGCGCGCCGAAGAACAGCACCTGCACCCACATCGGCGTCGACGCGAGGATGAACGCGGGCAGGATCTGCTGCGTATCGCGCGCATCGGCGGCCGAGAGCAGCTTGCCGAGCGACGGGTCGATCATCAGGGCCGCGTAGACGATGTAGATCGGAACGAAGGCGAAGCAGAAGTAGATCAGCCCGCCCAGCAGCGTGCCGCGCACCGCGGTCTTCTCGTTCCTGGCCGAGGTGACGCGCTGGAAAATATCCTGCTGCGGGATCGAGCCGACCGCCAGCGTGACGAACGCCGTCGCGAACGCGAGCCATTCCTTGGCGCCCCCCTTCGGCCAGAACTCGAAGCGGCCCGCCTCGGCCGCCGCGGCAATGACCTTGGCGTGCCCTCCCGCCATGTCGCCGACCACCCAGGCGATCGCCGTCACGCCGAGAATGATCATCGCGGACTGGAAGAGGTCGGTCATCGCCACCGACCACATGCCGCCCCAGATGGTGTAGGCGAGCACCACGGCCGCGCTGATGATGATGCCGTTGTGCAGCGTCACGGCGCCCCCGGTGAGCACCGAGAAGGCGAGGCCGAGCGCGGTCAGCTGCGCGGCGGTCCAGCCGAGGTAGGAAATCGCGATGACGACGCTCGTGCCCAGCTCCATGGAGCGCCCGTAGCGCCGGCGGTAGAAGTCGCCGATCGTGAGCAGGTCCATGCGGTAGAACGCGCGCGCGAAGACCAGCGCCACGATCACCAGGCACATCGAGGAGCCGAACGGATCGGCGACGATGCCGCCCAGCCCGCTCCTGGCGAACTCCACCGAGACGGAGAGCACGGTCTCCGCGCCGAACCAGGTCGCGAACACCGTGGCGGTGTTCATGTACAGCGGCAGGCTGCGCCCCGCCACGACGTAGTCCTTGGCGTTGTGGACGCGCTGGGCGGCCCACAGGCCGATGGCGATCGTGACCAGGAGGTAGGCGACGACCGAGGCGATCAGCACGCGCGCAGTTTACAGGAGCAGCAGCGCCGCCAGCAGCGCCGCGCCGAGCGCCACCAGCGCGGCGAGCAGCCGGTTGCGCCGGCGCCCGACCTCGGCCAGCCGCTCGAGCGCCGCTTCCAGCCGCCCGAAGCGGTCCTCGGCGAGCAGGCGGTGCACGAGGCGCGGAATCGCCGGCAGCGTCTGCGACCAGGTCGGCGCCTCGCGGCGCAGCGTGCGCATGAGACCGCGCCAACCCACCTGCTCGCTCATCCAGCGCTCGAGGAACGGCTTGGCAGTCGCCCAGAGATCGAGCTCGGGATCGAGCTCGCGCCCCAGGCCTTCGATGTTGAGCAGCGTCTTCTGCAGCAGCACCAGCTGCGGCTGCACCTCGACGTTGAAGCGGCGCGAGGTCTGGAACAGGCGCAGCAGCAGCTTGCCGAAATAGATCTCGCGCAGCGGCCGGGCGAAGATCGGCTCGCAGACCGCGCGGATCGCCGCCTCGAAATCGTCCAGGCGCGTGCCGGCGGGCACCCAGCCGGCATCCATGTGCGCCTGCGCGACGCGCCGGTAGTCACGGTTGAAGAAGGCGAGGAAATTCTGCGCGAGGTAGTTCTTGTCGGTCTCCGACAGCGTGCCCATGATGCCGAAGTCAAGCGCGATGTACTTGCCGCGATGCGCTCCGTCGGTGCCCACGAAGATGTTGCCCGGGTGCATGTCGGCGTGGAAGAAGCCGTCGCGGAACACCTGCGTGAAGAAGATCTCGACGCCCGCACGGGCAAGCGCGGGAATTTCTATTTCTTTCTCTTTCAAAATAATGATTTGAGAAATCGGCACGCCGTGCATTCGCTCCATCACCATCACGCGGCGCGCGCAGTAGTCCCAGTGCACTTGCGGGACCGCGAGCAGCGGCGATCCGGCGAAATTGCGCCGCAAGAGCGAGGCGTTGGCCGCCTCGCGCACCAGGTCGAGCTCGTCCTCGAGGTGGCGCGCGAACTCGGCGACCACCTCGCGCGGCTTCAGGCGCCGCGCGTCGGCCCAGAGCCGCTCGAGCAGCCGCGCCGCGGTGTCGAGCAGCTGCACGTCGCGCGCGATCGCGCGCTCGACGCCCGGGCGCAGCACCTTCACGGCGACCTCGATGCCGCCCTTCAGCATCGCCACGTGCACCTGCGCGACCGAGGCGCTCGCGACCGGCTCGCGCTCGAAGCTCTCGAAGACCTCGCCGAGCGGGCGCCCGAGCGATGCTTCAATCTCGGCGGCGGCATGCTCGAAGGGGAACGGCGGCACGCGGTCCTGCAGCCTGGCGAGCTCGTCGGCGAGGTCGGCGGGCAGCAGGTCGCGGCGCGTAGACAGCACCTGGCCGAACTTGACGAAGATCGGCCCCAGCGTCTCCAGCGCGCGGCGCAGGCGCTCGCCGCGCCTCGGGTCGGCCTCCTCCGCATAGCGCGGCAGCAGCCGGTGCAGCCGGAAGCGCAGCACCACCTGGGCGATGCGAATCATGCGCAGCAGGCTGCCCATCTCAACTCCCGCCGGCCGCCACGAGGCGCGCGATGCGCTTCTCCAGGCGCTCGAGGCCGTCGCGCAGGCGCGCCTGCGCGGCCGCGAGCCCCGCGAGCTCGCCGCGGCGCACGAGCAGTCCGCTTTCCTCGGCGGCGTACTCGACCAGGCTGCCTGCGACGCGGCGCGCGGCATCGGCGTGCCAGGCCGCGGCGCGGCGCGCTACGCCCGCCAGGCGGTGCGCGGCGATGTCGCCGACCCACCTGGAAAGCTCCTCCTCGGCGTCCCAGCGCAGGTGGCGGAACAGGAACATCACTTCGCTCGCGAGGCGCGCGTTGCCCGTGACCTCCAGCACGCGCAGCAGCTGCTCCTCGCCCTGCACGGCGGCCGCGAGCGCGCCCGGCCCCGCGGCGATCACCAGGGCGCCGGCCGCCTCCGGCGCGGCGGGCGCAAGCCGACCGTCGGCGGCGATCGCCAGGCGCAGCGCGGGGAGCGGCGGCGCGCGCAGCTCGATCACCTCGCCCGCGAACGGCGCCAGGCGCTCGCGCGCCCAGGCCTCGGACTCGAGCAGCCGATTCAGGCCGGCGGCGAAGGGCGATTCGAAGCGCATGCTGGGCGGCGCCCGGAAAAGCAAAAGGCCACCATGAGGTGGCCTTGTTTCCGAGCCAACCCCGGAGATTAATGCATCTGCTGGATGCCGGCGAGTTGCCAGCCGCCGGCGCCCTGCACGGGCTTGGCGAGATTCCAGACCTCCTCGAATCCCTGCGGCGCCCCGCCCGGCGACTCGCGCAGGCTGCCCGAGAAGCGGATGCTCGCCCAGTGCCGGTCGCCTTCGGTGACGACTTCGAGCAGGTCGGCATTGAGCGCGAGCACGTCGGTCTGCTGCCGGTCGCCGCCGCGCGCGAGCACGTCGCGCCGGAGCTCCTCGAACAGCTCGCCGGTCGTGAACTCGCGCAGCTCCTCCAGGTTGCCCCGATCGTTGGCGATTTGCAGGCGCATGAAGTTGAGCTTGGCGGCCTTGAGGAACCCGGCGACGTCGAAGCCGTCCGGGACGTTCACGCGCGCCAGCGCGGGCCGTACCGCGCTGCCCGCGTCAAAGCCCGCCGCCTGCGAGGGCGGCGGCGCGGCCACGGTTTCGCTGCCCAGGCCCGCATACTGCAAGCGCTGGGTCGCGTCGCCGCCTTTCCTCGCGAGCGCGCGCGCCAGCGCGACCGCCGCGAACACGAGCAAGCCCACGAGCATCAGGCCGACCAGCAGGCCGCCCATGCCGTGGGCGCCCATCAGCCAGCCCAGCGCTCCGCCGAGCGCGATTCCGCCCAGCAGAGGCGCCCATCGCGCGAGCCCGGTTGCCGGTTGCGCCGCGCCGCCCGCCGGCTGAGGCTGCGCGGCGGGCTGCGCCGCCTGCTGCTGCGCGGGCTTCGCGGGCGCGGCAGCCGGCGGCGTGCGCGCGACGCTGCGCTGCGCCCCGAACGAGCGCGCACCGCCCAGGCGCCCGGCCTCGGCGTCGGTCACGACGATTCCGGCGCACAGCAGCGCGGCGGCGAATCCAAGTACGAGCCTTCTCATGATGATCCCGATTGCCCTTGAGTTGTGCGTCGGAGAATGCTACCCGAGTTTGTATCCGCGGTGAACCGCCACCGCGCCTGCGGCGAGGTTGAAGTATTCGACTTGCTCCAGGCCCGCGCGCCTGAGCATCGCGGCGAGCGATACCTGGTCCGGATGCATGCGGATCGACTCGGCGAGATAGCGGTAGGCCGCGGCGTCGCCCGCCACGCGCGCGCCCAGCCACGGCAGCACGTGCAAGGAATACAGGTCGTAGGGCTTCTGCAGCGGCTTCCAGATGTGCGAGAACTCGAGCACGAGCAATCGGCCGCCGGGCTTGAGCACGCGCGCCATGTCCGCGAGCGCGGCCTCCTTGCGCGTCATGTTGCGCAGCCCGAAGCCCACGCTGACGCAGTCGAAGCTCGCCGCGCGGAACGGCAGCCGCTCGGCGTCGCACTGCACCGCGGGCGCGAGGCGCCCGGCGTCGGCCATGCGGTCGCGGCCGCGCGCGAGCATGGCGCCGTTGATGTCGGTCATGCAGACCTCGGCGCCGCGCGCGGCGAAGGCGCGCGCGAGATCGCCGCTGCCCGAAGCGACGTCGAGCACGCGCTCGCCCGCGCGCACGCGCGCGATCTGCACGGCGAACGCCTTCCAGAGCCGGTGCAGGCCGAAGGACATCAGGTCGTTCATGAGGTCGTAGCGACGCGCCACGCGGTCGAACACCTCGCCGACGCGCCGCGCCTTGTCCTGCTCGGGCACGCGCTCGAAGCCGAAATGCGTGTCGGTCACGCCGCCTAGTCCCTGCTCGCGCCGGCGCTCGCGAGGCGCCCGAGGTATTCCTGCCAGAGGCGCTCCTGGTTTTCGCCGAGATGACGCAGGTACTCCCAGGAGTAGATCCCCGTCGCATGGCCGTCGGAGAACGTCGGCTGCACGGCATAGCTGCCGACCGGCTCGAGAGAGCGTATCTCCACTTTGCTTTTCCCTGCTTGCAGGACTTCCTGCCCCGGCCCGTGCCCCTGCACTTCCGCCGAAGGCGAATGCACGCGCAGGAACTCGTAGGGAAGCCGGTACGTCTTGCCGTCGTCGAACGCGATCTCCAGCACGCGGGACTTCTGGTGCAGCGTGATGGCCGACGGCGTCGGCGCCGCGGTCGCCGGCGCCGCCATCAGGGCAGCAGCTCGTACGCGCAGCGCTCGTGGTCGATGCCGCGCTCGATGATCTCGGTCAGGCGCACCTTGATCTCGCGCTCGACGTAGACGTCGATCACGCGCTTGGGCTTGTACCAGCCCGCCGGCAGCACGAGCGATGGCGGCGCTCCCAGCGCGGCGACCGCCGTGAGCGAGAGCGCCTGCACCCACTTCGCGCCGATCACGTTGATGCCGGTCGGGCGCACCGCCGTGGCCGCCGGCAGTCCCGGCAGCAGGCGCACGCCGGCGTAGAGATCGCCCGCATCGTTCTGCATGAGCCAGCGGATCTGCCCCAGCATGAAGCTCTTCGAGTCGGCCGGGCGCACGCCGACGAGCTGGCCGTGCGAGTAGCGCTTGCCGGGATTGCCGGCGCGCCGCACCATCCTCAGGCCCTGCGTGCTCTCGTCCTCGATCTGCCAGTGCTCGAGCAGGTAGCCGTGCACCACGCTGTAGTCGTCCTCGTCGCGCGTGCTCACGCGGCCGAACGCGGCGATCTGCTCGCGCTGCGCCTTGGTGAGCTCCTTCGCCTCGCCGGGCTGCCGGAAGACATGCCCTGAGATGTAGTAGTGGATCGCGCCCAGATCGTTGCAGGCCTGAGCCGCGTCCGCGCTGCGCTTGCGCTCCGCGCCGCGCGGCTGGCGCGCCTGGCACCATTGCCGGTACAGAAACACGAGCAGCTGCTCGCAGGAAGGCTGCACGCAGTCTTCGCCGAGCGCGAGCTTGGCGGGCGACTCGCCCTTCCTCAGCAGCCCGATGCGGTTGCGCAGGCTCTTCGCCAGGCGCTTGACGTCGAGATACCTCGGCTCGGCCGCCTTGGCGCCCTCGCGGTCGGGGCAGACGTCGCTCGCAAGGTCGACGACGAGCGGCGGGACATCCTCGCCCTCGGGCGGCTCGGCGAGCACGTCGACCTTCTCGGCCCAGCGCTCCAGCAGGTAGGCGGCGAAGGTGAGCTGGCGCTGGCTGAGCTCGTTCGGGTTGGCCATGCCCAGCAGCAGCGCGCGCATGTAGGCGATGCGCGGCGAAGTGTCGTTGACGTCCCGGTTCAGATAATCCTTGACTGCTTCCTCGGCGACGCCGAGGCGCTCCGCATGCACGAACCCGGAGTGCAGGTCGCGCCATTCGCCCGCCGATACCTGCCGGTAGGCGCGGTGGTGGTGGAACATCTTCAGGCCGGTATAGGAGAGCACGCGCTGGCAGACGAGGCCCGCCTGGTCGCGCAGGCCCGGCTCCTCGTCGAGGATCGCCTGCAGGCAGCGCAGGTAGCCCAGGCGCATCTCCTCCCAGAGCGCGAGCGTCTCGTCGAACACCGTGCTCTCCTGCTCGGCCATCGGCAGCGCGCGGTTGGTGAAGCGGCGCGCCTGCTCGATTTCGACGAAGTTCACCGCCTCGCGAACCGCCTCGAGCACCGCCAGGCGCGCCGCGCCGCCCGCCGCGAAGCGGTTGAACTCGTGGAGCTCGGCGAACAGCTGCTGCTGCGCCGCAACGACGTTGGCGAGCGGCACGTTCTCCAGCCAGGCTTTGGCGCTCGCCGCGTCGACGAAAGCGGGCGATGCCGAGGACGAAAGCTCGGGCAGATTCAGCGTGCTCATGCGGCCATTTTAGGGGATTCGGGGGGGCCGCCGGCCGGCGCGTTTTCCGCCTCGAACACGTCGCGGTAGCTCAGATACGAGCTTGCAAACCAGACAGGCAGCATGGTCCAGAGCACGGCGAACGCGGCCGAGTTGGCCTGCAGGGCGTGCGAGCCGCCGAGCAGCGCCGTGCCGGCGATCGCGAGCAGCAGCACGAAGCCGAACAGCAGCGTCATGCCGATGCCATAGGCGAGCAGCGCGCGCCAGTTGATGAGCGCTGCGGCGGCGCTGAAAAAGACGGCCTTGGGCGCGCCGAGCCCCGCCCAGGCCACCAGCAGCGGCGCATACCAGAGCGCCGCGAGCAGCAGCGTCTGCAGGCCGGCCACCACAAGCATCGCGTCCTGCGTGCCGGCGTTCTGCAGGTCCTCGAACTCCAGGCGCGCGACCCCGAGCATCGCCTGCGCGAAGCGCCCCTCGTCGACGGGCACCGAGGCCGCGAGCACGAGCGCCATGCCGGCGAGGTAGACCGCGCCGAGCCGCAGCTGCACGAGCAGGTTGCGCCGGAACCCCTCGAACAGCAGCTCGGCGGTAGGTCGGGCGCCGCGCGCCGCGGCGCGCGCGATCGCGTGCGGCCCGACCAGCAGCGCCGGGATCAGCAGCCAGACCACCGCGAACCCGGCCGCGGGCACCGACAGCGCGAGCGTGAGCATGAACAGGAACGCGAGGCTGAGCGCGAGCTGGCGCACCGGCGCGACGCGGAACACGGCGAAGCCCTCGCCGATCCAGCGCAATCCCGCGGCCGCGTCCAGGCGCCTTGCGCGCATGCGCCGGCTATGCGAGGCGCGCCTGCGCCTCCGGCGCGGCGCGCAGCTCGAGAATCTCGCGGAAGTGCTCCGGGTCGTGCACCTTCACGAGCTCGCCCGGGCGCGGCAAGTGCTTATCGTGCAGGCGCGACAGCCAGAAGCGCAGCGCCGCGGCGCGCAGCATCGCCGGCCAGGCGGTGCGCTCGGCGCGCTCCAGCGGGCGCACCGCGGCGTAGGCCCCGAGCAGCGCCTGCAGGCGCGCGCCGTCCAGCCGCCGGTCGCGGGCCGGATCGACGAGGCACCAGTCGTTCGCGCACACCGCGAGGTCGTAGGCGAAGCAGTCGACACCCGCGAAATAGAAGTCGAACACTCCGCTCACGCGTCCGTCGCGGAAGAACGCGTTGTCGCGGAACAGGTCCGCGTGCACCGCGCCGCGCGGCAGGTCGGCGAAGCGGTGGCGCGCCTGGAACGCGAGCTCGGCCTCCAGCAGCGCGATGCGATCGGCATCGAGGAACGGCCGCAGCTCGGCCGCGGCGCGGCGCCACCATTTCGGCCCGCGCGGGTTCTCCAGATAGCCGGGGTAGGAGCGCGCGGCGAGGTGCATGCGCGCGAGGAGCCCGCCCAGCTCGGCGCAATGCGCGGCGCTCGGATGCTCGACCGCCTCGCCTTCGAGGCGCGTCACCAGAGAGGCGGGCTTGCCGTTCAGCGGCGAGAACAGCCGATCCTCGAGGTCGGCGATCGGCGCCGGGCAGGGAATGCCGTGGCGCGCGAGGTGCTGCATGAGCTCCAGGTAGAACGGCAGCTCGGCGGACGGCAGGCGCTCGAACAGCGTCAGCACGTAGCGCCCCTGGCTCGTGCTGACGAAGTAGTTGGTGTTCTCGATGCCGGTGGCGATCGGCTCGAGCGCGAGTGGCGCGCCGACCGAGTAGTTCTTCAGCCAGCCGGCGAGCTGGCTCTCCGAGACTGGGGTGAAAACCGACAAGCCGGGCCGGACGCCGTCAGTCGAACGTCGTGATCGTCCACATCGGCACGCGCACGCCGGGATCGAGCACGTCGCGGCGCTCCCATTCGTTCGGTCCGATGTTGATCAGGTAGTACGGCGGGCCGTTCGGCGGCGTCACCTTCAGGCCGCCCGGCACCTGCTCGACCTTGCTCGCGTTGTCGGGCGGCGCGATGCGCACGCGCGGCTCGTCGGCGCCGTCCTGGATCGTCGGTGGCGACGGCGCCTCGGGCAAGGGCTCGAGCTTCGGCGGACGGTCCTGCGCGAGCGCGTGCGCGGCGGCGCAGAGCGCGGCGATGCAGGCGAGAGCGGGGATTGCGCGGCGCATGACGAGATTCTACTCCACTAGAATACGGCGACTCCCCCGCCTGCGCCGATGGCCGATACGCTCCTGCTGGTCGACGGTTCGTCCTATCTGTACCGCGCCTTCCATGCGCTGCCCGAGCTGAAAAGCCCGCGCGGCGAGCCGACGGGCGCGATCCACGGCGTGCTGAACATGCTGCGGCGGCTGGAGGCGGACTATCCGGCCGCGGCGCGCGCCTGCGTGTTCGACGCCAAGGGCAGGACCTTCCGCGAGGACGTCTATCCCGAGTACAAGGCGCACCGTCCCGCGATGCCCGAGGACCTCGCCTCGCAGATCGAGCCGCTCAAGGAGGCCATCGCCGCGCTCGGCTGGCCCGTGCTCACCGTGCCCGGCGTGGAGGCCGACGACGTGATCGCGACTCTTGCGGACGAGGCGAAGAAGCGCGGCTGGACCTGCGTGATCTCCACCGGCGACAAGGATCTCGCGCAGCTCGTCGACGAGCGCGTCACGCTCGTCAACACCATGTCCTACGAGAAGCTCGACGTCGAGGGCGTGCGGCAGAAGTTCGGCGTGGCGCCGGAGCGCATCGTCGACTACCTCGCGCTCACCGGCGACGCGGTGGACAACGTGCCCGGCGTGGAGAAGGTGGGCCCCAAGACCGCGGCGAAGTGGATCCAGCAGTTCGGCTCGCTCGACGAGGTGATCGCGCACGCGGCCGAGGTGCCGGGCGCGGTGGGCGAGAACCTGCGCAGGGCGCTCGGCTGGCTGCCGACGGCGCGCGGCCTGCTGACGGTGAAGCGCGACGTCGCGCTGCCAGTGCGGCTCGCAGACCTCGCCGCGCACGCGCCGGACGCCGAGCGCTTCGCCGCGTTCCTCGAGCGCTACGGCATGCGCACGATGTTGCGCGAGTTCCGCGCGCGCACGGGAAATGCGGCGGACGGCGGCCAAGGCGCAGCACCCGCGGCCGCGCCGCCGCCCGCCCCCGCGAGCGCCGCCGGGACGCCGGCGCGGCGCAAGTACCTCACGCTCGCCGACGAACCCGCGCTCGCCGCGCTCCTGCCGCAGCTGGAGAAGGCGCCGCTCGTGGGCTTCGACACGGAGACCACTGGCCTGGAGCCGATGAGCGCGCGCCTCGTCGGCATGTCGTTCGCGTTCGGCGATTCGGCCTGGTACCTGCCGCTGGCGCACGACTATCCGGGCGCGCCGGCGCAAATAGGCATAAGCAAAGCAGTAGAGCTGCTGCGTCCCTGGCTGGAGAGCGAGCGTCACGCCAAGGTCGGCCAGAACCTCAAGTTCGACGCGCACATCCTCGCCAACCATGGCGTCGCGCTGCGCGGCATCGCGCACGATACGGTGCTCGAGTCCTTCGTGCTCGAGGTCCACGAGCGCCACGACCTGGACTCGCTCGCGCAGCGCCACCTGGGCTGGAAGACGATCACCTACGACGAGGTCACCGGCAAGGGCGCGTCGCGCATCTCGTTTGCGAGCGTCGACATCGCGCGCGCCACCGAGTATGCCGCCGAGGATGCGGATTGTGCGCTGACGCTGCATTCGGTCCTCTACGAGAAGATTTGCGAAGACGAGAAGCTGAGGCATGTCTACGAGCGCATCGAGCTGCCGGTAATGCCGGTGCTGTTCCGCATGGAGAGGAACGGCGTGCTGCTGGATGCGGCGAAGCTCGAAGCGCAGAGCCACGAGCTCGGCAAGGAGATGCTCGCCACCGAGCAAAAGGCCTACGAGGCCGCCGGGCAGCCCTTCAACCTGAACTCGCCCAAGCAGATCCAGGAGATCCTGTTCGAGCGCCAGAAGCTGCCGGTGAAGAAGAAGACGCCCAAGGGCCAGCCCTCGACCGACGAGGACGTGCTCGCCGAGCTCGCGCTCGACTACCCGCTGCCGAAGCTGCTGCTCGAATTCCGCGCCCTCGCCAAGCTCAAGTCCACCTACACCGACAAGCTGCCGCGCATGGTGCACCCGGCGACCGGGCGCGTGCACACCACCTATGCGCAGGCAGGCGCGGTGACCGGGCGCCTCGCTTCCAACGACCCGAACCTGCAGAACATTCCGATCCGCACGCCGCAGGGCCGGCGCATCCGCGAGGCCTTCATCGCGCCGCCGGGCGCGAAGATCGTCTCGGCCGACTACTCGCAGATCGAGCTGCGCATCATGGCGCACCTGTCGGGCGACAAGGGCCTGCGCCACGCCTTCGAGCACGGCCACGACGTGCACCAGGCGACCGCCGCCGAGGTGTTCGGCGTGCCGCTGGACAAGGTGAGCGACGACGAGCGGCGCACCGCGAAGGTGATCAACTTCGGCCTCATCTACGGCATGAGCGCCTTCGGCCTGGCGCAGAACCTGGGCCTCGAGCGCGCCACCGCGCAGGCCTACATCGACTCGTACTTCACGCGCTATCCCGGCGTAAAGAAGTTCATGGACGAGACGCGCGAGAAGGCGCGCTCGCAGGGTTACGTGGAAACCGTGTTCGGCCGCCGCCTGCGCCTGCCCGAGATCAACTCCGGCTCGCCCGCGCGCCGCCAAGCCGCCGAGCGCGCCGCGATCAACGCGCCGATGCAGGGCACCGCCGCCGACCTGATCAAGATGGCGATGGTTTCAGTTCAGAATTACCTGGATTCTTCCAAGTCGCAGACGAAACTCATCATGCAGGTGCACGATGAGCTCGTGCTGGAAGTCCCGGACTCGGAACTGGACGAAGTGAGGTCGAAGGTCTGCGACCTTATGCAGAACGTCGCCACGCTCGACGTGCCGCTCATCGTCGAGGCCGGCGTCGGCCAGAACTGGGACCAGGCCCACTAGTCGATCTTCGCGCCGGAGCGCTTCACGACTTCGCCCCAGCGAGCGGAGTCCTTGCGGATCGTGGCGGCGAAGTCCTCTGGCGTGCCGCCGGCGGGCTCGTCGCCGACCATGCCGAAGCGCTCTGCGAACAGGCGCGAATGGATCGCTTCGTTGACCGCCGCGTTCAGCTTCGCGAGCACT
>Ga0335070_10004144_pt1 | contig 16919 bp, 13 predicted proteins | sample Lox_Sample_13_FD_206722 | JGI IMG/M metagenome (GOLD analysis project Ga0335070, IMG submission 206722) | Soil microbial communities from Loxahatchee National Wildlife Refuge, Florida, United States - Lox_Sample_1.3 | ecosystem: Environmental > Terrestrial > Soil > Wetlands | place: USA... | reverse complement strand
ATTCCGCTGACGCTCCCTCCGATTGCGCAGCACTGCTTGCGGAGAAGGGGGCGATCTCCGCCGCTTGCCAAGCTTCGTTTGCGGCGGGCTACAGCGCGGTGTCGCCGCGTTCCTCGTTGCGAATGCGGATGGCGTCATCAACTCGCGAGAGGAAAATCTTGCCGTCGCCGATCTTACCCGTGCGCGCAGCTGAAATGATCGCCTGCACCGCCTTTTCGACCATGTTATCGGCCAGCACCATCTCGAGTTTCACCTTGGGGATCAGATCCACCGTGTATTCGCGTCCCCGGTAGAACTCGGTATGCCCTTTCTGCCGTCCATGTCCGCGAGCTTCAAAGACGGTCATGCCCTCGACGCCGATTTCGTGCAGCGCGTCCTTTACAGTTTCCAGCTTCGACACCTGAATCACCGCTTCGACCTTTGTCATTTTTCGTCCGTTTCGTCACCGCTCCCGGTTAGGCGGGTGACTCCCAATAATAGCCTTCCTCGCCGTGCTGAGAGAGATCCAGGCCTTGGATTTCATGCTCTTCCGGCACGCGCAACCCCAGGATCAGGTCCACGATCTTCAGGATCACCAGAGTTCCCACCGCGGCCAGCGCCCAGGCAATGACTACCCCAACCAATTGGTTCAGCAACTGGTGCGCGTTGCCCTCGATCAGCCCCGAAGCGAGCGTCATTCCTTGGGCATTCTTAAAAATCGGGTTGACGGCGCTGGAAGCAAAGACCCCTGTCAACAGCGCTCCCAGCGTTCCGCCCGCACCGTGGACACCAAAGGCGTCCAGCGAGTCATCATACCCGAACCGAATCTTGACCCGGGCCACCATGAAGTAGCAGCAGACGCCCGCGGCCAGGCCGATGGCGATCGCCGACATGGGCGAAACAAAGCCTGCCGCCGGGGTGATCGCAACCAGGCCGGCAACGGCTCCGGAAATCGCTCCCAGGGCGCTGGGCTTTCCGTTGCGCCACCACTCGGCAGCGCTCCAGCCCACCACTGCCGCCGCGGCGCCAAAGTGAGTCGCCACAAAGGCGCTGCTCGCCAGGCTGCTCGCTGCCAAGGCGCTGCCGGCGTTGAAGCCAAACCATCCCACCCACAGCAGGCATGCTCCGACGAAACTCAGCACGACGCTGTGCGGTTGCATGGGCTCGCGCGGATATCCGAGGCGCCGTCCCAGATACAGCGCGCAGACCAGCGCCGATACCCCTGACGTGACATGGACCACGGTTCCACCGGCAAAATCCAAGGTTGGGAACCGCCCGCCCAGGGCGGCATTCAGCAAGCCACCTTTGCCCCACACCATGTGAGCCATCGGGGCATACACCAACAGCGACCACAGCACCAGGAACAGCGCCATGGCGCTGAACTTCATTCGTTCAGCAAAGGCGCCCGTGATCAAGGCAGGCGTGATGATGGCGAACATCAGCTGGTAAATCATGAACGTCTGCAGCGGGATGGTGGCGGCGTAGTCTGCATCGGGTTGCGCTCCCACCCCACGCAAGAAAACGTGGTGCAGGAAACCAACGAAGCTGTTCCCAGATCCGAATGCAAGGCTGAAGGTGAGCAGCCCCCAAAGCAGAGTCACGATGGCCATCATCGCGAAACTCTGCATCATGGTCGCCAGGACGTTCTTCTTCCGTACCAAGCCACCGTAGAACAGTGCCAGGCCGGGTCCGGTCATCAGGAGAACGAGCGCGGCGCTGACCAGCATCCACGCGTTGTCCCCGGCACTCCGGGCATCCGCCGCCGCTTGTTCGAGTTTCGCAATCCGCGCCGATTGGGCGTCACTCGCCGTGGCAGATGCACTCGCGCCAGTGGAAGTTTGAGCCAGAGCTGCGCCCGCCAGCAAACAGACCAGTACAGTGAGTAGAAGGACTTTCCAGAGTTTTGCCATTAAGGCCGATTTCCTCCAGAGCATAAAAATATTGCATGATAAACCCTAATTGGTTGCTCCGCCGTTATGAAATCGGAAGAATTTATTTCAACGATCAGAAATCTTTATGTGGATCCTTACCTTCTTCCGAATTCCGTCCTGTTTTCGCTGCCGGAGACCCTTTGGGCCCTAGCGCAACCGGTTTCTTCCGTGGTCACGGCCTGATTTTCAGCTTGACAGATCACCCTAGGCCGGTATGATGGATGAATAATTATTCACTATAGTGGATAAGTATGCTTTTGGCAAAGGTCGCGTTGAACTCAGCCGGTCCCATGCTCTTGGCGGATCTCAAGGGCCGACCCAAGCGCGATCACAGGCTTTCCAGAGGTGCGAATCCCGGGTGGGGGCGGCGACGGTTACACAGGGTACTGAATCTATAGTCTGATGGCGGTCAAACTCAAAACTGCGGTCCTCGGCGCGACCGGTTATTCCGGTCTCGAAGTCACGCGGCTCCTTCTCCGGCATCCGCGGGTCGATATCCCTTTGCTGATGCGGCGCAGCGCGGCATCGGAGGGAGCCGGGAACCTGGCGGACACGCTTCCTCATGTTTCGGGAAATGGCTCTTTGTCCGTCGAGGCGTTTTCCTGGAGCTTGCTGCGACAAAGGGGCGTCAAGCTTCTGTTTCTAGCCACGCCTCACGACGTCTCGCGGGCGCTCGTGCCCGAGGCTGTTGCCCGCGGCATGCGCGTTATTGATCTCAGCGGCGCCTGGCGGCTCAAGCAGGAGGAGCATCGCGCCGTGTACGGCTTCGAGGACGCCGACCCGCGAACCGCAGCCGATCTAACCGAACGTGCCGTGTACGGCTTGCCAGAACTCAATGGAGACCGGATTCCGGCAGCGGACCTGGTGGCAAATCCTGGTTGCTATGCAACTTCCATCATTCTGGCATTAGCGCCTCTGTTGTCAGCCGGCTTGGCCAACCTCGATCGGGGCATCATCTCCGACTCGAAGTCTGGCGTATCCGGCGCCGGGAAAGAACCCTCCTCGCGCACCCACTTCGTCTCAGTGGCTGACAATCTCTCCGCCTACTCGGTCTTTGGCCATCGCCACACCGGAGAAATCCTGGAGCAGTTGAAGCTGGAGGCGAGCCAGTTCATCTTCACGCCCCACCTGTTGCCGATTCCACGCGGCATCCTTTCGACCATCTACGTGTATCTAAAGCGGGAAATGGCCGCGGCCGAGGTGGAGGCGTGCTTGCGCGATTTCTATCGCGGGAAGCACTGGGTGCGGGTCTTCGCGGCCTCGAGCCTGCCGCAGATTCAATTCTCGCTGCACACGAACTATTGCGATCTCGGTTTCTGCCTGGCGAGAGACGGACGCCGGCTCGTGCTGGTATCCTGCCTCGACAACCTGCTCAAAGGGGCGGCCGGCCAGGCCGTACAAAACATGAATCTGATGTATGGCTGGAGCGAGAAGGAAGGTTTGGAGTGAAGGTCGTCGTAAAAATCGGGGGAGCGGCGCTGGAAGACAAGTCGATTCTCCAGAAGTGCGCGCGGGCGGTCGTGGAACTCGCTCAAGACGGCCACCAGGTCGCCGTCGTGCACGGCGGAGGCAGTGCGCTCACGCGCACCCTGAAACTGCTGGGCAAGAAAAGCGACTTCGTGAATGGACTGCGCGTGACCGACGCCGAGACCCGCGACGTGGCCTTGATGGTTCTAGCCGGAATCGTGAACAAGAGCCTGGTGGCGGCGATCGCCACGGCCGGGCAGCCGGCGGTGGGCCTCTGTGGCGGAGATGGCGGCGCCTTCCGTGCCCGCAAGAAACAAAACCAAGAGCACGACCTGGGATTCGTCGGAGAAATCTGTATTTCGGAGCCGCGCTGGATTCGCGCCATCTGGAGCGAGGGCGGGATTCCTGTGCTTTCGTCGGTCGCTTTAGGAACTGATGGCCAGTACTACAACGTCAACGCCGACCAGATGGCGGCGGCATGCGCTGTCGCTTGCCAGGCCGATGCGTTGATCTTTCTCACCGACGTTCCAGGCGTGAAGCAAGCCGATGGATCGGTGATGGCGCGGCTGAACACCAACGAAGTTGCAGGACTCGTCCAGGAGTCGGTGATCAGCGGCGGCATGCTGCCCAAGCTTGAGGCATGCACGCACGCTTTGAAGCGCGGGGTGGGGCGAGTGCGTATCCTGCCCGCGGCCCAGGCGGAGGTTCTGCCGCTCTTCTACTTCACCAAGCTGGAATGCGGTACGGAGGTACTGCGCGCATGAGCGTCGCTGCTGTTGCCCGCCTGGAGGCCAAGCTGTTGGTGCCCACGTACGAACGCCAGCCGATTCTATTTGTTCGTGGCCGGGGCGTGCATCTCTGGGATTCTCGCGGCAAGCGGTATTTGGATTTTCTGAGTGGCATCGGCGTCAATGCGCTCGGCCATCGGCATCCCGCGATTCAGGCGGTAATCAAGCGGCAGGCTGGGCGTTTGATTCACATCTCCAATCTGTTCTTCCACGAATATCAGGCGGAACTTGCGCGGCGGCTGACTCAAATCTCCGGTCTTGACCGTGCTTTCTTCTGCAACAGCGGCACGGAAGCTTGGGAAGGCGCGCTGAAGTTGGCCCGCGCTTATGCGCGCACGAAGAATCCGAACGGCCGCAAGGCGAAGTGGCGGATTCTCGCGCTCGAGAATTCCTTCCACGGCCGGACATTCGGCGCCCTGGCCACCACGGGTCAGAAGAAATACCGCGCGCCGTTTGCCCCGCTCTTGCCGGGAGTGAGTTTCGTTAAGTTAAACGATTTGGACGACCTAAAACGGAAGTTCGACGCAAGCGTCTGCGCCGTATGTGTGGAGACGATTCAGGGTGAAGGCGGCATCCGTCCGGCGAGCCGCGAGTTTCTGGAACTCGCCCGGCGTTTGACCCAACGCAGCGGAGCGCTGCTGGTGGTCGATGAGATCCAATCTGGACTGGGCCGCACGGGACGACACTTTGCCTACCAGCACTACGGCTTGCGGCCCGACATAGTCACGGTAGCCAAGCCTCTCGCTGCGGGGCTCCCACTTGGCGCGATTCTGACCACCGAGCGCGCCGCCCGCTGCATGCGTCCCGGTTTGCACGGGACCACGTTCGGCGGAGGCCCGCTGGCCTGTGCCGTGGCCATTGAATTCTTGAAGATTGAAGAGCGGCTTCTGCTTCACGTGCGCGAAGTGGGGCGATACTTTAAGAGCCAGCTTGAAGCTCTGCGCCAAAAGCACAGCGCGATCCTGGAAGTTCGCGGGCTCGGCTTGATGCAAGCTGCGGAACTATCTTCAGCTGATCTGGCGAAGGCGATCGCACGGCAGTTGTTGGAAGAAGGCATCATCATAAATCGCACGCACGACACCGTGCTGCGCTTCTTGCCTCCGTACGTGATTGAGAAGAAGCACGTGGATCAAGTGGTTTCGGCGCTGGACGCGGCATTGCGCGACCACGCTCCCAAGGCCGTGAAGAGGTCCGCCTTGCGGCGCCGGGAGGTCCATGCGCACGCGTGAAGCGATCCTGCCCGATGCCGAGCAAATTCATGCTCTGATTTCCGCTTACTCGGGCGACGGGACGCTTTTACCACGTACTCTGGCGGAAATCTGCGAGAACGTCCGCGATTTCGTGGTTTTGGAGGACCAGGGCATGATTATCGGCTGCGGGGCGTTGCACCTCTACGGTGTGCACCTGGCAGAGATTCGATCGATCACCGTGGACCCCTCCTACCAAGGCAGTGGAGGCGGAAAACGCTTGGTGAAAGCTCTTCTTGCCCAGGCCAAAAAGCACCGCGTCACCTGTGTATGCTTGTTTACTCGGATTCCGGAGTTTTTCTCGCGGATGGGTTTTACTCTCGCTGACCATCAAGACCTTCCCGATAAGATTCACAAGGATTGCCACAAGTGTCCTCGGCTGTATCGCTGCGACGAAGTCCCTATGGTACGCGGTGCAGTGCCGAAGTTCGCGATCCTACCCGCGCCCGCGAATTGGTTGAAAATCCAGTCATGAAACCTCTGCGCCGCTCTCCGGAGAAAGTTCGTTTACCGAAGGGCTTCTTGTTCTCGGCGCTTGCCGCCGAGATCAAGGCCAGCGGCCGCCCGGACCTCGCGTTGGTGGAAGTCGCTGGTGGTGCGATCGCCGCCGCGCTATCTACTACGAACCGCGTGGTTGCTGCGCCCGTGGACGTGGGCCGCATATCGTTGCAGGCCACCGGAGGCCGGGTGCGGGCGGTCGTTGTGAACTCCGGCAATGCCAACTGCGCCACGGGACCGGCGGGACGCCAGGCCTGCGAACGCATCTGCCGGGAAGCCGGGAACCTGCTCGGCGCGCCTGCTGCAGAGATCTTTCCTTCCTCGACCGGGATCATCGGAGTTCCACTTCCGGCGGAGAAGATCATTGCGAAGTTGCCGAGACTCGTTTCGGCCAAGTCGGCACGGGAGAAAGACGCGCTCGCTTTTGCCCGGGCTATCATGACCACAGACACCCGGCCAAAAGTAGCGTCTGCCCGCTTCCGGACTGGCGCGCGAGAAGTCACGCTCTTGGGTGTGGCCAAGGGCGCGGGCATGATTCACCCACAGCTCGCCACCATGCTCGTCTATTTGTTCACGGATGCAGTCGCAGCGCCGCGCGAGCTGCAGAGCTTGTTGCGCGAGACCTGTGACCAGACGTTCAACTGCATGTCGATTGACGGAGACACGTCCACCAACGACACGGTGCTGCTCCTTGCCAACGGGCAAAGCGGCTTGGCGCTGAGGGGCGTTCGCGTGCGCACGAAGTTCGCTGAGAGTCTGCTTCACGTCTGCCAGTCGCTGGCCGAGCAGATCATCAGTGATGGCGAGGGCGTGCAGCATGTGATCCGCCTGTCCGTGGAACAAGCGGGCAGCCGCGAAGAAGCATTGCGCGTGGCGCGGGCGATTGCTCACTCTGCCCTGGTCAAAACCGCCTGGGCGGGCGCCGATCCCAATTGGGGGCGGGTCTTGATGGCGGTGGGGGCTTCCGGTGTGCCTGTCGATCCTACGCGCATCCGGATTTTCATCGGCGGCCAGTTGGTCTGTCGCAACGGGATAGCCTGCGCCTTCGACCAGAAGCGGGCGCACCGCAACTTGGCACAACCGGTCTGCGACATTCGGGTCCAACTCGGGCGCGGTCGCAGCGCGGTCCAGTTCCTTACCACCGATCTGACCACCGAGTATGTGCGGATCAATGCGGAGTATTCGACGTAGGTTAGCTGTCAGCTCTCAGCGGTCAGCCGTCAGGAGAGTGGGTTTGAGCGGTTCTTCCGAGAGCGAAGAGTGCCTGTACACTGCGGCCAAAGCCGCGATGAGTTGCATGCTTGCGGCACGGCTGAAGCCGTGCCCTCCCGTTTGGTGGTCAGCACTCTACAGCGATTGGGGACCACGTTAGCTGACAGCTGAGAGCTGACGGCTGACTGCTTCACCTGCGAACTCTTTCAAGCATTGACGCCGCCATCCCTTCTGCGGTTGGATGGAAGCTGCGTGGCTACCGTTCCTCCCATCTCCGTTGCGGAGCGCAGGCGTTTTGACTGGCTCGACGTGGTCTGGCTCTTGATCCTGGTTGTGCTGGCCCTCCTGCCCCCGCGCGGGGAATGGCACAAGCAACTGATCCTCGTCGCCATCGGGGTGGTGCAGCTGGCGGAGGGACAGCTCGTCCGCCGCATTCCCGGACGCGGCGCAGTCTATTCGGTGTTGCTGAAGATCTTGCTGGCTACCCTGCTGATCGGTCACACGGGGGAAGTAGGAATCAACAGCAGCTACTATCCCATCTACTATTTGCCGGTGGTTACGGCGGCCGAGTATTTCAGCCCTTGGATGACTCTCCTCTGGACTGCGCTCTCGTCGGCCGCGTATTGCTTCTACCTCTATCCCGCTTTGCAGGAATATGAGCTGACGTCCGATGCCCTCGCATACCTGGCGTTGCGGGTCGCGTTTTTCTTCCTTGCTGCCATGCTAGTGAATCGATTCGCGCAGGAGAGCCAGTACCGAACCAAGCTTTACCGGGAACTGGCCGAACAACTGGCAGAGACCAATCGCCAGTTGAAGCAGGCCCAGGCTGAGGCTCGGCGGTCGGAGCGTCTGGCCGCCCTCGGCCAGCTTTCTGCCGGACTGGCTCACGAGATTCGCAATCCGCTCGGGGTCATCAAAGGCTCGGCCGAGATGCTGAGCCAAAAAGTCGAGCAGTCCGACGAGCTCGCCCGCGAACTGGCGAGTTACATTTCGAGCGAGGTCAACCGTCTCAGCGCGCTGGTCACAGATTTTCTCGATTTTGCCCGGCCACTGCGCGCGGAGCTGCATCCTACTGATTTGATCGCCCTCCTGGATCGCGTGTTGAAAACCGTGGCCGACCGCTGGACGGGCAAACCAGTCACCGTCGAGCGCGACTACGCGAGCAACTTGCCGTCGATTCCCGTGGACGAAAGTCTGTGCGAACAAGCTTTTCTCAACCTCGTGCAGAACGCTTACGAAGCCATGGACGAAACTGGGGGCACGCTACGCGTTGGGGTGGAGCGCGCAAACCATAACGGCCGCGATGGAGTCGAAGTTCGTTTCGCGGATAATGGCTCGGGCGTCCCCGATACGCTGCGAGAGGAGATTTTCAACCCGTTTGTGACCACCAAGAAAACGGGCGTGGGATTGGGTCTCTCGATCGTCTCGAAGATCATCGACGGCCATCACGGCTCGATTCATGTCGAGAACCGCCCTCAGGGGGGCGCGGTTTTCACCATTTTCTTTCCGCTTGATCACGACACCGCCGGGGAAGCGAATCACTGGCTCCCGGCGGACGGACGAAGAAGAGGTGAGCACCGAGGCGTTGGTTCAATTCAGGGGAAGCTGTGATTAAGCGGCTGCCGAAAGGCATAAACCACGGAGGACACCCTTCGACCTTGCTCAGGGCGGGCTCCGGCGCACGGAGGAGTCGGGCTGCATAATCAGAGCTTCCTGTGAATGAAGGCGAGCCGCGCGTCGCAAGAAGCGAGCGACGAACACGGCAGAGCGAAAAGCGAACGACGAACAGCGAGCAGCGAATAGCGAACGACTAACGACCAACGACTGACGACGACCATGGCCACCATTCTCATTATCGAAGATGAACCCAAAATGCGCCGCCTGCTGGAGCTCAACCTCGGCGACGATGGGTTCAAGACGCTTTCCGCCGGCGACGCCGAGAGCGGACTTAAGCTGCTGGCTTCAGAGCAGGTCGACCTGGTCATCACCGACCTGAAGCTCCCCGGCATGAGTGGGCTCGATCTTCTCCAGGCTGCCAAGCGCCACGATGCGGCGCTGCCGGTCGTGGTAATGACCGCGTTTGGCTCGGTCGAAACGGCGGTGGAGGCGATGAAAACCGGGGCCAGCGACTACGTCGTCAAGCCATTCTCGCTGGCCGAGATGCGGATGGTGGTGCACAAGGAGCTGGACGTTTCTCGCTTGCGCGAAGAAAACCGCTCGCTGCGCCAGGCGTTGGGCGAAAAGTACAGCCACCCGAATATTGTGGCGCGCAGTGCGAAGATGCAGGAAGTTCTGGCGACGGTCGAACGAGTGGCGCCGACTAACTCCACCATTCTGTTGGGCGGCGAAAGCGGCGTCGGTAAGGACCTGATCGCCCGCGCCATCCATGAAAAATCCCGCCGCGCCTCTGGGCCCTTCGTCAAGATCAACAGCACGGCGATTCCCGAGAACCTGCTGGAGAGCGAACTCTTCGGCTACGAAAAAGGAGCCTTTACTGGCGCTGCCGCCAGCAAGCCGGGCAAGTTCGAGCTGGCGGACAAGGGCACGTTGTTCCTCGACGAGATTGGCGACGTGCCGCCGGCTACGCAGGTAAAGCTGCTGCGAGTGCTGCAGGAGCGTGAATTCGAACGGCTCGGCGGCACGCGCACCATCAAAGTCGATGTCCGGCTCCTGGCCGCCACCAATCGTGATTTGCGCGCCGCCCTGGAAGAAGGAACATTTCGCGAAGACCTCTACTATCGGCTGAATGTGGTCCCGATCGACATCCCGCCCTTGCGCGAGCACAAGGAAGACATCCCGGACCTAGTCGAGCTATTCCTCATGAGATTCGCCAAAGATTCGGGCCGGCAGATTGCCGGCATTTCGCCCGAGGCAATGAACCTCCTTGTGAGTCACCATTGGCCGGGCAATGTGCGCGAATTGCAGAACGTGATCGAGCGCGCCTGCGCGCTGGCTCAGTCCAGCAAGTTGGAGGTCGGCGACATTCAGTTCGACTCGCCGCGACACCGTGCCGTTTCTCCCGCCGATCGCTTCCTGCCCGAGGGAATGACCCTCGATCAGTGGGAGGACGAGATGATCCGCGAAGCCCTGAAGCGTGCAGGCGGCAACAAGTCGCAAGCCGCGAAGTTGCTGGGCTTGTCGCGGAACGCACTCCGCTATCGCTTATCCAAGATCGGGATTGCGGACGAAAACGAAGCGGAGTAGAAGGGAGCAACAGCGACAAAAACAGGTTTAGCTCACTTCTTTCGCTTGGCAACGAGTTCTTCGGTTGCGATCGTGCCCACCTGACGCGTGAACTTGATCTCGTCACCATTGAGCTTGCCCGTGTATTTGATGGTCAGCTTCTGGCCCTGGAAATCCAGGTTTTCAGTGAAGCTGATGTCGTTCCCCTTGATCACGCCATCTTCGATCGGCCCCTCGCCGTAATCGCCTTTTGCCGTGCCCGTCAACTTCTCTCCATCGGCTTTGAAAGTGTAGGTGTAATGTTGTTCGCCAATCTGCGTGTTAAAGGTCGCGGTCCAGGTGCCGTCGATATCCGCTGCAAAGGCGACAGCAGCGAATAGGAGAACTGCGACGAAAAGAACCGCTGTGCGGAAGTTCAGGATGCTTGGGGTTTCCATCTGTAATCCTTTCGAGGCCGGTGGCCCATGTCTGCGGCTAAAGTATAGGCGATCGTAGGTTTTCCGTCGCAGGGAAGATATTGCAGGAGGTACCCCACTCTGCCAACGGCGGGCTTGAGTTAAGCAAGTGGAAGTTTAAACCTGCGACAAAAAACGGCAAGCCTGTCACCGTGCGCCATTGGGCACGAGTGCGCTCCCACCGATGCCAGTTGTTGATAAATGGCCTTTAGGCTCTTCTGCCGTCAGTCAAGACAGCTTTCGTCTCGCTGACTTGCGCGATCGCCCGTGAGTGTGTTCCTTTGACCCCTTCAGAATTCGCAGGACCGCAACTATTGTGTTCCAGTTCCGTGTGGTCGCTGGCGCGCGGTACAGCTTGTCGATCTGGCCAAGATAGCGGATTGTCTTCATGTGACGACGATACATTCCAAAGACGAATTGACCTTCCGACGCGACCACCCGCACCAGCCACTCCCCGTCTGAGGGAAACGTGAGTGGAAGTGATGCCCGGACGCCGCCGGCCTTCGACAAGATACTCACGAACCAAACAACGTCCGGGGGGCACGGCTCAGTTCCAAAGGGATTCTCCGTCTCCAAGCGCAAAAGATCGCGGCCGTCGCACAGCACAACTTCGGTTTCGAATGTCAGCTTGGAGAGCAATGCAGCGAGGAATTTTGCTCGAGACCCGGGTTTACGAACGACAAAGGTGCCCGCAGCCCCCACACCTACGACGTCATAGTCGCTTAGTTCTCGTGCGACGATGCTTGGACGAAACGTTCTGTGTCCGCCGACATTGACACCTCGGAGAAAAACAACGAGAGCCATCCCCGGATTATGGAGGAAAAAACCAACCGGCGCTATCGCGGCTTATGTTTGCACCTGCGCATAGCGGAGCGAGTGGGCCTTAGCTCCAAAGGCCCAGCAAAACGGGGCCTTCCGATGCTGTCCTTTCGTGACGCTGCAATCCGCAACGCCAGGAGCAATCATTATTCAATTCGCGAATCGATCTGGCCCCACTATGGAATGCCCACACTGCCACCGGCAGACAGGCCTTCATGCCCAGAATTGCGCAGCTTGCGGCGGCGCCATCCCGCCCGCTCAGCACTTGCTGGAGGAGTCTGGTGTTGTCGCGCCTGCACCCCTGCCGGCCAGTCCCACACCCAAGCCGGTTCGGCGTGAGCCGAGGGATGACTCCTATTGCCGGATCGCAACGCTGGGTGATCGCTTGATCGCGTTTGCCCTCGACTGCACTTTCCTGTTCGGTGCGTTTGCCATCGTGGATGCCTGGGCCTTCATGCGCTGGGGCATCGTCGACGGAACGGGACTGAAGCTGACTCTCGCCGCACTCCTTTTTGCCGTATCTCTTAATGCTGCGACTTTCTTTCTCTACCTCTGGCTGCTGGAAGCGAGCTTCGGCGTCACATTGGGAAAGGCGATGGTCGGGGTACGGGTGGTCCAGATCACCGAGCGCAGCTCGCTTACGGCCTTCGCAATCCGCAATCTCCTCCGCATCGTGGATGGGATGGCTTTTTACCTGGTCGGCACCTTGGTTGCAGGTTGCTCCAAAATGCACCGTCGCCTGGGAGACATTTGCGCCGGCACGGTCGTGATCGAAGAGCATTTCGGCAACGGGGTAAAGGTCGCTGCCCTCGCCCTTTGGACAGGTGTTCTAGCGTGTGCCTTCTGGGCTGTTCCCCGGATCTGCCAGACCAACGCCGCGCTCCCTTCTCGTTTCCTGAACCAGGTGGTCGTCCAGGTGGGACAAAGCGAGACATCTGCGTACTTAGCGGTCGCCAGTTTCCGCGTGGACGTCAAGAAGAAGTGATTGTCGCAACATCGTCGGTACACCCACGGACCGCAGGTCAGGCAGGTTTCGGGGGCAAAGCAGGCGAACAGACGGCGCAAGCTTGCGATAACGCCTGTTAGCGGAAGTTGAGAGCAGCAATACCCCGTTTGGCCGACAGCTAAAAGGCAGAGGTGACTTGCGGACGATCTCTGCCTCCATGCGGCGGGATCAATCCAAGGGAGTGCTGGTCGAACGAGAGGTCATCCCGCAAAGAATACCGATGGCAACAGAGGTCGCTTCGGTTCGCCAAGGAACTCAGCGAAATCAAGAATCAGCAAGAGAGATTTCGCAAGCAGTGTGAGTGAATAACCGAGTAATCCGGCTATGTCGAGCGACTGCTCAACCCTTACTGCTGCGCATTTCCCGAGACTACCTCGTCACTATCCGTCTGGACCATGAGCATCTCTTTTCCGGAATTGACCAGCACGAAGTAGAAGTTTGCAGGACTCAGGCCGCCGGAAGGCTGAATGAATTGCGTACCCGTACAATCGGAATTCACCGTGTAAGTTCCCGTGAGCGTGGCACTCCCGACGTTGCCGCCGACGTCGAGAGTAACGCTGCCGGCTACGATTGTGCCCTTGCCGTCCAGAGTGATTTGACCCACGAAAGCCTCGGCTTTTGACGAAGGGATGTCTTTACCGTTCAGAATGAACGCGTAGGTTTGCTTCTTCCCGGTAAAGCCGCACGTGCCGGTTCCCTGGGCGACCGCAAAGCCGTCTTTGATCTGGGTCGCATCGGTACGGATGATCTGCAGACCCTTCTTGGCATTGTCAATCACGAAGTTGAGGGGTTCCGTGACACCATCCGACCTGTCCAGCACCATGCTGCCCGTGCAGTTTTTTGCAACCGTGTACGTGCCGGTGAAAGTTACATTGATAATGGTCCCGTTTCTGCTACCGGTAAACGCGCCACTCACATTCCCATTACCGTCGAAATGGTACTGTCCTACGCTTGTCGTTACGTCTCCTGAAGAATCAGAACCGCCAAAGTTGACCCCAAACACTCCGTTAACGCTGACATTCGAGCAAGTCGCTGCAAATGCGGCATTCACGAAAAGCGCACTCGCGAGCACTGTGCACAGCGAAGCAGCTTTGAGGAATTTCATAGTGATCCCCCTACGTAGATCGTTGTTTGACTTTCTGAACTCGACCACTCGCCGGCGGGAAGGAGGGGCTCAAAGCTATGCGCGGCGCGCGACTTCGGAAGATTGTGGCCTGAGCAGGACAATGGCGTCAAGATGAAAAGATTTGCGGTTTTCCGCGTATTGCGCTTAGTGTATGAGGATCACGATCTGCCTTGAGTTCACGGCTGCTTCCTTGCGCCACTAGTCTAATGGCATCGTTGGCGAAAAAACCCCGATTTCACTTACGGCAGGACACTGAGTACAAACGACCCACCGTGCTGTTCTCATCGGCGAAGCTTTCGCTATAACGCTGTTGTGCCCGCCCGCGGTCCTGACAGGACGCGGCTAGCCCCCTGGCTGAAATCCACCACTCTGGTGGAAGGCGGCCACCGACTGGCTGTACGTTGCCGCCTCTTCTTTTCTGTAACAATATGAAAATACTGAGCTAAGCGAGCTCGCTCGGCTTGGCATGCATCTTGCCTTATCACTCGCGAGAGTTGTTCTCCCCCCGAGTTGGAGGTGGGCCATGAAACGCAGACTTACCGCAGGGTTCGCAACAGTGTTACTCGTGATTTTCGGCGCGCTCGTCTCCTCTGCCCAGGCGCAGGTGAAGACGGAGCCAGGCGTGGCGCGCATCAGTCTGATTCACGGCGACGTTTCCACCCAGCGCGGAGACTCTGGCGAGTGGGCGGCGGTTGCCCTCAATGCGCCGATCGTCGCTGGCGACCGAATCTCAACCGGCGATCGGTCCCGCACTGAGGTTCAGCTCGACTATGCCAACATTCTGCGACTCGATGAGCACGCGCAGGCTACAGTCGCCGGTCTGACTCGCACGCAAATTCAGGTTCAGATTGGCCGGGGGCTGGCGAACTATTCGGTTTTCAAAGACAGCGAAGCCGACGCCGAGATCGACACCCCCAACGTCTCGATTCGTCCCGACCATCGTGATGGCAGCTATCGCATCCTGGTTTCGTCCGACAGCGAGACCGAAGTTCTCGTGCGCAAGGGCGATGCCGAAATTTCCACTCCCCAAGGCAGCACTCGCCTGGAAAAAGGTCAGCTGATCACCGTTCAAGGCACCGGCAACGACACGCAGTACAAGATCGCCGAAGCGCCATCTAAGGATGATTGGGACCGGTGGAACAATGATCGCGATAACACCATCCGCAATGCTCAGGCGTGGAGTCACACCGACCGGTATTACGTTGGATCGGAGGACCTGGACGCTTACGGCAGTTGGACGACCGTTCCGGATTATGGTCCGGTATGGGTTCCGGTAGTGGAAGTGGGCTGGGCGCCGTATCGCGTTGGGCGCTGGGTTTGGGAACCTTACTGGGGCTGGACTTGGGTTTCCTATGAGCCCTGGGGCTGGGCGCCATATCACTATGGCCGCTGGTTCCTCTATGGCGGACGGTGGGCTTGGTGGCCGGGTCCGGTCTATGGCGGCTTTTACCGGCCGGTGTGGGCGCCCGCGTATGTGTCCTTCTTCGGCTTCGGTGGCGGAGTTGGCTTTGGGTTCTCTTTCGGCGGCGGATGGGGTTCGATCGGCTGGCTGCCCATCGGCCCGTGTGACCGCTTCTATCCCTGGTGGGGTGGATACCGGGGGCGGTTCAACGTAGTCAACATTACGAACATCTACAACTACAACCATGGTGGAATTCCTCCGCTGCGTAGTGGGAGGCTCTACTCCAACTTGCGGCTGGCGATAACCGATGAACGTGTCCGGCAAGGGATTTCCACTGTTGGAGCGGGCGATTTCGGCAGAGGCCACATTGTTCCGCGTCAGGTCACGCCGGAACAATTCCGCGGTGGCCGTTTTGTGGCCGGCAATCTGCCGGTCGTACCGAGCCGCGAGAGCCTGCGGGTCGGCGAACGCGCGGCAGCGCCTTCGACAATCGTTCGCACTCAGCCGCAGCGTTTCTTCACGGGGAATCGTCCGGTAGCAACGCCGCAGCCTTTCCAGCACGAACAGGCACAGATCCAGAGTGCGATCCAACGCGACGGGCACTTCCAGCCGATCGTCAGCGGTGGGCGCCCCTCGATCAGCATTGGCACATCGAATCCGGCGCTGCGGGTCCAGACGGGCGATAGCCACGGCGTGACGAAGCAGGCTGGACCTCCTGTTAGCTCCGGCTCGAATACGGGATGGAGCCGATTTGCTCGGCCAGAACAGACTCCTGTGCGCGGCAGCGTCGGCGCCGGTCCGAACAGCGGGAAGCAAGTCGTCAATGGAACGCTTCCTGGCAACCGGCAGGTCACGAATCAGGAAGGGAATTCTCAGTGGCGCCGTTTCGAGCACTCTTCAGGCCCGGCGACCGGCACCGCTGCTCCTACGCAGGGACCTGTGCGCGTCGACCGGAATCAGAGGGAAGAATCGGCTCCGGTTCAGAACCGTGGCAACGAATGGCAGAAATTCCCTCCGCCGACTTCGCGGCCTGCGATACCGGAATCGATCCAGCGCAACGATTCGTGGCAGCGCTTTCCTTCTTCCGGTTCAGCGCCAGAGGTACAGCGCAACCAGGGGACCTGGCGTGAACCAACCGTTCGCCAACCCGCGCGCGAGTATTCTCGTCCGCCCCTGGAGATGAGACAGCCAATCGTGATTCCGCGGTCCTCCGGACCCAGTTCCTCGGGCGGTAACCATGGGGGCTATCACGGCAGCGGCGGTGGCGGCGGTGGGCGTCCGGCTCCGAGCCATGGTGGCGGCGGGGGCGGAGGCGGACAGCCACACTCCTCCGGCAGTGGCGGCGGACCTCATCGCGGAAGATGATCGATGCGTGTAGTACAGGACATCAGGGCGGCCATTCAGGGCCGCCCTTTCCATTCTCTTCAGGTTGCAGGAACAGATCAGTGTTGTGGCGCCGGGCCGGTCGATTCGCGCACGACCAGCTCCGGCTCAATCGCGATTTCGGAAGGATACTCCTGGCCCTTTTCGATCTTGTTGATCAACGTCTCGGCGGCGATCTGTCCCATCTTGCCGAGCGGCTGGCGCACGGTGGTCAGGCTGGGCGCGTTGAACGACGCCCACTGGATGTCGTCGAAGCCCACCACGGAAACGTCGCCCGGGATCCGAAGACCTTCTTCCTGGAAGGCGCGGATGGCTCCAATCGCGGCAATGTCGTTGTACGCCAACAATGCGGTGAATGGCTTCTTGCGGGCCAAGAGTTGTTTCGCGTAAGGGTATCCGACCTGGGGAGAAGGGTCATCGCGT
>Ga0335070_10004143_pt1 | contig 16920 bp, 5 predicted proteins | sample Lox_Sample_13_FD_206722 | JGI IMG/M metagenome (GOLD analysis project Ga0335070, IMG submission 206722) | Soil microbial communities from Loxahatchee National Wildlife Refuge, Florida, United States - Lox_Sample_1.3 | ecosystem: Environmental > Terrestrial > Soil > Wetlands | place: USA: Florida... | reverse complement strand
CATTCAACGACACCCCGGATCTGGCATTCGATGCGACTCACGAGTTGCTCGCCAACCAGGGGTGCCCCCCAGCGGGCACCGCGGATCCGGTTCTGCCGGCCCGCAGGTGCCGCCCCCTCCGAGGGGAGTGAGGGCGACGAAGACCAGTCCGGTGGACTGGTCTTCGCAACGAACGCCGCTAGGCCCCTGCGGGGGTGGTCATGCCAAGCTGTCGAGCATGCTCTGGGCCTTGGTCTTCAATGCGCCGCCGGCCTTGGCGACCACCTCTTCGAGCAGGTCCCGGGCACCTTCCATGTCGCCGATCTGCCGAAACTCCTCGGCCAGCTCGAGCTTGCGGGCCAACGGATCGTTCTCATCGAGCGAGCCATGGCCCGATGGCTGCGCCGGCAACGTGAAGTCGCCGAAGTCGAGCGTGGGCTTCCCGCCGCCAGCGGAAGCCTCGAGCGGTGCCGGCCGGCTCGGCGGGTTGAGGTCCAGCGAGATGGATTCGAGGTCGACGCGCGGCTTGGGCTCGGCGGCAGGCTTGGCGGCCTTGGCCTGCTGCGACATCGAGCCGATGTCGAGATCGAGGTCCAGATCCGGCGGGATCGTGCCACCCGCGCGGCTGTCGGGCGAGGTCGAGTCCAGCCCCGATGTCGGGAAGCCGGAGCTCGCCGGCATGATCGACTGCGGCATCGTGCTCGCGCCCAGCGGCTCGATGACCCGGCCGCCGTCGCTGACCACCGTTGCAGCAGGCGCCCCGCCGGGCTTGTACAGCGGATTCTCGGGGTCGATGCCGCGGCCCAGTTCTTGCGCCTTGGCCCAGTCGTCGCCTTCACCCTTGGTCAGCGCATACAGCTGCGTGGCCAGCAACTCGAAGCCCTTGGTGTCGCGGCGCTTGGCGTACACCTCGAGCAGCTTGGTGCGGATGGCGAGACGGTCGGGGTTGCCGCGCATCGCCTCCTTCAGGATCTCTTCGGCCTGCAGGTCGCGCCCGTAGGCCAGGTACACGTCGGCCTCGGCCACCGGATCGACATCGCCGATCGCGTCGAGCTGGCTCAGCGAGTAGCTCATCGACGACGACGCGCCGGCCGCGTCGCGCGTGTCCACACGCTGCCCGCCGCTGGCGCCGAAGAACGAATCGGGCTGCAGGCGGCTCTCGAGGAACGAGGTTTCGCCGTTGTCCTTGCGGAAGCGTCCGCGCAGACGATAGAGCGCCAGCCCTGCCAACAGCACGACCAGACCGATCGCGCCGGGCATCGCCATCGGGTGATCCATCAGCGACGACAGCAGGCCCGGCTCCTCGGCCGGCGGGGTGGCGGGCTTGGGCGGCGGTGGCTTCGGGGCGGGCGCCGACGCGGCGGCGACCGCGGGCGGCGCAGCCGGCTCGCTGGCTGCGGGCGCCGGCAACGGCATGGCCGGCGCAGCCGGTGCCTCGGCCTTCGGCGGTTCGACGGGTGCCTGCGCAACCGCAGCAGGCGGCGCGGGCGGCGGCGCAACCGGTGCGGGCGGCGGCGCCTTGGCTTCAACCGGTGGCGTGGGCGGCGGCGCAACCGGTGCGGCGGGTGCAGCGGGCTGAGCCGGTGCGGTCGCGGTCTTGGCCGCGCCCTCCTGAACCTTCTTGAGGTCTTCGACGTTCTTGGTCAGCTCGGCGACCCGCGACTCGGCCGCCTTCTTCTCGGATTCCTTCGACACCTTGGCCTCGGTGCCGCCGGGCTTGACCTGCGACAGCGTCAGCTTGTCGGGCGCCGGCGCAGCGGCCTGCTTGGTCTCGTCGACCGATGCCGTCACTTTGCCCTTGGCTTGCCGAGCACTGTCCTCCGCCTTCGTCGTGGGCACGTTGCCGGCCAGCCGCTGGCGATAGGCACCGAAATCGGCGCTCTGCACGCGGATCACTTCGCGCGCTTCGGCCGTGGTCACCGCATTGGCGTCGTCGGACGAAGGCACCGACAACACGGCGCCGGCCTTCATCCGGTTCATGTTGTCGCCCATGAACGCACTGGGATTGGCCCGGAACAGCGCCACCAGCATCTGGTCGAGCGACGCGCCGGCGCGTTGCTTCTGCTTGGCGATGCGATACAGCGTGTCGCCTTCGCGCACCTTGTATTCGTCGGGGCCCGTCGGCAGCGCTGCGGGCGCCGGCCGGCTGGCTTGCACGGTGCCGCGCGCTGCTGGCGCTGGCCGTGCCGCCGGTGCCGCAGCCTGCGGCGGGATCGGCGTCGCCGCGACGGCCGGGGCTGTGGGCGCAGGTGTCGGCATGGCCGCCGGCGCAGCCGACATCTGCGGCGCGGCCGGCGCGGTGGCCATCACGGGCGGCGCCACGCGCGACTGCGGCGGATCCAGCAGCAGCGTGAACTCGCGGACCAGTCGGCCCGAGGACCACGTCAGTTCGAGGATGACATCGAGGAACGGCTCCTGCACAGCGCGGTCGCTCGTCACGCGCAGGTAGGCACGGCCATCGGGACGGCGCGCGATCGATACCTGAGTCGACATCAGCACCGTGTTGTAGTCGACGCCCTGCTGGCGGTAGGCCTCGGGAGGCGCCACGCGCACCTTGAGAGACGACTCTTCGTCGGGCGTCAGGCTGGAGAGGTCGATCTCCGCGCGCAGCGCTTCGCCGAGCGCCGACTGAACGTTGAGCCGTCCAACTCCGAGACCCCACGCGTTGCCCGTTACAGCCACCAGCGCGGCGAGCGCGACGCTGCTCAGCGCGACGCGTGCAGCATGTCCAGATCGGTATTTCAAGGCGTCTCCCAAGTGCAACCGGCGCGCCCGGGCCGAGCGCGCCGTCGTTCACAGCCCATGCAGCTCGAACGCATGACCTCCAGCGCGGACAGTCGTCGAAACCACAATAGCATCAAGCATATAGGGTGACAAGCTCATGCAAAAGCTGACGTATGTGTCATTTCTCCCGCATGCGCCACCCTGTCGCCAATTGTTGCCATTGGACAACGTGCCTCGGCAGTGCGTGAGGATCAGGCTTCCAACAGCAGCCGCAGCATTCTACGAAGCGGCTCCGCAGCGCCCCACAGCAACTGATCACCGACCGTGAAGGCGGCCAGATGCTGCGGCCCCATGGCCAGCTTGCGCAAGCGCCCGACGGGAATCGACATCGTGCCGGTCACCTTCACCGGCGTGAGCTCGCGCAGCGTCGCCTCGCGCTCGTTGGGCACTACCTTCACCCACGCGTTGTCGGCAGCGATCATCGCCTCGATGTCGGCCAGCGGTACGTCGCGCGTCAGCTTGAAGTGCAGCGCCTGGCTGTGGCAGCGCATGGTGCCGACGCGGACGCACACGCCGTCCACCGGCACCGCCGCTGTACCGAAGCCCTCGCCGCGGCCGAGGATCTTGTTGGTCTCGGCCATGCCCTTCCACTCCTCCCGCGACAGCCCGCCGCCGAGGTCCTTGTCGATCCATGGAATCAGCGAGCCGCCGAGCGGCACGCCGAAGTGCTCGGTCTCGGCTGAGCTCAGCGACTGCTGGCGCGCCAGCAGCTTGCGGTCGATCTCGAGAATCGCGCTGGCCGGATCGGCGAGCAGCGACTTGACCTCGGCGTTCAGCGTGCCGAACTGCGTCAGCAGCTCGCGCATGTGCTGCGCGCCGCCACCGGAGGCAGCCTGGTAGGTCATCGTGCTCATCCACTCGACGAGACCCGCCTTGAACAGCGCGCCCACGCCCATCAGCATGCAGCTGACCGTGCAGTTGCCGCCGATCCAGTTCTTGTTGCCCTTGGCCAGCGCGTTCTTGATCACCGGCAGGTTGACCGGGTCGAGGACGATGATGGCGTCGTCCTTCATACGCAGTGACGAGGCGGCATCGATCCAGTGGCCCTTCCAGCCTGCGGCGCGCAGCCTGGGGAACACCTCGTTGGTGTAGTCGCCGCCCTGCGACGTGACGACGATGTCGCAGCGCGCCAGCGCCTTGATGTCGTTGGCGTCTACCAGCTTGCGCTCGTTCTTGGCTTGCGGCGGTGCCGCGCCGCCAGCGTTGCTGGTGGAGAAGAACAGCGGTTCGAACAGCGCGAAGTCCCCCTCCTGCTGCATGCGCTGCATCAGCACGGAGCCCACCATGCCGCGCCAGCCGACGATTCCTACGAGTGCCATGTTCGCCCCTTGATGTGAGACTGGTTTCCCTTTGCCCCGGCTCGTTCGCCAGGTGCGGGAAGCGCGGGCGACACGAACCGAGAGTTGCTAACTCTTGGTCGTGGTTTTGGTGATCGCGGCGACGACGGCGTCACCCATTTCGCGCGTGCCGACCTTGCGCGTCCCTTCGGACCAGATGTCGGCGGTGCGCAGGCCCTGCTGCAACACGTGGCGCACGGCCGCTTCCACCCGGTCGGCCGACTCGGGCAGGTTGAGCGTGAAGCGCAGCATCATGGCCATGGACAGAATTGTAGCCAGAGGATTGGCAAGATCCTTGCCCGCGATGTCCGGTGCGCTGCCGTGGCTGGGCTCGTAGAGACCTTTTTGGCGCGAATCGAGCGAGGCAGACGGCAGCATGCCGATCGAGCCGGTCAACATCGCGGCCTCGTCGGACAGGATGTCGCCGAACATGTTGCCGGTGACGATGACGTCGAAGCTCTTGGGTGCGCGCACCAGCTGCATCGCGGCGTTGTCGACGTACATGTGCTCCAGCTGCACGTCGGAGTAGTCCTTGTGCACGTCGGTGACCACGTCCTTCCAGAACTGGAACGTCTCCAGCACGTTGGCCTTGTCGACGCTGGTCACCTTGCGGCGGCGCTTGCGCGCGGCCTCGAAGGCGACGCGGGCGATGCGCTCGATCTCCGGCCGCGAATAGCGCATCGTGTCGAACGCCTCGTCGGCACCAGGGAAATGGCCGTCGGTCGCCTTGCGCCGTCCGCGCGGCTGTCCGAAGTAGATGTCGCCGGTGAGCTCGCGGATGATCAGGATATCCAGACCGGCGACCAGCTCGGGCTTCAGGCTCGACGCGTGCGTGAGCTGCTCATAGCAGATCGCCGGGCGGAAGTTGGCGAACAACCCCAGGTGCTTGCGCAGCCCGAGAATGGCCTGCTCGGGCCGCAGCGCCCGCTCGAGCGTGTCGTACTTCCAGTCGCCCACCGCGCCGAACAGCACCGCGTCGGCGGCCTGCGCCAGCTTCAGCGTCGACTCCGGCAACGGGTGGCCATGCTTCTCATAGGCCGCGCCGCCGACCGGCGCCTCCTCGAGCTCGCACTTCAGCTCGAGCGCGCGCAGCGCCCGCAGCGCCTGGGCGATGATTTCAGGGCCGATGCCGTCACCCGGCAGCACTGCGATCTTCATGGGTCGATGTCTTCGTGGGATGCGGAAAGCGGGATCGCTGTCGCTGCGTCAACGGGGCCGCTGCGCCAACCAGGGCATGCGCGCCAGCCGCTCGGCCTCGAAGGCGCGGATCTTGTCGGCGTGGCGCAGCGTGAGCCCGATGTCGTCGAAACCGTTGACCAGGCAATACTTGCGAAACGGCTGCACCTCGAACGGCCACTCGGCGCCGTCAGGCTTGACGATCACCTGACGCGGCAGGTCGATCGTCAGCTGGTAGCCGACGAAGCCGGTCACCTCGTCGAACAAGCGGGCCACCTGCGAGGCGGGCAGCACGATCGGCAGCACGCCGTTCTTGAAACAGTTGTTGAAGAAGATGTCAGCGAAGCTCGGCGCGATCAGCGCGCGAAAGCCGTACTGCTGCAGCGCCCACGGCGCATGCTCGCGGCTCGAGCCGCAGCCGAAGTTCTCGCGCGCCAGCAGGATCGATGCGCCCTGGTAGCGCGGCTGGTTCAGCACGAAGTCCGGGTTGGCCTTGCGCTTGGCAGGGTCCTGCCCGGGCTCGCCGGGGTCGAGATAGCGCCAAGCGTCGAACAGGTTGGGCCCGAAACCCGAACGCTGGATCGACTTCAGGAACTGCTTTGGGATGATCGCGTCGGTGTCGACGTTGGCGCGGTCCATCGGCGCCACCAGGCCCTTGTGCACGGTGAAGGCGTCCATCGAAGTCCCTTGTCTCAGGCGAAGCGCCGCACGTCGACGAAGTGGCCGTTCAGCGCCGCCGCGGCGGCCATGGCCGGGCTCACCAGGTGCGTGCGCCCACCGGCGCCCTGGCGTCCCTCGAAGTTGCGGTTGCTGGTGGAGGCGCAGCGCTCACCCGGCTCGAGCCGGTCGGCGTTCATCGCCAGGCACATCGAGCAGCCGGGCTCGCGCCACTCGAAGCCGGCGCCCTTGAAGACCTCGTGCAGGCCTTCCTTCTCGGCCTGCGCCTTCACCTGTCCGGAGCCGGGTACCACCATCGCCAGCCGCACGTTGGGCGCGACTCGCTGGCCGATGCGGCGCACGACGGCGGCGGCTTCGCGCAGATCCTCGATGCGGCTGTTGGTGCAAGAGCCGATGAACACCTTGTCGATCGCGATGTCCGACAGCGGCTTGTTCGGCGTCAGGCCCATGTAGACCAGCGCGCGCTCGATCGCGTCGCGCCGGGTGGCGTCCTTCTCGCGCTCAGGGTCGGGCACGCGGTCTTCGATGCTCAGCACCATCTCCGGCGACGTGCCCCAGGTCACCTGGGGCTTGATCTGCGCGGCGTCGAGCTCGACCACCTTGTCGAAGTGCGCGGCGTCGTCGCTGCACAACTGGCGCCACGCGGCGACGGCCTGGTCCCACTCGACGCCGGTGGGTGCGAACGGGCGGCCCTTGACGTAGTGGATCGTCGTGTCGTCCACCGCCACCAGACCGGCGCGCGCACCGGCCTCGATCGCCATGTTGCACACCGTCATGCGGCCTTCCATCGACAGCGCGCGGATCGCCGCGCCGCCGAACTCGATGGTGTGGCCGGTGCCGCCGGCGGTGCCGATGCGGCCGATGATCGCCAGCACGATGTCCTTCGCGCTGCAGCCCCGGGGCAGCGTGCCGTCGACCCTGACCAGCAGGTTCTTCATCTTCTTGGCCAGCAGCGTCTGCGTGGCCAGCACGTGCTCGACCTCGCTGGTGCCGATGCCGAACGCCAGCGCGCCGAAGGCGCCGTGGGTGCTGGTGTGCGAGTCGCCGCACACCACCGTCATGCCCGGCAGCGTGGCACCGTTCTCCGGCCCGATCACGTGCACGATGCCCTGGCGCTTGTCGAGGAACGGAAAGTACGCGGCCGCGCCGTACGACTTGATGTTGGCGTCGAGCGTGGTGATCTGCAGCCTGCTGATCGGATCGGCGATGCCGTCGTAGCCGTGGTCCCAGCCGGTGGTCGGGGTGTTGTGGTCGGCCGTGGCCACCACCGAGCTGACGCGCCACACCTTGCGCCCGGCCAGGCGCAGTCCCTCGTAGGCCTGCGGGCTGGTCACCTCGTGCACCAGGTGGCGGTCGATGTAGAGGATGGCGGTGCCGTCTTCCTCGGTGTGGACGACGTGGTCGTCCCAGAGCTTGTCGTACAGCGTGCGGGCGGTCATGGTCGGTGGTGCCTTGCCAGGCACGGGTGGGGAGTGATTGTCGCCCGGCCAAGCCCCGTCCGCCCCGGGCGGGGTTTTGCGGTGGCGAGCCCGGGTTTGCGCGGCCAATAATGCCTGCCGCCCGAAAGGAACACGGGGAAGGCGATGGATCTGGCCGCTGCGCTGCTGCGCCTGCAGGAGGACACCCGCGAAGATCGCCTGCCGCAGCGCATGGTCGACACCGCGGCAGCGCTGCTTGGCGCGCGGCGGACCCTGCTGGCCTGGCGCGACCACGGGCGTGGCCCGCACCGCACGACGGCCCACCGTCTGCCGCGCCGCGAAACGGCCGCCGCACTGCTGCGCGCGGTGACACCCTGGCTCGACGAAGCCTGCCGCACCCGCAAGCCGCGGCTGCGCCACGGTCCGCCCGGCGTGCCGGCGCGCGCGCAGCGCAGCTGCCTTGTCGTGCCGCTGCTCGACGGCGGCAGCGTGCTCGGCTGCCTGTATGCCGACATCGACGGCGACCGCGGCCGCTGGTCGGACGACCACACCGCGAAGGCCTTGGCGCTCGCAGCACAGGCCGTTGCCACGCTGAAGCGGCTCGATGCCGAACGAATCCGCACCGAGCTGGCGCGCCGCAGTGCCGAATGGGCCGCGACCACCGAGGTGCTGCAGGTCATCGGCCGCACCGCCGGCGATGCCCAACCCGTGTTCGACGCCATCGTCACGAGCTGCCAGCACCTGTTCGGCGGCATGGCGGTGAACCTGTTGATGGTCGAGGGCGATGAGCTGGTGCGCGCCGCCGTGGCCCGCGACGGATCGCGCGACAGCGAGCAGGCGGCGACGCGCTGGCCGCTGGACCGTGCCAGCGTCTCTGGCGCCTGCGTACTTGGCGGGCAGCCGGTCGTCGTGCCGGATCGCAAGCAAGCCTTCGAGCGCTACCCGCGCACGCGCGAGCTGTCGACCGCGTTCGGCTGGCGCTCCGGCCTGATGGTGCCGCTGCTGTACGGCACACAGGCGATCGGCTGCCTAGGTATCGTGCGCGCGGCCGCCGGCGGATTCAGCGAGGCTCAGATCGCACTGGCGCGCGCGTTCGCCGACCAGGCGGTAATTGCGCTGCAGAACGCACGCCGCTTCAACGAGACCCAGGAGGCTCTGGCGCGGCAGACCGCGGTCGCCGGCGTGTTGAAGGTCATCAGCCAGAGCACGTTCGACCTGCAACGGGTGCTCGGCACGCTGATCGAGAACGCAACCCGCCTGTGCGATGCCAGCCACGGATTCATCTTCCGGCCCGATGGCGACGTCTATCGGCTGGCTGCCGCCTGCGGTGCATCACGGGAGTTCGAGGCCCACATCGCCCACATCCCAGTGCGGCCCGAGCGGGGCTACCTGATCGGGCGTGTGGTGCTCGAGAAGCAACCGATCCAGATCCTCGACGCATTGGCCGACCCCGACTACCGCCAAGCGGAGTCTCAGCGCCTGGGCGGCTACCGCACGATGCTCGGCGTGCCGATGCTCACCGGCGATCAGGTGGTAGGTGTCATCGTCGTCTGGCGCCAGGAGGTGCGTGCCTTCACCGACAAGCAGACCGAACTCCTGACGACCTTTGCCGACCAAGCCGCGATCGCGATCGAGAACGTCAGACTGTTTAACGAGACACGCAACGCGCTGCATGCGGTCGAGGAGCGCTCCCACGAGCTGGCCGAGGCGCTCGACTACCAGACTGCGATCAGCGAGGTGCTGCGGGTGATCAGCGAATCGCCCACCGACGTGCAGCCAGTGTTCCGTGCCATCCTCACCTGTGCCTCGCGGCTGCTGAAGTCGCCGATGGCCGCGGTGTTCCGGCACGAACGAGGCGTGGTCACGATCGAGGCCACGCACGGCTGGACGCCGGAGTCGATCGATGACGCCAAGCGCTTCTACCCGGGCCCGCCGGACCCGCGGATGATGAGCGGCCGCACGATCCTCGCGCGCAGCCTGCAGGTGCAGGACGACGCATTCGCCGACCCGGCCTACGACCGCACGACGGCCGAGAAGGGTCATTGGCGTCGCATGGTCGGCGTGCCGCTGCTGAAGGACGGCGACGCGGTCGGTGTCATCGTGGTCGCCTGGCCCGACCCCGGTGCAACGCCGAAGAAGCAGTGCGACCTGCTGACCACCTTCGCGGACCAGGCGGTGATCGCGGTCGAGAACATGCGGCTGATCAACGAAACGCGCGAGGCGCTCGCGCGCCAGACGGCGAGCGCTGAAATCCTGCGCGTGATCAGCCAATCTCCCACCGACGTGCGGCCGGTGTTCGACGCGATTGTGCACGCGGGCGTACGCCTGTTCGACGGCGCGGCCGTCGCGGTGAGCCAGCCGCAAGACGGTCATGTGGTGCTGCGCGCCTTCGCCGGCTCGGGAGAACGTGCCCAGGCGTGGCAGACGCGCTTCCCATTTCCGCTGACGCGCGACTACATCCACAGCGCCGCGCTGCTCGATGGGCGCGTCATTGACATCGCCGATGCCAACGACGAATCGCTACCCTATGCCGTGGGACGCGCCAATTTCCGCGGCAGCGGCTTCAGTGCAATGTCGGTGGTGCCGATGTTGCGCGACGGTGCCGCGATCGGCGTCATCGCCGTCGTGCGCGAGAAGCCGGGGGCGCTCAACGCGCACCAGCTCGAGCTGCTGCAGACCTTTGCCAACCAAGCGGTAATCGCGATCGAGAACGTGCGGTTGTTCAACGAAACGCGTGAAGCGCTCGATCGCCAGACCGCCACCGCCGAGATCCTGCGCGTGATCAGCGGCTCGATCACCGACACGCAGCCTGTGTTCGACAGCATCGCCGAGCGGGCGGCGCGCCTGACGGGCGCGGATTACGGCATGGTGTTCCGCTTCGACGGCGAGCTGATCCACGTGGCCAGTACCTTTGGCGTGAGTGCGCCGGGGGTGGAAGCGGCCCGCGCCGCGTTCCCGATGCCGCCGGGCGACGGCTCGGTCACTGCCATGGCGGTGCGCGACGGGCGCGTGGCAATGGCCGCCGACGTGTACGGGCTCTCCGATGCGGCGTACTTGACGAAAGACGTTGCCAGAAACACGGGCTATCGCAGCGTTCTCAGCGTGCCGATGGTCCGCGAGGGCCGGGTCATCGGTGCGATCACGGTGATGCGGCCGGCGGTGGGTCTCGCAACCGACAAGGAAGTCGGTCTGCTACAGACCTTCGCCGATCAGGCCGTGATCGCCATCGAGAACGCCCGGCTCTTCAACGAGACCAACATGGCGCTAGAGCGCCAAACCGCGACGGCCGAGGTGCTGCAGGTGATCAGCGAATCGCCCACCGACGTGCAGCCGGTGTTCGACGCCATCTGCGACCGCGCGATGGCGCTATGTCATGCCAACGTCGGCGCCGTCACGCGCTTCGACGGCGTGTGGGTCCACATGGTGGCCTACCGTGGCACCTCCCCGGAGGCCGACGCGGCAATGCGCGCAACCTTCCCGCGCAAGCCCGACCTTGGCTCGATCACGTCGCGTGCCGTGTTGTCGCGCTCTCCGGTGCAAATCCCCGATGTATTCGCCGACCCCGACTACCAACTCCAGGGCCAAAGCGGGCTCGCCGGCTATCGCAGCAACATGGCCGTGCCGATGATCAAGGACGCCCAGGTCATCGGCTCGATCGGCGTGTGCCGACCCGATCCCGGCCTGTTCTCCGATGACGACGTGGCGCTGCTGCAGACCTTCGCCAACCAGGCGGTGATCGCGATCGAGAACGTCAGACTGTTCAACGAGACCAAGGAGTCGCTCGCGCGCCAGACCGCCACGGCCGACATGCTGCGCGTGATCAGCCGCTCGCCCACCAACGAGCGGCCGGTGTTCGAGGCCATCGTGACCACCGCTGCGAGGCTGCTGCCGTGCGACACGGCGTTCGTGCTGAAGCGCGATGGCACGACGTTTTCGGCCACGACGGCCGCGACCCGCCAAGGCTTGATCCCGGATTCGGAGTTGCCCCGGGACACGCCGGTGGACCCGGCGCAGAACTTCCCATCGCGCGCCATGCTCTCCGGACAGCGGCTGCACCTGCCCGACTGGAGCGCCATCGAATTGCCGCCGCACGAACAGCACATCAGCGACGCCTTCGCCGTGCAGGCGGCGCTATACCTGCCGCTGGTGCGCGGAGACGATTGCATCGGCCTGCTGGCGCTGGCCGGCAGCCGGCCCAACGCATTCACCGACGCCGACGTGGCATTGGCCGAGTCGTTCCGTGACCAGGCGCTGATCGCGATCGAGAACGCGCGCCTGTTCAAGGAGACCCGGGAGGCCCTGGAGCGCCAGACCGCCACCGCCGAGGTGCTGCGCGTCATCAGCGAATCGCCGACCGACGTGCAGCCGGTGTTCGATGCCATCTGCGAGCGTGCGATGGCGCTGTGCCACGCCAACATCGGCGCCGTCGCGCGCTACGACGGCGAACTCGTGCACCTCGTCGCGTTCAAGGGCGTATCGCCTGAGGCCGAAACGGCGATGCGCGCAGCATTCCCGATGAAACCCACTCGCGCATCGATCTCGTCGCGGGCGATCCTGGAGGGCGCGCCGGTCCAGATCCCCGACGTCGAATTGGACCCGGAATACCGTCTCAAGCAGCAGGCGCGCCTGGCCGGATATCGCAGCAACCTCGCGGTCCCGATGCTGCGCGATGGCAGGGCAATCGGCTCGATCACGGTCGTTCGGCCTGAGGTCGGGCCGTTTGCGCAGCATCTGATCGATCTGCTGAGCACGTTCGCCGACCAGGCAGTGATCGCGATCGAGAACGTACGGTTGTTCAACGAGACCAAGGAGGCGCTCGATCAGCAGACGGCGACCGCTGAGGTGCTAAAGGTCATCAGCCGCGCGACATTCGATCTGCCGGCCGTGTTGCGCACCCTGATCGAGAACGCCACCCGGCTGTGCGGTGCGGACAAGGGTCTCTTGTTCCGCCGCGAGGGCGACGGCTTTGTGTTGGCCGCCGACCACCTGGCGCCAGCGGACTTCCGCGAATGGCGTCGCTCCAGCGGCCCTGTGGCGATCGGCGATGGCACGCTGGTGGGCCGCGTGGCCAAGCTGGGCGACGTCGTGCAGATCGCCGACGCCTGGAGCGATGTGGAGTGGGCACGCGCCCATGCGGACTTCCAGACGATGCTCGAAGTGCGCACGATGCTCGGTGTGCCGATGCTTCGCCATGGCGACATCGTCGGCGTCATCGTGATGTGGCGCTTGAAGGCCAGGCCGTTCACGTCGAAGCAGATCGAGCTGGTCACAACCTTCGCCGACCAGGCGGTGATCGCGATCGAGAACGTGCGGCTGTTCAACGAGACCAAGGAGGCTCTGGAACGGCAGACTGCCACTGCCGAGGTGCTGCAGGTGATCAGCGGATCGATCACCGACACCCAGCCGGTGTTCGACATCATTGCCGAGCGCGCCTGCCGCCTGACCGGTGCCGCCTACGGCTGGGTGTTCACGTTCGACGGTGAGCTGCTGCACGTGGCCAGCGTGCACGGCCTCGATCCGCAGGGCGTGGAGGTGACGCGCAAGATGTTCCCGATGCCGATGAGCGGCACGGGCGCGACCGCGCGCGCGATCCGCGAGCGCCGCGTGGTCAACCTGCCCGACGTACTGGCGCTCGACGAAACGGACTATTCGACGCGTCCGGTCGCGGAACAGGCCGGCTATCGCGCGGTGCTGTCGGTGCCGATGTGGCGCGACGATCGCATCGTTGGCGCAATCGCGGTGTCGCGGACGCAGCCGGGGTCGTTCGCCGACAAGGAAGTTGCGCTGCTGCAGACCTTCGCCAACCAGGCGGTGATCGCGATCGAGAACGTGCGCCTGTTCAACGAGACGAACGAGGCGCTGGAGCGACAGACGGCCACTGCCGATATCCTGAAGGTCATCGCCGGCTCACCGTCGGACGTGCAACCGGTGTTCGACGCGATCGCGGCGAGCGCCAAGCGACTGCTCGCCGGTTTCTCGACCACGGTATTCCGCATCGTCGAAGGGGTGCTGCATCTGGTTGCCTTCACCGAGACGAATGTGGAAGCCGACGCTGCGCTGACCGCGATGTTCCCGCGCCCGATCGCGGAATTCCCGCCGTTTGCGATGGTTCGCGACGGCCGCGTTGCACGAATCCACGACACCGAGGCCGAACACGAGGTGCCCGGGATGCTGCGCGACGTCGCGCGGCTGCGCGGCTTCCGCGCCATGCTGATCACCCCCTTGCTGCGCGACAAGCAGGTGGTCGGGATGATCAGCGTCACCCGCCAGACACCCGGACCCTGGGCCGAGCATCACGCGGAGCTGCTGCGCACGTTCGCCGACCAGGCCGTCATCGCGATCGAGAACACGCGCCTGTTCAACGAGACCCGGGAGGCGCTGGAGCGGCAGACGGCAACCGCCGAGATCCTGAAAGTCATCGCCAGCTCACCATCGGACGTGCAGCCCGTGTTCGACGCCATCGTGAAGAGCGCTAAAGCGCTAGTGAGCGGCCTGTCCGCGACGCTGACGCTCGTGGCGGATGCAATGCTGCACCTCCGGGCCTTCACTTCGACCTCCGGTGCCGGAGATCGAGTCGTGCAGCAGTACTTTCCGATCGCGATCCAGGGGACTCCGATGGGCCGCGCAGTGCTGACAAGACGCCCAGTGGCCATCTTCGACTTCGATGCCGACAAGGACGTCCAGCCGGCTGACCGCGTACTGGCGCGCGCGCGAGGATTCAGGAGCGTGGTGTTCGTGCCGCTCATGCGAGGCGGCGAGGTCATCGGCACACTCAACGTGACCCGCGCGAATCCCGGCTCATTCACCGACCAGCAGATGGGGTTGCTCCAGACCTTCGCCGACCAGGCGGTGATCGCCATCGAGAACGTGCGCCTCTTCAATGAGACGAAGGAAGCGCTGGAGCGGCAGACCGCCACCGCCGAGGTGCTCGAAGTCATCGGCAACTCGGTGTCCGACCCGCAGCCGGTGTTCGACAAGATCCTCGACAGCTGCCAGCACCTGTTCGCCACAGGCCAGCTCGGCATCTTCCTCGCGGAGGAGGACGGCCTGGTTCACCTGGCCGCGTGGAAGGGTTCGGCGCTCGACACCATCCGCCAGAGCCTGCCCCGGCCGATCGAGGACACGATCACGGCCCGCGCGATGCGAGCCAAGCGCAGCATCTACATCCCGGACGGCGCGACGATGGCCGACCGGCCGCTGGCGATTGCGCAGACCGTGGAGCAGGTGGGTGATTTCTCGGCCGCGTTCGCGCCGATGCTGTGGCAGGACCGTGGCGTCGGCGCCGTCTGCGTGATGCGTTTTCCACCGGTGCCGTTCACTGACAAGGAGATCGCGCTGCTCGAGACCTTCGCCGACCAGGCGGTGATCGCGATCCAGAACGCGCGCATGTTCAACGACACCAAGGAGGCACTCGAGCAGAAGACCGCCACTGCCGAGATCCTGCAAGTGATCAGCAGCTCGCGCACCGATCTGCAGCCGGTGTTCGACACCATCGCGCAGCGGGCAGGCCAGTTGTGCGACGCGCTGTTCGCCAATGTGTTTCGATTCGACGGCGAGCTGATCCATCTGGTCGCCAGCAGCAATTCCAGGCCCGAGTTCGTCGAACTGCTGCGCGGCCGCTATCCGATACGGCCCGATGCGTCGCAGGTCTCCGGCAAGGTCATTCGCGACCGCGCGATCGTCGCGATGCCCGATGCGCTGGCCGAACCCGGTTACCCGCATGCCTTGGCCATCGCCGGCGGCTGGCGCAGCCTGCTGGGCGTGCCGATGTTGCGCGAGGGCCGCCCGCTGGGCGCGATCGTGGTCGGCTGGACGCAACCCGGCCCGGTGGCCAAGGTCCACGAGGACCTGCTCAAGACCTTTGCCGACCAGGCCGCCATCGCGATCGAAAACGTGCGGCTGTTCAACGAAACCCGCGAAGCGCTGGAGCGCCAGACCGCCACCGCCGAGGTGCTGAAGGTGATCAGCGCATCGCCGACGAACGTACAGCCGGTGCTTGACGTGGTGGCGCAGCGCGCTGCCGCGTTGTGCGACGCCGACTGGGATGGCGTGTGGCTGGTCGACGGCCCGTCGCTGCGGATGACGGCGCACCACGTCCACGCGCAGGCCGCCGGGCCGCTGGAGCTGCCCCAGCAACTCGAGATGCCGTTGCAGTCGGCCAGCCCCAGCGCGCACGCCGCGCGCGAGGGCCGCGTGGTGCATGTCGACGACATGGTGCCGCTGCTCGACACCGAGTATCCCGATGCCCGCGCGATGCACGAACGCTTCGGCTTTCGCGCCACGCTGGCGGTGCCGATGCTGCGCGACAGCTTGGCCATCGGCACCATCGGGCTGTATCGACGCGAGCCGCGGGCGTTCTCGGACGATCAGGTCGCGCTCGTGCAGACGTTCGCCGACCAGGCGGTGATCGCGATCGAGAACGTGCGCTTGTTCAACGAGACCAAGGAGGCGCTCGAGCAGCAACGCGCATCGGCCGAGATCCTGAACGTGATCAGCGCCTCGGTCGCGGACGCGAAACCCGTATTCGAGAAGATCCTGCAAAGTTGCCAGCACCTGTTCGACAGCGACGAAACCGCGGTGCTGCTCGTTGACGAGGGTGGGCAGGTCACGCTGGGCGCCTACTTCGGCCGGGTTCACGAGACGGTGGCGGCGACGTTTCCGGCGCCGCTGGGCAAGTCGCCCGCGGGCGTGGCGATCGCCGAGCGCAAGGTGGTGGAGTTCCCGGACGTGGCCAACGATCCGCGCGTGACGCGCACGGTGCGCCAGGTCGCCAAGGCCGCCGGCTACACCTCGATGGCCTATGCGCCGATGCTCTGGAACGAGCGTGGCATCGGTGCCATCGGCGTCTCGCGCCGCCAGGGCACCTTCCATGCGAAAGAACTGTCGATGCTGCAGACCTTCGCCGACCAGGCGGTGATCGCCATCCAGAACGCACGCCTGTTCAAGGAGGCACAAGAGGCCCGTGCCGCCGCCGAGGCGGCCAACGAGGCCAAGAGCGCGTTCCTCGCCACGATGAGCCACGAGATCCGCACGCCGATGAACGCGGTGATCGGCATGAGCGGGCTGCTGCTGGACACGCCGCTGTCCGCCGAGCAGCGCGACTACGCCGGCACGATCCGCGACTCCGGCGACGCGCTGCTGACGATCATCAACGACATCCTCGACTTCTCGAAGATCGAGTCGGGCCGCATGGACATCGAGGCCCACCCGTTCGACCTGCGCGAGTGCGTCGAGGCCGCGCTCGACCTGGTGGCGCCGCGTGCAGCCGACAAGCAGCTCGACCTGGCGTACCTGTTCGAAGGCGACGTGCCCGCCGCGCTCGACGGCGACGTGACGCGCCTGCGCCAGATCCTGCTCAACCTGCTCGCCAACGCGGTCAAGTTCACCGAGGCCGGCGAGGTGGTGCTCTCGGTCAGCGCCAAACCGGCCGAGCACGGCAAGGTGGAGGTCGCCTTCGCGGTACGCGACACCGGCATCGGCCTCACGCCCGAGGGCATGGGGCGGCTGTTCCAGCGCTTCAGCCAGGCAGACAGCTCCACGACCCGCAA
>Ga0335070_10004142_pt1 | contig 16920 bp, 16 predicted proteins | sample Lox_Sample_13_FD_206722 | JGI IMG/M metagenome (GOLD analysis project Ga0335070, IMG submission 206722) | Soil microbial communities from Loxahatchee National Wildlife Refuge, Florida, United States - Lox_Sample_1.3 | ecosystem: Environmental > Terrestrial > Soil > Wetlands | place: USA... | reverse complement strand
GTCGCCTCGGTGGCGACGCGGCGTCCGCGCGCGTCTTCGAGGAGTGCGTCGACGCCATCACGACGCAGGTGGACAGCCTGAAGCTGCTCGTCGACGAGTTCTCCAACTTCGCGCGGCTCCCCGCGGCAAACCCGCGGCCGGAGGAGCTGAACCGGATCGTCGCGGATGCGGTGGCGAGCTATGCGGGCACCGAGGGGATCGCCTTCGAGACCGAGCTCGACCCGGAGCTGCCGACGCTCGAGCTCGATCGCGAGCAGATGCGCCGCGCCCTCACGAACCTGATCGACAACGCCATCGCGGCGATCCGGCACAGTGGCCGGCCGGACGGGAAGATCCGCCTGGTCTCGCAGTACGACCCGGCGCTGCAGAGCGTGCGGCTGGTGGTCTCGGACGACGGCGTCGGCATCCCGCCTCAGGATCGGCGCCGCGTCTTCGAGCCGTATTTCTCGCGCAGCGAGAACGGCACCGGCCTCGGCCTCGCCATCGTCTCGCGCATCGTGGCCGACCACCACGGCTACGTGCGCGTGCAGGAGAATCCGCCGCGCGGGACCCGCTTCGTGCTCGAGCTGCCCGTTGCGCGCGGTGACGCCGAGCGGCCGCGCGCCGTCCCGGCGGCCCAGGCGGGAGCGGGTGCGACCCGGTGAGCCGGATCCTGATCGTCGACGACGAGGCCGGGATCCGGCGCTCGCTGTGCGGGATCCTCTCCGACGAGGGTTTCGCGACCACCGCGGTCGCCGACGGCGAGGCCGCGATCGCGTCGATCTCGACGGAGGGCCCGCCCGACCTCGTGCTGCTCGACATCGCGATGCCGGGCCGCGACGGCGTGGAGATCCTGGTCGAGATCGCGCAGCGCTGGCCGGGCCTGCCCGTCGTGATGATGAGCGGCCACGGGACGATCGAGAGCGCGGTCCGCACGACCCGCCACGGCGCCTACGACTTCATCGAGAAGCCGCTGTCGATCGACAAGGTGCTGCTCACGATCCAGCACGCCCTCGAGCAGTCGCGGCTCGAGCGCGAGAACCGCAACCTGCGCGCGCAGACGCTGCGCGCGCACGAGATCCTCGGCGACTCCGCGGCGGTGCGGAAGCTGAAGGAGCAGATCGCAGTGGCGGCGCCGACCAACGGCTGGGTGCTGATCACGGGCGAGAACGGCACCGGCAAGGAGCTGGTCGCGCGGCAGATCCACTGCCAGAGCCGGCGCGCGAACGGCCCGTTCGTGGAGGTGAACTGCGCGGCGATCCCCGAGGAGCTGATCGAGTCGGAGCTGTTCGGCTACGAGAAGGGCGCCTTCACGGGCGCAGTGGCGCGCAAGCGAGGCCGCTTCGAGCTGGCCCACGGCGGCACGCTGTTCCTCGACGAGATCGCCGACATGAGCCTGATGACGCAGGCGAAGGTCCTGCGCATCCTGCAGGAGCGGAAGTTCGAGCGGGTCGGGGGCACCGAGACGCTCGAGGTGGACGTGCGCGTGATCGCGGCGACGAACAAGAACCTCGAGCAGGAGATCGCGGAGGGCCGCTTCCGCGAGGATCTCTACTACCGTCTGAACGTCATCCCGTTCCACGTCCCGCCCCTGCGCGAGCGCAGCGAGGACGTGCCGATCCTGGCGCGCGCCTTCGTCGAGGAGTTCTGTGCGGAATCCGGCGTCCGCCCCAAGGAGCTGAGCGAAGCCGCCTTCGAGCGCCTGCGGCGCCACTCGTGGCCGGGCAACGTGCGGGAGCTGCGCAACCTGATGGAGCGCGTGGTGATCCTCACGCCCGGAACGCGCATCGACGCCGAAGATCTGCCGGCGACGCTGGGGACGAGCCCCCCGGGCAGCGGGCAGAGCCCTGCGACGCTCGAGCAGGCGCGGCGCGCGTTCGAGCGCGACTTCCTGCGCGCGCGGCTCGCGGAGCACGGCTGGAACGTCTCGCGCACCGCGGAGGCGATCGGCATCGCGCGCGAGAGCCTGTCGCGCAAGATCCGCGCCCACCGCCTCGAGGCGGGACGTGACTAGCCCGCTCGTTCCGGGGGTGCCGATCCGCGCAGAGGCCACGGTGCGCGCGCTGCACGGCGAAGGGGGCGTCAACCACCGTCTGGTGCTCCGCGTGCCGGGCTGGCCCGGCTTCCTGGCCGGGCAGTTCGTGATGCTCTCGCCCGGTCCGCTCGGCGCCGCGCCGCGCACCGATCCGCTGCTGCCGAGGCCGATGGCGGTGTACCGCGAGCGCGCTTCCGACGGAGATCCGGAGATCGAGATCCTGTTCAAGCGCCACGGGCGCGGCACCGCGCTGCTCGCCGACTGCCGGCCGGGCGCACGCGTCGGGCTGGTGGGGCCGCTCGGCCGCGGCTTCCCGGCAGTTGCCGCGCCGCGCGCGCTCCTGGTGGCCGGTGGGACGGGCATCGCCTCGGTGTACGAGCTGGCCGCGCGCCTGCTCCGCCGGGACGCGTCCGGCGTGACCGTGCTGCTCGGGGCGCGCAGCGCGCAGGACCTGATGGGCGAGGGCGACTTCGCCGCGCTCGGCGTGCGCCTCGAGATCGCCACCGAGGACGGCAGCCGGGGGACGCGAGGCCTCGTGACCGACCTGCTCGAGGCGGCGCTGGCGCAGGCCGCCCCGGCGCACGTCTACGCCTGCGGGCCGACCGCGATGATGCGCCGCTGCGCGGAGATCGCGTCGGCGCGCGGCGCCGGGTGCAGCGTGTCGCTCGAGAACCCCATGGCCTGCGGCTTCGGCGTGTGTCTCGGCTGCGCCGCGCCGCTGCGAAGCGGCGCCTTCGCACTCGTGTGTCGGGATGGCCCGGTGTTCGACGCGTCCGCCGTCGACTGGGAGCGCATGCCTTGAGCGAGGTCGCCGCGGTCGACGCGCGCGTCGAGCTGGCCGGGATCCCGCTGCGCAGCCCCGTGCTCACGGCTTCGGGCACGTTCGGCTACGGCCGCGAGTTCGCGCCGTTCCTCGACCTGCGGCGCATCGGAGGGTTCGTCGCCAAGAGCCTGACGCTCGAGCCGCGCCGCGGGAATCCGCCTCCGCGCATCGCGGAGGCGCCCTCGGGCATGCTCAATGCGATCAGCCTCGAGAACGTCGGGGTGGACGCGTTCGTGCGCGAGAAGCTGCCGGCGCTGCCCGACGGCGTGGTCGTGATCGCCAGCATCTTCGAGACGGAGATCGACCGCTACGCGGAGGTCGCGAAGCGGCTGTCGGGCGCCCGGCTCGTCGCCGGTCTCGAGGTCAACGCCTCGTGTCCGCACGTGAAGAGCGGCGGCATCGAGTTCGGGCAGAACCCGGCGGTCCTCGCGGGGCTGGTGCGCGCGGTCCGCCGCGCGACGTCCCTGCCGCTGCTCGTGAAGCTCTCGCCGAACGTGACGGACATCGGGGAGATGGCCCGCGTCTGCGAGGCCGAGGGAGCCGACGGGCTCTCGCTGATCAACTCGGTGCAGGCGCTCGAAGTCGACGTCGAGCGGCGCCGGCCGGTGTTGTCGAACGTCCTCGGCGGGCTCTCGGGTCCGGCGATCCGGCCGATCGCGCTGCGCATGGTCTGGCAGGCGCGCCGCGCGGTGAAGCTCCCGATCTGCGGCATGGGGGGAATCACCAGCGGCGACGACGCCGTGAAGTTCCTGCTCTGCGGCGCGACGGCGGTCCAGGTCGGGACCCAGAACTACCTCGATCCCTCGGCAGCGGGTGCCGTGGCCGACGGGATCGAGTCGTACTGCGCCAGGCACGGCTTCCGGCGCGTCGCCGACCTGATCGGCGCGCTGCAGACGCCCGGCCGCTAACCTCGCTTCCCCTCGGGATCGTCGAAGCGGGGCTTTGCGTCGGTCCGCAATTTTGATAGTTTACGCGGCCTTACGTGTGGAGCCGCACGCGGCTCGAGGCTCGGCAGGGGGCAGCTCTTCTTCCGCAGCGCCCTGCGGAGCCGCGGACCGTGGCGGGATCGGACTCGGAAGTTGGGCGGCTCGACCGCCTTTTCATTTTCTGGAGAGGAAAATCGGATTTCTTCGAACCCGGAGCGCGGCGCGTCGCATCCGCCGCCCGCGGAGCCGCGGGCATCGAGCAGCAAGTCATGTATCGGGACATTCCCGAGGAGTTGCGTCGGTTGATCGAACCCATCGTCATGGATCACGGCCTCGAGCTCGTCGACGTCGCGCTACACCGCGGCCGGTCGCCCTGGCTGCTCCGCGTGACGCTCGACACGCCCGAGGGGGATGGCCGCGTCTCGGTCGAGCGCTGCGCGGAGGTGTCGCGCGAGATCGGCACGCAGCTCGACGCCGGGGACTTCGTGCCCTGCGCGTATCGGCTCGAGGTGTCGTCTCCGGGGCTCGATCGGGTGCTCGCGCGCGAGGTCGATTTCGCGCGGGCGTGCGGGGAGGAAGTGTCGGTCGAGACGCGCCGGCCCCTCGACGGGCGGCGCCGCTTCCGCGGCGTGCTGCTGGGCTTCGAGGAGGAGATCGCGCGCATCTCGGTCGACGGGCGCGAGTTCCGGGTTCCCTTCGCGGAGGTGGCGAAGGCCAATTCCATCTACCGATTCAGCTCCGCGGACTTCTCGGAGAAGGGTCCTCGCTAGGCGCGCTCGTGCGTCGCAGGAGGGAAATGGTGTGGCGATGCTCGGACTGAAGCGAGAGATCGATCAGGTCGCGAAGGACAAGGGGATCGATCCGACCGAGATCATCTCTGCCCTCGAGGAGGCGATGAAGCAGGCCGCGCGGCGCGAGCACGGCCAGGAGACCGAGATCGAGGCGCGCTTCAACGAGGAGCTCGGCGAGGTGGAGCTCTTCGAGTTCCGCGAGGTCGTCGAGACGGTCACGGATCCGCAGCGGCAGATCACCATGGCCGACGCGGCTGCCTACGATCCCGGCGCCGAGATCGGCGACGAGATCGGCGTGAAGATCGATACGTCGAAGTTCGGGCGGATCCTCGCGCAGACCGCGAAGCAGGTGATCATCCAGCGCATCCGCGAAGCCGAGCGCGACACCGTGTACGAGGAGTACAAGGACCGCCAGGGCGAGATCGTGAACGGCATCGTCCGGCGCTTCGAGAAGGGCGCGATCATCGTCGACCTCGGTCGCGCCGAGGCCGTGCTGCCGCCGAAGGAGCAGGTGCCGCGGGAGAACTATCGCCCGAACGACCGCGTGCGCGCCTACGTCCTCGAGGTGAACAAGAACGCCAAGGGCTCGCAGATCGTGCTGTCGCGCGCCTGCATCGAGATGCTGACCAAGCTGTTCGCGCAGGAGGTCCCCGAGATCTACGAGGGCATCGTGACGATCAAGTCGGCCGCGCGCGAGCCGGGCGGCCGTTCGAAGATCGCGGTGGCTTCGCGAGACAGCGACGTCGATCCGGTCGGCGCGTGCGTCGGGATGAAGGGCAGCCGGGTGCAGGCCGTCGTGCAGGAGCTGCGCGGCGAGCGCATCGACATCGTGCCCTGGAGCGCGGATCCCGCGCGGTACGTGTGTTCCGCGCTGTCTCCCGCGCAGGTCTCGCGCGTGATCATCGACGACGCGGACAAGTCGATGGACGTGATCGTGCCCGACGATCAGCTCTCGCTGGCGATCGGGCGCAAGGGTCAGAACGTGCGGCTCGCGGTGCAGCTCACGGGCTGGAAGATCGACATCAAGAGCGAATCCAAGATGCACGAGCTGGCGCGCTGGCTCGGCGAAGCGGTCTCCGTCGTGGAGGGCTGCGGCGAGGCGGATGGCGAGCTGCTGATGCAGCAGGGCATCACCTCGCTCGACGACCTGGCCCGTTGCGACATCGAGCTGCTGACGCAGCTGCCCGGCATCGACGAGAAGGGCGCGCGCGCCATCCAGCGGCGCGCCGCCGAGCTGGCCGCGCAGAAGCGGCGCGACGAGGAAGCGAGCGCACGCGCGGAGGCGGAGTCGGCGGCGGCCGGTCCGGCCGCGGGTGCTCCGGCGCGCGGCTCCGAGCGAGGACCGGCGAGTCACGGCTGAGCGCGGAAGGTTCCGCGAGACAGCGACGGGAGCGCATGGCGACCATCAGGGCATACAAGCTTGCGGAGGAGCTCGGCATCGAGCGCTCCGAGTTCGTCGAGAAGGCGGCGGCGCTCGGCGTGCCGCTCAAGAGCGCCATGGCTGCGCTCGACGACGAGGTCGCCAACGAGCTGCGCGAGAAGCTCGGCGCGAAGAAGGACCGCGGTGCCGTCACGGAGCGCCGGGTCGAGCAGACCGGCGGGGCGGCCGTCATCCGCCGGCGCAAGAAGGCGGAGCCGGAGCCCGCTCCCCCGCCGATCGCGCCCGAGGCGCTCGTCGTCGAGCCGGGCAGGCCGCCGGTGGCGGCCGAGCCGGTCGTGGCGGAGCGCGAGCCGGAGCCGGCCCCGGAATCCGAAGCGGGGGCCGAGCCGGAGCCCGCGTTCGCGGCGCAGGCCGCCGCGCCGGAGCCCGCGCCCGCGTCGGCGCCCCTCGCCGCTCGCGAGCGCGAGGTCGCCGCGGAGATGCCGCTCGTCTCGGAGCGCGGCGCCGCGGCGGCGCGTCCGGGCCGCAGCCAGCGCAAGCTCGTGCGCGAGGTCGTCAACCTGCGCGAGCAGGAGCGTCTCGCGCGTCAGGCGATGGGCCGCACGGTGGTGCGACGCCCCGCCGGGATCGATCCGCGCACCGCGGCCTCGCCGCGCCGGCGCCGCCGCGACGTCGCCGCGCGAGGGGCGGCGGCCGCCGCGCAGGCCTCGGGGGCGGCCGCGAAGGAGTCCCGGCGCGTGCTGCGCATCGAGGGGGAGATCGCGGTCGCCGAGCTCGCGCGTCTGCTCGGCGCCAAGGCGCCCGACGTGCAGCGCAAGCTGATGGCGCTCGGCACGATGGTCTCGATCAATCAATCCATCGACGTCGAGACCGCGCGCAAGGTGGCCGAGCAGTACGACGCGGTGGTGCAGGACGTCGCCTTCAAGGAGGAAGCGTTCCTCGAGGAGGCGGCGCCCGCCGCCGACGAGGGCAAGTGGGTCCCGCGCCCGCCGGTCGTCACCGTGATGGGACACGTCGACCACGGCAAGACTTCGCTGCTCGACGCGATCCGGAATGCCAACGTGGTGGAGGGCGAGGCCGGCGGCATCACTCAGCACATCGGCGCCTATCAGGCGCGCGTGGGCGACCACCTGATCACGTTCATCGACACGCCGGGCCACGCGGCCTTCACGGAGATGCGCGCTCGCGGCGCGCGGGTGACGGACATCGTCGTGCTCGTGGTCGCCGCGACGGAAGGCATCATGCCGCAGACCGTCGAGGCGATCGAGCACGCGCGCGCGGCGGAGGTTCCCATCGTCGTCGCGATCAACAAATGCGACCTGCCCGGCGCGAATCCGGCCCAGACGCGACAGCGACTGATGGAGCACGGACTCGTGCCCGAGGAGTTCGGCGGCGACACCATCTGCGTCGATGTCTCGGCCACGAAGGGCACGAACCTCGAGAAGCTCCTCGAGATGATCCAGCTCCAGGCCGAGGTGCTCGAGCTGCGCGCGGATCCGCAGCGCCGCGCGGCCGGCGTCGTGCTCGAGGCGCGTCTGGACAAGGGCCGCGGGCCCGTCGCGACGGCGCTCGTCCAGCAGGGGACGCTCTCGCCGGGCGACGTCGTCGTCGCGGGGACCGCCATGGGGCGCGTGCGCGCGATGGAGGACGAGCGCGGCAAGCGCCTCGAGTCCGCGGGTCCGTCGGTGCCCGTGCAGGTGACCGGCTTCGCCGAGGTGCCCGAGGCCGGCGAGCTGGTCTACGCGGTCGAGAGCGAGCGCGTGGCCAAGGAGATCGTCTCGCACCGCCAGTCGCAGAAGCGCGACGACGGCGCTGAGGTCGCGAAGCCGCGCACGCTGGAGGAGATCTTCGCGGCGGCCGAGGGCGGCGGCGTGAAGGAGCTCGCCGTCGTGCTGAAGGCCGACACGCGCGGCTCGGTCGAGGCCGTGCGCGATGCGCTGCTCAAGCTCTCCCGCGACGCGGTGAAGGTCGACGTACTGCTCGCGGGCGTGGGCGCCGTGACGGAGTCCGACGTCATGCTCGCGAAGGCCAGCGGCGCCGTGGTGGTGGCCTTCCACGTGCGCCCGGAGCCCGCGGCGCGCCGCGCGGCGGAAGGGCAGGGCGTCGACGTCCGCGTCTATCAGATCATCTACGAGCTCGTCGACGACATCAAGAAGGCGATGGAGGGCCTGCTGCCTCCGACGATCAGCGAGGCGTTCCTCGGTCGCGCCGAGGTGCGCCAGACGTTCAGCGTGCCGCGCATCGGCACGATCGCGGGCTCGTACGTGTCCGAGGGCAGCATCCGCCGCGGCAGCCTGTGCCGCCTGGTGCGCGATGGCGTGCAGATCTACGACGGCCGCATCGGATCGCTCAAGCGCTTCAAGGACGACGTGCGCGAGGTCGCCACGGGCTTCGAGTGCGGCATCGGCATCGAGGGCTACAACGACGTCAAGGTCGGCGACGTGGTCGAGACCTACGCGTTGAAGGAAGAGCGCCCGTCGCTCGAATGATCGTCGGGGCGTCCGTCGTCGAGCTCCACATCGAGGGCTGCAGCTCCCTGAAGGCGAAGCGCGGCGTGGTGCGCTCGATCGTGCAGCGCGTGCGCAACCGCTTCAACCTCTCGGTCTCCGAGGTGGGCGGCCAGGACACCTGGCAGCGCGCAGTCCTCGGCCTCGCGGCCGCAGGGCTCGACGAGGTGGGCGTGCGGCGCGTGCTCGAGCGGGCCGCCGAGTTCATCGAAGGGCTGCACCTCGCCGAGGTGCGCAACGTGGACGTCGACGTCGTGGATCTGCCCCACGAAGAGGGGCTCTGGGATCCGGAGGACGCGGACGACCCGGAGCCCTCGTGACGCGGCGCACCGAGCGCATCGCCGGCGAGCTGCGGGCCCTGATCGCGCGCCTCCTGCGCGAGGAGATCACGGATCCTCGCATCGGCCTGGTGACGATCACGCGGGTCGACGTCGCACCGGACCTGTCGAACGCGCTGGTGTTCTGGAGCACGCTGGGGGCGGCGGCGGACGACGCAACCGCGGAGTGCGGAGCGGGACTCGACAGCGCGGCGCCGTTCCTGCGCCGTCGCGCGGCGCACGAGCTGTCGCTGAAGCGCATGCCGGAGATCCGCTTCCGTTACGATCCGTCCCTCGCGCAGGGCCAGCGGACCCTCGACCTGCTGCGCGAGCTCGAGGCGTCTCGCAGCGCGGCGCCGGAACCCGGGGGCGAGACACCGAGCGATGACGAGACGTAGTCGGCGCGACCGCGAGGCGCCCGGTCCCCACGGCTTCCTCGTCGTGGACAAGCCGGCCGGCTGGACGTCGCACGACGTCGTCGACGCGGCGCGGGGCTGGCTCGGCACGCGACGCGTCGGCCACATGGGGACGCTGGATCCGCTGGCGACCGGCGTGCTGCCCCTCGCGGTGCGCGCGGCGACGAAGCTCGTGCCGTTCGTCACGAACCACGACAAGTCCTACGCGGGGGCGATCGAGCTCGGCATCGAGACGGACACGCTGGACGCGGACGGCCGCGTGCTGCGCCGCCACGAGGGTGCGTGGCCCGACGAAGCGGCCGTGCGCGCGGCGCTCGCTGCCTTCGTGGGAGAGATCGAGCAGATCCCGCCGATGTTCAGCGCCGTCAAGAAGGGGGGCGTTCCCCTGCACAAGCTGGCGCGCGAGGGCCGCGAGGTCGAGCGCGCCGCGAAGCGGGTCCGCATCGACCGGCTCGAGCTGCTGAAGTACGACCCGCCCCGGGTCGAGATCGCGGTGGACTGCTCAGGAGGAACCTACGTCCGAGTGCTGGCCGCGGAGCTCGGCCGCGCGCTCGGCTGCGGCGGGCATCTCGCCGACCTGCGGCGGACCCGCAGCGGTCCCTTCGGAATCGAGCACGCGGCGGCGCCGGACGTCCTCGAGCGCGAGGCCGCGGCGGGCGTGATCGAGCGGCGCCTCATCCCTCCGCTCGGGGTGCTCGGCCTCGCGGCGCTGCGGGTCACGGAAGAGGAGGCGCGCAGCCTGCGGGCTGGCAACGAGATCCCCGCGAGCGGCGCTCCTCTGGCTCCGGGCACGCGCATGGCCGCGCACGACGCCTCCGGCGGAGTCGTGGCGATCGTGGAGCTGCGGCCGGGCCGGCGGCTCAAGCCCCTGCGGGTGGTCGAGTCGTTTGCGGGGGCCCGCTAGCTCTGTCAGACTCCGCGCCTCGTCACGGGCCGCCGCAGTGGGCGGCGCATGGTCGTCCCGAGCCTCCATCCCCATCCCCGATCGAGCGATCCTGAAGAGAGAGTCCTTGCAGACCCAGAGCGCCGTCCGATCCACGCTGGAGTCCTACCGCCGCCACGAGACCGATACGGGGTCGCCGGAGGCGCAGGTGGCGTTGCTCACGAACCGCATCAACGATCTCTCAGAGCACTTCAAGGTGCACGGGAAGGATCATCACTCGCGGCGCGGTCTGCTCCGGCTGGTCAGCCAGCGGCGCAGGCTGCTCGAATACCTGAGGAGAACAGCACCCGATCGCTACCAGGCGTTGATCGAACGCCTGGGGCTGCGCCGCTAGACGGCGCGAAGCGGGGCCGCTTCCAGATGGAGCGGCCCCTTCGTCATGGAGGACCTCCTCCACCACCCTGAGCGGCGAGGGGCACGCCGTCGTGGGATGCGGAAATCTGTCATGTGCGAAACCGGCCCGCGCGTTTCGCCCATCACCGATTCCGCATTCCATCGCGCCTCCCCCGAGCTCTAGCCGCTCGTACGGCCCCGCGCGCATGCCGCGCGGGGTGGAGATGAATCACGCGATGGCTTCTTACTGGTTCCATTCCCAGAGCCTCGACTTCGAGTTCGGCGGCCGGCAGATGACGATCGAGACCGGGCGGCTCGCCAAGCAGGCGGCCGGCGCCGCGCTCGTCACCTACGGCGAGACGGCCGTGCTGGTCACGGCGACGCACGCCGATCCGCGCCCGGGCATCGACTTCTTCCCGCTCACCGTCGACTTCGTCGAGAAGACTTCGGCGGCCGGGAAGATCCCGGGCGGCTTCTTCAAGCGCGAGGGACGCCTCTCGGACCGCGAGGTCCTGGTGTCCCGCTTCATCGACCGCTCGATCCGGCCGCTCTTCGAGGAGGGCTACCGGGACGAGACGCAGATCATCGCCACGGTGCTCTCGGCCGACGCCGAGAACGGCCCGGACATCCCGGCGTTCATCGGGGCCTCCGCCGCGCTCGCGCTCTCGGAGATTCCGTTCCTCGGCCCGATCGGCGCGGTCCGCGTCGGCCGCGTCGGCGATCTGTTCGTGGTCAATCCGACGCGCGAGCAGCAGGGGCTGAGCGACCTCGATCTGGTGGTGGCCGGCAGCCGCGGCGCGCTCGTCATGGTCGAGGGCGGCGCGAGGGAGATCCCCGAGGCCGAGATCCTCGCCGCGCTCAAGCTCGCGCACCGCGAGCTCGTCAAGGCGATCGACGCCCAGGAGGCGCTGCGCGCGCGAGCGGGCGTGCCCAAGCTCGTCGTGCCGCCGCCCGCGGATCACGCCGCGCGCGTCGCCGAGGTGCGCGCGCTCGCGAAGCCTCGGCTCGAAGAGGCGCTGCGCATCCGCACCAAGTCCGAGCGCTACGAGGCGCTCGGGGCCGCGGATCGCGAGGTCGTCGAGCACTTCGTGAAGCCGTACCGCGAGGCGAAGGCGCCCCTCGATTCGCTCGCGGCCGTGCAGGAGCGCGAGCGCGGTCTGCGCGAGCTGTCCGACGTGGTGAAGACTGCGCTCCACGACCTGCGCTCCGAGCTGATGCGCGGGCGCATTCTGGACGCGGGCGAGCGCATCGACGGGCGCGGTCTGGCCGACATCCGGCCCATCGCGTGCGAGGTGCGTCCGATCGCCCGGCCGCACGGGGTGGCGCTGTTCACCCGCGGCGAGACGCAGGCGCTGGTGTTCACCACGCTCGGCGGCGGTTCGGACCAGCAGACCATCGACGCGCTGACGGAGCGCAGCACCAAGCGCTTCTACCTCCACTACAACTTCCCGCCGTTCTCGGTGGGCGAGGCGCGCATGCAGCGCGGGCCGGGCCGCCGAGAGGTCGGTCACGGCAATCTGGCGGAGCGCGCGCTCGCCGCGGTGCTGCCGGGCGAGGAGGAGTTCCCGTACACGATCCGCGTGGTGGCGGAGATCCTCGAGTCCAACGGCTCGTCGTCGATGGCGAGCGTCTGCGGCGGCACGCTGTCGCTGATGGACGCGGGCGTGCCGCTGCGCGCGCCGGTGGCCGGCATCGCCATGGGCCTGATCCAGGAGGGCAGCCGCACGGCCGTGCTCTCGGACATCCTCGGCGACGAGGACCATCTCGGCGACATGGACTTCAAGGTCACCGGCACCCGCCAGGGCGTGACCGCGCTGCAGATGGACATCAAGATCCGCAGCGTCGACTGGGAGGTGATGGAGCGCGCGCTCGAGCAGGCGCGCCAGGGGCGGCTGCACATCCTGGACTGCATGGAGAAGGAGACGGCCGGCGAGTTCATCGACTTCAAGCCGCGCGCGGAGCTCTCGCGCTACGCGCCGCGCGTGAAGGTGATCCAGATCAAGCCGGATCGGATCCGCGACGTGATCGGGCCCGGCGGCAAGGTGATCCGCGGCATCCAGGAGGCCACCAACACCAAGATCGACATCGACGACTCGGGCCTGGTCACCATCTTCTCGCCCGACACCGCGGCGCTCGAGCGCGCCGAGGCGATGGTGCGCGAGCTCACCCAGGAGGCGGAGCTCGACCGCGTGTACCTCGGCAAGGTGAAGCGCATCGCCGACTTCGGCGCCTTCGTCGAGATCTTCCCCGGCACCGACGGGCTGATCCACATCAGCCACCTCGCCGAGGGCCGCGTCGAGAAGGTGACCGACGTGGTCAGCGAGGGCGACGAGGTGCTGGTGAAGTGCATCGACATCGATCCCTCGGGCAAGATCCGCCTGTCGCGCAAGGAGGCGCTGGCCGACGCCGTCGCGGAGGGCGCGTAGCGGAGCATGACCGGCGCGGCGAGTCTGCGGGTCCAGATCGCCCGGCTGCGCGGCGCCGAGGATCTTCCGCTACCGTCGCGCGCGACCACGGGGTCGTCGGGGTTCGACCTGCACGCCGCAGTGCACGCAGAGCTCAGCATCGAGCCGGGCGGCCGGGCGCTCGTCCCGACCGGGGTGCGCATCGCCGTGCCGCCGGGCTACGAGGCTCAGGTCAGGCCCCGCAGCGGCCTCGCGCTGCGCCACGGCATCGTGCTGCCCAACGCTCCAGGCACGATCGACTCGGACTATCGAGGCGAGATCCAGGTGATCCTGTGGAACGTCGGACGCGAGGCGTTCGTCGTGCGGCGCGGCGACCGCATCGCGCAGCTCGTGATCGCGCCGGTGGTCCACGCGGAGTGGCGCGAGGTGGACGAGCTCGACCCCACCGCGCGCGGCGCAGGCGGCTTCGGACACAGCGGGGCCGGCCTGCGCGAAGGCGAATCGTGAGCGAGCCCGCCCGCGTGGGCGGCGAGCCGGCGCCGCCGCGTCCGCCGACGCCGTCGCCCGAGGCCCCGAAGCGCAGCGACCTGCCGGCTCGGCTGCTCACCGCGTCGATCCTCGTGCCCTTCGTGCTCTTCGTGATCGCGCGGGGCGGCCTCTGGGTGCTCGGCACCGTGGTGGGCGTCGTGCTGCTGGCGCAGCGCGAGCTCTACGGGCTCATCGAGGACAAGGGCGCGAGGCCGGTGGTCGGCTTCGGGCTCGCTGCCGGCGCGGCGCTGCCCGTGGTCGCGTACATCGGCAACGAGTACCAGGCGACGATCCTCATGACTGCGACGCTTCTCGGTGTGATGGTCGCGCAGCTGCGACGCCGTCAGGTGACGGAGGCGATGGCGAGCATCTCGGGGACCTTCTTCGGCGTCTTCTACGTCGGCTGGCTGCTGTCCCACGCCATTCCGCTGCGCTTCTTCACGAAGCGCATCGCGGCGGTCTACGGGCCGGATGCCGTGGCGCAGCTCGGCCTCGTGCCGGACACGGGCGCCTGCCTGCTCGTGTACTGCCTCACCGTGGTCGTGCTGTGCGACGCCGGCGCCTACTTCGCAGGCCGGGCCTACGGCCGGCGCAAGCTCGCGCCGAGCATCAGCCCGAGCAAGTCGGTGGAAGGCGCCATCGGGGGCCTCCTGCTCGGGACCCTCGGCGGCGCGGTGATGAAGGGCATCTTCGACCTGCTGTGGCCGCAGCTCTCGGCGGTGCTCAGCTGGCCCGTGGTGTTCGCCTTCGGTCCGCTGATCGGCGCGGCGGGGATCGTCGGCGACCTCGTCGAGTCGCTGCTCAAGCGCGACGCCCAGGTGAAGGACGCGGGCGCGTTGCTGCCCGGCATGGGGGGCCTGCTCGACCGCATCGACTCGCCGCTGCTCGGCATCCCCGTGATGTACTACCTGATGCTATTCCTCGTCTGGCTGCGGATGGGTTGAGTCGTGATCGATCGCTACGCACGGCCGGAGATGAAGGCGATCTGGACCGACGCCGGCCGCCTCTCGCGCTGGCTCGAGGTCGAACTGGCCGTCTGCGAGGTGCAGGCGGAGCGGGGCCTGGTGCCGCGCGAGGCGCTGGCGGAGATCCGCGAGCGGGCCGCCTTCGATCCTGCGCGCGTCGCGGAGATCGAGGCGCGCGTGCGGCACGACGTGATCGCGTTCCTGACGAACGTCGCGGAGCACGTGGGGTCGGCGTCGCGCTTCGTCCACTATGGCATGACGTCGAACGACGTGATCGACACCGCCCAGGCGCTGCAGCTGCGCGACTCCGGGCGCCTCTTGCAGGAGGGCGCGCTGCGCGTGTCCGGGGTGCTGCGGCGACGCGCCCTCGAGTTCCGCCACACGCCGTGCATCGGCCGGACCCACGGGGTCCACGCCGAGCCCACCACGTTCGGCCTCAAGCTGCTCGTCTTCCATGCGGAGATGCAGCGGCAGCGCGCGCGCCTCGCGCGCGCCCTCGAAGAAGTCTGCGTCGGCAAGCTCTCGGGCGCCGTCGGCACCTTCGCGCATCTGCCGCCGGAGCTCGAGGAGCGCGTGTGCGCGCGGCTCGGCATCGGCTTCGAGCCGGCGGCGACCCAGGTCGTGCAGCGCGACCGCCATGCGGCGTTCGTGACGGCGCTCGCGCTGATGGCGTCCACGCTCGACAAGATCGCCGTCGAGCTCCGGCACCTGGCGCGCACGGAGGTGCGCGAGGTGCAGGAGGAGTTCGGCAGCGGCCAGAAGGGCTCGTCGGCGATGCCGCACAAGCGCAATCCCTGGCGACTCGAGAACGTGTCGGGGCTGGCGCGCGTGATGCGCGGCTATGCCGGCACGGCCCTCGAGAACCAGGCGCTCTGGCACGAGCGCGACATCAGCAACTCCTCGGTGGAGCGCGTGATCCTGCCGGACGCCTGCACGATCCTGGACTTCATGCTGCAGCGCAGCGCACAGCTGCTCGAGACGCTCGTCGTCTTTCCGGAGCGCATGCGCGAGAACCTCGAGCTGACGCGCGGGCTCGCGTTCAGCGGCACGCTGCTGCTGCGGCTCGCAGAGAAGGGGGTCTCGCGCGAGGACGCCTATGCGCTGGTGCAGGGGCATGCGCTGGCCACCTGGGACCACGGCGGCGATTTCCGCGAGCGCGTGCTCGCGGAGCCGCGCATCACCGCGCTGCTGTCGAAGGAGGAGATCGACCGCGCGTTCAGCCTCGACGAGGCGCTGCGCCACGTCGATGCGATCTTCGAGCGCACGCTCGGACGGGAGGGGGAGGACTCGTGAAGGCGTGGATCCACGTGACGCTCAAGGCCGACGTGCTCGATCCGCAGGGCAAGGCGATCCGCAATGCCTGCGCGACCCTCGGGTTCGAGGGCGTCGAGGACGTGCGGCAGGGAAAGCTCTTCGAGATCCGGCTCGCCCCGCGCCCGGGAGCGGATCCGCGGGCGCTGCTCACCGAGCTGTGTGACAAGCTGCTCGCCAACCCGGTGATCGAGGACTACGAGATCGCCCGCATCGAGGCCTGATCGCAGGCGCCGGAGAGTTCGGACGCAGGCCCGAGGCGCGCACGGCGATCCGCGGGCGAGCGAAGTTCGGAGCACGCGTGACCCCGGCCACGGCCTTCGCGGTTCTCAATGCCTCGGTGCTCCCGTGGTGGGCCCTCTGGCTCTGCGCGCCGCGCTCGCGCCTCGCGCTGCGCGCGGCCTCGCACGGCGCGGTGTTCGTGGCGCTCTCGCTCGCCTACGCGCTGTGCTTCGCCGCGGCGCTCGGCGCGGGCGGGCCCCTCAGCCTCGGAGCCGACGGCCTGCGCAAGGCCATGGCGACGCCGCGCGTCTTCCTCGCGGGCTGGACCCACTACCTCGTCTTCGATCTCTTCGTCGGCGCGTGGATCCTGCGCGAGTCCCGTCGGCTGGACGTCGAGCCGCGGCCCTTCCTCCTGCTCACCTTCCTGGCGGGCCCTCTCGGCCTCGGCAGCTTCCTGCTGCGCCGCGCCTGGCACCTGCGCAGCCTCGGCGGCCTCGGCGAGACGGACCTCGCCTGAGGCTCACGCCAGGCCCAGGTTCCTGCGGATGCGGGGCAGCGGATCCTCGGTGTCGGGCTCGAAGTCGCGCCCCGAGATGGTCTCGAAGGCCTCGATGTAGCGGCGGGCGGCTTCGCAGCGCACGTCCACGGGGATCTCCGGGATCGGTCCCTCGCCGCGATAGCCGCGCTCGGCGAGCCAGCGCCGCACGTACTCCTTGTCGAGGGCTTCCGGATCGCGCCCCTCCGACCTCGCCCGGTGGTACGCGTCGCGATACCAGTAGCGGGACGAGTCCGGCGTGTGGATCTCGTCGATCACCACCAGGCGGTCCCCGGCGTCGAGAGCGAGCTCGTACTTCGTGTCGACCAGGACCAGCCCGCGCTGCTCCGCCCAGCGCGAGCCCTCGGCGAAGAGCGCCATCACCAGGCGCTCCGCCTCGTCGTAGCGGGCCTCCGGGATCAGGCCGCGCGCGAGGATCTCGGCGCGCGAGACCGGCTCGTCGTGCGCGCCGCGCGGCGCCTTGGTGGTCGGCGTGAGCAGGG
>Ga0335070_10004141_pt1 | contig 16922 bp, 15 predicted proteins | sample Lox_Sample_13_FD_206722 | JGI IMG/M metagenome (GOLD analysis project Ga0335070, IMG submission 206722) | Soil microbial communities from Loxahatchee National Wildlife Refuge, Florida, United States - Lox_Sample_1.3 | ecosystem: Environmental > Terrestrial > Soil > Wetlands | place: USA... | reverse complement strand
TGGCGGTAAGGGGGTTGGCGCAAAACGGCCCAATGACTCGTACGGCTTAGGTGGCTACTACATTGACGTGAGCCACCCCAACTTGGTGACGCCGATCGGGAGCAAGCAACTCCTCCGGCCCGAAAAAGGCATGGAGATGTATTACAACTTCGCGCTCACACCCTGGGCTCATTTATCGCCCGACTTCCAGGTTGTCCATGGAATTACAGCGAACAACATCTTTGCTCACCTCGCCCAGGGAGCTCCTCTCAAGAATATTGACACGGCGGTGGTCATGGGCGTGAGGCTGAACTTGGTGTTCTGATTTCGCGAATCACCGTTTTCAAGCGGGTGCAGCCGCATCGTTCTTCGGGCGTCCAGTCTGCTGCTGTCTATCGCTACTCAGGATGCAGCCCGGACTTATGCTTTCTGTCTTTTCAGGGGATCAGCGATGAAGATCACTCGGTTCTGTTCCTCAGGCATTCGCTGATCTCTGCTTCATAGTGATTCAAATTCCTGGCGGAAGGAACGGGTAGAGCCATACGGACTGATACACGAAGAAGCCTGTCAGCAAGGGGAGCGGTGCTTCAAGGGCGATGTATCGTACGAAAAGGACGAGGTATTGTATGAACCCGTCAACGCGCGCGACACTTCTTAGCGACAATTGAGGGCAAGGAAATCCTGCTCTCATGGCTTCGGCCAAGTGGTCACACCATTTACGACGAGCAGGTTGATGAGCCAATGACAACGAGCCGGCCTCTCGAAGCGACGCGGCAAGGTCCTACCACGCGACCCCAATCGCCTGATGTCCCTATTGGCTGGCCACGAAGATCAATCCTGAAGTTGCGCTAGCGCAAACACAAAGTTGTGCCATAGCAACGACACAACGTTTTCTGACTGCGATACTCGGGTCGAACGTTCGGAGAGAGTTCCTAACGGACTGTTCATGACCGAGGAGGTCTTTCAGTTTTGGGCGCAAGAATCCTTGTTGCTGACAATTTGCCTGCCTTTCGTCATTTTGTGCGGGAAGTAATCCGAAAACACGGTGGGTACAGGGTCGTCGCCGAAGCCGAAGACGGCCTGACAGCAGTCCAGAAAGCCGAAGAAGTCAACCCGGACATCATCCTGCTAGACATATCCATGCCCCAGTTGAATGGCATTCAAGCTGCGCGACGCATATGCCAGATGGCGCCAAGCGCGAAGATCTTGTTTCTTACACAGAATTTGTCGTTGGAATTGCTGCTCGAAGCCATGCGCTTAGGAGCGAGTGGATACCTGATCAAATCTCAAGCCGCGCGTGAATTGGTGCCTGCACTGGAGGCAATTCGCAACGGTAATACTTACGTCAGTGATTATTTCCGCTGGCGAGATGAATAGCACAAAGTGACGAGTTGGAAATCTCCAGGAGCATCATTTGGATTCACGTTCCGCTGCAGTTGACGACTGCGGTGGCCTCGTCCAATTGGTGGAACTCGGGACGCGTAGCGCAAACGCGAGGCGTACCCGGTTCCACCTTTTTGTGCGCTTTTTAAATCAGCCGCTTCAATCGTAGAACGTAAGTCGGCTATCCTGATTCATCTCGGGCGATGAGCTGGAATCGCAACTTGCTCGAGCATGCCAGTCATAACTCGATTCGCGACAGGTGAGGATGTGAGCGCCATGGCCGCCGAGCTCACCCCGGTCCTCGCCCTTGCCCTCGCCGCGCGCGCCCGCGCGTGCGCGGGGTTTGGCTCGCCACAAGGCGAATAGACCAGGTATGCAGCATCACAGGTAATGTCAGCCGGCCGCATGCTCGCGCACCAGCTGTGAGCTGAAGACGGCGGCGCCGGAGGTCGCGTTCTGGTACGCACGCGGCTTCCGATGGGGATATGGGAGCCCTCGATTCTGCATTGCGGGAACATAGTTTCAGGCCACCTCATGCACTGTGGTGTCCGGTCGTCGGCCGCCTTGCGCGACCGACTGGACCCGAATATCAGGCGAGTTCACCCATATTCACCGCGGTTACTTGCTTTGCGGGTGTATGCTTTGCAGGTGAAAATCTAGGGTGGGGACCCTAATTCAGGACTTCAGGTTCTGTATGCAAGCCGTCCTCAGCCACTATCGCATTCTGGAGCAGATCGGCGCCGGTGGAATGGGCGTTGTCTACCGCGCCCACGACGAGCGACTTGACCGAGATGTCGCCATCAAGCTTTTACCGCCCGGGGCGCTGGCGGACGAGTCTGCACGCAAGCGCTTTCGTAAAGAAGCGCTTGCACTTTCCAAGCTCAACCACCCGAGCATTGCCACGATCTTCGATTTCGACAGACAGGACGGGACCGATTTCCTGGTCCAAGAGTTGATCGAAGGTCTTAGCCTAGACACCCTACTGGCCGCGGAGCTGCCCTCGGAAAAGAAGATCATTCATTTTGGGCTACAGCTGTGTGAAGGCTTAACTGCGGCACACGAGAACGGCGTGATTCATCGTGACCTTAAGCCTGCGAACATCCGGATCACGCCGGAGGGCCGTTTAAAGATTTTAGATTTTGGTTTGTCCCAGGTTGTGCAATCCAAGCCAACGGCCCAGACCATTAGTAATACGCAGGCGCCCCACTTCACCGGAACTCTTCCCTACATGGCACCTGAGCAGTTGCTCGGGGATAAAGTTGATGTCCGTACCGACCTCTGGGCTGTGGGCTGCGTGCTGTTCGAGGCGGCCACGGGCCGTGTCCCGTTTCTTGGTTCGGGGCCGGCGCTCATCGAAGCGATCCTGCATGAGCCGCTTTCCCCTGTTTCGAAACTGAATCCCAACATATCTTCCGGGTTTGAGGCGATCGTGTTGAAGTGCATGGAGAAGGATCCGGAGTTGCGCTATCACTCCGCACGCGAGATCGCCATCGACCTCCGCCGACTCATTTCGACCACTTCCACCTCGTCAGTCGTTCCGCGCCTCCCGAACTCTTCTCTCCGCTGGATTTTCGGTGTGGTCGCGTTGTTCCTATTTTTCGCTGTGGGACTATTTTCATATTTAGGATGGCGGCGTGCCATCCATGCAAGACTCTACACCAAGCCATCTCCTTCGATCGCAGTGCTTCCATTCGTAAACCTTAGTGGAGGAGAGCCGGACTACTTCTCGGACGGCCTGACGGAAGAAATAATCAATGAACTGGCGCGGATCCCGAACTTCAAGGTTGTGGCGCGTACCTCCGCTTTTCAATTTAAGGGTAGGAACGAAGACTTGCGCGTGATCGGGCAGAAACTCAACGTTGAGAATCTTCTCGAGGGCAGTGTTCAGAGGCAGGGAGAGCGGGTTCGCGTCACCGCACAGTTGATCAAGGCCAGCGACGGCTTTCAGCTTTGGTCGGTTTCCTACGACCGTGATCTCAAGGACATCTTAAAGGTGGAGGCAGACATTGCCGGAGCCGTGGCAACGGCGCTGCGAGTCAAATTCGCGGAAGCGACTTCTACAGCATCAGCACACGGCCCACAACCTGCCGATTCGGCAGCGTACCTGTACTTTCAGCAAGCGCGATATTCCACGCGCATCTTCGACAAGAAATCTGCAGAGAAGGCGCTTGACTACATCAACAAGGCCATCGTGGCTGACGACAGATATGCTGCTGCCTACGCGTTTAGGGCGGGAATTACCTTACGGTCCGGGGTTGCAGCGTGGACGGAATATACGCAGGCGGTAGAAAGTGCCCGGCGCGATGTAGAGAAGGCGATGGAACTCGATCCGAACCTTCCGGATGCCTACCGTGTACTGAGTTTCATTCAGGCTTATGTGAAATCGGATTGCAAAGCCGCAGAGGAAACCATTAACAAGGCCCGGGAACTCGCTCCGCAAGATGTCGACATCGTTGGCCAAAGCGCCTTGGTGGCGAGATGCCTGGGGCGCCAAGAGGAAGCGTCCGAACTTCTACGGGAGGCTCTTGCCCTCGATCCTCTCAAGCCGTTGCTGTACGTGCAACTTGGACAAAATCTGCGAGATCTCGGGCGTTATGATGAGGCGCACGCCGCGCTCGAAAAAGCGCTCGATCTCAATCCAGACCAGGTATGGGCGCACGAAACCGCCGGCGAGGTCTTCCTGGCACAAGGGGACTTCAAGGGAGCACTGGCGGAAATGGAGAAAGAGCAGGATCCTTACCTGCGCAATCTTGGAATGGCAGTCGCATACCACGCGCTGGGAAAGCGCGAGGATTCTGACAGGGCTTTGCAGCGGCTGCTGTCCGAATGTCCCAAGAACTGTGCTTATCAAATTGCGCAGGTTTACGGATTCAGAGGCGAAGCGGATGAGGCGTTCCGGTGGTTGGGGCTTGCTTACAAGCAGCACGACGGCGGTCTGACAATCTTAAAATCGGACTTGCTGCTCACGCGATTGCACACCGACCCTCGCTTCAACAAGCTATTGCAGAGATTGAAGAGGTAGTTAGAGCAGGGGCCCATAGGTGCTCGATCGAACCAGGATCGAGGAAAGCGCATGGCTCTCGCAGCGAGCGATATCGTGTTCGTCTTCCCTCCCGCCCCGGGACACGTTGCTCTATTCACGAACCATCTCGGCGTCGCGTATCTACGGGCGGTACTCGCCGCCTCCAGCGTCAAGAGCCGACAATATGTTAACCGTCGGCCAGGGACAATAGCCGAAGTCGCGCGGGACGTGCTCTCCAGTCGGCCCGAGGTAGTGGGGTTTACAGCGTACGATGCTAACTTCCGACTCTGCCTGGCGATCGCGAGCGCGATCAAGCAACAAAGGCCCAGTACACGAGTGATCCTCGGAGGACCAACAGCCACGTTCAACGCAAGAGAGTTGCTCAGGCGGCATGCCGCCATTGATTTGTATTTTGAAGGAGAGACGGAGGAGATCGGACCGTCCGTGATTCGCGGACTAATCGAAGGAAAGTATCCGCGATCGGATCAAACAGGAGTGGCCTTCCGGTTCGAAGGAGAACTCATCTGCAACCCGTCTTCGCCGCTCGTCGGGGGAGATGCGGACCCGAGCGGCTCCCTCGACATCGTCCCTTCTCCGTATCTCAGCGGCATTCTCGAGGACGGAAACACCGGGATTCTGACCGGACGGGGCTGTACACACAGATGCCAGTATTGTTGCTTTGCAGCGCTCGCCCGGAACAAGTTGCGCCTTCACTCCATAGAGCGGGTCCTCGCGGAATTGCACTACATCCACGAGCACCAACGCCGGACGGGACGGACATACGCAGTATCTATTCTCGACGACGCGTTCACTTTGCTGCCGGAAAGAGCCAAAGCACTGTGCGATGAAATCGTCCGCTCAGGTCTGAAGCTTAAACTCTCCTGCCTCACGCGAGCCGATACAATCGACGACGAACTGCTACAGCTCATGAGGGCTGCGGGATTCGTCAGCGTTTCCTTTGGTTTGGAGAGCGCGGTGCCATCGGTGCTGCGAGCTTCGGGGAAAGTGCGACCGCCAGACTGCCCAGAAAAGGACCTTACCCCGGAGCGTCTGTTCCTGGAGCAAGTTCGGCAAAGCGTAATATCGGCGAAGAAACTGGGATTCCACGTCGGCGTTAGCATCATCCTTGGGCTTCCCAAAGAGACTCCGGCAGATGGTGAGGCAACACTCCGTTTCGTGCAATCGCTTCCAGTCGATTCTTACACCCACAATTTTCTCAGACTGATTCCCGGAACGCCCTTGTGGGAGACACAGCGACGTCACAATTTGCAGTGCGCAATCGATGACGTTGGACTACCCGGACCCACGAAACACACCTACGAAGTTACTCGGTTGCGACCTGGCAAGAAGTGCGTACTGGAAGAGAAGGCAGCATTCGTCCGGGAATTGGCTGCTGACTCGGTGCACGACTGCCAGTCTCCCGGCACAGGCAGAGATGGCTTTAGCACTATTGTCATCCACGCAGATGAGGTGAATGCGGATCTGGCGAAGTGGCTCCAAAGCCATCTCGAGGTGGGAGGGACCGTCCTGCAACTCTATCCACCGCTGAATAAGGGCAAACGGGAGCAGAATACTGCCCGTGATCGCCAGACTGTGGCTCGAAACTTGGTGCCGCATCGTTATTACATTCAGTTGTTCCGAAAGCGCGCGGGCTCGGATCAACTCACAGTCGCAACCTCCGGTCTGGACCTCTATCAGGCGCACAAACCACGTCTGGTTTCCATCAACTCATCCCGGTCCTCGGCCCCGATGTTGGAGTGGATGCGTTCCGGTCAAACCACGTGCGAGCTTTGCGAAGTGCTGCCAGAGGTTTTGCGTTCAGGTGAACTGAAGGCACTGGATAACCTTGTCGGTAGTACCTCGAAATCTTTTCCTCTTGCGGACATGGCAATTCCTCCTCGGATCACGTACCCAGGGCGATGGCTGCAAGGGGCCAGTTCGTGCAAGACGCTTAGTCGGGTTGAAGTTGACAGTGAAGGCCACATTCGATGTTGCTGGCTCGGTGAGCCATTGGGAACAGTTGCAGATTCGAAGCAGGATCTGCTTGACCGTTTCTCTCAATTTGTCCAAGCGGCTGAACAAAGACGTGGCTGTGGCAGCTGCACCGTTAAAGAATGCCCAAGATGTACTTTTCCTGGCGTCGACGATCAGACGTACTGCGAAACCATCAAGCAAAGCTTACCCCTGCAGCGAACCCTGGGATTGGTGCAGGTTTGCTCACGGCTTATGTCGACGGTGGCTCGCCAGCAAGACCTGATCGCAGCTGAATGAGGTTCATCCAGTAAATGCAAAAGGAGAATTGTGATGGCTAAAGCGACAATGGGTAAGACACTCCATAGAAAATTCGGAAAGAACGCTACAAAGGAGATTATTGGGATCATGAGAGAGGAGGGGATGAAACCTTCCAGCGCAATGCAAAAGGCGATTGAGGAGGAAATGGTGAAGCAACTTGAAAAGTGGCTCGGTCAATTCGCCAAGGAAGTGCACATTACTTATGGCGCCTGGATGGGCAACTGACATTCCGGACCGTCCAAACCGAACGGCTATTCGTGCGATGGTTCTCAAATCATGTGATTGTGGTCTTCCGCGAAGTCTTGGCGACAAGAGAGGTTCCCGCACAAGCGGGAACCTCTATCGAGCTTATTGTGTAACGGAGAATGCCGACCGCTGCTATGTCGATGCCGCCAATGTCAGGGAAGAACGTTTACCTGGCCTCCGGCATTGACGTGGCAAAGGCTTTCTATGTGCAGGACGTGAGCCGCCGGCCCATGGATGTTCGGTTAGCTGTAATCGCCCAGACACTGCTGGGCCCCGTGTCGGTCGGGGCGAGCACAGGCGACTCTGGACACCGCAAGCTCTACGTCGAGATCGGTCGCGTCTTCTAGAGCGGTAGCGGCGTCGTCAGCCAAGCGAAACGTCTCGGTCTCAGTTGTTGATTTGATTGGTCGGGGAGAGAGGATTTAGACTCATAGGTTCACTTGCCCCGTAACGACTAAAGGACGATTTTACGACCCAGAGCGGACCTGCGTCGTTAGCGATTGCAACCACATGCCTGACGTGCATATTGTGAAGCAGGAGAGTCGGTAAAGAGAGGACCACCCAGGCTCCTTCCTCTCGTGCTCAGATTTTCGTGTCGGAACTGCTGGCGTCGCAATCGGGACACATAGATTTATCATTTGTCATTCAGCTTTAGAAATCCTTTCGAAACTCTCTACGAAGTCTTTACCGACGTCTTACGCACTCCTTAGGTTCCCTCATATCAAATCCAGTGTTGAAGAAGGGCAAAGACCGAGCGCTTCTAGATATTGCCTTCGGTGTGAAGAAGCTCAACCGGTCTCATTTCATGAGGATGCTCATCTCAAATACACATTTACTTGCCATCTCCCGGTCGACGGAGGACTGACAGAATGACAGCAGTTCTGAAGAACAGGATTGCAGGTCTTGCCGCTTTGCTTGCTGCGATTGGCGTGACGTTCGCGCTTGCTGCACCGAAATGTAACGCCCAGACAGCTTCGGATGCGTCCCCCACTCAAACACCAAACGTGCTGACCGCTGTTCTTCTCAGATAGGAACCACGTTCTTATGAAAAGGCGCACTTTCGAAATCGGTTTGTTCCTGCTCGCGATAGCTACGATATTGCTGCTGCACGACTCGTGTAGCAAAGTTCAAGCAGATCCAAACGCGGGAGCTCCGCCCAGTACTAAGGTGGTGACCGCTCCAGACCCAACGCTCTTTACCGTGGAGCATCCCGAACAGTTTCCGCTTGCGACAGCAACCGCCAGGCAAGCATCGTCGGAGTTGATGGTCACAGGCACCGTGATGCCTGATGTTGCTCGCAGTGTGCCTGTGGTTTCGCTCGCATCTGGACGGATCATCGGAATTCATGCCCGATTAGGAGATACGGTCAAGAGAGGCCAGTTGCTGTACACGGTCCACAGCGATGATGTATCAGGCGGATACCAAAACTATCGACATGCTGTGGCCGACGAAGCTCTCGCACGAGCCCAGTTCGAGAGGGCAAAAGACCTCTTTGAACACGGCGCAATGTCTCATAGCGATCTGCAAGTTGCCGAAGACACAGAAGTCAAGGCCCAGGTCGATGTCGAAACTGCCGCCGAGCATTTGCGCTTGCTCGGCAATGACCCTGCAAAGCCTGAAAAGATGGTGCATATCTACGCTCCGGTCTCAGGTGTAATTACGGACCAACAGATAACGAACGCAGGAGCGATCCAGGCTTTCGGGACACCAGCTCCCTTCACGATTTCCGACCTCTCTTACGTGTGGATCGTGTGCGATGTTTATGAGAACGAACTGTCCGGCGTGCAAAACGGAGACAGCGCGGACATCACGCTAAACGCCTATCCGGAACGCAAACTCAAGGGGACCGTCAGTAACATCGGCGCCATCCTGGATTCCAATATCCGCACTGCAAAGGTGCGCATTGAAGTTGCAAACCCGGGGATCATGCGCCTCGGTATGTTTGCCCGCGCCACTTTCAGAGGAAAAAAGGAAGAGACTCACACGATTGTCCCAGCCTCAGCGGTGATGCATATGCACGATCGCGATTTTGTCTTTGTTCCAGCAGCCGGAAATAAGTTCCGCCGAGTGGAGGTCGTAAGCGGAGGTGTGCTCTCGGATGATCTCAAGCTTCAGGAAATCAAATCTGGCTTGATACCCGGCCAGCAGGTAGTCACGAATGCGCTGGTCCTCGACCATGTGCTTGCGCAGTAGCGGAACGTTCAGCGCCGAAAGGAACGGAAGCGAGTAGATGATTCGTGCTCTGGTAGATTTCGCACTCAACAACAAGTTTGTTGTGCTTGCGCTGGCCGTTTTGCTGCTCGGCTGGGGGGCGATCTCTTTCCACAATTTGCCTGTGGAAGCGTATCCGGACATTGCTGATAACTACGTGACCGTCATCACGCAGTGGCCCGGGCGCTCGGCCGAAGAGGTAGAGCAACAGGTTACGATTCCAATCGAGATGCAGATGTCAGGCATGCCGCACATGACCTATCTGCGCTCCGAATCCATATTCGGACTGTCGTTCATCATTATGATCTTCGACGACAGCTCAGTGAATGATTGGAACCGCCAAAAGGTGCTCGAACGTCTCACACAGGTCAATCTTCCTCAGGGGCAGAACCTACAGCCGCAGATCGGCACAGACTGGAGCACAACTGGCCAAATCTACTGGTACACGTTGCGCAGCACGAATCCGCGCTACGACTTGATGGAGTTGCGCGCAATTGAAGATTGGGTGCTGCTGAAACAGTTCAAGTCTGTACCCAACGTGGTTGATGTTTCGGATTTCGGCGGGACAGTACGCGAGTACCAAGTGCGCGTCGATCCGTCCAAGCTGGTCGCATACGGATTAAGCATTGGGCAGGTTGAGCAGCAACTAGCAAATAACAATATCAACGCCGGGGGTAGCTTTGTTGAACTCGGCATGCAGCAGATGAATGTCCGTGCCCTGGGACTGTTCAGCAGCGCACAGGATATCCAGCAGACCGTTCTTAAAACCCAGTCTGGAACTGCGCTGCGGGTTAAAGATATCGCGGAAGTGTCGCAAGGCCCCAAGATTCGCCTGGGCCACATGGCGAGAGCGAATCACCTTGAGGACGGCCGCATTGTTGACGAACCCGACGTCATTCAAGGAGCGGTACTGTTGCGCAAAGGCGCGGAGGAGCAGCCCACTCTGGATGCCATTCACAAGAAGGTCGATGAGCTGAATAATGGCATCCTCCCTCCTGGCGTGAAGGTCGTTCCCATGCTCGACCGCAGCGACCTCCTGCACCTGACGCTGCACACCGTGATGCATAACTTGACTGAGGGCATGATCCTGGTCACGGTCATCCTGTTCATATTTCTTCTGAACGCTCGCGCCGCGTTCATCGTCGCGTTGACGATTCCGTTCTCGTTATTGTTTGCTTCTATTTTCCTGGACCTGAGCCACATACCGGCCAATCTGCTTTCGCTTGGTGCTCTCGATTTCGGGATGGTCGTGGATGGTGCGGTCGTGATGGTGGAGAACATCATCCGACACTTGAACCAAAGGAGTCGTCAAACTCAGCCTGGGGTACAGCGAACAACCGCAGAAATCATCCGCGATGCCTGCCACGAAGTACAACGGCCGGTGTTCTACGCGATCACGATCATCATTACGGCGTATCTGCCCATTTTCACGTTGCAACGAGTCGAGGGTCGACTCTTCCGGCCTATGGCCTGGACAGTCGCATTCGCGCTGTTGGGTGCACTGACATTTTCGATCCTGATAGCACCAGTGCTTGCAAGCTTGTTCTTCCCGCACGGTGTTCGCGAACGGCGGAACAAACCGATGGAGTTCCTGACAAGGCACTACCGCAACAATCTGCGCTGGGCAATCCAACACAGGTGGGTTGTGGCCGCCATCGGTGCGGCGACATTGTTCGGAACCATATACCTCGGCTTCAGCGGCGTAATCGGGGCGGAGTTCCTGCCTCACTTGGACGAAGGGGCAATATGGGCGCGTGGCACACTGGCAAACAGCACAAGCCTTTCCGAAAGCGAAGTCTTTACAGAAAACGAACGACTCGTGTTTGCTTCGTTTCCGGAAGTCAAAACTGTTGTTTCTGAGGTTGGGCGTCCAGACGATGGCACCGACACGGGTGGCTTCGGCAACACTGAGTATTTTGTCGATCTGAAGACCAAAGACCGATGGCGACCGATTTTCCATCGCAACAAAGAAGAACTGATCGCAGCGATGAGCCGCGCGGTGCAGAAGTATCCGGGCGCAATATGGAACTTTTCCCAGCCTATCGAGGACAACGTTGGCGAAACACTGACCGGAACGAAGGGCGCTTTGGCGCTGAAGATCTTCGGGGATGACTTGAAACTCCTCGAACAGAAGGGAGACGAGGTCGCAAGAGTGCTCTCCGGAGTTCCCGGCATGCATGACGTCAAACTCCTGCGCGACTTCGGCCAGCCGAACCTCAATTTCAGTCTCGACCGTCGAGAGGCAGCGCGCTTCGGCATCAATGTGGCGGATATCCAGGATGCGATCCAGACAGCGGTGGGCGGCAATGCCGTCAGCCAGGTACTCATTGGCGAGCAGCGATACGACGTTGTCGTTCGCTACCAGGCGCCTTATCGAAATACCGAGGATGCGATCGCCAAGGTACGCCTTCTCGCCCCGACCGGTGAGCGAGTGTCATTGGCGCAGCTTGCGAAGGTCGAGGTCAAAGACGGTGCCTACGATATCTATCGTGAAGGCAATACACGGTACGTTGCGGTTACCTTCAATGTGCGCGGACGTGATCTTGGCACCACCGTTGAGGACGCGATCCAACAAATCAAACAGAAGGTGCAATTGCCCGCTGGATACCGCATCGGATGGTCTGGCGAGTACGAGAGTCAAAAGCGAGCAGAAGCGCGACTCGCGATCATCGTCCCTCTCACCATTCTGGTGATCTTCATCATTCTCTACACGATGTTTCGATCGTTTAAGTGGGCGATGCTGATCATGCTGAACGTTGGCATGGCTCGCATCGGAGGTTTTCTGGCGCTACTCATCACCGGTACCTATCTCAGCGTTTCCTCTGGCATCGGGATGCTTGCGCTGTTCGGTGTTTCGGTGCAAACCGGCGTAATCATGCTTGAGTACATAAACCAGCTCCGAGCAAAGGGGCATTCGGTCGAGAGCGCCGCGGTAGAAGGCGCGGTCATGAGGCTTCGCCCAGTGATGATGACAATGTTGGTGGCAACGCTGGGACTGCTGCCCGCAGCTCTCTCTCACGGCATCGGATCGGATTCGCAGCGACCATTCGCGATCGTGATCGTTGGGGGGCTGATCTCCGACCTTCTGCTGAGCATCGTCATTCTGCCCACGTTTTACGTCTGGATTGCGAGGGCGGGCGATCAACTTCCAGAACCGGAGGCGTCATTTGAGAGTTAACTTCGCGCTGGCCGGCGGTTCCTTCTTAGCGGCATTGCTGTGCGTGCTGCCTCCGCCTTCTTTCGGTCAGAATGTTGGTCCCATCAAGATTACGCTCGATGATGCTATCCAAATGGCGCTCAAGCACAACCACGCGCTACTAGCTGCGCGCACGACCATTCAGCAGAGTTTGGCTGAGGAGACGACCGCAAATTTGCGCCCAAACCCTGTGGCATTCGCCGATTGGGAGTACTTGCCGTTCTTTGCGTCAAGCAACTGGAACACCACGTACCTTCATGACTCAACAGAAGCTGACTTCGGATTGAGTTATCTCATTGAGCGTGGCAAGAAGCGGCAACATCGCTTGCGGGCGGCTAAAGACATAACGGCGCAAACGCGTTCCCTCGTTGCCGACAACGAGCGGACACTTACATTCAATGTGGCCACACTTTTTGTGAATGTTCAGCTCGCTGAATCGACATTGGAGCTCGCGGAGGCGGATCTCAAGAGTTTTCGACAGACGGTCGAGCTTGGAGAACTGCGCTACAACAAAGGCGCCATCAGTGAAGACGACTTCCTGAAGATAAAGCTTCAGTTGCTTCAGTTCGAGACTGATTACCAGCAAGCCCAGTTGGCGCGTGCGCAGGCGCTTTCAGACTTACGTCAGGCGCTAGGGTACGAATCGGTTTCTGGGGATTACGACGTTGTCGGCACATTCGGCTATGAGCCGCTGAAAGGGAACCTGGAAGATTTCCAAGTCAAGGCTTTGCAGAACCGGCCTGATTTGCGCGCAACCCAGCAAGGAGTGACGGCTGCAAAGAGTCAGTACGAGTTACAGAGATCCATCGGCAAACAGGATGTCACTGTTCAGGCGAACTACTCACATGTGAATGCATTGAATGCGATGTCGTTCTATACCAGCATGCCCCTGCCAATCTTCAACCGAAATCAGGGCGAGATCGCGAGAACGCGGTATGCGATCACTCAAGCGCAGGAGCAAGAGAAGGCTACGAGCGGGCAGGCCTTGACCGATGTGCGAGATGCCTACGAAGGCCTGCGTCAAAGCGAAAAGATCGTGCTGCTCTTTCACACTGGCTATCTGGACGTAGCACAAAAAGACCGCGACATCGCCGAATATGCCTATAAGCGTGGGGCCGCCAGCCTGCTCGACTTTCTGGATGCCGAGCGAAGCTATCGTGCAACTCAGCTGGCGTATCGACAGGCGATTGCAACATACCTGTCTTCGCTGGAGCAATTGCGGGAGGCAGTGGGCACCAGGGCGCTGCCGTAAGAATTGGAGATGTCGCACTTGAATAGGATGCAAGTAAGAAGTCGCATTGAGGCGATTGGGATTGTCCCATCCATCCGAGTTTCCACAACGGAGGACGCGCTATTCGCCGCCGATGCGGTAGCCAGGGGCGGCATTCCGATTGTTGAAATCACGCTGACTGTGCCAGAGGCAATCAAGGTGATGTCTCAGGTCGTGCAACACGCTCCGGAAGTACTTGTGGGAGCGGGTGGTGTTTGTGACGTGGAAACGGCGCGCCGCTGCGTTGATGCGGGCGCCCAATTCCTCACGAGTGATGCGCTGGATCCCCAGGTGGTGAGATTCGCAGTGGAAAACGATTTGGTTGTTTTTCCGGGCGTACTTACGCCAACGGAGATCTCCTCTGCGCGAACACTCAAACCCGATTTCGTGAAAGTTGTTCCTTGTGGCCACCTCGGCGGAGACAGCTACATTCGATCTTTAAAGGCGATGTTCCCGGACGTGCAGATGATCGCGGCGGGTGGTGTGAATCAGCGAAATGCGTTTGACCTAATCCGCGCGGGAGCCGCCGCGCTCGGCGTCGGTGGCGAGCTCATCCCCAGGGAAGCGGTAAAACGCAGGCAGGCCGACAGAATCATCGAGTTGGCAGGACGGTTTCTGCAATCCGTGCGAAGCTGTCGTGCCCAGTTTTCGGCCGGACAGACGTAAGGGACGGAGGAGACTTCTATGCCCAACGATATTGCGACCATCTTTCAGAGCTTGCTGGACAAGGTGCGGAAGCGCGGGTATTCCGATGATGAAATCATGCGCGTAGCTTCCACGCAGGGTGACCAACTACTGGACAAGTTTGCCAACGTAATCGCGGATGCCGCCCGCAAACCTCATGAGAGCTTTCCCGTACACGTGAATTATGACCTTTCCGTGGCGGAAGCAATTGACGCCGGTAACTTCCAGGCAGTGAACGCGAGCATAAACAGCGCGAATTTTCCGTGGAAGAGAACCGGCCAGGCAGACCTCGAAGTGTTCCTTGTGAAGTTCGAACGTCGCATGTCCTCTCCAGACGTGGTGCGGGAACTTGGGCTCGAAAATCTGCGCCCGGTAGAACTGCCTGAGCTCCTTGCCTTTGCCGAAAAGTATCCGGATATACAGCGAAAATTCTCAATTGCGGGGTTGGGATCTGTATGGAAGGATCGCAAGGGATACGGCAATGTTCCGGTTCTATTCGAAGCTTCAGAGGGCCGCTACCTGGATCTCCATTGGTGGGAGGACGGGTGGTACTCTTACAGCCGGTTTGCTGCTGTCCGCAATCAGCAGGAATGACGCCGGACGCAGTGCGACAGGTGATCGCCAAACACACCGAAGGCCGCCAACTCGATCTTCTCGGGGAGTCACGCGTAAACGTCCTTGAGTTGAATCTGGATTTGGATTCTCTGCACCCAATTACCAAAAGTGCATCCACCAATACAGGTCATAACTAACGCTTCAGCTAAGAAATCAACTGCCATTTCTCAAGAGAGCCCCATTCGAAAACGGCGATTTGAACTGCTGCAATAAAGAAATCCTCTAGAAACAATTCAGTCAATTTTTAGACGCGCCAAACTCTAATCGTCATGAGGCCGCAGTCAGCAGAGTAGCGCTGTCCGCAAGACAGTAACTATGTCCAGCTTTATGATTGCAGTTGCGCAGAGAATACCATTCTCTCTCTTCACATACAGCATTATCGGTCTAAGTGTTCTCATTGGCGGGGTCTACACCTCGCTTGCGCAAAGCTTTCCGAGCCAAGCTAATGTTGATGCAACATCTGCATTTATTCGCGGGCGGCTTCATGATCCGAGCATCAGAGCAAACGTCAATCTTGTGTTGGTCGACGTGACGGTCACAGATCGCGAAGGGCGCATTGTGAGCGGCTTGAATGTGAGTGATTTCTCTGTTCTTGATAACAAGCGCGAACGGAAGATCAGATACTTCTCTAGTGAAGACTCTCCGATTTCAGTTGCCGTGCTTCTGGATTCAAGCAGCAGCATGTGGCAGTACTTTGATCAAGTGCGCGCCGCCGCGCTGGAGTTCTTTCGCGAATCAAATCCGCAGGATGAATTTGCGGTCGTGAAATTCGCAGACGAGCCCTCTGTCGTCGTCGATTTTTCAGATCCAATTGCCGAGTTGCAGCCGATACTGTGGTCTATCGAACCCAAGGGATACACGGCTCTGAGCGACGCGATCTACATGGGCGCGAATTACATTCGGCACGCCAGGTACGCGAAGAAGGCGATTCTTCTCATCTCTGACGGCGGCGACAACCATAGCCGATACACGCAGAGTGAAGTTAAGAAGATGCTTGAAGAGGCAGATGTGCAGGTGTATGCGATCGACATCTTCAAGGCGTACCCAAAAACGGTCGAGGAGAAGTCTGGGCTGCTTTGGCTTGATGAAGTCACATCTGCAAGCGGAGGCCGCACTTTTCTGGTCCATGACGCAACGGAAATTCGTGCGGCGGTAAACCAAATAAGCCTGGAATTGAGAAATCAATATGTGCTGGGATTTGTGCCCGAGAAGATGGAAACGAGTACGAAGTGGCACAAGTTGAACGTGAAACTAAATTGCGCCGCTCACGGGAAACTCCGGGTATACGCCAAGAAGGGTTACTACGGTGCTACGAACTGAATGCAGCAACGCTGCATTGTGTTGACCTCCCCCCCCCATTTTTCCACGGTGATCTTACAACTTAACCAGTCGCCGTCTTAGCTGTGGGAAGGTCCTATAAGAGCCTGGCTGAGATCAACTCGCGATCAGAGAACCTTAGCACCAATCTCAAGCGGCCACTCTTCCCCTGTTGAGTGCCGGTAGAAGAAGATCCAGAAGCGCTTCATCAGAGAAGGGGTTCTGGCCTGAGATCACCTCGCGATCTTGGAGGACATAGCTCTTCCATGGGGCGAGCACGCTGACGTCACCACCCACCGTAGTTAAGGCGAAGTCGGGGTAGAAGAGAACCTTACCACCAATCTCAAGCGGCTCCCGCTGCTGCTCTTCCGCTGTCGAAAAGATAGTCATCTTATATCCGGAATATATCCAGCCTTGAGCCTTCGCCCGCGCTCCTGCGGCATCGCCCGCACTCAGCGCGGCGACCACCTCCTTCGAATTCGGAAGAGCCGCGAGAAGTGAAATAGGGCCATGGCAGAGCACCGCAGTCGGCTTGGATGTTTTATGAAAGTGTCTCATCACGGTGCCGGCGTCGGGGTCATCGAGAAGATCCATCATCGGGCCATGGCCGCCGGGGACGAAAACAGCGTCATACTGATCCAGGCCCGATGCAATGACATCGGAGATACGAGTTGGATTCTTGAGCCCAGTCAGGCTGTCGCGGAATT
>Ga0335070_10004140_pt1 | contig 16924 bp, 14 predicted proteins | sample Lox_Sample_13_FD_206722 | JGI IMG/M metagenome (GOLD analysis project Ga0335070, IMG submission 206722) | Soil microbial communities from Loxahatchee National Wildlife Refuge, Florida, United States - Lox_Sample_1.3 | ecosystem: Environmental > Terrestrial > Soil > Wetlands | place: USA... | reverse complement strand
GAGGAATTACCCCTCTTTGAAAAAGAGGGGCTGGGGAGATTTTCAGAAAATGGTGTCTGGTCAATTATGGACTCCTTAGTAACTCCAAGGATAGAGACACAGAAATCCGGCTACGGACGAATGCCATGACACTCACTGTGGAAGGCTGGCAAACTTAAGATACGCCGAGAAAAGAAATATGGATGAACAGAGCAATACAATCGCGAAGCGGATGTTCAATGTTTTAAAGACGGAGGGGATAAGAGGTTTTTCCAAGCGGATTGAGGACAGGTTTCGATCCAAATGGTCCCGATATGACGCGTTGGTATTCTCACTAGAATTCACTTCAGTTTCAGATGCCTTAGAGTTTCCAGCTCGGTTAGACCCCGCCATTGTTCGTATGCTTGAAAGGTGTCAACGGGTGTTGAGCGGCCTTACATTCAAACAAGTTAATGAGTCTGACAGTGGAGAAATCGATGAATTGACGGCTTTAGATCCTTGGAAACAATCGAGGGAGGACATGATTCAAAAGCTGCAAGAGGGATGGTGTTGCTATGTTGCTGAATTTGGAAACCGAATAGCGGCCTATTGTTGGATAAAGGTAGGGCCTGGATTCTCCGAGCCCTTCTTTGGGCGATGGTTCACTTGGGCTGACGACGAAGTTTATACCTGGAGAGGATTTTGTCTACCCGCTTGGCGGGGCAGGGGCGTTGTCCCAATACTGGCGAAGTGGATCGTCCATCATCTGGCTTTGACAGAAGGGGTAAAAAAGCATATAGGCTGGGTGAGGGTAGATAATGTGGGTCAGATCCGCACCCTGGAACAACTGGGATGGTCAGTTATTGGACGCCTTGGATTCATAAAGATCTTGGGTGTTCGCCTACACTATGTTTGGGGCCAAAGAGCATTTAGCTTAATAAAGAAGCGTTTTTCCATCCGAGGATAGAGACGCAGGAAATAACAAATGAGGGGGGGATATTTCTTTAACAAAGAATCGTAATAATCAGGCATTCACTTTTTCTTTTGGTATACCAATAAAATCATTGGCTTTATCCGGATAGTAAGGAGGAAGTTCATGTTTCAAGAAACACCGGTATCGGACCGGGCAATAAAAAGAACACAAATCGAAGTACTATCTATAGCAGAAGGATTTTTTCAGTCCAGTATCTTGTTTGCATTGCTAAAGTTGAGAATCTTTGAACGTATTGACAAAGGAAGCAAGGCTTTACATGAGCTTGCGGCGGAGTTGAATGCCCGACCAGAGACGCTGTCGCGGTTAATGAACGCAGGGGTTGTTTTAAAATTACTAGAATCCAATGACGGCATCAATTTCAGCATAGCCCCGATGTGTCGCACAGTATTGTCACCTTCTGCCGGGGATCACTATATTGGCAATTTGATCAGAAGTTTTGATTACTTTCATGCGGCATTATCAAAGCTTGATGAAGCAGTTCTAAACTCTGGACCGACAATTGTTCCATCAACGGACGTTGGGGGGGGAAAGGAAGGTACTCGAGAATACCTCTTTGGATTCCACAATTATGCTTCGCTGCGCGGGAAGGAATTGGCCAACTTCCTCGGCACGGCGGGGTGTAAGTCTTTGCTTGATCTTGGTTGTGGTCCGGGAACGTATGCTTTTCATTTGGGCATCCGCAACCCCGATTTAGACCTATATCTTCTGGATTACCCTGAGGTTTTGGAAATCACGAAAGAGGTACAAACAAGATACTCCCTGAAGAACAGTATTCACTATTTGCCCTTAGATGCGTTGAAAGATGATATTCCCGGGTCATATGATATGATCCTTGTCTCTAACATGCTGCATGGGCTGGGGGAGGATGCGAGCCGCGCGCTCATCAAGCGTTTATACCGTTCCATCAATTTCGGTGGGTCACTGGTCATACAGGCTCAATATTTGAGAGACGACCGTCTCGGTGGAAGATGGCCAATTTTCCTGGATCTCTTGATGCTTTGTGTTACCGCTAATGGGAGGAATCACTCTCAGGTGGAGACTAGACGTTGGCTCCAAGAAGCTGGCTTCAGAGATGTAGAATTCTGTGGCATGACCCTCCACAACACAAATAGTTTTCTACGTGGGTACAAGGCCCAAAAGTAAACAACGATGATACTTAAAATTAATGTTAGGGGCACGAGAGTGGATCAACGGAAATCTTCGCACTAATATGGAAATAGATTGGCTAGTATTGCAAATGCCTCATATCCTGAACAGCAGGAATAATCAATTTCATGCGATATGGAGATTAAGATGGATTTTCTTATAAGGGAGATGACGAAGGAAGACATCCCACGTGTAGGCGAGATTCTTTATGAAGGATTCAGTGCTGTTGCAACTGAATACGGATATACTTCGAATATCAATAGTGCCGAGGAAGGAAGACGTTTAGCTTGGGCGCTGTTTCACCATGGTCCAAGTGAACGGTTGGTCGCTGAGGCTGAGAATCGTGTAATAGGATCGACCTGTCTGAACCTGAGGGGTGATTTTGCTGGACTTGGGCCTACTGTTGTTGACCCACATTCCAAGAATAAGACTATAGGGCGAGAATTGATAAGAGCCGTCCTTGAGAAGGCTGAGCCATCGCGAGGGTCAAGGACAATTGTAGAGGCGTTTAATCCTGCAATCTTTTCTCTCTGTTATTTTACATTGAAGTATATACCGGTAACAGACCTATTGGATTTGTACCTTTATGGAGAAGGACAGCAGGCATTGAAGTCGTCCAATAGTGTAAGTCAAATTACAACAAAAGATATTGACGATGTTTATACCTATGATTGCCCAAGAAGTAAATTGGATCGTCGTCCTGACCTGAAATTTTATGTTAATTGGGGAAAGGTTTTAGTTTATCACGATCAGTCACAGATTCGAGGATTTTTAGCGTGCCTTCCTGGGCCACGATGGGTGCAACTTGGCCCCTTGGTTGCAGAAGGAGAGGAGGAAGCTGAGTGCTTGTTTCAACATGCCTTGACACTTTTCAAGAATAGAAAGTTTCGATCGCGCGTTATGGCCAGAGATTACACGTTTGTTAAAGCACTTAAAGGATTTGGGTTCAGAATTTATTGCATAAATATGCTTCTGGTACGAGGGTCATGGCGTCCCAGTCAATATATTGAGGCATTCGGGATATTTCCCGAGGCGGTATAGTTTGTAGGAAATAGTTTGATATTATGGGATTAGAATAATTAATACAGCCATAGGACTTACGAATCTTTTTCTACGATCTAAACTAATATACCAGATGAATTGGGAGTCTTTATATAATTTACTGGAGCATTACCTTAAAAGGAGGATATATTACAATGACCATTCTAGAAAGTCTTGAAAAAGTTCTGCTTACTGAAATTGCCGTCGATCTTGGTAAGAAATCACTGGGCCCTGATGAAGACCTTCTCGAGCAGGGAATTATCGATTCTTTGGGGATTATGAAGTTGGTACTCTTTATGGAGGACACCTATGGTATCGTGGTCGCTGATGAGGAAGTTGTCCCTGAGAATTTCCAAACTGTTAGTATGATGGTTAGGTTTGTCGAGCAGAAAATGCAGACTAAGTAGTTTATGTTTGTGATCTAAGGCCATGTACTCATTGTACAGATAATGAGTTGTGCTAAAACCCGGATCCGCCTTAACGACCCCAGGTTTTGGATAATTCCGGGGAAAGAAGAAATTTTCGAACCGGTGATCTGCTTAAAGTTCATTATAGGAAGCCCCCAATGAGGGATATCCGAGGGAGGATGCCTATTAGGATTTTACAAGCGATACCTCATGCGGAAAGAACGGAGAATGAGGTGACAATATGGATTTTGAAGTCAGCAAAGAACAATTAGAGTTCAAAAAGAGTGCTATCCGTTTTGCTCAGAAAGCACTTAATGATGGGGTCATTGAAAGGGACAGAGATGCTGTTTTCTCCCGTGAACTTTGGAAGAAGTGTGCAGATTTCGGCATCCAGGGTTTCTCCTTTCCTGAAAGATATGGAGGGAACAACGCAGACATATTAAGCACAATGTTACTGATGGAAGGATTAGGGTATGGATGTAAAGATAGCGGATTGATTTTTGCGATCAACGGCCAGATGTGGTCTGTTCAAATGCCGATCCTTAGGTTCGGTTCGGATGCACAAAGAGATAGGTATCTACCTAAGTTATGCAGTGGCGAATGGATCGGAGCTGATAGCATTACCGAACCGGACTCGGGATCTGACGCCTATAGTCTTCGAACAACAGCGCGGTTGGAGGGTCAATACTATATATTGAACGGGACAAAGACGTTTTGTACCATGGCGCCAATGGCTGATGTATTTGTGATATTTGCTACTGTTGACAAAAGAAAAGGTTTTATGGGCGTTACGGCATTCATTGTTGAAAGAGGTCACCCAGGATTTAGTGTCAGTAAGCACATCGATAAAATGGGTTTACGAACTGCTCCTTTTGCAGAGTTGATTCTTGAAGAATGCAAGGTGCCTGTTGAAAACAGGCTCGGTAAGGAAGGAAATGGCTCGGCAATATTTGATGATGGGATTGAATGGGAAAGGAGTTGCATTTTAGCCAGTTTATTGGGCGGGATGGAGAGACAACTGGAACGATGTATAAAATATGCCAAGGAGCGGAAACAGTTTGGTAAACCAATTGGGAAGTTTCAATCTATTGCCAATAAAATTGTCGATATGAAAGTGCGAATGGACACGGCTAAGCTGATTTTATATAAAGTGGCCTGGATGAAAAAGGCCCATGGTAAAGCCACTATGGAAGCAGCGATTGCAAAGTTATACCTGAGCGAGTCCTGGATTCAGTCTTGTCTCGATGCAGTTCAAATTCACGGGGGATACGGCTATACCACAGAATATGAGTTGGAACGTGATTTACGGGACTCGGTCGCGAGTAGAATATATTCGGGCACTTCTGAAATTCAAAGGAATATCATAGCCCGATACTTAGGACTTTAGTTCAAATAAGATCGTCTTGAGATGTAGGAATAGGGCTATGATTTCTCTCGACGGGAAACGATTTGGTAATGTTATTTAGAATCAGAGTAATATTGAGCTTACTAGATTGCCATATTCTCTTAAGGGGGAGCTAAGTCTATGCAAAAACTCATCAAGAATGATTGGCATTGCGAATCCGGGAAGCCTTTCGCTTGTGCTCAGATTTTGAGTCACGAGATCCACCCTGAGGGACTGGACGTCGATCGGATTCGGTTCGTCGAGGTCGGGTGTCTTGCACCGAGATCGAACGTTGGTCACATCATCAGCGTTCTTCGAGGAAGTGGAAAACTTCACTTGGCTGGGGAGAATAGACAAACCTTTCAACTGGAGGGAGGCGTCCACCTCTACCTTCCACCTGGCCTAGAGTTTATCCTTGACGCAGAACGAGAGACCGAGCTTCTGTGCGTTTCGAGCCCATCGGCCTCTCAGACGCGCGGCAGAAAGCTTCTACTTCGCAACGAAACATTTCTTGCAGCCTGTGCTTCGGAATCTCAATCGCTTCGGTGGATCCTCACACCCCAGTACTTGAGCCGACGAATCTTTCTGCACCATGACCCGATCCTTCTATCGAAATCCGGGCATCCCGTCTCTTGGTTTCGCACCACAATGTTCGACGTAGCTGGGCTCCCCAAAAACGAGGATGGGCAGCCGGTGTTCAAGATGTCCTACAACTCACGGACTGAAGTCAACTTGTGTTATGACGTGAAAGGGACCGCTCGCGTGCGTATGGCGCAGCACCCATACCGGGAGAAGAAGCAGTTGTGGGGCCCGTGGTTACTGCTAGATGGGGAATCGGCTTATCACCTGAACGAAGCTGCTGGGGGTCCTGAAGAAGAGTGTCGCATTGACGAGGCGACCCAAACCTTGCAAACCCAGCGCAATAAGCACGAGGTCCACATCGTCGAAGGACACGTCTCGCTCTTCTGTCTGTTCGATCCAGCACCTACAGGCATCGAACGCCACCAGCCTGGCGATTACAGCGATTACGAGCCCCTGTCGCGGTTGCTCGGAACCAAGTCGTACGAAACCTACGCGCGAGAGATTGCGAGATACGATGAGATGGTGGATCGGCTCTCCTTAGCCAAGGCGACAGGCGAGTTGAACACACTCAAAGGAACTCCCATCTGGGAGCTTTACTTGCGAGGCAGAGAGGCACAAGCTGCTCTAGAGACTGAGCTTGCAAAAAAACTTGCTGTCGAAGGCAACGGACGTGAGCAGGTCCTTGCGCGGTGGATGCAATCGGTGGATATATGTATGGACACCGACGTGGTAACGCAGATAGTATGAGGGCAGAGAATTGGAATGCCTCGGAGACGAGGTTCTGCACGGTGTGAATGGTCGTCCTTCTCATTTTGCAGCTTAAGCTATTGTTTTTGCACTGGTGGGCATAGCTTCCGGGGTGAAAAAAGGGGGTTATAAGGAAAATGGCTTTTCTATTGCATCAATTATTGTCAGAAACCACGGCGAAATATCCGAATAAAGAGGCGATAGTTTTTAAAGACCAGAGTATGACCTATTCTGAATTGGAGAGGGAGACCAACAAATTGGCTTATAGTCTCACAAGAATCGGCATGGAAAGAGGAGGGCGGATTGGAATTTATATGAGTAGATGCATAAATTCAATAGTCGGGGCTTTTGGGATCCTGAAGGCAGGAGCAACATATGTTCCCATAGATCCCATGTGCCCGCCAAGCCGTCTCAGCTACATCATAAATAAAGGGGCAATAAAATTCTTGCTTACTTCTCGGGAAAAGCTAACAAGTATTGAACGTGCCTTTCCTGAAAACTCTCCAATAGAAAACATTCTTATAATGAATGGCTTGGATCCAGGCTCCGGATCACCCGGATCTACGAAATTGATTGATTGGCAAGAGATTCGGGAGTCCGCAGGAGGAGAAGCTCCTTTCACGAATACGATAGACTCAGACTTGGCGTATATCTTATTTACCTCCGGTTCAACAGGTAATCCCAAGGGGGTTATGATATCCCACTTAAACTCTTTGACGTTTGTAAACTCAGCGCACGACTTTTTTCAGATAAAAATGGATGATAGATTCTCCAACATCTGCCCCCTGCACTTTGACATGTCCGTGTTTGACCTCTTCGTTGCATTTAAGGCAGGGGCCTGTGTTGTCATCGTTCCTGAGGACGTCTCTATCTTTCCCTCTCGGTTGGCCGAATTCATTGATAAAAATAAAATCTCGGTATGGAATTCGGTACCATCAGCCCTTTCCCTTTTGGCAAACCTTACAAATTTAGATAATTATGATTTTTCAGGTCTGCGATTGATTCTATTCGCAGGTGAAGTCTTCCCCGTAAAGCATCTACGGCGACTCCACAAATCTATCCCCAGAGCAAAATTTTGCAATATATATGGCCAAACGGAAGCAAATTCCTCGACATATTATTGGGTTCAACAAGTCCCCCCGGATGACACAGCATCACTTCCAATCGGCAAACCGTTTCCCAACTTTGAAGTTTTCGCCCTAAACGAAGATAGGAAAAAAGTTAACGAGCCTGGAGAAAAAGGAGAATTATATGTGAGGGCTTCATCAGTTGCCTTAGGATATTTAGGTGATGTTGAAAGAACTGAAGAGTGCTTTGTAAAGAACCCTCTTAAGCCAGATTTAAACGAACGAGTTTACAGGACAGGTGATTTAGTTCAATTAGGGCCCGATGGGAACTTTATTTTCCTGGGTCGGAAGGACCATATGATAAAGAGCCGGGGGTACAGGATCGAGATCGGGGAGATTGAAACAGTCCTATGCAATCATCCAGGAATTATGACCGCTGTCGTCATCCCAATCCCAGACGAGCTTATTGGCAATAGGATCGCCGCTGTCATAGTCCCTGAAAAAAAGGGGACCATTGGAAAAGAGGATATTATCAGAGACTGCGCTACGCGGTTACCCAAATATATGATACCCGAGATTATGGAATTCCGGGATTCTTTAATGATGACATCATCTGGAAAGGTAGATAGGGAAAGTTATACGAGGTTATTCCGAGGACAATTACAAAGTCTTAGCAAGTAGATCGCAATGACACCTTACAGGGACACAGAAGAGGTCTAATGCCGAATTTACCTTTAGGTGGAAGGGTACTATTGTCTGGGAACCGTAGAAACATAAGCATTGATTGTAGGCACAATTTTACTGGGAGAAAGATCCCTTCAAATTTATAACCAGTTCTTTAGAAAATACCTTCATACGGTTTTTGAAATTTACTAAGAACTAACCTGACGGAGAGAAACGTATGGAACTTGATGAGATAAAAGAAGTTACAAGAAAAATAGTACTTGAAATCATTACATCAAATAGTCAAAGCGACGAAGAGCCGGCAAAGTTTGACGATGATGATTCTTTGATTGACGCGGGGTTGATAGATTCGATCGCTGCCGTTCAATTGATCGAGGAGTGCGTACAGAACTTTGATGTCCTCATTCACCCTGCTGAGCTTTCACTGGAGAATTTTGATACCGTTAATAGGATTTGTCAGTTCATACAGTCAAAATTGATGGAGAATCAGCAATGGGCCTAATCGAGGAAATCACTCGGGTATCTCTTCGATATAAAGAGAAAGCTGCGGTCTCGCATTATGTCCCTCCTTACTCCCTGATCACCTTGACTTATGGGCAACTCGAGGAGAGGGTGAGAGAATTGGCCCAATATTTGCTCAACAAGGGGATGAAGCCCGGTGATTTAGTCATGTGTTATATGACAAAGTCGGTAGACCTCGTCGTGTCGATCTTAGCGATTATGCTAAACGGCGGGACGTGTTGTTGTTTTTACTCCAAACAAAATCCGCAGTATGCTCTAAAATTATTTTCAATGGCAAACCCGGGATTTATTCTACTCGAAGAAAACACATTAAGAGGCGTGAAAAGGGAACTGGGGAGGATGGAGCCAAACCGTCCCGTCCCATCCTATGAGAGATACCCTGAGGCAGGAAGCACAGGGAGAGCGAATCACCGTAGAACAATTTATGTCTTGAAATATCTATCAGCGGAAAGCGATAGCGGTAAAGCTTTACAAGAAATCGGGAGCAGCTCTGACAAGGCTTCATGGTGCTTATTTACATCTGGGTCAACAGGGTCCCCCAAGGGCGTCTTAATATCCGGGGAAGACCTGCTGCAAAGAGCTGTGAACGAGATAGAAGATTATGAAATCACAGATGAGGACTGTCTATTGAGTTTGCTTCCTTTTTCATTTGATGTAGGTTTAAATCAATTCCTCTCATGTCTTCTCTCGGGAGCCCATCTGGTCATTTTGAATTCATGGTTTCCGAAGGATATCCTGACGGCGGCAAGGTCACAAAACATCAACGGAATTTCAGGTGTCCCATCCATATGGGCGGAAGCGCTTGCCTATCCCAAAGCGGCTGATTTTGAGCAAAACACACAACCCTTAAGATACATTACTGTTTCAGGGGGGGATCTTAGCAAAAATCAGTTATTGCAACTGAGAAAATATTTTAGAAATGTGAAGATTTTTAAAACCTATGGGCAAACCGAGACCTTTAGAAGCAGCATGCTCAAGCCTTTCGACTTTGAAAGGAAAATGACCTCGGTTGGCGGCCCTATAAAAGGAACGGAAGTATGCGTCTTAAATGATAAGGGTGAAATCGCTCCTCCGAACACAGAGGGAGAAATTGTCCATTATGGCGTAGGGACAATGCTTGGCTACCTGAACGACTTGGAGGGAACACGTGAAAAGTTGCGAAATATCGAACAGCTTGGTTCAAAAACGATGAGAGGGGGAAAATGGGTTTTCACAGGCGACCGCGGAAAAATGGATGAAGAGGGATATCTTTATGTTCTGGGCCGTGAAGATGGGATGATTAAGACCTTAGGCCATAGGGTTTATCCGAAAGAGATAGAAAACTGTATTCTGGAGTACGAGCGCGTTAAGGGCGCGGCGGTCGTGGGAATCAAAGACGAGCGCAAGGGGCATGCTATTATCGCAGAGGTTGTCGCCAACGGAATCTTGGACAAGCAAAGCCTGATGGCCCATTTAAAGGAGCGATTACCTTATTACATGATCCCCGCTGAAATAAACGTCGTTGAATACTTGCCAATGACAGAGAGTGGGAAAATAAGGTACACAGCGATTAAGGAAAGATATGAGGAAAGAGGATTTTTACAAGATCATCCCTAAAGAGGAAGTCTGCAGGATCATCAGGGAAACGGAACTTCCTGCCTTTATCTATTTTGGCAAAATCATCAAAAGAAAGTACGAAGAGTTATTGGAGTGCTTACCGAAGGGCTTTGAAATCCATTATGCCTTTAAGGCGAACCCCAATAGACAAGTTCTTAGATTTATTCGATCCTTGGGGGCAGGGGCTGATGTCGCCTCTCTGGGAGAGCTGAGATTGGCGTTGGAGACCGGTTATCCTCCAGAGAAAATTGAATTCACCGGCCCTGGTAAGACGATTGAAGAATTGTCATTGGCGATTGATCTTGGCATATCTTCAATCAATGTTGAGAGCATTTCAGAAATCAATAGTATCTTTGATCTCTCCCGAGCAAAAGGGAAACCTGTCAATCTAGGGATCCGACTCAATCCAAAGGCAAAATCGTCGTCTCCAGCTATGAAAATGAGCGGAGATACGCAATTTGGCATTATAGAGGATGATCTGGAGCAAGCATTTGCTCTTATTAAGAATGGGACAAAGGCGCTAAATTTCACGGGACTGCATATGCATTTAGGTTCCCAGTTCCTGGACGCTGAGAAAATTATTTCCAATTTCAGAGTTATTCTTGAAAAGACAGATGAAATTGCAAACCTGTACAAAGTAGAGCTGAGAAAGATTAATTTCGGCGGAGGGTGGGGGATTGACATATTTGGTACTAAACCCGCTCTCGATCTTCTGTCTATGAAGAGGGGGTTGTCAGAACTGTTTACAGATCCAAAGTGCAAGGCGCGTTTCGAAAACACTCGAAGGATTATTGAGCCTGGGCGTTTCCTGGCAGCAGAATGCGGCATTTATGCCGTGAAAGTACTTTATAAAAAGAAAGGGTATAAAAAAGATTTCCTCGTTGTGGATGGAGGCATGCACCAAAACTATTTAGCAGCCGGTGGCATTGGTCAGGTGATCCGTAGAAACCTTGAAGCAGATGTTGTAGCGGAAAATAATAATCTTGAGGGATGTGCCAAATACACGGTTGTGGGGTCTCTATGCATTCCTGATGATGTACTCGGTTCTGAACTTGAATTACAGTCAGACCTAAGGGAAGGAGATACTCTTCTTTTTTATAACTGCGGAGCATACGGTTATTCTGCAAGCCCTTTAGAATTCTTAAGTCATCCTCCGCCAAGAGAAGTCATCATTTAATTTGAGCATGGCAGGGAGATTAACTTCGAGCGAGGAATTTGCGAGAACCTCACGAAAAATCAAGGTGATAAGAAGATAGATAGAGTAATAATTAAGGAAATATATGGATGGAATAGGCTGAACCTTACGGAAATGCAGGTTGCGCGGCCGTCAGATATCAAACGTCCTTAAGGAAAAAAATGGAAACAGGCACAATGAAAAACGGTCCGTTATTCAAAATGACGGCGAAATTGGCAAATGATCATGTGGTAGAGTTCTCACGGCTTAGTTTCGATGACATTTCTGAAATCAGCACTTTCCTTCGTTCTGTGTGGTCGAAGGGTTATGGAAGAATGGGGTCACCGGATCTTAGTGAGGATTATTTGCATTGGGTTCTCGGAGGACCGGACAAGAGCAGGAATCTACTGTTTGGAGGCAGAATCAACAACGAACTTGTGGCTTATCAAAGCTTTTTGTTTCGGACGATGGATTACTGTGGAAGGGAATTAAATTGTTATCTTAATACCCACTTAGCAGTTTCAACGAAAATAGACTTACGCGCAAGACTCGAATGCTTATTCGAAATGGAGCAACAGTGTGTTTTATTGGATGAACGTTCAAAATACTATGATCCTAATTGTGATTTGATATTTGCCTTTTTTGAGGCAGGAAAGCCGCTGAAACAGACTGAAGATAGACTTCTAAGAAAGTGTTTTGGGATAACCCGATTCGATTACGCTACATTTAATCAATTCATGATTGTTCCAAAGAGACTTAGGAGCTACTTGAAAGAAAACGGTATAGAGGAGGGCTGCCCTTTATTGAGGCACATGTCAGAAAGTGACTCGAGGGAATTAACAAATTTATTTAATGAAATACCGGAATGTCTTCATTTCACAAGAATAATGACACAGGAGGAGCTAAAACATCACTTTTTTGGTCATCCAAACCATCGGACGTCCGTGGCAGAGACTGAAGGTAAAATAAGGGGTTTCATCAATTATTATCCTATAGACATTATTCGAGACGGCCACCCCTCTTCATACATCATTGTGGAATTTCTGGTTTCGGAGGACAGAAATTTGGGATTAATGGCAATTTTGCTGAACGAAGCGCTCAGATTGGCTGAAGAAACCGGTGCGAAAGGCGTCGTGCTCGAAAATGCAACCTATTTGGATACCGAGCGTTGTCAAGAGATTGGCTTGATGCCTACGTTTAGAAGGATGACGATGTCGCTCATTACCAAAAATCATCAAGTCGATTACTTTGGAGGCTTTCGATCTGATATCAAGTAGACTGAGGTACTTATATGGGAATAATTCTTAGATTGCTGAGATACTTATTAATCAAGATTCGAGAGATCAATGAAAATTATAGATACGACGAGTCCACAATTGCAAAGAAGTTTCGAAAGCAGGGGGCTAGAGTCGGGGAAAATTGTTCAATTCAGATTGAGCGCTTAGCATCTGAGCCCTATCTCGTAGAAATTGGCAATAACGTTGCGATAGGCTCGGGGGTTCGATTTCTTACACATGATGGTGCAAGCTTTACTTTTAGAGACCAGTTTCCTGCCCTTCGATTTTTTGGGAAAATAGTCATTGAGGACAATTGTTTCATCGGAGCCCGTTCAATTATCTTACCAGGCGTAAGGGTTGGTAAGGGGTCTATCGTTGGTATGTCCGCAGTGGTCATCCGAGATGTAAAGCCCGGAAGTGTTGTTTTCGGCAATCCTGCTATCCAGGTGTCTACAGTAGAGAAATATAGAGAAAGATGTTTGCAAGAGTGGAAGAACCAGGGCTTAGGTAAATTCAACGATTTGTTTGAAGGAAAGAATAAATTTGAGGTTCAGGAGATTATGGAATCGAAGGAATTCAGAGAGAAGCTAAAGGAGCATTTGTTGTCTGTTGAATTTAAGTAAGAATAATGAAAGAAGTGTGCATCATCCTTATGAGATAAATTTGTGAACTTTTGATTCCTTAGAAAACTACTGAATATGCGCTGTCGAAAAAAGATAAAAATATTAATCATCACTGATGTTTTCAAGAAAATAGGTGGATCAGAACGGAATATTACGCAGTTATTACATGGATTTGATCAAAGCAAATTCCAGGCTTATGTTGCATGCTATAATTCTGGCGAACTTGCTCTGGCTATGAGCGCAGAGGGGTTCCAAATCTATGGTTTAAGACGTAGCGGGATTTATTCTATTAAGGGAGTGAAAAATATCATTTTTTTATATAATTTGATGCGGAGGGAAAAAATAGATCTCATTGTAACATATCACGAAGGCTCCGATTTTCTGGGCTTAGTTCTTTCAAAACTATGTTGTATTCCTATTATATCAAATAGACGAGATATGGGATATAAGACAAGACTCCCTCACAGGATTGCGTATAAACTTCTTGGAAGATATTTTGATGGTGTGATAACTGTTTCGGATGCAGTTAAAAATGAAGTAATAAATAGAGGTTGGTTCAAGGAGGAAAAAGTATGGTGCATTCATAATGGCATAAAGGTTGAAGAATATGGCAATCATGTTAACAGAGAATCGATAAAACGGTCAATTGGGATAGAGGCCGATAAACCTGTAGTCGGGTTAATCGGCAACATAAAGAAAATCAAAGGAATTAGGTTTTTTCTCCATGCTGCTTCATTAATATGCACAAAAAAGTCTGGAATAGAATTTGTTATTATTGGGTATGACCTGAATGAGATAGGAAACTCAATGAATGATATGAAGTGGCTTGCTAAAAAGATGAATGTTGGCGAGAAAATTCATTTTCTTGGAGAAAGAAGCGACATAGGAGATCTACTACGCATTTTCGATGTTGCGGTCATTTCATCGTTAAGCGAAGGCTTCTCAAATGTACTCTTAGAATATATGGCCTCTGCAAAACCAGTGGTAGCAACAGATGTAGGGGGCAATCGGGAAGCGGTGATCCATGGAGAAACAGGTCTACTGGTGCCGCCCAAAAACAGTCGAAAATTAGCGGAAGCAATAAACGTTCTTCTCGATGATAAGGAGATTGCGTTGCGATATGGTTTGTCCGGACGGAGGAGGGTAGAGACAGAATTCAGCCTTCAGAGGATGATCGAAAAATATGAGAATATTTTCGAGCATATTGCAACGAGAAATTGAATGAATTCCTCTTCTAACATCGGGTGATGGAATTGATCTAACTTCTTAAAAATGCTTAGTCAAATATGGCACAAACTATCAAGTACTTCATAAGAAAGGTTTTTGGGGGATTATTTTTTTATGCTGGGATATTTCATTTCTTTCGCTTCTTATACAATATTTGGGGCAGACGCATCACCATAGTCACATATCATCGCATAAAGGTTGGCAAGATTAGTGAGATAGAGGCTTCGTTGCCATTTCTCTTTACCTCCCAACAGGTATTCGAGAGACAATTGGGCTTTATAAAAAAGCGTTACAACGTTATTACGTTTAAAGAGCTAAGGGAGTATGCGAAGAATAGCACGATTCCCTGGAATTCTCTAATCATAACTTTTGACGACGGATATGAGGATAACTTCTGGAATGCTTATAAGGCATTAACTAAAATGAACCTACCGGCAATTTTTTTTATTACGGCGGATAAAATTGGTAATAAAAATACTAAACCTTATTGGTGGGACAGACTATACTACTATATGAAAGAGATTCAGGGGCAAGAGGAGAGAGGATTGATTGAGAAGGAAAAAACGGAATTATTTCATATTTATGAAGACTTTAAAAATGATGAATCAGATTTATTTGGGAGGATGAACAGGGAAGAGACGGATAAGATTGAAAAACTCCTTGATAGAATTGAAGAGGAATTTGGAATAAACAACGAACCATTATTTCGAGAAAATACAATGTTAAAATGGGAGCAGATTTCTGAAATGAGTCAAAACCATGATTTTGGTTCTCATACTTGCAGCCATGGAAACCTTCTTTGGTTGAGCGATGATCAGAAATATCATGAGATCGTTGAATCAAAAAGGATCATTGAAAAGTTTCTGAACAGAAAAGTTATGGCCTTTTCTAGCCCGGCCGGCCATATGAATAAGCAAATCGAAGGGGTTGTCGAAAAAGGGGGATATGAGTTTGCCTTGACTGCAGGAGAGCCGGGCATCAATAGGATGACGAATCGATATCATTTGAAGAGAATTAATATTTGGCAAGGAACCAGCCTATCATTGAATGAGAAATTTTCGAGAGGTTATTTTTCCTTTAAAATGATGGGATTTTGAGAGCTTAAAAATTAGGGAGAAAGTATGATGCGTTATGATTTGAAAAGAAGTGTGATATTAATAATATTGGTCATGCTTCCGTTAACTATCGGGCAAACTGCATTGGCGGAAAAATTTGATGTGAATGCAGATTATTCATCCAAGATAGAAAGAGAAATACGCGAAGGGAGTACCTCTACAGCTAAACTGATTGTTCAGCAACATCCGCGAATATGGATCAAAGGGTCATGGGATTGGGATAAAGATAACGTTGGCAGCTTCGCATGGAGGATTGTACATGGTGATATGAAAGGGAAATTGTATAGCCTAACATACAGTTGTGACGACGACCTCTATGGACAGGTGAAACGCGCTACATTTGGGAGGAGGTATTTATGGCCTATTCTCGCTGCAGAAGGTGTTGCTCGGAGAAAGGAATGGAAATTGCCCGATTCGATCCCAGGAACAAATCTTCATTATGATCCAAAACATAGCGAGGACGAATATTTGGCGGATGCAAGAATAAAGCTTTTAGCTTACGTAGGTGAGTGGCGTGACGATGTTGGAGCGCAGGCAGCATTGCATGGAGCAGCAGGATATGATTGGCTAGTCAATCGAAAATACTCAAATGGTAAAACACCTGTTTTATCAGATGAAGACAAGTCAGCAATACAAGAAAGACTCATGGCTCTGGCAGAAAAAATGAAGGCCGATTGCAAGGGACAGGGTCAATTGCTTGGAAGGGCTGACCATATTTACAAATATTTTTATCCGATTATAGGGATGGCATTGTATGAGCCTAATGGGACGGGAATTAGTTCAGAAAGAAACCAAAAAGCGAAAGAATATTTAGATGATTTCGACCGATACTGGATTGGAAAGATATTGCCGGCGTTGAATGAGCAGGGAGGGGATGGTGGCTGGCACGGCGGGCCATTATATGTATATGATGATGTTCCTTCATGGGGGTATTATGGGGATAGGACCCAGTTTGATGCACTTCCAATCAAGGTGGCACCACTTCTCTATGCCCACTATACTGCGACAGGCCAGACGTTTGAAAATTCAATTTATGATACCGGGTTTCTCAAATATTCAGGAGAATTTTGGAATTATATGATTTATCCAAATAAAGAGTATGTGGATATCGGGAAGAAAACCGATGGACGATATACTTGGATAGGACCGATGTTCACCCATGCCAGAAGAAAATTCTCGAAAGATCCCTATGATAAATGGGTGGCAGAACTGATCGGCTGGGTGCTCAATGAAAAAGGTCCAGACTATATTGTTGGGGGGGGGTCTTATGATAAGTTTGATCAATTTATGTGGAGAGAAAACTGGTCCTCAGCAAGGTCTGCTGACAAATTGGGGTGCGGGACAAGACATTTTGCCAAACTTGGTTGGGTGGCCATGCGT
>Ga0335070_10004139_pt1 | contig 16925 bp, 21 predicted proteins | sample Lox_Sample_13_FD_206722 | JGI IMG/M metagenome (GOLD analysis project Ga0335070, IMG submission 206722) | Soil microbial communities from Loxahatchee National Wildlife Refuge, Florida, United States - Lox_Sample_1.3 | ecosystem: Environmental > Terrestrial > Soil > Wetlands | place: USA... | reverse complement strand
AGAGCATCATTGACCCAAATCTCTTAAATCAAGGCTTCTTTAATCAAACTACGAGGGCGTGTAGCTCAGTACGGACAGAGCACCAGCCTCCTAATGTTGAGCCTAACATTAATTGGTCAGAGTACAAAGATTTCTTAGAAAAGAAGTATGGAAAGCAATATTCAGTTGCTAAGTATAACTATGCCCTGAGATATCTTAGCTGTTTAGATAATCCATCGGCACTCTCTTGTTTATCACCTACATCCAGAGGTAATGTGCTCAAGGCTCTCACTTGTTTGTCAAAATACTTAGGAATCTATCTAGAATTCAAAGCCAAGCTCAAACGTTATGGCATAAAATGGACCAGACCAGATTCTTTCAGTAGCTTCTACCACATAATGAACAACAACCATAACGACCTGTTAGAATGGTTTGGAAGTGTTCAAAGCTTCCTGGAAGACAATGAGAAGCTCTGTCTGAGATTCATTCTGTTATCAGGACTTAGAAAGGCAGAGGGAATAGAAGCCTTCAACCAAATAATCGAGCTGAACAAACAAGGAAAGCTTAGTGAGTATTATAATAAAGACCTGTCAATGCTTGAACACTACAAGTACAGGCAGTTTCTCAGAGGAACAAAGAATGCCTTCATCTCAATTGTACCTGGGAACCTGGTGCTAAGCATAGCTAACAGTGAGCCAGTATCCTACAATGCCATCCACAAGAAATTCTACAGAAGACGTATCAAGATAAGAATAAAGGAGCTTAGGTCGTACTATGCTTCGTTCCTGGTTAAGCATGGCTTAGTAAGTGAAGAAGTAGACCTACTACAGGGAAGAGTTTCCAAATCAGTGTTTTCTAGGCATTATCTGAAAGAAAATCCTAGTGAACTAAGGGACAGAACCTTAGAAGCACTTAGACAACTTGAACAGACACTAAGCTTTTGACTGAAGCTTCTGTTCCATCTTTTTCATTTCATTGTACAGGTATTCGAAGTTTTCATACAGCTTTGGTTCCTCAAAATATTGCCTTAAGTCTTCTATTATTGGCTCAACCTTCTTCCAGTATGCCTTCACCATAAAGAGATCATAGAGCAGTTCAGGGTCTGCAAGCTTTTTCTTGAGGAGAGCACCAACTCCTTCAAAGAATGTAGAGACAATGTAGTATGCTGTTGTTACTGGGTTTTCTCCAACAATACCATATTTCTCCTGAAAGTCCCCTAAGTCCTTAAACTCAGTAGCCAAGTATCTGCCTGAAGCTCTCGAGAATTCTTCACTACAATAGTATGAATAGAGCCTCATTATCATGTCCATCTGTCTAGTCTTGCCCTGATGCCTAATCTGAAAAATGTAATAGACAACTCCTGCTACGACACTCGCAGAGGCTATTGCTATAGAAACAGTTTGAACATCAACCATTCTTAACACCTCTCGGTTCTCTTTTCTTCAGTTCATCGTAAAGATATTCAAAATAAGCATAATAGTTTGGATTGTTTTCTTCCCTTCGGATACCTTCTATCACAGGTTTCATTTTCTCCCAGAAGTCAGTGACAGTCATCAGCTGGCTTACCAAAGTGACATCCAACAATCTATTCTTGAGGAGAACCCCAACACGTTCCATGAAGTTGCCGACAATAAAGTAAGACATAGGAATCGGCTTCTTTGAGAAAGGTGCTCCATATTTCTTTACAAAGTCATCATAGTCTTTGAACTCAGCTTCAAAGATATCCGTACATGCTTCCAAGAAATCCCTCCTTGTGCCAAAATCAGAGAGTCTAATCACAAGGTCTGTTTGCCTAATCTTGGTTTGGTGTCTAATCTGCCAAATGTAGTAGATAGCTGCCAATGTAACACTGGCAGAAGCAACAGCAATTGATATTGTTTGTATGTCAACCATTCTCTACACCTTCTTGCTAAGTTGCTGTTCTCTTTTCTTCATTTCATTATAGAGATATTCAAACCATTCTGCAAGTTGAGGACGTTTGAAGTATTCTCTTAGAGCCTTAGTCATGGGCAGAGTCTTTTCCCATATAGTAATGATTGGACTGCTGAAGAGATCATCAACCAACTCAATGTCCACAAGTTTCCTGTGGAGAAGAATACCAACTCCTTCAAAGAATTCACTGTCCATCATGTAAGGAACATATTCTGGCGATTCCATAAACTTTGAAAATGAGCCATACTTACGCTTGAAACCCTCAAGATCATCAACTCCTTGATTGAATATGCTTACATCATTCTCTACAAATTCCTTAGTTCCCATAGTTGAATAGAGTCTCATTATGAGATCTGTCTGTCTGACCTTACTCTGATGCCTAATCTGAAAAGCATAGTAGACAACTCCAGCAATCACACTTGCAGACGCCATAACTATAGAAACTGTCTGGACATCAACCAATCTAAACACCTTTCTTCTCTAATTTCTGTTCTCTCTTCTTCATCTCATTATAAAGATATTCGAACCACTCAAGTATTGTTGGTGCGTTGAAGTGTTTTCTGGCACCTTCTGCTATAGGCTTGATTTTCTCCCACACTATCCTAGTATCAAAGGTGAAGAGGTCATCAACCAAGCTGATGTCCACAAGTTTTCTGTGTAGAAGCACCCCTATTCCTTCAAAGAACAGCCCAACTGGAAATCCGAACTCCCAACCATACTTCTCCACTGCATCATCGTAATCCTTGAACTCGGCAGTCATGACTTTCGCCATATCTGCCTGAAACTCCTTGCTATGAAAAGTTGTATACAATCTCATTACGAGGTCTGTTTGTCTCATCTTTCTCTGATTTTGAATCTGAAGAACATAATAGATAGCAGCAATCAGAACACCTGTAGAAGCGACAACTATTGATACTGTTTGCAACAACAGCATGTCAACCACTATTGGCACCCGACCTTACTGTTATTCACTAAGTTGGTATTAAAACTGAATCATGTGAGACCAGCAAGAACAGATAATAGCATAAATCATAAGAACTAAGACAGAAGAAACAAAGCCAGGTTGGTTGGTTATGAAGACAGAGTTGAGATTTGACGAATTGAAGGAAGAGAAGGTCAGACTCTTAGAAGAGAACAAGAATATCATTCTGGCCACATCTTTGAATAATAGAGTTACAGCTAGAGCTGTTCGTTATGCTTCTGAAGGGCTGACAATCATCTTTGCCACTTTGACCAATCTCAAGAAGGTTGCCCAAATCAAAGCCAACCCAAAGGTTGCGCTCTGCTTAAACAATGCAAGCATAGAAGGGACAGCAGAGATATTGAGCCCACAAGAGGAGGAAGGCAAAAGGCTTGAAGAAATCATCAAGAAGAAGCATCCAGGTTATCTTGAATGGTGGTATGCTCGGACTCCACCAGAACAAGTAGTATACGTGAAAGTCACTCCCACTCTCGTAGTTTCATATGTCTATAAAGATAACACTCCTTTTATGGAGTATCTTGACCTGCAGAACAAAAAAGCCTATCAGACTACAATTTGGGAAAAACAAGATACCTAACAAAAATATCTTGAGATCGAAAGACGACACTAGAAAATCACAAGCGTTAAGAACCAATCCAGAGAAGGCAATGGATGGTGACTTGGGTTGCTTGAAGGCAAGAATGTGAATCTGAGGATAGTAGAGAAAGAGGATTTGCCACTTCTTGCAGAATGGTGGAATTGTCCTGAGTTTTCTGGTGAATTTATGTGGTTTCCACAGCAGCAGTCAAGAGCGGAGCAGGAGAAGGAATATGACAATCCCTACCATGAAACTAAGCAATTCTTCATAGAGAAAAAGGATGGCACGAAGATAGGAGTTATAGGTCATTTCTTGCATGGAAATCTCTTAGAGATATTCTATTATCTTCTTCCAAATGAAAGAGGCAAAGGCTACGGCACAGAAGCTGCAACAATCATGGTTGATTACCTATTTCTTTCAAAGGACACAGTCCGTGTTCAAGTCCATACCGATGTAAGAAACTCAGGTTCACAGAAGGTTTTGGAAAAAGCTGGCTTCAAGAAAGAAGGAATAGTTCGCAAGAGCCTCTTCACAAGAGGAGAATGGAGAGACTTCTATCTCTATAGCATTCTCAGAGAAGAATGGGAACAACCAAAAATACTAACAAAAACCGCCTGAGAAGATTGATGATCAACCGTATCTTTGCTATTTTCTCTCTAGCTTAAAAATCACTGGTCTCAATCCATCTGGACAACACGCTACTGCAACTCCAGGCTCCTCATACCACTCAGGACAGTTGCCACCGAACTTGAGCGTCATAATCATCGGGAAAATTGCGTCCCAAGCGTAAGGGCAAAACCCATTTGGCATGCTATCATCAACTTGGAACACCTGTCCTTCTTTGAAGACAGGGCATGGACCACTATACTTTGCCTTAACTGGAGGATCTTTGAACACATCTTTTGTATCAAACAGTTTAAGTACTGTAATCTTTAAGCAATTTGTTTCCTTCTCCAAACAAACACCTCACAAGCTCAGTTTATCTTGCAGCACATTTATGACTTATGGAAAAACACAACGCATACACTAATCGTACTTCGATGAAATCATTCTAGGGAGTCTTTCTTCTCGTTCTGCAAAGAGTTAAAGCAAAATCTGAGTATACTAATCATTAGAAACCGAAAAGGTGGTGATATTAGGTTGAAAGAGTATGAATGTGCAGAAGTCAAACACCACAATGATGTAGGAAGAACAATTAAAGAATGGCAAAAGAATGGATGGCGTCTTCACACCTACCAAGCAACGGGAACCGTAGGCATGGCGACATCTTTCGTCAATCATTACTTGCTGTTTGAGAAAGGCGAGTAGAAGACACTTCTATCACTCCTCTTGAGCCAGTTTTTGGTTTTGCAGGAAAGTTATAGCCGAGTTAAAAGCAACTCCCAAACCGAAAAGGATTAAATCTTCTATGGTTCATTAATGGTTGAGGCACAAAAATGACTACAGACGAGCGGTCAAAATCCAAGAAAGATGTGACCGAAGGCACGGGAATTGGACTTGCGATAGGAGTCGGAGTAGGCGTTGCACTTGGACTAATAATAGACAATCTTGCCTTAGGCATTGCACTTGGAGCAGGAATTGGCATTGCACTTGGCTTTTCCATACCTTCTATGAGGAAGAGCAAAAGCACAAGTTCATGAAGACTAAACATACCGCTGGATGAACAACGACAATAGAGCATTCTTCTATCAGTCCTTTTAAGCCAGTTTGACCACGGTATTCATTGGAGATATCTATGTCAATCGGGAATACGGGAGATATCTCCACTTCTATCCTCGAATACACAATCATTCTAGGGAGTCTTTAGAAAGAAAACTTCACTATGTTACGAAGTGTATCGAAATATCTTGTTATCTCTCTTGTGAATAAATGATCAGGAAATACTAATAGAATAGTTCATTATAGCATTTTGCATGGTATAGGCTCGTTCTTCTAGACTTGTAACCCCTCTTGCTAACAACTTTATCATTTATCTCTAGTGGCTTTCTACAGCCTGGAGAGGCACATATCAACTCGACATGCTTACTCTCTAGTAGAGCCTTAATATGCTTAGTTAGCACGTATTCTCTCTTAACCAAGAAATCACTTCAATTAACTATAGGCATAAGCTGGTTATCTTTCTTTTAAAGAGATTTCTTGTTAGAAGATTGTTCCATAAGCCTTATCTCGCATTGCCTGTTAGAGATTCTCTTTGTGAGGATGATAGAGAGGGAAAGGGGAGAAAGGAGAGAAGAGCCTTCTGGAATCATAAGAAAGATTTTTCTACCATCCCCAAAGAAGTAAGATAATTGCATCTATTTTTAAATCTTTTCATGTTTTCTGACTCACATACAACTTAGCTTGAAGCAGATTTTCAGTTTTTATCTTGTTTCTCTTGAAGAATTGTTCTAGAAGAATGTCTCCATAATGGTTATTCCATAGCTCAACAGAGTATAATTGAGGAGAGGAGAATGGAAGAAGAGATACTGCTTTCGCTAAGCCAGATCAATTGTGAGCATTGGAGAAGCAGAAAATACACTGAGAGAAGCTTTGACATCTTGAATGGATTTGAACTTGTAGCCCAGAGATGCTGCAATTGCCATAAAACACTTGAACTCACGATAAAGAAAATTGGCTAACATAAACTGTGTTTATCTGTCTTTTGAACCATTTCTTGTTTTGCGGAAAAGTTATAGCTGAACCGATACGTTCCAGATTCCCAAGTTTTAAATAGTTATTTCGTTAAGGCGGAACCATTTGAGGCTTGGTCATTTGTCTGAGAATAATCATTTCACTCTCCAATACTATGCTCAACAGAGTGTAATTACGGACCCCAGCACGTATTCTTCTTTGTTCGAGAATCTGCCTCAAGATTTGCCGAGTCTTGTCAAGACGGTTCAAGGGCTACTCATCTCTCTACCGTGGGAAGATGCATATGGGTTGGACATACATCTAGAAAGACAAAAAGAAACCTATCTTCGAACAGTTCCAGAAATGCTGAAATGCATACTTGAATTGGACCCTTCACCACTCACATTAACACGCATACCTCAGAAACGCAAGGTAAGCCTTTGTAGAGATTTCGCCGTCCTACTTGTTTCCATACTACGTCACCAAAATGTGCCAGCACGTGTGCGAGTGGGGTTTGCTGGTTACTACCGTGCTGAGATTCCAAGGTATTGGGACCATCGCATTGCAGAGTATTGGAATAAAGAACTGAATCGTTGGGTGTTTGTTGACGCAATGACCGAGGAGCCTATACTTGAGCGTTTGCGGTTCAAAATAGACCCATTCGACATTGACACAAGTTCACAGTTTCTGCTGGCAGGAGAAGTTTGGCAGAAATGTCGTGCAGGAAGAGCAGACTCACAGAAATTCGGAGACAGCCCAGATGACTTGGGAATGGCTCCAATACGATATGCGTTGCTTCAAGATTTCGATTATCTCAACAAAAATGAGCTTGTAGGCTTTGATGCATGGCACCCTCTAATCAACAAACCCGAAAATGAAGTGACCAAAGATGAGAAAGCATTGCTTGACGAGATTGCTGAGATGACTAACCACGTTGACTCCAATTTCAAACATCTAAGAGAACTATATCAAACAACTTCGTATGGTCAAACGGTTCAAAATCGATTATCATCACTTGGCTTCTGACCGAATATAGCGCGCGCTGTAGATACACTAATGGGATATTGGTTCATACAGGACAAGTCATAGATTTATGGGTAATTTGCCGATGGAAGCCTAAATCAAGGATATAAGACAAGCTGGATGCACCAACTTAGTCATTCTTAGCATCAACTACAAGATAGAATTAAGCTAAGCAAGAATAAGACAAAGTCAAGCTATACTTGTCAAATGCCTAAGCAGTTCTAAGCGTCTATACTGCAAGCACTAATGTAGACTTGCTGGGTGTCTGATGCATAATAACGCTCTTTGAGGGAATAGTGCATACCCAACTGATTTTGATAATAGAATAGGCTAAGGATTGCTAATGATATTTTTCTCCATAGTGACTGGTGCACGTAACTAAATCTAGTATATCTATCCTTCCATATTGTGGGGCCAGGTCTGCTTCTGGATTCCACTTCAGCTCTCCTTCTTTACACCCATATATTGATGTGATGGCAACAATGTCGAGAATATCCACAACTCGATCATCATTTATGTCTCCAAGCAGCGGTTTCCAAGGATCCATAAGAGGATAACGGTCTTGATTATTTGTGTCTATGGCGTAGGGTGCGTCTCCTATTCCATCTTGGTTTGAATCAGTTCCATTATAATTGCTCCAGTAGTTTCCGCCAAAACGATAACCATTATCCCAACGGTTAAAAGCCACATAACCTCCTACCTGAACAACTGCTTGAATACTATTATTCAAAAGGTTATTGTAATACACCGTGTTGGACACGCACAGAACAGGTGGGATCTCAGGGATGTGTGGAGCAATGGCCAGAACAATGCCCTGATGATTGTTGACGAGAGTGTTTCCAATTATAGTGTTGTAAGAAGAGCTTTCTAGGAATAAACCCGTATCTCGGCAATGTTTAACAAGGTTTCCTTTAATCGTACTATTTAAGCTTCCACCGAGATGTATTCCCCAATATGAATCGATAACGAAGTTGTTATCAATAACAACCTGTGAAACATTCTTGCCTACCCTAATATTATACAATTTTCCGTTTTCTATGGTAAAGTCTTTCAAGACAGCTCCATTAGATTGGATTGTCACACAATTACCTGTATTGTTTCCATCAATGTTTGTAATTTGTTTATCCTCTCCTACAAGCGTTACAGTCTTGTTGACAAGTACATGCTCATAATATGTTCCATTTCTAACGAATATTGTGTCTCCTTCATTCGCATGGTTTATTGCTTCTTGAATAGTTGAGAAATCATCTGGAACTGTTATCATACCTGCCTTGACTGGGTGAATGACAAACACTGAAAGCAAGACACCGACTGACAGAAGAATAGTCAAATATAGGGAAATCAATCCCTTCGACAATTCCTTCACCTCAAGTATATACTGGTTCAACCATGCTCTTAACTGTTTTTGAAAAGGTATTCGAGAATGCGTGCTCAGTATGTAATGTTATGACAAGCCATGTTTTCAGGATTAGGATCTGATTTTTGAATTTTACCAGAGAGCCAAGCCCTATGACCAGACTGTGTTCTGTGTCTTTACTGCTCATAGAATGCATATTTGCTAGGCTGAATGTGCATATGCGTTATTCAATTGGAAACTTGGTTTCGTTTTCTGTCTTTATTGAGCTTTGCTCTCTTTGTCAGGGATGACCTTAACAATTATGCCTTTTCTACTTCCGAATGCTAAAGCAGGAAGTAAATGAGAAACCATCTGCTCACAAGTGCAAGGAAATATACGGCCAGTATCAATTGTCAGGCTCCAACCGTTTCTGTCTTTCCTAAACTTATTAACACATTTCTGGCCTTTAACAATATAAATCGTGCACTCATCATTCTTCATTTGACTTAACCCTCAATTCTATAGTTTTTTATCAAACGAACTAATCAAGCTTTTTTATGTTGAGCCACTTAACCTAACAAGGTCCGTTCATGCAGCACATCGCTTTCTCATGATTTGTAAAAGATTTTACTTTCACAGTTCGTTCTTTAATGGTTTTTATATTACTAGACTGACCATGTGCACGGATCACAAGAGTTGACTAGTATGCCAAGGTATGAATGTGTTAGAGACTTCCAATGTGAGGTTTGTCAGGTCAAAGGAATGCTTCAGATAATAAGCAAGAATTATTCAAGAGTGAGGCACTACACAGGCTTAGACCCAATAAGCAAGAAGCCTAGGTTTGAGTACCATAGGCAGAGCATTGAATACACTGAACATAAACTTAGACAGGCTAACACTGACCAAAATGGTCAGGCTTTCATTGACCCAAATCTCTTAAATCAAGGCTTCTTTAATCAAACTACGAGGGCGTGTAGCTCAGTACGGACAGAGCACCAGCCTCCTAAGACTAATCAGGTAGATTGGTCAAGCTACAGAGACTTCTTACAGGCTAAGTACGGACGTCAATATGCTGTAGCCCAATACAACAATGCAACCAGATACTTTGATTTGCTTAGTAATCCTTCAAGATTAATGAGCCTAAGTGAATTTAGTAGAGCCAGTGTAATGAAAGCTTTAGTTTGCTTGTCAAAATATCTGGGAACGTACCTAAGTTTCAAAGAGAAAATGAAAGAGCATGGGATTAAGTGGAGTAGACCTGATTCGCTTGACAGCTTCTATAACATAATGAACAACAACCACAATGACCTGTTAGAATGGTATGGAAATGTTCAAAGTTTCCTAGAAGAAAATGAACAACTGTTTCTAAGATTCATTCTGTTATCAGGACTTAGGAAGGCAGAGGGAGTGCAAGCCTTCAACCAGATTATTGAGCTTAACAAACAAGGTAAGCTTAGCGAATATTACAATGAGGAACTGTCAATGCTCGAACACTACAAGTATAAGCAGTTTCTCAGAGGAACAAAGAATGCTTTCATTTCAATTGTGCCTAAGAACCTAATACTAAGCATAGCTAACAGCAAACAAGTATCTTACAATGCAATTCACAAACGCTTCTATAGAAAGCACCTAAAAATCAGAATAAAGGAGCTTAGGTCATACTACGCTTCGTTTATGGTTAAACATGGCTTAGCAAGTGAAGAAGTAGACCTATTACAGGGTAGAGTTTCCAAGTCAGTGTTTGCTAGGCATTATCTTAAAGAAAATCCTGCTGAGCTAAGGGATAGGTGCTTGGAAGCTGTTAGGCAACTTGCGCAATTATCCTAGTTTCTCTTTCTTCTCTAAAGAACATACAAGTTGCTTAAGAGACAAAGGTTGTACTACGTCTTTACTAGTTAAGTCTATGAGGAACGAGTCAACACTCATAAGACCCTCCCAAGCAACTCGGATTTCTTGAATGAACTTGAAATAATCTGAGTAGTCTTTGTGGATTGAAATTGATATTCTATCATAACCCAACCCAAGACCTGCTGCACCGAATATGATGTTTGGATGCTGCTTTACAAAGTCCTTTGCTTTTTGCGTGACGATTTCTGGATGCTTCTGGTAATCTCTCTTTCCAAAGACTACTGCAACTATCCCATAGCCCAGCTTAGCCAAATTAGGAATTCCACTATAATCTATCATTCCTTCCTTCTCAAGCTTCTTCCTAATTCTGCTGACAGTGGGCTGAGAAACATTAATCGCTTTTGCAAGTTCTCTATCACTTTTTCTGCTGTTCCTCGTAAGCTCACAGACAAGTTTCAACTCAACATCCTTCAATCAATATCACAATCCTACTCAAAGAATCAGTGTTGAGGATTTAAATCGTTTACTCCATTCTAAAAGCACTTAGACAGGCTTGAACAGACACTAAGCTTTTGATTGAAGCTTCTGTTCTCTTTTCTTCAACTCATGGTAAAGAAAAGCTCCTTCCGTCTCTTCCAATTCTCCTATAATATAATAACTGAAGATAGGCTTCAATTTCTCAAATAATGTGATGTAAGTTTCGCCCCAGTAATCCCACACAAGATCTAAGTCCAAGAGTTTTCTTTTTAGGAGAGCACCCACTGCTTCAAAGTAGTTGCCAAAAGTAACGATTGCCATTTGTTCAGGTTTTTCAGCTAGTGGGGGACCGTACTTCTCTACAAAGTCGTCGTAATCCTTGAAATCCAAGTTCATGATTTTTACTAATGCCGTCTGCATCTCACTACTGCTGATATTCAGCCATGGAGCCAATCTGACAAGAAGATCTGTTTGTCTTATTTTGGTCTGATGACGGATTTGATGAACGTAGTATATGGCTGCAACCAATACGCCTGTGGATGCAAACACTATCGAAATTGTTTGCACATCAACCAATGCTAACACCTTAGAAAATCATATTAATGAAACAAGTATTAAAGACTGAATCAAAGTTCTCAAATTCTAAGTGCAGATGCATGTTATACAATTAATATACCTTAAAATATATATTTGGAGACAATCACTCAAAGGGGGTGGTTTCACTGGAGAGAGGAAACAAAGCCGATCTCGCTGCAATAAAAGGCATGCTGAAGCAATTCGCTACTGCTATTAACGATGGAGATTTGGAAGGTTGGACTTCTTTATGGGCAGATGACGGAATACAGATGTTTCCAGGTGCTCCTGCCAGAATAGGAAAGAAGCAGATACGAGAAGGAATGAAGCCTGCCTTCGATCAGTTTATCTTGAAGATGGTTATCACAAACAAAGAACTCCAGATATGTGGAGATTTGGGATTTGCACGGGGAACATACACAGAGTCTTTGGTTCCTAAGGCAGGGGGCAAAGCGGAAAAGTATGATGGTAAATACTTGACTATCCTTGAAAAACAGGCCAATGGTTCTTGGAAAGTAATCCGTGATTGTTTCAACTCTAACGTTCCAGAAACCTAGACTACGTTCTTGTCGCACTGTTGATAATTCCAATTGCTCTAACTGTCAATGCTGTGATTAGAAAACCAAAACAAATAGTCACAATCAAATCAAATCCTCTTTTCTGTCCTCGAACACCAAATCATTCTAGAGAGTCTTTAGAAAGAAAAGTTCACTATGTTACGAAGAGATATCGAAATTGTTCATGAGAAAAAGGAATCACGAAAAGGAAAAAGGGAAGTGATGTCCGCCTGGCTATGGCAAGTACTCATATTCTATTTGAACCCAATTAACCGTTTCAAGATAAATATACTGGCTAAAATCTGCCGTTAGAGTGTAAAAGCAGTTCTCGTCAATCTTGGCGTAGTTTATCGTGTCATTATACAACACAACCTGGTCAGCAGGATAAATCGTCTGAGGGTCAGTAGTCGAAACGTTTGCCATTAGTTCATATGTATGGTACGGGGATGTTATGTTGTACCTTTCAAGGTAGACCATGATGTGGGCTTGGTCGCTCAAGTCAGTTAGACAAACGCTCAAATTCGTTAGGGTGGCTCCAATAGGCAACTGTAGCGGAGCGTCAAACGTAGCCCATCCAGCTAGGCCTGATACCGTGTGCTTGTTGTATTGTTGTATGTTGGTCCAAGGCGCAAAAGCTGACGGTGAAATTAAAACAATGCCCTTTTGGGGTGACATCCTGACTTCCAAGTCATGCACTGTTGCATTAAGCTCAAGAAGCAACTGTGTTGTGTTGATTCGTGTTCCAGTTGTAGCATATTTGCTTGTTACCATGACCACATCTAATATGTCTATTTTCCCGTCATGGTTCAAGTCACACCAGGGATCATAATTGTTAGAACCTTGGCTTCTAGAAGGGATTATCATAAACAATGTAGCTGTTAAGCAGAACGTAGCTAAGATTGCAATAATCAGGTCTTTCTTGTTTGTCATAATATCACCTCCCTCTCTCTAAGAAATGTTATTGCCTATACTTCGGACAATTTATCTGTCTTTTGAAAGAAAGTTCTATGTCAGAAGAATCATTCAATAGAATAGTTCATTATAGCATTTAGCGTGGTATAGGCTGGTTCTTCTAGACTTGTAGCCTCTCTTGCTTACAACTTTGTCATTTATCTCTAATTGCTTTCTACATCTTGGAGAGGCACAAATCAATTCAACGTGCTTACTCTCTAGTAGAGCCTTCATGTGCTTAGTTAGCACGTATTCTCTCTTAACCAAGAGAACCACAATACTGAGTACAGACCGAATAGATATCTGTCTTTTTGAAGATTCTTCTAGAAGAATGTCTCCATAATGGTTATTCCAGAGTTAAACAGAGTATAATTGGAGAAAGGAGAATGGAAGAAGAGATGCTGCTTTCCATAAACCAGACCAATTGCAAGCATTGGAAAAGCAGAAAATACACTGAGAGAAGCTTTGATGTTCTAAACGGATTTGAACTGGTAGCCAAGAGATGCTGCAATTGCCACAAGATACTTGAACTTACGATAAAGAAACTTGGCTAACATAACCACGTCTCTCGGACTTGAAAAAGCCTATAAGAAAATGCAGTTTCTTCAATAGGCTTTGTGCATAGAAGATAGTATCAGAAATGTTATCTTTTTGGTTTACGCAATAGAGCATTGGGGAAACCGTATTGTTAAAGAAAATAGGTTATGTTACAGTTTTCTGTGTATTGCTTCTAGCACTGCATGTTGGACAAGTAAAGGCATTTGATTATCCACCAATTCCTCTATTGAAGCTGATGCCCGAAGAGATCGCTTGCCATAAGTATGGAGAGAGCTTTAGCGTAGCTGTCTGGCTGATGGGAGAAGATCATCTTGGCTTAGATAGTTTGTGGGATATTGCTGGTTTTGATCTTAACATATACTTCGATCCTTCACTCGTAAATGCGGTTAATGTGATCATAGATCCTGATGGTTGGTATAGTAGCTTCTGGCCAAACGGAGTCTTTGAAGTCAGAAATCAAGTTGACAACAGCATCGGAACTGTCGAAGCCATTTTCCTAGGAATACCTGAAAGTGGTATACATCAACCTCCAAGAGGCATTGGCAGAGTATTGAGCATAGATTTCCTAGTAGTTGCAGCAAATGTTACGTCTCAGACCGGAGCTGAGATAACCATAGAAGATTACTTGCCTTATGCTCTTGCTGGTTTTCCACATCCTGAACGCTACTATCCACCTTGGGGTGCTCCTCCTCCTCAGATACCGCCAATGGAAGTCATTATTCCCTATGTTGTTGAGAACTCAACCTTCTATTTCAGTCCAAGTGGAGACGTAAACTTTGACGGAAAAGTCAACATACAAGACTTGGTTATAATGAGTTCAATGTACGGATGCAGAAAAGGAGAACCCAACTGGCATGTAAGTGCAGACTTGGCTCCACCATACGGAAAGATAGACATCTTAGACCTTGTTACATGCATAGGACATTATGGAGAAAAATACCCGTAACACCCTTCTTTCTTTTCTTTAATTCTATACTAAACATCTAAAGATGTGGTATTCTGTAACTGCTGCTTAACATGGTTAGCGCTTGCAATACCTAATATTCACGAAACCATTTGCTTCTTGGCAAAAGGAAACCTAGTTTCCCGATGTTGAGCATATTACCATAATCTTCAGATAAAGCTTGAAATGTAGTTTACAAACAGATCATATGTCTAAGCAGTTCTAAGTGTCTATACTGCAAGCACTGATGTAGAGCTGCTGGGTGTCAAATGCATAATAACGCATTTTGTAGAGAATAGTGCATACACAACTGATTTTGATAATAGAATAGACTAAAGATTGCTAAGGATACTTTTCTCCGTAATGGCTTGCACATGTAACCAAGTCTAGAATATCTATCACTTCATGAGGTGGGGCTACGTCAGCTTCTGGGTTCCAATTTGGTTCGCCTCTAGTGCTTCCATATACATTAGCGATTTTGACTATATCCAATATGTCGACCTTCCCATCGTTATTCACATCATAAGGTACATGCACCAGCACATGTCCATTTCTTTGAGTAACCCATAGTGGAGGGGTACCATTATGGTTTACACAAATGACTACTGTAAAATATATGTTACATTCGCCAAGGTTTACAGCTTTGAAAGTTATCCTGGATATCACTCCAGTACCGTTAAACGTAGGAGCGGGAAGCAGGCATGCTGCAGACACCCAGAAGAGTGTGCCATCAGCAGCGCCAAGCATATGTCCAGTCTCGTTGACATCATCCTTAACGACTATCACCGGAGAGTGCAACACGCCTTCAGAATACTTTTCAACAGGTATCATCGTAGTATGATTAATGTATCTTAAAATGCTCGTATTCCAAGACAATTGAACATCAAAACCAATAACGTCAGGACACGAAATTTCAATGTAAACATCGAAAGTCTGATCAAGTCCAATAGTGATGTTTTGTGGATCAACATAAACAAAGGCAGTGCCAATACCAACTACGTTCGTTATGGCTTTCACTCTGCAAATATCACATGTCAGAAATAACGTCCCGATTAACAGTAATGCCAAGATTATTACACTAACTATTCTTTTCAACAGTTACACTTCTTAGATACTTCTATTAGTTGAACAAAGACATAAAACTTGTGGAAAGCTCTTCTAGAACACTTTAATCATAATATGCAATGCGATAACAAGCCATGTTTCCAGGAAGGTGTTCTGATTTTTGAATTTTACCAAGCAGATAGCGTTATGTGATAGAGGGCCTAGTACGTTTTCTCTTGTAGACTATTGCTGCAAATAGAGTTCCTATCACGAATGTAGGCAGAGAAACGATTAGATGGAATTCTGGAATAACAGGTGTGTTAAAAGTTCCATCATGAGGCGTATTTAACCACGGATTGCCAGCGGTTTCAGACCTTCCGATAGGAACCCCATTCTCATCTGCCAATATACAGTCTTCTATCTTCAGCAAACAAGAACCTTGTCTTAAGACCTTAAACATCATAACGAAAAGAGTGCCGTTTCCATTGAAAACCGCTGCAGGAGTGAAAGTTGCAACAGAGAACCATGCCTTCACGTTGGTGTTAGCAGTGTAAGGTATGTTTCCCGTTTCATTTACGACGTTCACAACCTGCGTTACGTCTTTGGGATTGCCATAACCATAAATCACTCCTGCGTATGGGCTTGGCGATATAGGGTTAGGATATTTTTCAACAGGAGCAGTCACATTAGGATGAGTATAACCAGTATAGTTGCTATAGCCAGGCAATACAAGGCTTGGTTTTGAGTAATTAACGTATTGAATAACAGTGGGATCCCATGAGAACTGGATGTCGAAACCATAAAGGTCACCTAAATAGATGGAAAAAGTCGGATTCCAAGGATCTTTTACAGAGCCACTTGTCAAATTATAGACGACTACGGCTATAGTAAAGGTATCACCAACATCTGCCTCCACATGCTCAGGATAAACGTAAACAAGTGGGTAGCTATTGGGTAATGCTGAAGAGAATTGTGCCATGGCTGGAGGTCTGCTAGGCACAAACAAGGTTGAAAAAGTAAGCAACATGACTGTTGCAGGAAGCAGATTCTTTTTCAACAATTTCTCTCATATGAAAACTCCTTTGATCAGCATATATGATTTGCGTAAGATTCTTCCTTTACAGTTCGTTCTTTAATGGTCTTTATATTCCCTTTTTGACCATGTGCACGGACCAAAAGAGGTTAACCAAGATGCCAAAGTATGAATGTGTCAAAGACTTCCAATGTGAGATTTGTCAGGTCAAAGGAATGCTTCAGGTGATAAGCAAGAACTATGCCAGAGTTAGGCACTATACAGGTTTAAGCTCAGCTACTGGGAAACCTAGTTTCGTCTATCATAGACAGAGCAGGGAATACACTGAACAGAAACTTAGACAAGCCAACACTGACCAAGATGGTCAGAACATTCATGACCCAAATCTCTTAAATCAAGGCTTCTTTAATCAAACTACGAGGGCGTGTAGCTCAGTACGGACAGAGCACCAGCCTCCTAAGTTGGGGGTCGTGGGTTCAAATCCCACCACGCCCGCTACAGA